>Ga0268282_1000032_pt1 | contig 94496 bp, 74 predicted proteins | sample saktaG_12_FD_190133 | JGI IMG/M metagenome (GOLD analysis project Ga0268282, IMG submission 190133) | Saline water microbial communities from Sakinaw Lake, British Columbia, Canada - sak_2011_5_24_120m | ecosystem: Environmental > Aquatic > Non-marine Saline and Alkaline > Saline ...
ATGAGGATAAGGAAAACTTTTTTAAGCTTGAAGTTAAAACAGAATACAAGAAATGGCGGGGACAGAACCCCAAGATCCTCGTGTATGAAAATAATTAAATCATGTTCCATAGTAAATATTATAAAAGCTAATTATGATTTGTTCATTATTATCAATCCCGCGAAATTTAAATTACTAATTACAAATATCTAATTTCTAATGAAATGACAAGTAATAAGAAATTCGATTTGGATGAGAGAACTGCAAAATTTGGTGAAAATATTATTGAATTTGCAAAAAAAATTCCACAAAATCCAATCCGCCAGCTGGCGGACCTCTAATAACTCAATTAGTTAAAGCGGGTACAAGTGTTGGTGCCAATTACCTGCCCTGTTAGATATGTATGCTTTATTTAAGTGTGGAAAAGGTTTAACGATAGAAAGTATTATATCGGTTATATATCTGTAAAAAATTATCTAACGGGGTAAAAAGCAGATTGTGCAGAATCAAAAAAGGATTTCGAACATAAAATAGGTATTTATAAAAAGGAATCTAAGGAATCAAAACATTGGTTAAGGATGATTTCAAAAGCAGTTCCACATTTAAAAGATGAAGCAAAAATTTTATGGAAAGAAGCAAATAAACTTAACCCTGTTAGATATTTATTCTATTAGATATTCTTTCTGATATATATGAAATTATCTAACGGGGTAAATCTAATTTTCTCATCAATTGTAATTAAATCAAGGAATAAAAAATTAATTTGACATTTAAGTTTTGACATTTTATTTGTAATTAGAAATTAGGGTTTAGAAATTGATTAAAGTCTAACTTAAAATTTCAAAGAATATATATAGGTTAAAGTATGATTTATTAAGTAATTTTCATCTTATTAAATAAAAGAAATTTTGAAAGGTATTTTATGAAACGCACGGTATTTTTTTCGCTCATCCTTCTCATTGCAAGCAGCTTGTATGCAACGCCCGGAATCCAAAACAATGAAGACGTCCGGGAAATCTATTTTAGTTTTGAAATAACCGCGAAGATCGAGCTGGAGCAGCTCACACGGATCGTATCTATTGATAATGTGAAGGGGAACACCGTGTATGCCTATGCAAATCCGAAACAGTTAGAGCAAATATTCCAAATGGGTTATGATGTTGAAATTATTCCGAAAACCGATTTTTCTGCCAAAGACTGGACCATGGCATATACAATCGCAGAAATGGCGAACTGGGACCGTTATCCAACTTATGGTGTTTATGTTGATATGATGTATCAATTTGCCACTGATTATCCTGATATTTGTATGATAGAAGAGGTTGGAACATCACAGAATGATAGGCAAATTCTATTTGTTAAAATATCTGACAATGTTGATGTTGAAGAAAATGAACCGGAATTAATGTATACTGCACAAATGCATGGCGATGAGATAGTAACCTATATCATGATGCTGAGGTTGATCGATTATCTTTTGACAAACTACGGCTCGGATGCAGAGATAACGCAGCTTGTGAATAATGCTGAAATATGGATCAATCCTTTAGCAAATCCCGACGGAACTTATCATGGCGGCAATAATACTGTAGCAGGAGCTCAAAGATGTCTTGCTAACGGAGTTGACCCAAACAGAAACTTTCCTGACCCTGAAGATGGACCGCATCCCGATGGACATCCCTGGGCACCGGAAACAATTATAATGATGGACTTGGCAGATTCACACTCATTTGTGCACTCTGCAAATTTTCATAGTGGAGCCGAAGTTGTAAACTATCCCTGGGATACCTGGCCAAGACTTCATGCTGATGACGACTGGTATCAAGTAATATCTCATGAATATGCTGATACAGTTCATGCATATAGCCCACCTGGGTATATGAATCCATATTGGTCTAATAATGGAATTACTAATGGTTATGCGTGGTATACAATAGCTGGTGGTCGTCAGGATTATATGAACTATTTCCAGGGCTGCCGTGAAGTAACTATTGAACTTTCAAATGATAAGATGTTAGATGCTGATCAACTACCTGCTCATTGGAATTATAATAAACAATCTTTCCTAAACTATATTGATAATGTTTTCTATGGCATTAGAGGTATTGTTACTGATACTACCGGCGCACCAATTGAAGCTATGATAACTGTGGTTGACCACGATTTTGACAATTCGGAAGTCTTCACCGACCCCGATGTTGGGGATTATTATCGTATGCTTCTTCCCGGCGTATATGATATTACTGTGAGTGCGTACGGATTCATTCCTCAAACAATAAGCAATATTACAGTTGTAGATACCGGGGCAACGAGAGTGGACGTGGAATTGCAGGAAGCACAAACAATAGATATTACAGGTACGGTTCGGGATGGAGATACAAACGTGCCGATCGGAAATGCAACCGTGGAGATCATGGATTCCGTTCATGATCCGGTGCAGACCGATTTTACCGGTTTCTATGCAATTGATAACGTGATGGAAGGCACTTATACATTCAAAGTTTCCGCTGCCGGATATAGCACTTTGACAGAAGATATTACTGTCACGCAAGATAATAATGTTATAAATTTTGAACTCTTTGCTCCCTATCTGTTCTGGGATTTTGAGCAAAATGACGGGGATTTTACCAGCGATCCGCCAACTGGCGGATGGCAATGGGGAGAGCCCTCTGCAGGGGATATCACTGCATATTCCGGCATAAATGTTTGGGCTACAAATCTCAGCGGGTTTTATGTTGACAATGCACATTGGTATCTTGATTCGCCAGCAATTCAGCTCGGCAATAATCCTATGCTGGAGTTCTATCATTTGCATTATTTTGAAGATGGTTATTCTATGTATGATGGTGGAAATGTAAGTATCTCAACGAACGGCGGAAGCTCCTTTGGTATATTGATCCCTGTCGGCGGCTATGACGGTAATATAAGCGCCCTTGGTGAACAGGGTTATGGTGGAACTCGTGATGAATGGACGCTTGCACAATTCGGGTTAGAATCCTATACAAATCAGGAAATAGTGCTTCGCTGGCATTTTGCTTCCGACTACTCGGCAAATAATTATTACGGCTGGTATATCGATGATGTCGCGATCATCGAGTTAGCCGGAGTTGATGATCCTGCACACGGAAATGAACTAATCCTTCATCAGAATTTCCCGAATCCATTTAGTGGTTCCACCACAATTACATTCTCAATGTCGAAAAATCTCAAAGATCCAATATTAAAGATCTATAATCTGAAAGGACAGCTTGTGTCGCAGACCTCGCTTGAAGGACAGGAAACTTCACTTACATGGAATGGAAAAGATATGGATGAAAAACCTGTTACCAGCGGTGTGTATTTCTATCAGATTAAATCTAAAAATTATTCATCAGAAATCAAAAAAATGATATATTTGCAAAAATAATATCTCTATGGAGGCGTAATGGCAAAAATATTAATCAGTGATCCTGTTTCAACAGAATGTATTGATCTGCTGGAAAAAGCAGGACATGACCTTGACATCAAAACCGACAAGAAAACCCCTGAAGAATTGGCTAACATGATCCAAGGATACGATGCAATTGTGATCCGCAGTGCGACAAAAGTTCGTAAAGTAGCCATTGATGCAGCAGACAAACTTAAGCTCATTGTGCGTGGTGGCGTGGGCATTGATAACATCGATCATGAATATGCACGCTCAAAAGGTATCACAGTTTCAAACACTCCGACTGCATCCTCGCAATCAGTTGCAGAGCTTGCACTTGCACACATGCTGGCGCTTTACCGATTCCTGCCCCAGGCAAATATCACCATGAGAAATGGCGAGTGGAACAAGAAGCAGTACAAAGGTAAGGAAGTAGCAGGGAAAGTGCTGGGTATTATCGGATTTGGTAATATTGGAAAATCCCTGGCAAAAAAAGCGATTTCACTCGATATGATAGTGATTGCTTATGACCCCTACGTCAAAGAGACAGATATGAACGTGGAGATCGTTGACCTCGATACGCTGCTGAAGCGCTCCGATATCATTTCACTGCATATTCCTCATACTGACGCAACACACTATATCATAAATGCAGATGCAATTGCAAAGATGAAAGACGGCGTGATGATCATAAACTGTGCGCGTGGCGGCGTAGTAGATGAAAAGGCGCTTCTTGATGCTCTGAACTCAAGCAAGGTTGCCTTTGCCGGAATCGACTCTTTCGAAGAAGAGCCGACCAATAATACTGAATTGGTATCTCACAAAAATGTATCTGTTACTCCACATATTGGCGCTTCGACCAAAGAGGCGCAGGATAGAGTGGGACTGGAAGTAGCAGAAGTTATTATTGGATTCTTTAAATAAGGCATAGTAACATTATGATAGAAAAAAAGTACGACTCGATCTATTGTATCAGAATGCTACATGGCGAAGATTTTCTGGCTCAACTCAATGAGATTGCCGAAAAACAGGATCTTAAGAATGCGATTATCATAAATGGTGTGGGTATGCTCAAGGACGCTAAGATCGGCTATTATCGTGATGGAACCTATCAGATAAAGACGATAAGCGATCCAGCAGAACTGGTTTCTACGAATGGTAATATGTATATCAATCCTGCAGGCAAGCATGAGTGGCATGTGCACGTGGCACTTGCAGAGCGGTCTCACGAGATGATTGGCGGACATCTGCTGGGAGGTACCGTGTGGAATACCGCAGAACTTTTCCTGCAGATCATCCCCTATGCGAGATTCGTTAGCGAGACCGAAGAAGGAAATCTTCGATTGAATTTCAAATAGCAAAATATTTGGGCAGGTTGATTCAAGAAATTGATTGCCTGTCCTTTTTTCTTAACGGGATTGTAAAAATATTAAATGCGATCCAAAGGAGGCACTCAATGAAGAAATATGTAATATTTCTATTAATTTTTCTTTTCATCTATTCTATTCCTCTCTTCGCAGACTATCTCCCACGCGAGCTATTTCATAAAGATATCGCAAAACAACATTTTTATTCCCATCGTGCCGATTCATTGCACGGCTTTGACATGCTGCACTACGATATCACTATTGAGTTATCCCCCACCGCACACTACATCGAAGGTAATGTCTTCGCAGAAGTCACAGCCACGGAAAACGGACTCTCCGAGGTTGACTATGAACTGGAAAGTCTTAATGTGACTGAAGTACGTGTGAACGAAACTGGAGCATCATACACCTATGCAAACGGCATTCTGACAATTACATTGGATCAGACCTATTCGATTGGGGAGAACTTTTCCACACAGGTTTTTTTCGAAGGTTATCCCGTACTCAGCAATGACGGCTACAGCACAGGCATACACTGGTCATCATACATATTCACTTACTCCGATCCAAATGGAGCGCGTTACTGGTGGCCCGGATACGACCACCCGTGGGATAAGGCAACCACCAAAGCCATCATAACTGTTCCGGACGACCTGCTTGTTGCTTCAAACGGCTTGCTTGAAAGCGAAGTGGATAATGGCGATGGCACAAAGACCTTCACTTGGGACAATACCGATCCGATCGCGACCTATCTCGTTTCTCTCTGCATCGGTGCTTACAGCACGTTTGAGCAGACCTATCCGGGTGTGCCGATCATTAACTATGTCTATCCAGGTCATCTTGGTGCTGCCCAGAACGACTTTGCCTGTATTCCGGTGGCAATGGGTATCTATGAAGATCGTTTTGGGGACTATCCCTGGCAAAAATACGGAGCGGCAGAATGTAATATATTTGGCGGTTATGGCGGTATGGAGCATCAAACTATGACCTCAATCGGAAATGGACTTATCAATGGATATGGAACCTACGAATTGATCTTCGTGCACGAGCTCGGGCATCAGTGGTTTGGAGACTGCCTGACGCCTCTCACATGGAAAGATGTGTGGCTTTCCGAAGGATTTGCCACCTATTCTGAAGCCCTTTATGTAGAAGGCACAGAAGGATATGATGCGATGTGCGCTTATGTGCAGTCGTCATTTCATACATATTATCTTAATTGGGCTGGAAGCAACACTTATACCGTATACGATCCCTCTTATCTGGCGTATTTTACGCCTGCGACCTATGAAAAACCTGCATCCTTCTTGCACATGATCCGGCTTGCTGTGGGTGACAGCACATTCTTTGACATTCTGCAAACCTACTTCTCGCTTTACGTAAGCAGCTGTGTGATTACTGAAGATTTTCAGTCTGTGTGCGAGGATGTGGCAGGACGCGATTTTGATAATTATTTTGATGCATGGATCTATGGAAGCGGCATACCAAGTTTTGAATACGCCTATCTGAGAAGTGTTGGATCTTCGCGAGATCCTGACCTACTTATGATAAGCCGATCAACTTCTCCGACAACGAGCCAGTTTTATATGACAATTCCATTTGGGGTTACCACAACATCGGGTGCAGAGACAATCCTTATGGAAACCGAACCGGAATTTACCTGTTCGGAGTATATGATCGGTGATGAAATTCTGAGCATTAAATTCGACCCCAATTCCTGGATTCTGGATAGAGGAAATACCTATGTGATTCCTGAACTAACTTCAACGCTTCCGGGTAACAGTATGGTATCTCTCATGTGGGAAGAGTTTCCCAACATCATTTCCCAGGGAATGTTCCGCATTTATAGAAGTGAAAATCTCACTGAAGACTTTGTGGTCATCGCAGAAGTACCCGGAGATGAACTTAGCTATGTGGATACCGATGTCGTGAATGGTACTACATATTATTATAAGATTTCATACGGTGTGGTTTCCGGTTATTTTTCCGGAGAAACAGAGCATTCCAACATTCTCTCTGCAACTCCGATAAACTTCCCGATGGATCAGGGTATCCTTGTGGTTGATGAAACAAAGAACGGCAGCGGCGGTCCAACCACACCGGCAGATAGCACAGTTGATCATTTCTACGCCGATGCGCTTACGCACTTCCAGATAACTCAGTACGATTATGAAGATGAAGGCGAGCCGGACTTAAACTTGCTGGCAAATTACTCTACCATTATCTGGCATGACGAGGACATGAATGAAAAATTTATTGCTGATAATATCGAGAATCTCAATGCCATGATCTTGAGCGGCGGGCATGTGCTCATCTGCGGATGGAAGACAGCAGATTACATTCCAGAATATTTTCTGCAACACTATTTCAGTCTGGGAAATACAAACATTATTAATGATGTTGATTTTCTCGGTGCCCTTGGTGAGGACGGGTATCCCTACATCGATGTGAATGGAACCATTATTCCACCATGGAATGACAAGTGGAATTATATTGTTGAATTTCCTGAGGCAGAAATGGATGTTACTCTCTATACCTATAACTCCGAATCCGGTGCAAATGCCGGAAAGGTCGTGGGCTTAGTCGATGATAAACAGGACAAGGCAGCGGTCGTGCTTGGATTTCCGCTATTTTTTATGGAGCTCGCTACTGTACAGGATTTTCTCACAGAACTTATGCTTGATTTTGGCGAATGTGTCTCAACCGATGATGAGCCGGAACCTAATTCAACCATCCTTACCTGTAGTCCCAACCCATTCTCCACCTCCACCACCATCTCATATAATGCAACCACCAATCTACATGAATTATCGAAAATAAAGATTTATAATGTAAAAGGACAAATTGTACGCGAATTTTTCCTTTTCACCCCCTCTCCCGGTCTACCCGTCTCTGTTACCTGGGATGGTAGAGACGAAACAGGCAAAGAAGTAAAAAGCGGCGTGTATTTCTGCTCTTTCCAAAACGGGGAGAAACAGGCGGTAAAAAAATTGGCGCTTTTGAGGTAAGATAGAAAATAAAATTTGACAAAAATAATTATTAATATACTCTTTTGCCTAAGGTAATTTTATGAAAAATAAAAATGTATTATGGAATCTGTTAAGATACACTATTAACTTACCCCCCCCTATAGCATAACTTGCTTACCGGTTGGTGGTTATACAAGAACACAAAAGAATTATGAAAACAGAATTGCTCAATTCTATCCCCAAAATATTTTTTGCAAAAATAAATTCACATAATATGCACCTGTCTGCCGAATTTCCCTAAGCAGGCAGGTTATTCCTTTTAAAGCTCTCTTCTGTCATTCAAGGAGCGGAAGCTGAGAGCAGGAAATGGAGTTGGGGAAATTACTTCTTATATGGAAATAACTCCCTGATATAAGAAGGACATTTACGGGAGTAAATAAAAATTAGGAGAATATAATGTATAAGAAAATTCTGGTAGTATTAATGTTACTGTTAATGATTGGAATTATCAGTGTTTTTTGTGAAGAGCGTACAATCGTATATGTCCATATTACAGCAGACCCGGGATTTAGCGGTGGTTACGGTGATGTGTGGTTGTATTGTTATGGAATAACATTTAGACAGGATTTTGACATACCAAGGACATATTATTTCGAAGATGTTTGTGGTTTATCTTTTAATCATGATGCAACAGCAAGAGTAGTAGTTGGCGAACATACAGATCAAGAAACACATTTACTTACAGTTTATAATAATCATTTCAACCTACATTTATCCAATTCAGTTCCGTGGCCGTATCCTGGGCCTCTGGAAGAACCCGAGGAGTAAGAATCACCCTGCTATGAAGTTCCTTTGAACGTGTTCCGTTACACAATGTCCTTTGCTTAGTGCATTGGGCATTGTGTAACAAATCAAAAAGGATATAAACATAAAACCTAAAAAATAATTATCATCGGAATTTAATATGAAAAAAATTGTTGCAACACTAATATTAAGCTTTTTTACATTATGTGATGTTTACGCAATAGATATAGACAAAATATCCGAATTTTCATTCGTCGAAAGGCGTGAGCAACATAACAACATGGCAGTAAAGGATGATAAACTCTTTGCTGTTGGAATAAGAGGATTGGAGATTTTCGAAATAGAAGATGATTCGTTAACATTATTAACCGAATATAATCTGGAAGGGAAGTGTACACATATATCTATAAAAAATGATTATACTTATATTTCAACATACGTTTCGACAAGCCGTCTTTATCGAATCTACATATCTGATATATACGAACTTACGATAACAGATACTCTTCACTATCTTGGCAACTATGCTTATTTTATTGATGGAGACCATCTCTTTGTCAATGAGCTTCTGGAGACAGGTTCATGGTTGATGCATGTCTATGATAATGATACATTCCAAGAAATTACAACCTTCAACGTTCCGCATGAATATTGTGCCATGAAACATGTAAGCGATGGTTTGGGATTAGTAATAAATAATTATCAAACTTCTTATAAAGCTTATCTATATGATGTATCAAATCCTGACAGTATCTTTCTCTATAGTTCGGGATATATCGGTGATTTATCATCTCCATACATAACAACAATATTCCAGGATTCGGTTTTTATAATAGCAAGCGGTTTGACAAGAGTAAAATTTTATGATATATCCGATCCTTTCAACTGGAATATAATAAGTGAACTAGATCATGAGCTCTATGATTTCAGTATTCAAGATAATAACATTATTCTTAGGGGAGCAGACGATATTTGGCTCTATGATATAAGCGATGTACATAATCCATTACTACTTGACCATACTACAGACGATGACATAGGATATTATAATTTCTATAAGGGGATAACAGAATATAATAATAAAATTTTTGTGTCAAAATCTTTTAATGGTGATATTAACTGTTATAATATTGAAAACAATTCACTGAATAAATACTATACTTATCATTCGAACAGTATGTTAAGATCGTCATATTTTTATAATGAAAATCTTTACATTCAAACGTGGCAGGATGGCATACAAAGATGGGATGTAACCAATCTTAATGATCCGGTTTTTATCCGTAAATATTACGATGAATATGTTGCCCCTTACCATCTATCCTGTGATGAAAATATCATAGTTCAGGTTAGTGTTGATAAAGATACTTATGAGAAATATAATACTCCACTGTTAATACAACCAGACGGAAACACGGCTATTCTGGATTCCCTTGAGTCTCCCTATGGTGATCCTCTTGCTTACAAGGCAGGTGTCGGTTTCCTTGAATCATATAACTCAACGTTATTCAAATATGAGCTTGATGGCAATAATGAATTGGTTCAGGTAGCCACGCGGGACATTCCTATTTCTTATGGGACAGTGTATTTTCTTAAGAATCATCCCGAAGTAGCATATATATTGGGATTTGATTCCTTTGTTGTTATTAATAATATCGATACAAATGATAGTATGCAGGTAATGGGACAGTATTTTACCTATTACTATTATCAAAACGAAACAGCCGAATATATTGATTATTTATTATTGTCTCCCTCCAATCCAATCAGTCATTGCGTTGTGTATGATATATCGAATCCGTTAAATCCTATAGAGAGTTTTACTGTTGATAATAGCGGCAGATTAGCTGTTGATGAGGATAATCATCTCCTCTTTATAGGAAATGATATTTGCACAGTGTATGATCTTAGTGAAATTGCTGCCGGACACATCGATAGTCTTTGTTGTTTCAGGAATTGGTCTTATGCAGAACAGATCGTGCCCTTTAAACGGGATAACACAAATTACCTTCTCTATCTTGAGGAGACATCTGCGAGTATTTATGAATATTCAATATATGATATTGATGAACCTCCTGTTGGTCATAATAATATTATAAGTTGTTACCCCAACCCATTCTCTTCCTCAACCACCATCTCGTTTTCGGGAAAATTGAATTCACATGAATTATCACAAATGAGTATTTATAATTTGAGAGGACAAATCGTACGCGAACTTTTCCCTGTCTCCCCCTCTCCCGGTCACTCCGTCTCTGTTACCTGGGATGGAAGGGATGAAACCGGCAAAGAAGTAAAAAGCGGCGTATATTTCTGCTCTTTCCAAAACGGTGAGAAACAGGCGGTAAAAAAATTAGTACTTTTGAGGTAAGATAGAAAATTAAATTTGACAAAGAATTATTTGATCTATTGTATTTTGGCAAAGGTTTATTATGAAAAATAAAAATGAATTCGGGATTGCATTAAGTTACACTATTGTCTTACTCACCCTACCATAACTTGCATATCCTGTGGTAGTTATGGAAACAACCATGAAAATAATAAAAAAAGACACATACAACACAATTCCCAAAATATTTTTTGCAAAAATAAATTCACATAATATGCGCCTGTCTGCCAAATTCCCTAAGCAGATAGGTGATAATATTCTCTAATCATATTGGAATTGATTATGAATATGGAGTTGAGGGAAATTGCTTCTTATATCCTAGACTCCGCATACAATAATTTTACTTTTTTCATATTTATTATTTAGCGAATTAGAATAGTTATTGATAGAAATCGGGATAAATAGGACCCAATATTTTAAGGATAATTCTGTGACTTGGTTTTAGATTTGCAATTATTTTTTCTGTATTTTCAATAATGATCTCGTGTATTCCGACAAAGCAAAAGAATACCCATTTTGCTGTTAGATTTTGAATATCCTTTTTTGTCTGATTTGGGAAGTATTCACCTTTATCCTTCAATTCCTTCCGTATTCTATATTCTAAAGCAGAATAAACCATTAAACACAGCATCATAACGAAAAGTAATGTTTCTACTCTTTCAGGTTTTTCAAGAAATATTGAGGAAGCAAGAAAAGAAGGATCTTTCAAAAAACGAAATCCTCTTTCTACTCGTCCCTGATTTTTGTAACCAACAAGAATATAGGGCGAACTTAAAACTGATTTATCCAACTCATTGGAAGCAAGTATGAACATCCCTTTTGAACTTCTTATCTTATTGTAATTTGTTAAAGATGATGATAATATCCCATCAATCGTGTATCCAACTATAGGGGGAATAGTCCGCCAACTGGCGGATAGGATGTCCTTTGCCTTGATATTTTCTTACTTCTTGGCACGATATATCTGTTATCTCAAAATACTTGCATTTCTTCATAAATTCCGCAACAGCTTTTAGAGCATCTGCTTCACAAGCAAACACAAAATCACAAAATTCATTATACTCTTTGGTTTAATACCATTTATACTCCATTTTTTTTGGAGTCAAAAATAAAAAAGAGGTAAAAAAACGCCTATAATTTTCTAAAAGAACTTTAACTTACGGTATAATGTTGAGTTATGAAGCCACTGTTTTTAATTGAAAATTTAGGATATTTTGCTATGCGGAGTCTCGGATATAACCTTCACTTGAAGGAAAACCTCTTTCCCGTTCACATTCCAGCTTTTCAATCCATCTGAATTTTCCATTTCAGCGATCTCAACAGCAAGAGTCTCCTTCTGAATATAATCTACAAATTTTTCAAAGGTTTCCTTGATTTCATCAGATTCTGTATAGAAAGAAATCTCTATCCTGTCCATTATATCAAAATCCTGCTCTTTCCTCATAAACTGAATTTTATTAACCAGCTCTCTGGCATTTCCTTCAAGAAGAAGTTCGTCATCGATTCGGGTATCGAGAGCCACGAACACATCGCCCTCTTCGCCGTACACAAAACCTTCTTTATTCTGTGTCTTTATCTGCAGACTTTCTTTTGTGAGCTTTATCTCATTGGTATCCACATCGAGATGATACACACCTTCTTTGTTCAGAATATCAATAAGATGGTTCGCATCCATATTCTGAAGCGTCTGGGCAATGTGTGACATGTGCTTGCCGTATTTGGGTCCAAGAACTTTATAGTCCGGTTTGATGCTGTAATCCATGAAGCGTGTTTTGTCTTTCACAAATTCTATGACATGAATATTTATCTCTTCGATGATCAGTGATTTCATGCGTTCTACAACGTCTTTCAGCCCTTCCGGTACATAAAGAATGCGTAACGGTTGGCGGATCTTGATCTGTACTTCATTTCTCGCAGCGCGTGCAAGTGATACAATATCAATAATATACTGCATCTCCTTTTCGAGTTCGGGCTGGATCAGGTTTTTATCATGCACAGGATAGTTTTCCAGATGAACACTTTCCTTTTCTGTGAGAGATTTATATATCTCTTCGGAAATATAGGGTGCATAGGGAGCACACAATTTCGAGACAGTTAGCAATACTTCATACAGTGTCATATATGCCGTAACTTTATCATCTTCCATGCCGGATGCCCACACACGCTTTCGGATGCGTCGCACATACCAGTTGCTCACATCATTGATCACGAATGATTGCAGTAGGCGGACAGCACGGGTCAGGTTGTATTTTTCATTGAATTCAGACACCTTCTTAATGACTGAATTTAATCGTGAGATTATCCATCGGTCCAGTTCAGGACGATCTTCAACCGCGATTTTATATTCATCATATTCAAAATTATCAATATTTCCATATGTGGCAAAGAAGGATGCTACATTCTTTAGCGTGCCGATGAATTTGTTATTTACTTCCAGCACACCCTCTTCGTTAAAGCGGGTAGGCATCCATGGAGGACTTACGGAAAGCAAATACCAGCGAGTGGCATCGGCTCCATATTTATCTAAAATTTTGAACACATCAACTGCATTTCCCTTGGATTTGCTCATCTTTTTGCCGTGTTTATCCAGCACCAGTTCGTTCACCAGGCAGCTCTTATATGAAGATTTTCCTTTTATGAAAGTTGCAATTGCCAGCATGGTATAGAACCATCCGCGTGTTTGGTCAATACCTTCTGCGATGAAATCTGCAGGGAAAAGTTCTGCATCAAAAATGTCTTGATTTTCAAAAGGATAGTGCCATTGAGCAAAGGGCATTGAGCCGGAATCAAACCAGCAGTCTATTACTTCGGGAGTTCTTCGCATTATGCCACCGCATTCGGAACAGGTAAATTCAATATTATCTACATAAGGACGATGGAGTTCAATATCTTTTGGAACAGGTTTGCCATTAGACATTTTGCCTTTTTCAATCAAATTTTGAATTGAATCAGGCGAGTCCTGAGTTCCACAATTTTCACAAACCCAGATATTAAGCGGTGTTCCCCAATATCTATCACGACTTATTGCCCAATCAACATTATTATCAAGCCAATCTCCAAAACGCTTTTCACCAACATATTTTGGATACCAGTTGATTTTGCGATTATTTTCTCGCATCTTATCTGCAAAGGCAGTGGTTTTGATATACCAGGATTTCCGTGCAAAGTATATAAGCGGGCTATTACATCTCCAGCAGAAAGGATAAGTATGCTTAATCTGCTCCCTATAGTATAACAGCCCTCTATCTTTTAGATTACGAATAATTTCTTTGTCAGCATCTTTAACGAAAACGCCTGCCCAGTCAGTAACTTCTTTTGTAAATTTTCCTTCTTCATTCACAGGCTGGATAAAAGGCAAGTCATATTTTTTGCCAGTTTTATAGTCATCTTCGCCAAAAGCTGGAGCAGTATGAACTATTCCAGTGCCGTCTTCCATAGTAACATAATCTCCCAAAACTACATAGAATGCTTTCTTATCAGGAATAACAAAAGGGAATAATTGTTCATATTCAATATTTTTAAAATCAGAACCTTTGTATTCCTCAACTATTATATATTTTTCTTTAATTATATCTAATCTGGCTTTTGCTAAAATTAAATATTTCCCCACAACTTTTATTTTCACATATTTATATTCAGGATGAACCACAAGTGCCACATTGGAAATTAAAGTCCACGGGGTTGTTGTCCAGGCAAGAAAGTAAGTATCTTCTGCCTTCTTCACTTTGAATTTTATGAAAACAGATGGGTCTTCAACTTCACGGTATCCAAGTGCAACTTCATGGCTGGAAAGAGGAGTTCCGCAGCTTGGGCAGAATGGCACAATTTTATTTTCTTGATAAATCATTCCTTTTTCCCAGAACTGGTTCAAAAGCCACCAGACAGATTCAATGTATTCATTTTTAAGTGTAATATATGGATTGTCTAAATCCAACCAGTAACCCAAAAGGTTTGTCATTTCTCGCCACTCTTTTTCATAAGTGAAGACCGACTCGCGGCATTTTTTGTTGAATTTCTCGATGCCATATTCCTCGATCTCTTTTTTGACGGAAATCCCAAGCTGCTTCTGCACTTCGATCTCAACAGGCAGTCCGTGAGTATCCCAACCGGCTTTTCTGTTAACCTGATAGCCCCGCATGGTTTTATATCTGCAGACCACATCCTTCAGCGTTCTACTCATGGCGTGATGAATGCCGGGCATACCGTTTGCAGTGGGAGGTCCTTCATAAAAGACGAATTTGGGTGCGCCTTCGCGGAAATCTTCGCTCTTTTGCGGGATATTGTGCTGCTTCCAGTAATCGCGAATTGGCTTTTCAAACTCAGCAGGTTTTGCTTTAACATTGATCTTTTTGAACATAGTATAACCCCATTTTATTTATTTTGAATATAAAAAAACCGCCACAGGTTGCCCCGTCGCGGCTCGACAGAATTTTTGTCAGAACCGACAGGGCGGTGAATTAATAATTATAATACCGATGATTTTTTCTATATCCTTTATCATAAGTTCAGAAAAATTTTAGTGGCAGGCATTGTGTCAAGAATTTCCATTTGTACAAGGAAACCATCTTTGCGAAAGTTGCATTTCTTTCGCAAAGGTTTTCCTTCTTTGAGATTCCACCCCAAGTACGGATTGGCATATTTGCATAGAACTGACTATACTCAATCATTAAAAGATTATCTTGTGGGGTTTTAACTTTGCGAAAGGAATACAACTTTCGCAAAGCTTTCTTTAATTTTAGAAAAAATTGACAACAAATGTTTAAAATATACTAACCAATCAAGCAAAATAATAAACCGTGGAGGTTCCTTATGAGCAAAAGGATTTTGATTCTTTTACTGATAGTTTCATTAGTTGTATTTACCTTCTGTACAAAGAAAACAACTACACCGGAAGAAAAACTATTACCACCAACAAATCTCACAATAAGTCTTGTTGAAAATAACAAGATACAGTTAAATTGGGTTGATAATTCCACAAATGAAACAAAGTGTATAATTGACAGGAAAAAGGGAATAGAAAATTGGTATGAAAATTATTATGAAGTTGCAGCTAATATTACAACTTTTAATGACATTATCCATACTAACTCAGATACAATTTATTCTTATAGAATAAAAGCATTTGATGGAGAAGATTATTCAGAATATTCTATTCCTGTTGGATGGTTTGCAGATATAACTGCTCCAACAAATTTACAAATAGAACAAATTGCACAAGATAGTATAAAAATCACCTGGCAGGATAATAGTATTGGTGAATTGAATTTTAGAATAGATAGAAAAATTGGTGATGCAGATTGGCAGCAAAACCATAAAATAATTGAACCAGACACTACAATTTACATTGATTATAATCCTTCTTTATATGATATTTGTAATTACAGAATTTTTGCTGCATCCGGAAATTCTCATTCTCAATACAGCCAAAATTATTTTCTCCCACCACCTTCTAATTTACAGATTACCCTAGTTGGAGATAATCAAGTAAAACTTACCTGGGTGGACAATTCTAACTATGAAACAAAGTTTATTATTGATAGAAAAGAAGGAGAATTTGATTGGTTAGAAAATTATGGAGAAGTTGATGCCAATATTACTACTTTTACTGATAATATTCCTACCAACTCATATACTGTTTATTCTTACAAAGTCCGAGCATTTGATGGAAACGATTATTCTGGATGTTCTATCCCCGCTGGCTGGTTTGCAGAATGCACGACCCCAACAAATATCATATTTTGCTACAATTACAATATAGAATATCATATAGTTATTTTATGGAAAGATAATTGTTTCGGAGAAGAAGGATACAAAATTGATAGAAAAATTGGTGCCGAAAATTGGCAGATAATATATACCACAAGTGAACCAAACATTACAAGTTACATTGATTACAACCCTTATTTATCCAATACTTGTTACTATAGAGTATATGCTTTCAGTGGAAGTTCAAATTCCGAACACCTCAATAGAAGTATTATTGTAGTATTACTACCACCTGGTATAGATACACTATGGACTGTTCCTAATACAATAAAATGGAATGTGGCAGTTACAGATGACAGCGTTTATGCTAATGGATATTATATCTATGGAGCTTTTAGTGATAACTATTATGGTAAATACGATCGTATTGGACAAAACTACAGCAAAAACGATACTACATTTTCCGTTGATAATGCTTCCCATGAATATGTTTGGTTCAAAGTATCTTCATATGTTGTTGTTAAACCTGATACTTTAGAGGGATATTTTTCTGAAATAATCGGGCGTCCCTACTAACACAACTACAAAAGGCAAAATAAACAGTTGACATCTAATATTATAGAGCATAAACATCGGGTATATAAATCCCTTTTAAAATGATATGGGTACTTATTGTGGACCAGGTGGAGATTGGTAGAATTTATTATGCAATATGAATTTAAGATAACAAACAATAAATTCGTTCGTAGTTCTGACAAGAAAGTTTTTAATAAAACAGTAGTCTTAACATTATATAACGATAAAGGCGAAGAGAATAATAAAGATTATGGTTTTATAGATAGAAATGATGTTTATAAGCTAATAGACGAAGGAAAGGAAATTAATTTAGATCAATGCTATATTGAGGATTTTTCTTTAAGGGAATATAGAAATACAAAAGGCAAAAATGAATTTGAATACACTGAAATGAAAGATGTTAGTGCGATTGAAGCTTTTTTCAATTGCAAAAATACCCCACAAATAGATTTCTTCTTTGCCAAATTTGTTCTTGAGAAATTAAAGAAGATTGATTTTTCAAAAACCATCTTTGGTAATGGAAACGTAATTTTTTTTGGTGTCATATTTGATAATGGGTTTGTGAATTTTGAAGATATTAAATTTGGAAATGGGGATGTAGATTTCCAAAGTGCTGACTTCGGAAATGGTGTTATATCCTTCTACAATGTACAATTTGGTGACGGTAAAGTAAATTTTTACGATGCCAAGTTTGGTAAAGGAAACATAAATTTTTTTCGTTGTAAGTTTGGTAAGGGAGAATTAGACTTTTCAGAGGTCAAATTTAGAGATGGTAATGTAGATTTTTCCAATGTAGAATTTGGTTCTGGAGATGTAAATTTTAGATATGCAGAATTTGGCAATGGAAATATAAGTTTTCATGATTCTAAACTTACTAATGGGGATATAGATTTTAGAGACACAGAGTTTGGTGATGGGAATATATACTTTTTCAATGTAAAATTTGGTAATGGAGATGCAAATTTTGCTGGCTCCAAAGCTGTTTACAAATTCGGTAAAGGTAATATTTCCTTCCTAAATACAAAAATTTCTAAAATTACTTTTAAAGAAAGACAATTCGATGATTACGCAGATTTGAGAGTTTTAAAATGTTTATATATAGATTTAAGTAATACAATTGTTAGAGATATTATTGATTTAAAACCAGATAGTGATTTAAGGGTTAATATCAAAAAGTTAAATATAATTGGAATGCAGAATTTAGGAAGAATAAATATTGATTGGAAAGAAAATAAAGTAAAAGAACTTATTGAAAATCAGGGAAATGAAACAACCCATAGAGAAAAAGCTGAACAATTTAGAATTTTAAAAGAGAATTTCCACAAGATTGGTCAATACGATGATGAGGATAAAGCGTATGTCGAATATCGTAAACACGAAATGAAAGCTGTCTTAGAAGAAAGAATAAATGGAAAATTTCTCAATAAATTTTGGGCTCATCCATTATATTGGATTGCATGGTTTGTAAAAGATTGGTTAGGTTCATTTGGCACAAATCCCTGGCGTGTGTTAGCTAATATGGGTATTTTTTACTTCTTCTTTTCTGCCATATATTTTTTTCTTCTAAAGCTTTCTAATTGTGGAATATATCCGACTAATGAAAAAGTCGATATATTAACAAATTTTTGTAAAGCACTTTATCATAGCGCTATTACCTTCCTTACTATTGGTTATGGCGATTATTATCCTTCAGGTATTATTCGTATATTCTCAGGAATTGAAGGTTTTATCGGTTTATTCTTAATGGCTTATTTCGTGGTTGCGTTCTCAAGAAAAGTGTTGAGATAATACAAGTAAATCTAATAGCTCGATTAGTCAGAACTGGATTCCCGATGGGACTCGGGAATGACAGCCCATTTCCTATTTGGAGTTGCCGACTCTGTCGGCTTCTAATTCGAGCTACCCAACATCGAGACGCTCGATGCACTCCAAAATAAGAAAGAATTACCTTGTCACAAGTCGAAGAGCTTGTGATAAGTAATGCGCTGACTTTCAACTTAAGACATGCTCTCCGACCAGTCTACGTTCCGCTCCGCCCTGGCAGGCATGTCTCAAGCTCCAATTTCGCAGGCTTTGCGAAAGTTGCATTTCTTTCGCAAAGGTTTTCCTTCTTTGAGATTCCACCTCAAGTACGGATTGGCATATTTGCATAGAACTGACTATACTTGATTATTATAGGATTCTCTTGTGATGTTAGTGATATTTTATAGATGTTTTAACTTTGCGAAAGAAATGCATCTTTCGCAAAGTTAAAGTAACTATAAAAAAATCGGCGGTTGATTTATGGTAATCAGCCCTACACCGGTATTGTCATTCCCGTGAAAACGGGAATCCAGAAGGTATTAATATTATAGTAACATTCACCGAAACCGTAAGTTTTAAAAGGAAAAATAACGGATCCCCGATCCCCAATCCGCCAGATGGCGGAGGACGCTCGGGAATGACAATCTTCTTTATTTGGAGTTGCCAACTCCGTCTGCTCAAATTGGGAATGTTTTCGCATCGGGGGAATCGAACACCTCAAAATATTCGCCTTATTATTGGAGGTATGCCAGATAATACAAATAAGATTTGTGGATTTTCTAAGTAAAGACGTGGCATTTATTTACTAAAAACCAGCTTTCCCCTTACAAAAACTTCTTCGATGTAATTCTCTCCGTTACTATAGATCAGCTTTGAAATAAGATCTTCGGGGTTTGAGAAAAAATCTTCATTGCACACATTGAGTTTCGCAATATCAATCACAGAAAAATCAGCGCTTTTCCCCCTCTCAAGATTGCCTGTCTCATTTTCTATCGAGAGTGCTTTGGCTCCTCCAAGTGTGGCAAGATAAAATGCTTCAATGGAAGTAATGGGCTTATAGTTTGCAGAGGATTTCAAAAAATGTATCATCTTTGAGGACTCGATCGCTTCCCTCATTTCTGAAAACATTGATAAGCTGTATCCGGCACCTACGTCTGTTCCCAAGCCGACAGAAATTCCACTCTTCTCTAATTTTCTATATGGCATAATACCGCTCTGAAGAAATCTGTTCGATGAAGGGCAATGGCTGATCTTAGTCCCGGTTTTCTTGAGCATCTCCATCTCGTTATCATCCAGATAGACACAATGTGCCATGATGGTTTTTGGTGTTAGCAAACCCGCCTTAAGATAGATGCTGGTATAATTCTCAAAATCCGAGAACATTTTCATAACTGTCGCGATCTCTGCTTTGCTTTCCGAAAGGTGGGATTGGATGTGTACATCATATTTCTTTGCGATTTTACCTATTCCCTGCAGTAAGCCAAAGGAACAGGAAGGAGCATAGCGAGGTGTGAGCACATAGTGCAATCTTCCATAATCATGACCATCCCATTTTTCAATAAGTTCTTTGGAATCCTGGAGCAAGACCGTTGTGTCTTTTATGAGATAATCAGGTGCATTTTGATCCATAAGCACATTACCCAGAAATGCCCTAATGCCTGATTTTTCAGCACACTGAAAAGCAATATCCGTTGCCTTTTTATGTATCGTTACATAAGAACTCGTCGTTGTGGTGCCCTTGCTTAGCAGCTCCTGAAAGAATTCCTCTGCGTATCGTTCTGCGATTTTTGAAGAAGAAAACCGCTCCTCTGCCGGGAATACAATGTCATTCAGCCATTCGAGAAGATTACCTCTGTATAATCCGCTTAAAGTAAACTGGGGAAGATGATTGTGAATATCAATAAAACCCGGGCAGATTAGCTTGCTGGAAAAATCAAAATATTCTGAATCAGTTTCTGCCACCAGCGGCATTTCTTTGCTGATCTCCTCTATCTTGCCATCTTCAGAAACAACAAGATATCCGGGGTCGAGGTAGAGCACCTCTTGGGGAGATATTGGAGACAGCAGCGTCCCTTTAATTATCTTTTTCATCTTCAGCCACTTTTTTGATACGGATAATGGTTTCGCCTTCTTTTGCAAGACCTAATTCGCGGGCTTTTTTCTCAATTGTTTTTGGATCCTGTTCTTCAAGTTTCTTCTTTTCTTCTTCCAGAACTTCCCGCTCCTGTGCAAGATCATCGATGCGCTCGACTTTCTGGTTCATGAGAAAGTTTGTTCTCAAAATTTTGATTACACTATATTTATAAAAAAACAAAAAGCACACAAGTCCGAGAAGGAGAAGGATCAGAAAAATCGTTACATTGCTCCGTAAGCTTGCGGATTTCTTCCTTCTTCGGGTATTCATTATCTGTTTATTTTTTATGTTTAAAGAGACTTTTTCCTGGAAATTGCGCAATTTTACCAAGCTCTTCCTCGATACGCAAAAGCTGATTGTACTTTGAAATACGTTCGGAACGAGATGTTGAGCCGGTTTTGATCTGTCCATTATTCACTGCAACTGCGAGGTCTGCAATGAAGGTATCGCAGGTCTCTCCGGAACGATGTGAGACAACGGAAGTATAGGCAGCATTTTTTGCTCTCTTGATTGTGTCGAGGGTTTCGGTCACTGTGCCGATCTGGTTCAGTTTTATGAGTATAGAATTAGCAATACCTTCTTTGATACCGCGTTCTAGACGCTCAATGTTAGTTACAAATAAATCATCACCAACGATCTGGATTTTATCACCAAGCTCGTCTGTCAATAGCTTCCAGCCCTTCCAGTCATTTTCATCGAGTCCATCCTCAAGGGAAACAATGGGATATTTTTTTACCCACTCTTTGTAAATTCCAACAAGATCAGCACTTGAGAGCTTTTCGGTTTTGCCTGTATTGAAAATATATTTCCCGGATTGAAAAAATGATGATGCGGCAGAATCCAGTGCAATAGAAATATCTTCTCCCGGACGATATCCTGCAGCTTCGATTGCTTTTAGAATAAATTTAATTGCATCTTCATTGGATTCCAGATTCGGAGCAAATCCACCCTCGTCACCAACTGCAGTACTATAGCCGCCATCTTTCAATATCTTTTTCAAAGTATGGAAGGTTTCTGTCGCCATTTGCAGTGAGTGTGCAAAGTTGTCGGCACCCAGCGGCATAATCATAAATTCCTGGACATCCACATTATTGTCGGCATGCTTGCCGCCATTGAGTACATTCAGCATAGGGACAGGTAAGGTCTTTGCATTTGTGCCGCCCAGATAGCGGTATAGTGGAAGTTCAAGCTCCAGAGCAGTTGCGCGAGCTACAGCCATAGACACGCCAAGAATTGCATTTGCACCAAGCTTTTCTTTGTTCGGTGTTCCGTCCAGTTCGCACATTATTGCGTCGATTTCAACCTGCTGATCGCTCTCGATCCCAAGAATTTCAGGTGCAATAATTTCATTTATGTTTTTGACCGCCCTCAGCACGCCTTTTCCATTGTATCGTTCATTATCTTCATCTCGAAGCTCTACTGCTTCATACTCGCCGGTCGAAACCCCCGAGGGAACTGCAGCCCTACCCCAATAACCGGATTCAAGCATAACATCAACTTCAACCGTTGGATTCCCACGAGAATCTAATATCTCACGAGCAAAAATTCCATCTATTAGAGACATATATTCTCCTTTTTATTTTTTAATAACGTAATCGATCTTCTCGCCATCAATGTATAAAAATTTTGGCTTCCTCGGATAGTCCTTTTTCTTGATTTTATCAGAATCACCTTCTTCCTCGAGGCGCCAGACTTCCCAGCGCTCATCGCTGCCGTCAACACAGAAGTTCACCTTCTTCACAATAAAGTCATCAATCACAAATTGAATGCTCTCTAAGCTGCCGATCTTTGTTACGGGTACGCAGAATTTCCTTGCATCATAGGCATATTTTTCGTCAGTTTTCTTTTTCTTCGCCATTTCATCTCCTATCTATTGGTTTATTGAAAAATTAGTTCTTCGGTAATTCTACAGAGGATATGTCCTACTGTAATATGAGCCTCCTGGATTCGAGCTGTATCCTTATGGGGAATGATAATTGAATATCTTGCGATTTTCGCGATCTTCCCGCCATCTCTCCCTGCCAGTAGCACGGTGTTGATGTTCTGCTCGTTTGCATATTCCAGTGCCTTGAACACATTCGGGGAGTTGCCACTCGTACTTATCCCGATCAACAGATCGCCTTCATTCCCAAGCCCTTCAACCTGGCGTTTAAAGACCTCGTCATAGCCATAATCGTTTGCGCACGCAGTGAGCAGTGAGGTGTCGGTGGTAAGCGCAATCGCAGGAAGAGACCTTCTGTTGAAATCACCGCGGAACCTCACGATGAACTCAGTTGCAATATGTTGTGCATCCGCAGCACTTCCGCCATTTCCGCAGAGCATGATCTTATTGCCTCTTTTAAGGGTTTCGGACATTTTTGAAGCTATCTCTTCAATAGCTGGATAAAAAGCTTCTAATCCATCGATAACTTTCCTGTGTTCTCGAAGGGCATCATCAAATAATTCTTTAATTTTCATAATTTATACATTTTTCTTAGTTTGAAAAAAACAAGCAAGAAAAATTTTCACCAATTTTAATCACACAAAACTACGTTCCCGTGCATATTTAAAAATAAACCCCATCGAAGCCATATTAACAAGCAAGCTACTGCCTCCGTAACTGATAAAAGGAAGAGGAATTCCCACAACAGGAATGATCCCGATGTTCATGCCGATGTTCACGACTATCTGAAATATAAAATAGGAGAGAATGCCTGCAATAATAAGTCTTTGCTTATCGATCCTAATTTTTCTCAGGATTATGACAATACGCCAGATAAGCACTGTAAAAAGGAGCAGCAGAATAAAACATCCAATGAAACCGAGTTCTTCTCCTATCACTGAGAAAATAAAATCCGTTTGCTGTTCCGGCAAAAAATTCAAATTCTTCTGAGTTCCTTGCAAAAAACCTTTGCCAAAAACACCTCCGGACCCGATAGCGATCTTTGACTGTATGATCTGATACCCGCTTCCGAGCACATCGAATTTTGGGTTTATAAACGCAAGAATGCGGTTGCGCTGATACTCATGCAGCCCCCACCACATGTATGGAGTTACTAATGAAACGAAAGCATTTCCTGCCAGAATAACTCCCGCAGTGAGAAATGATACTTTTCTGAAGATCAGCACGAGAAGAAGAAATATATCAAAGATGATCCAAAAAGTGATATTGAAAGCCACCAATATGCTTACCAGCGGTGTGATAATAATAAATAGAGTAAAAAATGATACACCTGCAAAATACATCATTGGAAATAGTATTGCGAAAAACACAAGCGCACTTCCCAGATCGGGTTGCCTTAACACAAGAATAGCCGGGATTATGGCTATGAGGAAGCCGTAGAGCACGATCCTGGAAGTGGGTATATATTTGGCTGAAAACACTTTTGCCAGAAGGAATATTACCCCGATCTTTGCAAACTCAGCTGGCTGCACATAGACACTTCCCAAACTTATCCAGCGGTGTACCCCCTTTATTGAAGGAAGGAGCAACACTACAATAAGTAATATAAAGATCAGGATGTTATATGGAACAATAAGCAGATCTAAAATTACGTCGGGAATATATAGTATGGTGAAAAAAACAGCAAAGCCCAAAGCGATCCAGACAAGCTGTTTCACGTAATAATCGCTTACTATTATCTTCTCGCCAGCCCTCTGCACAGACGCACTATAAAGTGCAAGTTCTCCGAAAACCAGGAGAATCAGAAGAATTGCCATTAGCTTCCAGTCAAATTTCTGAATGATCTCGGTTGAACTCATTTATACCCAGTATTTCCTGTCTAGGCTTCGGTATTGAATTGCTTCGCTGATGTGGGCAGGAGTAATTTTTTCGCTTTTATCAAGGTCGGCAATAGTTCTGGAAACTTTCAGGATACGGTCATAGGCACGGGCGGAAAGTCCGAGTTTTTCAATAGCGATCTTCATAAGCTTTTTGCCATCATCCTCGATCTGGCAAAACTCTCGTATTTGTTTTGATTCCATATCTGCATTAGAGTAGGTCTTATTTGACCCACTAAAGCGCTGGTGTTGAGCATTCCGCGCAGCATTCACTCTTTTCTGTATAACCTCTGATCTTTCACCCTTTGGATCTCTTGATAGCTCATCATATTTCACTGCCGGAACTTCAACATGAATATCTATGCGGTCAAGAAGGGGTCCCGAAATCCTTGAAACATACTTTTGTATCATTGTCGGAGAGCAGGTACAGGTGTGCCCTTCCACATTACTCCCGAAGTAGCCGCAGGGGCACGGATTCATTGATGCTACGAGCATGAAATTTGCAGGGAATGTAAGTGACTGAACAGCTCTTGAAATTGTGACAATGCCATCCTCGAGGGGCTGTCTAAGCACTTCTAATACGGATTTTTTAAATTCGGGAAGTTCATCTAAGAAAAGCACACCGTTATGGGCAAGTGATACTTCACCAGGTTTGGGATAGCTCCCTCCGCCTATGAGTGCGACATCACTAATAGTATGATGGGGTGAGCGGAAAGGTCTGGTAGCGAGCAGCGAGTGCTCGTGTGCAATTTTCCCTGCTACAGAATGGATCTTCGTGGTTGTTAGTGCTTCATCGAGAGTGAGCTGGGGGAGAATGGTAGGAACTCTTTTGGCAATCATTGTTTTTCCCGAGCCGGGAGGTCCTATCATAAGAATATTATGACTTCCGGCAGCAGCAACTTCCATCGCACGCTTTACACTATATTGTCCTTTCACATCGAACATATCGATGGTCTCTCTGCGTTCCTTTTCAAAAAGAGTAGAAATGTCAACGCTTAATGGCTCTATCGCTTCGCGCCCTTCCACAAAAGCAATGCATTCGGCAAGGGTTTTTACGGGATAGATTGAAATTCCTTCCACGACACCAGCTTCGTTTGCATTATCTTCAGGAACGATCAATCCTTCCAATCCCTTCTCTTTTGCGGCAATAGTAATTGGCAGAATACCCCTCACCGGGTGAACTTCGCCATTAAGGGAAAGCTCTCCAACCATCCCAACTGTTTTCAGAATAACTGGATATATCTGCCGAAGTGAAGAGAGCATACCGATAGCGATTGGCAGATCAAACCCTACACCCTCTTTTTTTACATCTGCAGGTGCGAGATTCACGGTATATGCACGTGCCGGCTTCTTGTACCCATTATTCTTTATTGCAGCGGTGACCCTGTCTTTACTCTCTTTGACCGAATTTGTCGGCAGTCCGACCATTGTGAAATAGGGCATTGAGGTGTGTTTTGTGTCAACTTCCACTTCGATTGGGATTGCATCGATACCTAAAATTGAAAAAGAAATGACTTTTGTGAACATATGACAAATAGGAAAATAACCATTGTAACGGTCAAGATATAAAGTGTGGAATTTTTATTATATAAAAAATGGCACGCCAGAGAGGATTCGAACCTCTGACCCACAGCTTAGATCCGCCAGCTGGCGGACTATCCTGATGAGCTACTGGGTATTTGGTCTGCTCCCTAATGATAGAATATTATCGTGTCTTACACAAGCTGAAAAAATTTACTTGTCTCGGTTAATGAAGGATACTTGATATAGATTTATGAAAGGAAAAATTTATTAATTCTCTCTGTGACCTCTGTGGTAAGTCTACTCCAATAAAATTTCAGATGAAAAAAATGGCACGCCAGAGAGGATTCGAACCTCTGACCCACAGCTTAGAAGGCTGTTGCTCTATCCTGCTGAGCTACTGGCGCGCATGGAATAAAAAACTGCCATAGCCGGCAGCAAAAAGTGGTAGCGATGCAGGGATTTGAACCCCGGACACTCGGATTATGATTCCGATGCTCTAACCAGCTGAGCTACATCGCCGTGAATTCAAAAAATGGTAGCGGGGGCAGGATTTGAACCTACGACCTTCAGGTTATGAGCCTGACGAGCTACCAAACTGCTCCACCCCGCGTCAAAGGAATACAAAATTTCGCTTCGCCCAATATGCTGTCAAGTAAATGACACACCTCTTTATAAAGAAAAATATAATGCCTAATTTTGAAAAAGCAAATTTAAATTTAATCTACCAGAATAATGAAAATATTCAATGAATTTGACTTTTTTTACTTTATTCAAAAAGCAAGGACAGAAATTCATTTTATTTATGAATAATTTTAAGGAAGTTTTATGAAAAGAATGTTTTTTATTTTTGTTGTAATATCTATATGTTTGCCGCTCTGCTTGAGGGCGCAGGAGATTTCTCTGGGCTTGGAAAGTGCTGTGGATAGCGCCCTTGTCAACAACCGAAAGATCAAACAGCAGGAAGAGGTTGTTCGGCAAAAGGAGTATCTGAACAAAGCTGCCATCGGGAATTTCCTGCCCTCGATTGATCTGTTTGCCGGCTATACTTACCTGAGTGATAATCCGGAATTCGATACTGAAAAGATCAAGGAATCCATCGATGATATGTTCGGGGATTACGGCGCTGTTATGGCAAAGCAGCTTGGGCTTTCTCCATGGTCCCAGCAAGTGATACATGATGAGATAGTTGCAGGACTGGCTGACCTTCCGGCATACAAACTTGAGATCGACCAGCAAACCTATAAGAATGCAAACCTCGTTGTGACCCAGCCGATATACCTCGGCGGCGAGATCTGGGCGGGGAAGAAATTTGCAAAAGCTTAGCTGGACCTTGCAAACGAAGAACTGAACAAAACCCGCAATGAAATAATCCACAGCACAACGCAGCAGTATCTTTCCGTGATCCTTCTTGAGCAAGTTGCGGAGTTGCGAAAAAATGTGCTTGACGGCATGAAAAAGCACGAAGATCAAGCTGAACGGGCTATAGAAATTGGTGCGATTACCCCGCTGGAAATTATCCGCGCACAGGTCGCTGTTGCCAATGCAGAAAGAAACCTGGAAGATGCAAAGAACGAACTATCACTTGCAACCTCTGCGCTTAGGGCAACTCTTAATTTGCCTACCTATAATTCTTTAATTCTTACTGATTCCCTGTATTTCCATGATGTTCAGATGAACCTTACTGAGATGAAGGAGCTGGCGTTGGCAGAAAACTCCATCCTTAGAGAGATCGACCATAAGCAGAAAATCGCAGACCAGGCATTCGCTGTGAAGCGTTCTAAATTCCTTCCTCAGATCGTAGCGATCGGAGAATACAATCTTATCAGGGAAGATTATCCTATTGTGCTACCTCGCTATTCTGTGGGAGTGCAGCTCGAACTCAACCTCTTTCACGGAATGAAAAAGATTAACGAGCTGAAATCCGTTAAACATCTCACAAAAGAGGTAAGGGTCGCCAAGCAGTATGCGGAAGACGAGATAATGCTTCTCACAGAGGACCTTTTTTATAAAACAGAAAACAACAAAACCCGCTATCTCAAGCTGAAGCCAACAGTCGATCTTGCAAAGAAAAATCTGGATATCAACGAGAAGCGCTTCCGCGAAGGTTTGGGTAAATCCATTGATGTCATAGACGCACGGCTCCTGTTCCAGGCAGCTTCGATAGAACGCCTTCTCTCACTATATAAATACTACACATCTCTCTCTCAACTGTATATTACAGTCGGGCAACCCGAGAATGTCATAAACCTCTTTCAAGAATAATATTTTCGGAGAATGATATGAAAAATAAAAATCTACTTTTACTCATTCCGCTGATCTTAGTCATTATTGCGGTCATCTTTCTGCTGATACATTCCTGTTCACCCACAAAGGAAGTCTTCACCGGCACATTCGAGACAACTGTTGTTGATGTTGCTTCAGAGATCCCAGGTCGCATCGATACGATCTTTGTTGATCGGGGTGATATGGTCACAAAAGGAGAGCTTCTCGCAACGATCCAGCCGAATATCATGAATGCCAAGCTCGGGCAGGCACAGGGTGTATTGCAGGCAGCTCAGGCGCTTGTGGAGAAGGCAGAACACGGTGCGCGTGAACAGGAAAAAACCGCTGCCAAGAATCAGTATGAGATGGCAAAAAGCCAGTTCGAATTTGCAGAAAAGACCTACATACGCTTCAAGGTGCTCTATGCGGACAGCATCATCTCCCCGCAGGAAATGGATGAGGTCGAGTTCAAGTACAGCGCTGCAGAAGACCAGATGGAAGCAGCAAAAGCGATCTATGACATGGCTCTTCAGGGTGCACGTATCGAGGATATTGACGCCGCAAAAGGCGAATATATCGAAGCTCACAATGTGTATAAAGAAGCACTCGCGTATCATGGAGAGCTGGAAGTCATCGCGCCTGTATCCGGTGAAGTATGCAGCCGTATTGCTAATCCCGGCGAGGTAATGGGCGCCGGCTATCCGCTGCTTTCAATTCAAATTCCTGAAAAAATATACCTGTTGCTGAACGTGCGTGAGGACAAACTTTCTGCATTCACAAAAGGGAAGAAATGTAAGGTAAAAATTCCTGCACTCAAAAATAAGGAATTCGAATTCACCGTGCATTTTATCTCGGTTATGGCTGATTTTGCCACATGGGTACCCACAAAAGCCGCCGGACAATTCGACCTGAAAACTTTTGAGGTTCATCTCAAGCCCACAAAACCAATTGAGGATTTGCGCCCGGGCATGACTGCGCAGGTTTACTTCTAATAAAATATGAAATTCCAACCCGCAGTCTTTCGCGTTACCATGCGGGAGCTTGACAGGATCATTCACCAAAAGTCCACGAGAAATCTGCTCCTCTTTGTGCCGGTTTGCGTATTCCTGTTGCTTTCATTTATTTATGTGAAGGGTATGCTTCACGATATCCCGGTTGTGGTTTATGACAAGGACAATACCGAGCTTTCCCGAACTATAATACGCTACATCGAAGCATCGCCGGAAACAAAAGTGGTGCGCTACCTAACATCAACTGATGATATCAAAACCATCTTCCCGGAAAACAACAACATAGAGGCGATCTATGAGATACCAAAAGGGCTGTCGGATGATGTCTTTTCAGGAAAAAGCACTAAGGTTGCTGTATATACAAATTCTTCAAATATCATTTTCGGCAATACTATTTATAAGGAAGCCGAAGATGTTATGAACACGGTTAATGCCGGCATCCTTATCGAGAAATTCGTGAAAGTGGGCATGACGAAAGAGCAGGCAATGAACCTTGCGCTGCCCATCCAGGTGGATGCAAAGCCGCTCTTCAGTCCCAATTACAATTATTTGTACTACCTCGTTCCCGGGCTGATGACCGTGCTCCTGCAAATGATCCTTTTCTTTGTTACGACACGAGCAATAAATTCAGAATTTAACAACAATACGTTTGGTGAATTGCTGCGAACTGCAAAGGGAAAAATTCTCAACATCCTTTTTGGCAAAGCATTTGCATACCTGATCACGGGGCTGCTCATTCTGCTCTTTATTATTGGGATTATCTATCCGCTCTTTGGAATCCCGATAAATGGAAATCTGCTCATCATTTTGGGATTTTTCATCATTTTTCTTGTCTCTGTAATTTTTCTTGGGTTGATGCTCTCTTCGATTGTAAAAGACGAGATCCTCGCTTTAGATATAGCATTTTTTTACAACTCCCCTGCATTCGTTTTCAGCGGCTTCACATTCCCGATCTTTGCGATGCCCATTTTCGATAAACTTTATGCGCAGTTCATTCCCTATACGCACTTTTTATACGGCTTTTTCAAACTAGCCCAGATGAACACACCTGCGCGCTATGCACGTCCTGAAGTTCTTGCGCTGTTTCTGTTTATTGCGATCGGTTTTGTGGGAAGCGTCATCGCTCTCTGCATCAGAACAAAAAAAATCTTGCAGAAAACCGCATCATGAAGACGATTCTGAAAGTATTTTCCCGCGAGCTGGGCATCATTTTCAAGGATCACAGCATAATCCTTACAGTGCTGATTGCGCCGCTCCTCTATGCTTTTTTCCTCGGCTCGATCTATCTATATAAAGATGCCGACCAGATAAATTTTGCTGTAGTGGACATGGACAGAACTCCCACCACACGCCAGATCTATAACTTCATGGATTCCGACCAGAAGATCAAACTCATTGGCACGCTTGGCAGTTACGAGGAAGGCATTGATCACCTCTACAAGATGGACATTCAGGGTTTTCTCTACTTCCCGAATGGATTTGAAGATGACGTAAAATCTCTGAAAGGCGCTGCCGTAAAGCTCTATCTGAACACGACCCGTTTTCTGCCATCCAACGATCTGAATAATGCGGTGCAGAAAATTCTGCTAACTTATGGGGCTGGTGTGCGGTTGCGGTACTTTGAAGCAAGTGGCATGACGCAGGCAACAGCAATGGAACTGGTCGAACCCATTATGGCAGATGTGCATCCTGTTTACAATACCACAAACTGCTATGGAAATTTCCTGCTGCCGGGATTATTTCTGCTCATCCTCCAGCAGACACTTTTGATCGGTTTTGGCGAGAGTATTGCCAAAGAGAATGAAGAGAACAAATTTTCTAAACTTTTTGCTGCGGGGAAAAATAATCTGTTTCAGATGCTGTCGGGCAAGACCGGGTTTTATGCGCTTTTGTATGTTGCTTATTTCATCTTCCTTTTCTCGGTAGTTTTTCATGCTTTCAAAATCCCGATAAAGGGCAACCTGCTTGCCGTGGCTGTGATGAGTATGCTCTTTCTGTTCTCGGTTTTGTTCTACACGCTCTTCGTTGCGTCTTTCTTCCGCAGCCAGAAAAGGTATATGGAAATTATAGCATTCACCTCTTATCCCCTGTTTTTAATATGCGGCTATTCGTGGCCCCTTTCAACCATGCCGGTGCCTATCAAATGGCTATCTCATACGATCCCCACTACTTCTTTTTTCAACGGATTTATAAAACTCAGCGTAATGGGAGGAGGATGGGCTTCCATAAAGGGCTATGCCTTCCATTTGATAATCCTTGTGCTGGTGTCGTTTATTGCGGTGGTGTGGCGGTGGAAGTATTTAGGGAAAAATTTAAGTGTTTAATACCTTTGCGAAATTTTGAAACTTTCGCAAAGTTTTGTTTGACATAAATAAACAAATTCCATCTTGTGTAGGATATATTATATAGGATACTTATTATGAAGAAAAGGAAATTGAAAAACGCGTTTAATTCCCGGCATACGCTTGGGGGCAAATGTAATGAATAGTTATTACAATAAAAAAAATCCCCATGAATACAAAACCAAGGAGTTTATTATGAAACGTAGACTTTTTATCTATAGTATGGCTTTGGTCGCTTTTCTTACGATTACCAGCTGCAACCTTTTTAAAAGCGGTGACAGTAACATGCCGGACATGAATTTCATCTACCCTTTATGGGTCGGCAATTACTGGAATTACGAGAAACTGACAGTTTATGATTTCGATGATGGGGCAACAAGCAATGGTCTATCCGATACTTCGTTTTACTCGGCAGCTTCAGTAGAAATCATAGACCGGGAAATCATCTTCGATGAGTTCTACTGCTACAATTTTAAGTCAACACTAAATGAAGATGGCACTCTTTATGTTGGAAACGAATATTATAATAATACTGAAACACAACTGATAGATTACGGCTACACAAATCCTTACATGCTTACACCAAAGGTGGAAAAAGACATTGCCTATCTTACTTTCAAAGGAAAAAAATTCAATAATATACAAGAAATTATACATTTGGTGGAGAAAGGCTATTGTAATTTCGGACAAACAAAAAATGACAGCATTCTATTTGATCAGGTACAATGCTTGGTGTATCCGCTTAAGAAAGGCAATGAGTGGAGTTATAGAACAGAAACCTATGATGGCGAACCATGGAGAATAGATAAGAAAATTTTAGGTTGGACAAGAATTGAGCTACCTGCCGGTAATTTCAATTGCTGGAGAATCCAATGGTTTAATAATCCCTTCGGATCTGGAACCGATTGGGATGAGGATATTATTGAGTTTGATTATATTGCAGAACAGGGCTTGATAAAAAGAATTTTAGAACTTGATAATTTAACGTGTTATGATTATTCTGGAAATTTACTGGGAACTCTTACATATTCTGAGATATTAACTTTAGACGAGTATTCCATAAATAATAATTTGTTATTATAACCTGATTGGGAGAAACGTTATGAACAAGTATCAAGGCACGATTATATTCTGGGACAAGAGATGTGAAGAAAGGTTATCGGGCAACAAGTATTATGATCCAAGTAAGCCCTTTCCGCTTAAAGAAATAGAAGAGGGCATAAAATGGCTGGTTGAGGATGCTGAATCAATTATTGATTTTGGTTGCGGGGTCGGAAACCTTTTGTTTAAAAGTGTCTTTTTAGGAATTACAAACGCGGTCGGCATCGACATCTCTCCTGTTGCGATCGCATGTGCAGATAAGGCATCAAAGCACAACAACATGGATGACAGAACGGATTTTCGTGCAGGCGGTATTGAGCTTCTCTCTGCTTTTGATGACAATACCTTTGATGTGGCTGCATCCTTCAATACACTCGACAATATTTTTCCTGAAGATTCGCGTCTGGTCCTAAAAGAATTGAACCGAATTCTCAAGCCAAAGAGCAGAATGCTGGTAAAATTGAACGACGTAATCCCGGAGCATGTTTTTTCCCAGGATGACTATTTTGAGAAGGTTTCGGATAACTTCTATAAGGAAAAGTCGGGGCTTTATTTGTGGAACTTAAGCGACACCGCGTTCAGAGACCTGGTTTCTCCTTCTTTCAATGTCGTGAAATACTCTGATGTTCCTTTCCCGAAATCGGAACATCAAAATCGCCTTTATTATCTCGAAAAAAAGAAGTAAACCTCTCTCTTTTATAAATCCTGCCTGATTTGTTTAAAGATCTGGGGTAGACCGCCTTTTCATATTTTCCCGATTCCTGGTATTCATAGGCGCCGATATCCACTGCAGGTCCGGATATTCTTGGGTTTCCCAGGATGTCTGTTTCGGGCAAGTTGGGCGCATTGTTGTATCCTGCGTTTACACAGGGGGAGTCGGATTGCAATTGGCAATCATTATTTTCCTCATCCACAAAGAGAGGATCAAGAGAAGCACCGAGGATATTATTCCCGCCGTCTATAAATCCCACAGGTAATGTGTCGGACTGGATGAAAGAATAGGCGATTGTTGGGTGGCAGCTTTCGTCGCAAACATACAAGTTGTATCTAAAACCGTTAATAATTGTGTTACATATTTCAGGGCTTGAGGACTCTCCACAGGATATTCCCCGATAAGTTTCTTTTGGATACCCCGTATTAGTAATCGTGTTGTTGAGTATATAAGGATTGGCATTCCCTCCACAAGAAATCCCGCTTTGATTCTTAATAATAAGGTTGTTAGAAATAAAAGGGCTTGAACCATCTCCACAAGCGATTGGATATTGATGCCTTGTTAATATATTGCCCTCAATAATTCCCTGAATATTTTCATAGTATACAATGCCAATTGAATTTCTTTCAATCGTGTTGCCTATAACTTCGGGGTTTCCGCTTGTGTTACCACGAATTGCTAACACATAACCCGTAATATGGTTGTTAATAATTTTTGGGCTGGATTTATTAAAAAGAATTGATGTATCCCACGAATCACATACTACATGGTTATCAATAAATGTATTACTCTCTATAACAGGGGTTGATAGTTCTTCACAATACACGTCAAACTCGTTATCAATAAAACTATTATTTTTGATTTTGGTAGTGGAACTACAATAAAAAAAGGTGCCGCATATATTATTGTTAAAATAACAATCTTTAACCGTGCCTGTAGATTTGTAGAAAAAGATCGCCCCAATGTCACCACCTCTATAAAAAATATAGTCGCATGTTCTATAAAGATTTTTTAGTTTGCCGGAATGCATTATCTTACAATATTGGAATATATTATTTTCCGTTGAGGTACTGTCAATACAGATTATTGTCCATCGATACTCATCACTATCGCTGATGAACTTAATTGAATCATTCTTTGTACCACGGGCTATTATCGTGCCCTTCACGTGCAACATTCCGCTTTCAAGGTCATTATAATCATCTCCATATCTTGTGCCCTTGAATCTTACTTCAACACCGGGTTGTATCATCAGTGTTTTTCCTTCTGGCACGACATAACATCCTTCAATATAGATCGGGGACTGTTCTTTTGTCCACAGTATCGTATTCTCATCATCGTTTCCCGAAGACGAGAAAAAATCCGAACATCCCAGCACGAATAAACACGTCACAATAATCAGCAACCAGATAATTTTCTTTTTCATAATAACTTCTTATATTTTTTTAGAGAGTATCCTTTTTCAACATCAAAGAATCTCTCGGTATCTTTATTTGCTTTTCAAATCAAATCGATATCCTAAACGGAGCATAAACCGTATATTTTCCAAACCAATACCCTCACCCCAGATGAAATCAAATAACCTGCTTTGCAATATCATTTCTGCATAAAATTTTTCTTTATAGTCAATTCCCCATCCGCCACCAATGTATATCATTGTCATATTCACCGTGGATTTTCCGTTATCTTTCCCCCACGATGTTCCTGTACCTAATTCGCTGACTAAATATGGACGAAGATTTTTAAGAATATTCAAAGGTGAATACTTAAAAACACCATATGCACTCAGTTGAAAAACATTATTCAAAACCTTTGCTTCTTCAGCCCTGAATCTATCAATATAATGCAGATTAAGTCCAACACCTAGATGGTATCTGTCACGGTATGATCTCATTATTTCAATGGTAAGTTCTGGAATCGGTATTTGTTTTTCAGGCCACTTATTATCCTCGTCTTCGGAAATGAGCAACAAACCTCCTCCAAGAAACAATAGAGTGTAATTTTCCGGCGTATATATCTTTGCCCGAATATCCAGAGTGACCAGCTTTCCTGTTTTAAGATGTTCAAATCGAAGGGTGCGTTCATCAAAGGAGCGCCCTGAACCTACCACCCAGTCCACACCAAATCCCAAAGCTCCAAGTATTGGATCGACAAGCAAAAGCAGCCCGTTATTGAGCATACCGGAGTTCATATGTGTTTTAAGCTGATAATCTTGCTCCTGACCGTCCGGAAGAAAGAACGTTGCCATATTCTTTTTAATTTTCCATAGTTTTATTGTGGTTGGTGTCTGTCCGATGTTTTTATTATTCACATATACAGTTACACTGTCTGTATTGCTGGTAAATTCTACTTCTTCAACCGGCCCTCGCGTGATCATTGCACAACCGGCAAGAACGTGAAGTATAATTACAATTATTGTGATTCTCACTTTTCTCCTATGACCATTGTTGTTGTTTTTTCATAAATCTTGCTGCTCTGCTTTCCCCCTCCTTCAAGATGAATGATATAAATTCCAATTGGAACCACGTTTCCGTTTTCATTCTTACAGTCCCAGATTATCGTGCCCTGCGCCGCAACCCACTCTTGGTCTGTCAGCCAACGGACCATGCGTCCTTTCATATCAAAAATACGAATATTAATTTTGGTGACTGGCTCGGGAAGATTATATTCGATAAGCACAGATTTCTTCTCTCTGTAGGAAAGCGGGTTTGGCGTAACGGTCAGTTCTACTTCAGGAATAATATGCTCGATATACAAGCTGTTCTGCTTTCCGGGAGTCGCACATTGGCTGCTTACCGAGCTGTCCCAATTATCGTAATTCTCAGTAGCAAGATACGGATTGATCCGCTCGAGAGAATTGTCCTCGATCTCTTTCCATTCGCTGTAGTAATGAATACTGTCGATAAGGCATCCGTTTTCGTCCCGGAGCACAAGGATATCATCATTATTACTCAAAGAGGGAAGCTCCCAGGCAAAGATAAAATTAGCAAGGGTATCTAAGTAGGCGAAGTGCGTTTTCAGTGTGAGTGAATCATTTTCATCCGGAAGTATCACAATATATTCATTTTGAGATATGGTGCTCCTTACAGATTGTAAAATCAGCGTATCGCTCTGATCTGCAAGCGTCCACCCCGAAATATTCAGGGGATAATCAAAGATATTAAGAAGTTCTATCCATTCCGGCTGTTCTCCGGGTGGTGCTGCCTGGATTTCGTTTATGCAAATCGGATGCGAGCCAGGTGTATTATGGGTCGTTAGCTTTTGATTATTTGAAATATCCATGTCCTGCAGATCCTTCACATAAAATCCATATCTGTAATAGCCGCTTTCGGGAATGAAGGAATAGGAAAAACTCGCAGAATCTCCTGTTGAAATGTTGAAATAACCGGCATCCAGCTCCTCTCCTTCATCATACTGCGCATTCCAATTTGCGTCGTCAAAGAAAATATATTCTGCATTATCCACAGTATTGAATCCAATATTTTTGCACATAGCTTGCAATTCAATGGTTTCGCCTTCGCTAAATTTTGAAAGAGATACAACCGCAATGTCATATTCTTTCGGCGTGATACTGTTCACTTTGTCGGGCGTAGCGCCGAGACTATCAACAGAAACGCCCCAGTTGTGAGGAATATTTTCATAAGGATCAATGCGCTCCAGCGAATAATTATCAGGGCAGGAAAACTCGTCGGGATCATAGCCCATCGAGTCCAGTAGCGTGTAATATTTATCAGAGATATGGACTTCGTCCGGCGTTGTATTATTTAAAGAAGCCCAATCGTTAGTCTGGACAAGAACAATATCATATTCGTAATAATCTTTAACAGCAGTTGTGTCCTCAGTTATGACAATATAAGAAAAAGGTGTTATGCTTTTCTGTGTAACGACAACATTCCAGCCGGAAGTTGCATCTTTGATATGCCAGTTCAGAACAGGAAAAGTATTTTCTGAATTATTGAACAGCTCGATCCATTCTACGTTCGGAGTGCCGGGTATATACATTATCTCGTTGATGATGATCGGGGATTCGCCAACGAGGAAAGAGGATTCGTGGGAATTATTTGACGGAGTCGTATCTGTTGAGAGGAGCAATTCCACATAATATTCATACAATCCGTTCTCAAATATTCCAAGCTGAACTTCAAGCAGGTGTGTCGCATGGCTGGGAATTTCTTCGGAAATTATGCCCTCGGTTACAAGCTCTCCAGACACAAATATTTTGTAGGAGCAGCTATCCGCCTGTATCGAAATGTCTGAATTATTATATGCAGAAAATTTAAGTGAAACTATCTCTGTACTGTCCGGATGAGATGGCTGGATGTTAACATTTTGCAACACCACATCCTGCGGAATGACATTCGGTTCTCCGGGTGTTGGATATTCGCATTCAAAGAAATCTTCCTCACAATTATCTGTATCGTGCCCGTTGGGGTAGCGGATAAGCGTATTGCCCGAGGAGACATCGACAGCAAAATAGATGCCGGGATTGTGTGCATCGCCCGGTAGATTATTTGAGTTGGGAGAATCATACAGAATCGTATCGATCGTATCTCCTTCTGTAGAAATGATGCGTACGCCGTCTGTTTCAGTACCTCCGTTTTGAAAAGCCAGTACACCGACAAGGTCTGCATTTGGAACCTGTGATTCTCCAATTAATAGATATTCTCCGGGATAAATACTATACTCTGGAAACGTGAAGCATTCCTCGAAATTAGAACCTGCTTTTTGTATTTGCCAACCCTCAAGCTGTTCCGGTTCAGTGCCTACGTTGTATAATTCTATCCACTCTTTGCCTGTGTCTCCACCTGCTGGATCGTAAAGAATTTCGTTGATCTTAATGTCATGCGCGTACAATGAGAACGCTACTGCACACACGGTTACCATACATACAAGTGATACAATTATGTGTGTTCTCATGGTGCCCTCCTATGGTTAATTTTTGTCTATTGTTTTAAAAGTATTGCTTATTATTTCCAATCCGATCAATGCGCACAGCTTATCGCCTTCTGGAAAAAACACTGCGTTATCTATCATGTATGCCATCTTTTGCTTCTCGTCATAGAAGCCCCAGCATGCAAAGGTGCCGCCTGTAAAGCTGGTCAGATTCTGCCATCTGCCGGATAATTTATATGCATTATAACCAAGATAATCCGCATTCTCCTGTCGCACATCATCTATAAAAAGCGTATCGCTGCTGTAGTATTTCTCACCTATCTCGAGCCGTTTTTGATATAGCCATTCTTTTGATACATTGTTTTCTTCCATTGGTTGCCAATAGACACCCAGGAATCTGTCGGGATACTTTTTTACCCGGCAAAGATAGGACACAAAATTGTGAGCACCGTCCTTGCGGAAAACTCTGTATTGAGAAGGAAGCTCTATATACCAAGGATAATGTTCTTTCTCGTATGCAATCTCATCCTCATTTAGCCCGAGCTTATAAACCACGTTTTCAATCCTCTCAAATTCGCTATCTTCATAGATATCAAAGATGATGTTCAGGTTTTCAAAGGTGTAGAGAAGCAATTGTTCGAGGTCTTTTCCCAGCACAAATATAACACGCTGGTCCCGCGCCCAGAGATTCTTTGCTGCGAGCATGGTTGCAGGCAGGGAATCTCCGATCATTGCTGCCTGCTCCGGGATGATCTCTTTCACATACTCGGAAACCGGCTGTTTAGAACTCACATCACACAAAAAGAGTAGATTGGCAAATTTATAATAGGTGCGGATATTTGAAATCTCATGTCTTTCTACAGTAAAGAGCACTTCGTTGGTTGTAGTGAAAAATTTCCGTTCGAGTGATTTCTTGATTTCAAGCTGCCCGTAATCCCACGCTTTTTTGTCAGCATAGGTGAAAATGCGGTGGGATTGTCCCCAGGAAAGTGGTTTCTTGTGGTCGGAGCTGCTCTTCCGTGCTGGCTGTCCATTATCACATCCCGCGATGATCAATAACACACACCCAACAAATAAAAGGATAAATCTACGCTTCATGCCGCTCCTTCCGAACCTGATGCACATAGATAATCGCTGACATCCAGGCCAATACTGCAATCAATAAATACATAATGAGAAGTATTGTGTCAATGATAACAACCTTTTGATTGATCGCTCTGTATGCAAGGGTTGCGATGATGGTGACCATCTGTGTGGTAGTTTTCATTTTGCCATATCGGTTTGCAGCGAGTAAGATGCCACTTTTTTTAAGAAGCTCGCGATAAACCGTCATAAATATTTCTCGCAACAAAATAATTGCAGTAAGCCACCAGAATAGAATCCCCCAGTACGAAAAAATTACAAGCGCTGAAGCGACCAGCAGTTTATCGGCAAGAGGATCGAATATTTTTCCAAAATTTGATACATATCCAAATTTTCTTGCGATCACTCCATCAAAAGCATCTGTCAGTGCTGCGACAACAAACACGATAAGAGTGACAATGAAGTAGTCGTTGAGCGCAAAATAAATAAAGATCGGGATCAGGATGATCCTGAAAACAGTAATCGCGTTCGGGATTTGGTGTTTATATTTTTCCACTTTTTCTGAAAACCACCCTTGTTTTTCCTTTATCCTTGAACATGAGATTTATGAGTGAAATCAACATATAAAGTCCCAGCAGCGCACATACAGACCGCCAGCCGTCATTGAACTGCAGAATGTTGATGTTGAAAAGAAGCAGCATGTCCTCTCCGAAAAGTAGAATGAGGACCTCGAACAATCCGCCAACCACAACAGTTGTGATCAGAAATTCCAGAATAAGGTGGGGAACCTTAAAAATAGGTCTGATATTCATGCTTTTCCAGAGCTTCCACTTTTCTTTCTGCCTGCTTCGCATGAGCTGCCTGATGAGGAAAAGCACCAGACCGAAGAGAATAAGAACAAGTATTTGGGGTGCCCATTTGAATTTCGTAAAAAGCGAAGTGATCGTGCCAAGGCGCTTTACTTCCACGGAGTTATAATCAACCTGTTGCACTCTTTTGTCGGCTGTGAGCGAATCAACCATGATCATGAATTTTTTTATTGAAAATTCTAGCGGATTAAGATTTGCATGCACAAAATCCGGAATTTTTTCTGGATCAACCCATTGGGGAAGAGTGCTCAAACCATAGGTTCTTTGCAATTCTTTGATGGTTTCCATGCTTGTGATAAGTCTGTGATTCTCAATGACTGGATATGATAAAATACTCATCATCACATCTTCTGTCTGTGCTTGAGGATTGATATACACAATTACCGATGATTTCACCACTTCCTCGTGCAGTGCTTTCTCAAGATATTCTTCTGCATAGAACATTGCCAGAAGTACAATTGCGGTGAGCAGGATCATGAACCAAATAATGATGAGATGCCCGATAAGATCAGAATAGAGTTTCCTAAAGAGTGAAAAAAATCGTCTCATTGGCGCTTCTTGATCTCCGCTACAAATAATTTGCTGTTTTGCACCCATTTAGATAAATCGGATTCCTTCTGTGAAGATTTCCATGTTACGGTGGGATGTTTTACGTCTTTGAAAAAATGAATACGGGATACCTTCATATGTTTAATTAATCTCATCTTTTCCAGAAATTCATCTAGTCTCTCCACAGGATAAATAAGAAATCCAACACCTTGGACTCTGAGCATATATTCAAAGGAACTCAGCACATCGTCCATTGTGCAGAGCAACTCGTATCGGGCATGAAGTTTCTCTTTTGATGGACTGGGCTTTCCTGAACCCTCTGGAAAAAAGGGTGGATTTGCAAAGGCGCAGTCAAATTTTTGGGGCTTGAAATATTTTTTAACCTTTTTGCCATCTGCCTTTATGAGAATAATTTTTTCTTCCAATCCGCTATGAAAAATATTTTCCTTTGCCAGCTCAAAGAGGGATTCCTGTATCTCAATTGCAGTTATTGTGATGTTTTTCAGTTTTGCGGCGAGAAGTAATGAGATAATGCATGAACCCGTTCCGAACTCAAAGGCATTTCCTTTGTAGTCAAATCCCAACCTTCTTATAATGGTGTATAAGAGAATTAGTGAGTCTTCTGTGCTTCGGTAACCCCGTTTATTCTGGCGCAAGCGAATGTCATTGTATTGCAGGTCATCCAGTGTGGTTTCCGGCATGTTCGTTTATCCTGTATGACCAAAACCGCCGTCGTTTCGTTCTGTCTCTTTTAAAGAAGCACTTTCCACTAATTCCGCATGTTCCACTTTGGAAAATACCATCTGTGCGATCCGCATGTCCCGCGTGATCACAAAGGGTTCGTTGCCAAAATTGAATAAGATCACTTTTACTTCTCCGCGATAATCTGCATCAATTGTGCCTGGGGAATTCAGTATTCCGATCTTGTGTTTGACAGACAGCCCGCTTCGTGGGCGAACTTGTGCATCATAACCCGGAGGAATTTCCAGAGAGATCCCTGTTGAGATAAGCGCCACATCTTTGGGTTGTATAATGAGCTCATCAACATCAGCATAGAGGTCAAAACCTGATGAGTGTTTGGTCATTTTTTTTGGCGTGTGTGCAGTTTGTGTGAGTTTCTTGAATTTTATACTGATCATTAGAATTCACGAGTTGCAATATAGATACATATCTTCTTCAGGAACTCCGCTTTTGGTCCATAATAGGAAATAATATTCTGGGCTTTTAGCATAAGCTCGTCGCGCTTTTCCTTTGCTTCTTCCAGTCCATAAACTTTTGGATATGTTGCTTTGCCTACCCTTACATCCTTTCCCGATTCCTTGCCCATTTTTTTTGTTGTTCCTTCAACATCCAGAATATCGTCCACGATCTGAAAAAGCAGTCCTAGGGTTTCACCGAATTCGGTAACGCGTTCCATGTCATCTTCACTTGCTTCCGACATGATTGCCCCAAACCGGATCGCCGTACAGATCAACTTGGCTGTTTTATTAATATGTATGTATTCGAGAGTGTTAGCAGTGACCTTTTTACCTTCGCTCAGAATATCCACAACCTGGCCGGCTATCAAGCCCTTGCTGCCGGTTATCTCTGCAAATTCAGAAATCATTTGGGCTTTTAACTTTGGTTTTACGTCGATCTGGAGCATCAGCCGAAAAGCTTCCACGATCAGGGCATCGCCTGCAAGTAGTGCAATATCTTCTCCGAATTCCATGTGGTTTGTCGGTTTCCCTCTTCGCAGATCGTCATCATCAATATCCGGAAGGTCGTCATGAATAAGTGAATAGGTATGAATGAGTTCAATTGCAGCAGCGACCGGGAGTATCTTCTTATCCATATGCCCAAAAAGCTGGTACGTCGTAATAGTTAAATAGGGTCTGATGCGCTTGCCACCTGCAAAAAGAGTATAGCGCATGGCTTTATGAATTATCTTTGGATATTCATCTTTTCTTGGTAAAAAGCGATCTATAATAATATTAACCAATTCCCGTTTTTCTTTAACGTCCTTTTTCAGTCGCATCATTTTGGTCATTGGATTACTCCTTTAAATCAACACCTTATTCATCCTGTGTTTCCTCGTCCTCGTCTATCTCGTTAAGCAGGGCGATCTTATTCTCGATCTTTTTCAGCTTTGAGGAGCATTGTTTAATGAGATTGATCCCCTCTTCGTAAAATTCCAGAGATTTCTCAATATCAATATTTCCTTCTTCGAGGATTTCCACGATTTCCTGAAGTCTCTCCAGTGCTTTTTCAAATTTTATTTCTGCCATTTACCTTCCTCGTATTATTAATAAAATTCCCGATGAGATCTTAACTGAAATCTTCTCGCTTTCTACCACATTACTAATACCACGTGTGTGCGTCCTGAACAGGATCTCATTTTGCAAGGGATACTTAAAACCCGTAATGAACTCTACTTTCACCTGCTCAGTAAGGGGAATTAAAGAAATTTCTGAACCTTTTCTGGTGTTCATTTCGATCTCGCCTGAACCTTGAATCACAAATATTTCATTATCTTTATTAATAAAATATAACGAAAGCCCTTTTTTTACAAAATTTTCAATCAAGAAAATATTTGATAGAGAATGCTCAAGCCGACCATTCACTGCATTGACCATTGTCACCGAATCATAATGCTCATCAACACAATAATCAAGTGCGAGTTCGCTATCTGTTTTATCCTTTTCTTTGGGGAACTGCAAAATCCTTGTTTTTTTCTTTAGTTCACCCAAAGAATTATCCGATATAGAATCAAAATCCCCAATGAGAACTTGTGGTATAATCTTTTTGCTGAGAAGGAAATCTGCCCCGCCGTCCGCTGCTATTATCGTACCATCCAGAGGGAAATCCAGAGCAAAATCAATATAACTATTATTACAGAAAATATATGCTTTTCTCAAGATACGATAAAATAGTTATGAAAGATATTTTTTATCTACGTAGATCGTAGATTTTTTCTTATTGAAATAATTTATCGGGTTGGTGCTCTTTCCGTAAAAACGCACTTCGTAGTGAAGGTGAGACCCAGTTGATGTGCCGGTGGAGCCCATTTCTCCGATTATTTGATATTTTGTTACTTCCTGTCCAACTTGAACGAATCTCTTCCTAAAATGACCATAGAAGGTTTTATAGCCATATCCGTGATCGATCAGCAAATAGTATCCGTAATCTTTGTGATATCCTTTGTCGGCAATCTTGCCATCTGCTGCAGCGTAGATTACAGAGCCCTCTTTGTTCGCAATATCAACTCCGTGGTGGAAATGCTGTACATTATAGATAGGATGAATACGGTATCCGTATCCTTGTGAGATTCTCCCACAGGTCGGCTTGATCGAAGGTGTGTGGCTGTAAATCGTGTTCTTTACTGTTAAATATTTTGAAATTTCTGCAAAGCTTATTTTTTCAAATTCTATCTGTCGTGTGAAAGCATCTATCTTGTTCAGAACGCTATTATGGATGTCAAAGAGCTCCCTGTCCACAGAGAAAAATGTCGAGTCAAAATACTGAATACCACCAACACCCATCTGGCGAATATCATCATCAATGGAACGCAATCCCTCAAGTTTTCTTACTTCTTTATCTTTTTCTTGAACATTCTCCAGCTCGAATTGCATGGTGTCTAACAGGGAATCAATTCTCGTCATCTCTGTTTTGAGTTTGATATTATGGTCTTGAAGTTCTCTTAACTGGTGACTGTCAACCTCGCTGGTGACAAAGAAATAAGTGATCACCCCGGTGGCGATAACAAAAACTGCAACAAAAATCACAAAGAAAAGTATCAATGGTTTAGATATGTGAAGGTTCTTCACTCCTGATGAAGAATTACTCGTAATTAGTATATGCCAGCTTTTTTTTTCACTCATTGCGTTTAAAATTTTTAATTTTTTTCTTTCGTTAATTTATTTCTTCATTATTATGGATGTCAAGTTTTTCCGCCAGCTGGCGGATGTATAATTGATGGAATAAATGGAAATTACTCTCCGTTAATTTATGTTTGGATTTAAGGAATCTCTGAACCGGGAGATGCAATATTTCATCAAAATGAATTTTTTGTTGACAGGAGTTATATAAATCAACCTTTTTTGAGAAAAATTTTTAGGATGTGAAATTCACAAAATGTGGATAAATAAATTATTCAGACGGTATTTAGTTTTGTATCCTCCTGAATAATAGCTAATTACAACTGTTTATAAACTGTTGATAAGTTTGTGGATAACATTAAGGTGGATTTCGTATCTCCCTGATATTTAGTAATATAAAAGGTTGATAACTGTCTATGGCTGAATCTTTAGGACTGTGGCAACAGATTCTCGATGAGATAAAAGTTCAGGTAGATCCTCAAACCTATTCTACCTGGTTTGATAAAACAAAAGAGTTCAGTCTCGTTGACAACACCCTCACAGTAAAAGCACCAACTAAATTCTTTGCAGACTGGCTTGACCAACATTATAGAACTCTTATCGAGGAGATCGCATACAATTTCACCGCAGAAAAAATTTCTGTTGATTTCATCGGTTCTGCTTCAGAAACTCCTAGCAATTTCTCCTTTACGAAATCCTCTGTTGTCAACTCCTATAAGTATAGCGGACTCAATCCAAGATATACCTTTGAGAGATTTGTTGTTGGAAACAATAATCATTTTGCCTTTTCTGCAGCTCAGGCAGTCGCTGACAAATCCGGCAAGATTTACAACCCACTATTTATTTACGGTGGTGTTGGACTTGGTAAGACGCACCTTATGCAGGCAGTTGGCAATTCGATAGTAAATAACAAAATAAACAAACGGGTTCTTTATACTCCCAGTGAAGATTTCACTAATGAGATGATCTCTGCAATCCAGACAAATACTTTGATCAATTTCCGGAAAAAATTCCGAACCTATGACATACTTATGATCGACGATATCCAGTTCCTTGCCGGAAAGGAAGGCAGCCAGGAAGAATTCTTTCACACCTTCAATACGCTTTATAATGCCAAAAAGCAGATCATTCTTACCAGTGACCGTCCTCCTAAAGAGATCAAAAAGCTGCAGGACAGGCTAATATCTCGTTTCGAATGGGGACTTCTTGCTGATATAAAGCGTCCAAATTATGAAACTCGCGTTGCAATCCTACGTCAGAAATGTGTCGAAGAAAATATCACTTTAAAGCATGAAGTTCTGGAATTCATTGCGGAAAATTTTGATGATAATATTCGCCAGCTCGAAGGCTCTCTCATAAAAATTCTTGCCTTCTCTTCATATAAAAAAGTCAAACCCCACCAGATCGAACTTGCTGATGTAAAGCAAATATTAGATGATATGATTTCAAACCGAAAGCGTACGGTAACCCTCGACCTTATTCAGGAGGAAGTGGCAAAGTATTTTGAAATCGGAAAAAATCAGATAAAAGAACCTACGCGTAAAAAGGAGATCGCCTTTCCCCGCCAGATAGCAATGTACCTCTCTGCAAAATTGATACCTCATATTTCATTGCTCGAGATCGCTAATCATTATAATAAGAAAGACCACACCACTATTATCCACGCGAAAAAGATCATCTCTCAAAGGATCGACCAAGACAATAATCTTAAAAGCAAAATAAACGAAATTACAGAAAGTATTCTCAAATAAAACATGAAATTTTTTTATTCAATACATTATCCACATACTATGTGCAAAGGTGTGCATAAAACTTTGTCTGAGTTGATATCTTCGGTGTTAACATCCTTTAATGTGAATATGTCCTATTTATCAACAATTTCTTCCACAGAATATTATGCCATTATATATAATAGTTTCAGGCACTTTGCAGTGTTTTCCACAAATTCACTATGCCTATAAATACTACTAATTAGTTTATGTTATTTTAGATTAGAAAAGGTTTTAATATGAAAAAGTTTATTTCCATTATTACTCTCATCCTTTTAATCATTCTTATTTCATGTACACAAAAGAACAATTACATGGGATACGATCAAGTTGTGATAGTATCAGATACTACTTTAAATGCGATTACGTTTGAAAGATCATTCACAGATACGATTGGGATTTATTCTTCCAATTCAGTGATGCTTGTCGGAAACTTTAATGGAGTGAAAACCAGGTCTTTGATGAGATTCGGCACATTGCCGGATACAGCTTGGCTTGACTCTACCTCTTTTGAAAGCTGCGAAATTCTTTTTGAAAGGAAATCACATTTAGAGACAGATATCAATATTCATGCGTACAAACTTTTGGTTGATTGGTCGGTTGGTTCAACCACATGGGATTCTATTGGAACAGAATTCGAAGACTTTCCCACGCCGGTTGATTTTGTATTAAGTCCAGATTCTTTACCTATTCCCTTTGATTCAACAATAGTTGAGGATTGGATTATTAATGACACCCTTAATTATGGTATGCTTCTCGATGCTCCGGATGCCGCAGAAAATTTCGTTGAGTTCTATACATTCAATTCCAATGATAAAGGTCCTAAACTGAGAATTGTTGCTATTGGTAATGAAACAGGCAAGAAAGATACTCTATTACTCGGAACGACAAGGGATACATTCATAGGTTTTGATGAAAACATGCAGAAGAATTATGATCCCGGGAAAATGATCATCGCTAATCTGCCACCGTCTCGGCTTGTCATGAAAGTGCACGTGGATTCCATATATAATCAGCTTGAAATTACACTTGATCAGCTAAAGCGGTACAGTATAAATTTAGCTGAAGTGCAGATAGATTCCTTTATGGTCGAAAGCTCTTATGTCGATGATGATTACATTTCAATAATTCCCTATTACGTTTCTGATATCCTAAACGATGAATGTACGTACATTTCAACAACTCCAACATCCTATTTCATAAAAAGTGATTCTCTTTCTCAAATAACCATCACACCGTTGCTGGAAGGAATAATTAGAGGTGATCTTTCGAATCCGTACATAGCATTAGTCTCAATCCATGAGAATAAGGATTATTCATTCGTGGAATTTTTTGAGAACAGCACACCAGCACTTCGAATTATTTATACAATACCAGTTTTAGAATAAATGAGGTACTATGTTATATAGAAAAATAATAATATGTCTTCTGTTTTGCTGCCTGACAGTTCCATTGTTCGGTGCATCTATGTTTTCTCCAAATGGATTTGTAGAAGAGCATTTCGGAGTGGATAGTTTTGGTTCAGGAATGGGATATACAGGAATCAGTTCGATATTTCGAAAGAATTTCTCAATTATAAATCCAGCTCTTCTTACTACGGTCAATAAAGCAAACTTCTCATCCCAGATAGATTTCGGATACACTATTTTTAAAGATTCAAAAGATTCTTATAAAAACAAAGTTTCCAGCATACCTTATGCAGCGATGTATGTTCCAGTTGCAAAAGGAACTATTCTTGGCATATCCTATCTTGAAAAGTACTACTATGGATTGGACACGGCATTAGATTCTGTCGGGATGGTCGGAGAGTATGAAGTCAAAGACCAAAAATTCGGCTCTCTTAATCAGCTTGGTTTCTATCTTGCAAAAAGGATCGGCATATTTGGATTGGGCGTGAATGTAAACTATATCTTTGGTAACCGGAGCGAAGACTTATATGTAGATTATTCGGATGCGGATTTGATCGATACGAGGGAGATAAAAATATTTCTTATGGATGGTGTGAACTTTTCTGCAGGATTTACTTTTCCCTATAGAGCATTTTCTTTTGGTGGTTTCATCCAAACCAAAGCAGAATTGCATTCTGTTGATAGGTACAAGATCGAATACTATAACAATTCAAATTATGATTATATGACTAGTAGTACTTCAAAATATGATATTCCCATGCAGATAGGATTTGGCGCAGGTATGGAAGTAACAGATTTTCTCTATGCAGAGACGGATTTACGTTACACCTTCTGGAAAAATACAAATGTTAAGACAATGAATGATAGAAATACCAATATGGTTTCACTTGGAATTTCATATACACCGAAAAAGGATTTCTTCTGGAAGACACCCACGCGAATAGGTGGTTATTATAGACAGCTTTCGAGCCAATACAACGGTAATTATATTGATGAAATGGCAATCACTGCAGGTTTCGACATACCCATAATGCTTCTAAACCAGGGCAGACTAAGTGTGTCACTTGCATATGGAACACGCGGTTCTGTGGATAAGAATATATATCAAGATGAGTTTTTCCGTATCTCCTTTGGATTCTCTTCTACTGATTGGTGGAGAAATCCAAAAGAGTTTAAAAAGGATAAAGAAATACCAAAATTAGACCCGAAATATAAAGAATACTGGAACTAAGAAAAATTGAAAGAGAATTGGTTTTTTCGTAATCATCAAACAGAAGATATTGTCTCGTCTGTGATAAGGAGCAGAGAGATAAAGGATGTAGATAAATTCTTGAATCCGACACTGGACAAGTGCAACGACCCCAACCTTTTAAGCGGAACACAAAAAGCTGTGAAGAAGATATTAGCGAATATTAAAGAAGGTGATAAGATCACCATTTTTGGGCACGATGATGTTGATGGGATCACAAGCACGGTCGTGCTATACACGTTTTTATCAAAACTCGGGGCGAAAAATATTTCCTACTACATCCCCAATAGAGAATTTGAGAAATACGGTTTGAGAGAGAAATTTATTCAGAAGGTTCTGAAAGATGGAACCAAAAGAGTTATCACCGTTGATATAGGTATTTCAGAAGTTGAACCAATAGCGCGTCTCAGAAGGAAGGGTGTTAAAACGATCATTCTCGATCATCATGAAATAATGAGAGAACACCCTCAAGCATCAGCTATTGTGGACCCACACAAAAGAAATGACAAATTTCCCTTTAAGTATCTTGCTGGAGCAGGAGTTGTATTGAATGTTGTGAAGGTGTTATCTCAGATAACAGGCACTCCCACCGAACCCGTATATCCATTGCTTGCAGGGCTTGGCACTATTGCAGACAGAATGCCACTTGTTGACGATAACAGAATTTATGCAAAACATCTTTATTATAATTTTGAGCAGTCAGAAAACCCTTTTTTTCATTTTTATGCAGAAAAAACACATGGGCTTTCAAGAGAGAAAGCAGTACATCAGCTCATTCTTTTGCTTACATTAGGAAGGGAAAGAGGTGGAAAGCATCTTGGAGTCGAGATCCTTCTCTCGCAAAAGGAATCTGAGATTGGAGGAATCTATTCAATTCTAGAAAAGCGTGTTCATGACAACGAGGAGCAAGTCAATAAAATTAAAGATTTTATCGAATCTGAATATAAAAAGGAAGAGACTCATTTTTTCATATACTGTGATCTCAAAGGTGTCATATCGGCAAACTATCTTGGAGTTGCAACGTCATACATTACGGACACCTATCGAATACCGAGTTTAGTGCTTACAAAAAGGGAAGATGACGTACTCATCGCAGAAGCACGTTCACCATCCGGCTTTAACTGGCTGGACTGTTTGAAAAAGATCGAACCCTATCTCATACAATACGGGGGACATAAAGAAGCGGCAGGATTCACCTGCCATGCAAAAATCTATTCGAAAATTTATAATAAATTGAAAATTCTGGCGGAAGAACAGTATAAAAGTATTCATAATCTTCAAAAAGAATCAAAGAAGATCTATATAGACTATGTGCTTGATGAAAATCAGCTTGATGTCAATAAGCTGAGAGAGATACACAGAATATTTTCTCCCTTTGGTGAAGGAAACACACCTCTCACTTATCTGATGATAGGTGTTGATGCCAGCGAGCTTCGAGAAAAAGGATTTGTGAACATTCCCGAAATTCCTGATAGTATGGATATTAATATAATTTTTTCAATTCTTGATAAAGAATTTACTATAATAGATTATGAACTAATAAGTAAACGATGTGAAATTTTTTAAGGAGAAACAATGTTTTGGGATTTTATTTTAAATTGGTTAACGAATGATGTAGCGATTGATCTGGGTACAGCGAATACGCTTGTGTATCTGAAGGGGCATGGGGTTGTCGTTAACGAACCGTCGGTGGTGGCATTGGAAACGGGATCCAAAAAGGTCATTGCAATTGGATACAAAGCAAAAGAGATGCTGGGAAAGACACCCGAAGAGATCACGGCGATCAAGCCCATGAAAGACGGGGTGATCGCTAACTTTGAGATCACAGAAACGATGCTGCGTCACCTTATTCTTCAGTCTCAGCAGAAAAAGTTCTTGATTAGACCCAGAGTGATCGTTGCAGTGCCCTCAGGTATTACAGAGGTGGAGAAGCGAGCAGTCAAAGAATCAGCAGAACATGCTGGAGCAAGAACAGTGTATCTTGTTTCTGAACCCCTTGCTTCAGCGATTGGAGTCGGACTGCCGATACACGAACCTTACGGTAATATGATCATAGATATCGGCGGAGGAACCACAGAGATCGCAATTATTTCTTTGTCTCATATTGTTGACCACAACTCCATCCGAATCGGCGGCGATGAGATGGACGAAGCAATAGTTGCTTATATAAGAAGGAAACACAACCTCTACATCGGAGAGGCAACCGCAGAACGAATAAAAATCAAGATCGGCTCTGCCTTTCCACTTGAAGATGAGCTGACCATGGAAGTTCGCGGGCGAGACCTGATCACGGGATATCCGGTCTCGATGAAAATTTCCTCCGAAGAGATCAGAGATGGATTATCAGACACGGTGAAAAAGATCGTAGATGCGGTGAAACGCCTTTTTGAAGAAACAGCGCCGGAACTTTCTGCAGATATAGCTGATAGAGGAGTAGTACTCACAGGCGGTGCAGCTCAACTGAAAGGATTTGATAAGAAGATACAGGAGACCATCAATCTTCCGGTGACGCTTGTGGACGAGCCCTTAATCAGCGTAGTCATGGGGTGTGGCAAGATTTTGGATAATCTCGAAGAATACGAAAAAGTCCTTTTACCAAAGGTATAAGAGAGCAGGCGAAGTTTTACACAGGTTTTCATGTTCACCAGAAGAAACATTGTTTTCGGTATCCTTCTTATTCTCTCAATTTTTTTCATAATTGGAAACAATGAGGAGAGAATAAAAAAGGCACAATTTGTCGGCAACACAATTCTGCTACCCTTTTCATCAAGTATCACCTATATAAAAAATCTATCAAATGTGTATCAAAGGAATAATTATTTGCAGAGAGAGCTTTTTCTCGCCCAGAATGAACTGAGAATGTTCAAGGAGGAGCTAAGCGAGCTTCAGAGATTCGAAGAACTGGTCGAAAATATTGATATTTCCAGCTACGAATTTTTGATAGCAAACGTAATTGGAACAGGATCGTTTCTAAATTATGAAACTCTCATTGTTGACGCAGGGAAGAATAAGAATATACAGACCAATCAGCCGGTTATATCAGAAAAAGGACTTGTCGGAAAAATAATAGCGGTTTACCCGAACTATGCAATAATACAGACTTTCGGAAATAAATATTTCAGGCTTGGTGCGATCGACAGCAGAAGCAGGATACATGGCATTGTAGAGACGGAATTGAATGGAAAAATATATTTTGAAAAGATCAAGGTTGGAAGTGATCTGAAGACAGGAGATGTGATCGTTTCGTCAAAATTGAGTTCGATCTATCCTCCTGAACTTCCATTTGGAAAGATCATTGAGATCGAACAAAGCAGCGAAGGGTTTTTTACGAGAGCGGAGATCGAACCCTTTGTAAATCTGGCAAATATCGAGACAGTAGCAATAATACAGAAATATGAGCAATAGTATCACAGAACGAAATGTCGGCTCGAAAGTCTATTTAAGGCAGCCGATCAAAACTAAAATTTTAACTCCAGAAGATGATATTATAGAGATCGTTCTGGAATATACTGAAGGAAAAAGAAAGAAGGATGATATTATTATCATGAGCGAAAGTCCCGTAGCGATAACTCAGGGAAGGGCTGTGCTGGAAAATGAGATCAAGATCGGACTTCTGGCAAAACTTCTCTGGCGCGGTGTAAGCAAGGTGCCCTATGGTATAGGGTTACGTGCCAAAACAAGCATGCAATGTGCTATAGACGAATGTGGGCATATCAGAATAATTGTAGCAGCTATAGCCGGTGGGATCGGGAAATTATTTGGGATACATGGTGTATTTTATCGCGTTGCAGGCAAGCAGGCAGCACTTATCGATGCAGCTCATACATCTCCTGTGCCACCTTATAATACTACTGTTATAAAAGGACCCGTTCATACTGATGAAATATGCAGGAAAATTCAAAAAAAGACAGGGAATGAAGCTGCGATCATGGATATTAATGACATTGGTGGATCATGGGTTATCGGCAAGACTGCAGGTGTTGATGCTCAGCTTCTTGAAGAAATTATGTCCGACAATCCTCAGGGACAGCAATTGGAACTCACACCACTGTGCCTTGTGTGGGAGAAGCAATGATTGCTCTCGTTCTTGTTACCATATTCACGGTCTATTTTCAATATTTCTTTGCAGCTTCCCTGGGATTATGGGAAACGATTCCCAACCTTTTTTTACCTCTGATCATTTATTACAGTATCACACGTGAGAATATTTCCGGTTTTGTGCTTGCCTTCATACTTGGCATTATTATAGATCTTAATCAGCCATCATCCTTTGGAGTTTCATCTTTGCTTTTCCTCATTATTGCCTTTTCACTAGGCAAGCTAAAGAAATTACTCGACAGACAGTTGGTTGGAGTAGGAATTGCACTGGTTCTCGTCACGAATCTGTTTTATTTTTTACTTTCATCAGTAATATTCCTGATATTTAATACTGGTGATGCATTTGCATTTGGAAAGATAATGTTTCTTACTTTGTATAATTCCGCGTATTCATTCATAATAATTTTTCTTTTATACCTGATAGACCATCTTAAACTTAGCTTCACTCAAAAATGAAAAGAAAGCTGAAAAAAGCTGACCAGCTACTTATACTCGTACTGGCTTTTTTATTTATTCTCACCTATTTTTTATTTCAGATACAGGTCATAAAAGGTAATGAGTACAAAGAAATCGCAGAGAAGAACTACTTTCGGATCATAAAAAAACCTGCACGCAGGGGCATCCTGTACGACCGCAATATGCAGCCCCTTACAGAGAACATACCATCTCTTTCGGTTTATATTGATATAAAAGAAATTACTGATGCCGACAGCGTAGCGGCTTTCATTTCGACAAATCTTGGAGTTCCCGTAGAGGAAATTACCGAGCTCATCTACAAACACAGGTTCTTCAAATTTGCACCGGTTCTTGTTCGGGACAAAGTTGATATGGAAACTGCAATTAAACTTGAAGAGCAGTGCGAAGCACATCCAGCGGTTATTGTTAAGCCGGAAGCAATTAGGTATTATGATCTCAACTCACATTTTATTGGATATGTGGGAAAAATGTCATCTGCCGAATACCAGCAGCACAAGGGAAGCGACTATTCTAAGACGGATTATATTGGAAAAGTGGGTCTGGAAAAATATTATGAAGCTGAACTAAAAGGAGAAAAGGGATACGATATCATTCAAGTAGATGCAACAGGTCATCCTCTCGGACTAATGAAGGAAAATACAGGAAAACAATCTCTTCCAGGCAAAGACTTTGTGCTTACGATCGACAAAAATCTTCAGGAAAAAATTGCTCGATTACTTCCCCAAGATACATCTGCAGTCGCTATTGTGATGAACTGTAAGACGGGTGGAGTGGTAGCAATGGTGAGCACCCCAGAATATAATCCCAATTATTTTGTCACAGGAATGAATGAGGATTATTGGAACCAGATAGTAGAGGATGAAAACAATCCTTTGCTGAACAAAGCGATGAATGCAACATACCCGCCGGGTTCAGTTTTTAAGCTGGTTGTAGCCGCTTATGCCTTGGAAAAGGACCTAGTTGAACCCTACGAAATTCTGGTAGATTGCAAAGGCGGAGTAGAATACGGAGGAAGATTTTTCGGTTGCTGGAAAAAGAAAGGTCACGGAAAAGTGAATCTTCTTGATGCCTTAAGAGAATCCTGCGATACCTACTTTTACAAGATCGCTGAAATGATCGATTTGAATGATTTTAAGAAATTTATTGAGGATTGCAATCTCCTGGAAAGCATTCCTGTTAATCAAATTCGCAGCAGAAGGGGCTTTTTCCCAACTTCGGAATGGTATGACAGAAATTATGGAAAATTGGGATGGACCAGGGGCAACCTGCTGAATCTTTGTATCGGGCAGGGCGAAGTGCTTCTCACACCATTATCATTAGCGTGTTTTTATGCCGGCATTGCCAACAACGGAATCGTTCACAGACCACATTTTGTAGATTATGCAATCGGGGACGAGATTATGGAGACCTTTAAATATCCTCAATTAAGACTCCCCATTTCCCAGAACACCCTTGATCTCTTGAAACAATCCTTGTATGAAGCGGTCAATGCAAAGGGAAGAACAGGCGGTATGGCTCGAGTAAAAGATATAATGGTCGGTGGAAAGACGGGATCTGCAGAAAATTATTATGGAGATACCCATGCCTGGTTCGTTGCTGTCGCTCCAATGAATGACCCCGAGATAGTTGTGCTCGTGTTTGTGGAGCAGGGTGGATCGGGAGCAGACATTGCTGCAATGCTCGCGGGAAAGATATTAGGTTATTATTTTGAGAAAGAGCCGATACTGAGATATTAAAGAAAGGATAGTAATTCGATGAGTTGGATTTTCGGAATATTAAGAAAAAATAACCAGGCAGTTTTACCCAAGAAAGGATATTATCCGTTTAAAAGCAGAGATAAATTTTCGGTTGAGACCAAAGATCACTATTTTGCATGTGGGGCAGGGAATAATAATAGTTTTTACAAATATGACCATAAGATTGATTCCGGCTGGATGGTCTGCGGAACGGGAATTTCGTACGAAGATAGTGCTTTCCACTTAATGGATTTTCATGATTGGGAAGTTTTTTTATCAAAGAAAAACAACAATATTCGTAACCTTAATGGACATTTTATAATTGTAGAATGGGAAAACTGCAACTTAAGAATACGAAATGACCAACTCGGGATGCGAGATATGTTCTTTGCGGAAAGTGAGAGTTACTTTACTTTTTCCACTAGATTAGACTGGTTAATTCCTTTAGTAGAAAAGCCAGAAATAGATTTTACGGTTTATGGCAGCACATGGTTGTATGTAAATTCCTTTAATTATAAATCTTTCGTTCGCAATGTCTTGCAACTAGGGCAGGGTGGAGAAGCAACGTTTAAAGGAAATAGATTTTCTAAAGTAAATAAACAATGGCTTCCTGAATTTACAAAAGCAGTGCCACAGAAAGGTTGTTTGGAACTCTTGTCCGAGTTATCAACCCTTGGTCTTAAACAAAATAAGCGATTGTTGTTTGGATTATCCGGCGGACTCGACTCAAGAGTGATTCTTTCTATTTTACTTAAAGAAGATATGAACAAATGGGAAACATATACATTTGGTGATTATAGTTTCCCGGATATAGTTATTGCTCAAAAAATAGCAGAAAAAATAGGATTTGAACATAGTACGATATCGGAGTTACTTCCACCAAAAAGCGAAGAAGTTGAAAGATTTACTGAATTCGTCCTTGAAACAAATACATTTATGAACGGATATTATTTTTATGAGCAGGATCATTATAAACATCTTGATAATAATCTTTTACTTATTGATGGAGGTCAGGGTGCTTTTTGTAGAAGAAACCATTCAAAGTATCTTTGGCTTAAAGGAAAAAAATATATAATTATGAGAGATGCCGAAGGTGTGCTGAGATATATCACCTTAAATAAACCAATGATATTCAACAAAGACACTGCACGGTTGATGAAGCAAGGAAGTATCCTTGAAATCAATGAAGTCTTTGATAACATGCCGAATATATCGGACATAGGGAGTGGAAATTGGGTGGACCTTTTCACCATACGCTATCATTGCTCAAACACAGGAGCCCTTACACAGTCTCGTCTGGATAATATAATCTGCAATTATATGCCGATTTTTCAACCATCTTTTCTAAAAAGAATACTTTCTCTTCCGGTAAGTTTGAGAGCCTACAATAGAATCTATAGACATATATTGCAAAAAGGAAATTCAACACTACGACAGATTTCGATTGTGAAAGATATGAGCATAATTCCGTTTACCATGAATAACTATGTAACTTTTGTGTTGGGCAAGTTGTTCGAACGTTTCCAGAAAAGCCAAACAATAGATTATTCACAATTATTTCTAATGAACAACAGGGAATTTGTCCAAGATACTCTTCACAGCAAAGAAGTTAGAGCATATCCATATTATAATTTTGATGGAATTAAAAACATGGTAAATAAATATTATTCAGGACAGGGCAATTATGCAAAAGACGTTTCTTGGTGGTTGACTTTTGATGTATGGAGAAAGAAGCTTCAGGATCATCAAATGAATACTTGATTGCCTAATTTGTTTTTTGAATTATTATATACAATAATAGACGTGCAAAATTCTTGACACAGGAAGCAGACCAAAAATTTTTTACTTCCTACAGCGGGAATAGCTCAGTGGTAGAGCTCTACCTTGCCAAGGTAGAGGTCGCGGGTTCGAATCCCGTTTCCCGCTCCATTTTTTCCGGCGACATAGCCAAGTGGTAAGGCAGGGGTCTGCAAAATCCTTATCCCCGGTTCGAATCCGGGTGTCGCCTCCATATTTTTAGCGTGCCGGAGTGGTGGAATTGGTAGACACAAGGGACTTAAAATCCCTCGGGCTTTTTGCCCGTGCCGGTTCAAGTCCGGCCTCTGGTACCATATTTAACCCGCCTTGTGCGGGTTTTTTATTATAAAATTTGACAAAAAATATCATACAAATTGAACTCATTTTCAAGAAAAAATATATAAGTGGAGCGTGTTATGAAATTTACTCTTCTTGTGATTTTATGTGTGTGTATGATCATACATCCGCTTGAAGGTGCATTCTTGCAGTATGCCCCCTCTGCAAAGATCGCAGCCCTTTCCGGCATTTCCCTGCTTGACGGTTCTGCCTCATGCCTGTTCCTTAATCCGGCAAATGTACAGCAGCAATTTTCAGCAACCACATCCTACGTAATACCCTTTTCATTTAAAGGTGTCTCTTATAAAAATATAGCTCTCTCATATCGACTTGGAAGGACGACTATTGGTCTGGGCTACCAGGATTTTGGAAATGATATCTACAAGGAGCAGAGCATAATCTCGGCAGTAAATCTTCAAATTTTCTCACACTACTGGATGGGAGTCGGACTGCGCTATCTTTATGATAAGACAGAAACCTTTGACGCACAGAATTCTTATCAGGTCGATGTGGGCATACACGCTGAATATAAGAATCTTACATTCTCAACATCATGCCTGAACCTGAACTTCGGAGAGTTGGAAAACGACCCGCTCCCTCAGGAAAATAGAACATTTATAGTTTACTCGATCGCCGGCAATCTGCATGCAGGATTTGGCTTTGTGAAAGAACTGGACTATGATGAATCATTTCGGATTGGCATTTCATACTATCCTCTCAAATATGCCGGCTTCTTCAGCGGATTTCATACGGTGCCGAATCAATTCACTGCGGGATGCGAATTCAGTTTTTCAAACATAAAGATTCAGTATGCGATAGAAACCCATCAATATTTAGACCCAACACATTATATCGCTATTCAATATGGGAAATAAGCTCCTTTTTTGGGTTTTGGTTGCAGTAATTTTTGTAAGTCAACTCTGCGCCGAAGACACCGAAGAACAAATGGAAAAACTCTTTTCTTCAGAAGACGAAACCTATATTTCTACAGAACTGCAGCAGCATCTTGAATATCTTGAAAAGCACAAGCTCGATATTAATAAAGCAGATTATGACGAGCTTATTGAACTTCCATGGCTTTCTCCACAGGAGGTTGATGCCATCCTTCTTTATCGAAAAACACACACTATAACGAGCTGTAAAGCATTGCAAAAAGCAGGTATTTCCGAAGAGATCATCGAGGAGCTCCAACCCTATATTTCATATCATCTACCTACGCCGGTTCATGTCATCACGCGGCAGAGACTGCAACTTAAAGACAACACAGACTATTGTTCTCCTTTGAAATCCTATCAGAAATATCAGGTGAACTGGCGAAATTTTTCATTATACTTCCTATCTCAAAAGGACGAAGGAGAAAAAGAGTGGCTTGATTATTGGAGCGCTACTTTGTATGCGAAAGATATTGGTTTTGTGAAAACATTCGCGGCGGGCAACTACAGATTGTCTTTCGGGCAGGGAATACTTTTTGCTCCCAAGCTGGCGCTTTCGAAAGGCGGAAATGCAACACACCAGCCAATCAAGCACTATCAGGATATAAAGCCCTATACATCGACCAATGAAGCATATTCGCTCTTCGGACTTGCGGGAGATTTTTCTTTGTTTGACTTGCACATCATACCCTTTTATTCTGACTATGCACTTGATGGAATTGTTAAAAATGGATGTATTAAAAGCATCGATATAACGGGATTTCACCGAAGTGGTACAGATCAGGATAAGAAGGATGCAATTCGGGAAAAACTTTACGGCGTACACATAAGCTACGGCGACCAAAACACATTTGGAATAACTGCATACAGAGATTTCTACAACCATCCCTTTTGTGATTCGACTAAAAAACAGTTTCAGAATCTCTATAGTGCGGATTATTATCTGAACTACAAAAATATCACCCTTTTTGGAGAAGGCGCACTTGCGAATGAGAAAAAGGCATTTGTTACAGGAGCACTCTGGCAGCAAGGGAATTTTGAGAACATTATCCTTTATAGAGATTATGAGATAGATTTTCCTACCTTTCATGGCAATCCATTTCACGCCGGAGGAAATTTTGATAACGAGAGGGGATTATATTATGGCATTACTTATCGCCCCTTTGCACGGTCACGGCTGGATGTCTATTTTGATGTCTTTCGTTTTCCCGAAGAGAGCACCTACGGCAACCTCCCAATCTATGGCTTTGATTCCTTTGTGCAGTTCGACCAGAAGTGGATAGCTTCACGCATACGCCTGACCTATCATCACAAGCAGACCGAGCGATGGCGCAGTTTTAATGAAGTGAGCAAGCTCTATCAAGTGAAGAGAAACACTTGCAGGTGCGATTTTGTGCAAAAGATAAATGATAAGATCGAACTCAAATTTCGAGGGGAATTCACGTACCACCAATATACGAATACAGACAAATATGATGCGGGAATTTTACTGTATCAGGAAGTTAAATATTTCATTACCCCCAAATTAAAGAACTACATCCGTTTCTGTCAGTATCATACAGGGGATATTATTTTGTATATGTACGAGAACGATCTGGACGGTATTATGCTCAACTCACAGTTCAAGGGAGATGGTGTTTTTGGGTATGTTCTCCTGAAATATGATATCGGCAACCATATTTCATTGCAGGTAAAATATGCCGAGAAAATCTGGAAAGAAACACTGATAAAAAGGTCAAGACAGATAAAATTTCAGGTAGAATCAAGCTTCTGATCGTCAGCTCGCGGAAGCAAAAGAATTTTTTTAGCAACTAACAAACACTAACAACAACGATCTTTTTTTATTTTTTGTTAGATTTTGTTCGTTTTGTTCGTTGCTAATTCTTTGGTTTCGGTTTATCCGAGTTAGGTTTTAGAGGCAGGTGCGTTCATTTGCCACTTTTTTATTCGAAAAACTTGCCGAAAATTTCTCACTATATTACTCTATTACTATGTTTAGAGCACGAAAGTCACGAACTTCAACAGGAAGAAAACAGAGAGTTCCGATGCTCATCTGGGTGCTACTTCTTGCAGCAGCGATATTTGGTTTTCTTCAAACAAAGTATTGCCACAAGCAGCTCGATAAATATCTGGAAGTGCAGGATACGGTCAAGATCGAGACAGAAGCTCCTACCTATTGCCAGGTTTATTTTGAGGTTGAGAACAAAGCGAGTTTTGAGATCAAAAGGCGTGTTATCATCAGAGTGTATCATAAAAACCTGGAGCTTGGTTCAAAGATGCTTTATGGGGTTTTCGAAGCAGGAAGGACAAAGGGATTTCTTACAACTATTGAATTTCAGGAAAAAGTACTCGAGGGCAGTGAAAAGATCGACGAAGTATCTGTCCGATTTTATGATTAGGCACAGCACTAATCTGCCGGAAAAGTAATTTTAAAACTGCACTCATCATCACCCGGGAAATACTTTTTCATCCTTCAATCTAAACGTGTTTTTGAATGAGATAAAAAATCCGCCACAAGGACGGATCGGGTTTTTTTATTTTTGGGGTAATTAAGATTTTATCTATTGAACTCTTCAAAGGTATCCATATATTTTTTCAGAATATTTGCTCTGCTGTGATGGCGGAGTTTTTCTTTTGCCTTTTCTTCGATCTGGCGGACACGTTCACGCGTGATATCAAAAATATGCCCAACTTCTTCGAGGGTACGTGGGGTTTGATCCCCGATTCCGAAGCGTAGCTTTATCACCCGGCGCTCCCGTTTTGAAAGCGTGGAAAGCACTGCCTCAACCTGCTTTCTAAGTAGGGTTCTCTCTGCTATTTTTTCCGGCGAGATCATATTATCGTCCTCGATGAAATCGCTAAGTGTAGTGTCTCCGTCTTCATCGCCAACCGGCTTGTCAAGCGAGACAGGGTGTCTTGCCACGTTCATAATACTTTTTACTTTCTCAACTGGAAGATCCAGTTCTTGTGCGATTTCTTCGGGATAGGGTTCACGACCGAGCGCCTGAACCAGCTTGTTGTGGGCACGGTTCACTTTATTGATCGCCTCAACCATATGCACGGGCACGCGGATTGTGCGGGATTGATCGGCGATCCCTTTTGTGATTGTCTGGCGAATCCACCATGTAGCATAGGTTGAAAATTTATAACCTTTGTGATAATCGTATTTTTCAACGGCACGAATAAGTCCGATATTTCCTTCTTGAATAAGATCAAGGAAGCTTAGTCCGCGGTTATTATATTTCTTTGCAATGCTGATCACCAGGCGAACATTTGCTTTTATGATATCATTTTTTGCCAGTTCCTTTTCATACTGTGCTTTGCGAATGTCCTCCATGAGACGATTGAGCTCTTCTGCGGTCATGCGGGTTTCAAGCTCCACTCTGCGGATCTTCCTTCGGTTGTTCTTAATTTTACGCAGCGCATCCATGAAAATGTGAGGATCAATACCCGTGAGTTCTGCAACTTCATTGAAATCTCCTTTTCCTTTTTCTGCTTTTCTGCCCAGAGTACATATCTTTGCCGTGCTGTATCCCTTGATTTTGCTTACTGCATTGATGCGTTTAAGGCTCACGTTTATTCTGCCCAGAAGGCTGTTAATTCTATAAATTAAGCGACGGATCATCATTTCAGTGAAATACATCTCTTCAAAAAGTCCAATTAGCTTATCTCGGTTTTCTTTGATCTTATCGCCAACTGTTTGGGTTTTACTGAATCGTTTAGAGGGTTTCTTATTGATGATCTTTTCAATTTCGTCAGAGTATTCAAGAGCTTTTGTAGTTCGCTCGTCAAGAAGATTTATAAGGCGTTCGTTATTTTCTTTATCAAACCAGCTACCGAATTCGATCTTTAATATCTGATCTATTTTGATCTTGCCCTCACGGTAGCGTTTGATAATATTTTGAAATTCACAGAGACTACTTCCGCAATTAAGGGTCATTTTATCAATGATCGCCTGAGCGTCCTCGATCCTCTTTGAAATATGGGCTTCTTCCTCTGGTGTGAGTAAAGGAACTTTTCCCATATCCTTCAGGTACATTCTGACAGGATCATCGTAAAAGCTTATTTTCATGGATGCTTTTTTGGGTTTCGTGGCATACTTTTTCTTGCGAATACCGCCTTTCATGGTCTCATCAAGAATTTCGAGCCCGGCATCCTTTAATTCATGAAAAATATCATCTATTTTATCTAAAAAAATCGGATTATCGGGAAGCAATTGATTTATTTCATCATAGGTGATGAAACCCTGCTCATCCCCACGCTGTTTTAATTCTTCAATAAATTCGCTTATCGTCTTCATAAAGTCTCAGGGCTATCACACAAAAACTTAGCTCAAAAGTTTCTTTACAGTACCGCCCTTAAAGTCCTTCTTTAATTGATTTATTTTATGCTTAATAGCTTTCTTTTCTTGAATCTTTTCTTCATTATCAGTATGTTTGATAATATATTCATTAAGCGTTTCTAAGTCAACATTTAACTTTCGTATTTGCAAGCCGACCAGCATTTTTTCAAAAGAGTTGCGGGTGAAGGGTATCTCGTTGAATAATAGATCTGATATGAAATCTGCATCCTTGGGCTCAAAGTAATCTATGAGTTGGGCGCCTTTCTCAGTAAGAATATCGGGAATTTCTTTGGTTTTTATAAGAGCAAACAGCTTCTTTATAAGGGGATGTGTGAAATAATCAACCTCGATATCGTCGAAATATTCTTCACATTGTTCAGGATGAGAAAGGATAAGATTCATAATATTTTTCTCTTCATGATAAGAATCAACGTGAAGATTTAGCGGCGTTTTGGGCTTCCATGATCTTTTCTTAAGCGCTTGCACCGCCCTGAATATATTTGTTTCACTTACTTTGAAAAGATTGGCACACTCCTGAACATAGAGCTCTTTCTGAACAGGATTTACAATGAGATCGAGGCAGGGTATGATATCGTCGAGAGCTCTTTTTTTATTTTCAAGATTTTTCTCGGCATGTCTTATTTCATAAATGAAATCATAAAAATTCTTTGCATCGTCTATATAGTCCCGAAGAGCACTTGCGTCATGATCATCGAGGAAGTCATCAGGATCGGTATCTGGAGGAAGGATTATGAGCTTTGGGAAAACAGATTGGGCAATAAATATGTTGATAGCACGCACTGTAGCTTCTTTGCCGGCGCTGTCGCTGTCATATAGAACATAAATATTTTTTGTATATCGGGAAAGAAGCTTAACCTGTTCTTCGGTAAGCGCAGTTCCCAGACTTGCCACCACGTTTGTAAATCCATAATGCCAGAGCTTGATCAGGTCGATATTGCCTTCTACTAAGAAAACGGAATCCTTTTTAATTATCGAATTCTTCGCCTGATACAATCCATAAAGATGTTGCCTTTTTTGAAAGATCGGGGTTTCCGGCGAGTTCAGATATTTGGCACCACGGTCGTCCCCTTCTTTATAAATTCTGCTTCCAAAGGCGATCACCTTGCCGTCTGAACTATACACTGGGAACATGATCCTTTCAAAGAATTTATCTCGGGGTTCACCATTTGTGCCCGTGAACAAGCCACTCTTATTGAGAGCTCTCTCTGAAAACTCCTTTTTGTTCAGGTGATTATAAAGACCGGAATGGGTTTTCAGCGCCAGTCCAACCTGAAAGGTCTTAATGTCTTCATCGGAAACATTTCGTGATTGCAGATAGGCAAGCCCTTCATTTTCTTTGGTGGTCAAATTATTATAATAGTAACGCAGCGCAGATTCATAAATTCCATAGAGAGAGTTATATAAACTCTTTTCTTCTTTGGATTGTTCCCGATAGACCGGGAGTTTTATTCCGACTCTATCAGCAAGTTTTTTTACCGCTTCGTTAAAGGTGATCTTTTCATATTCCATAAGAAAGGTAAAGACATTTCCACCTTTTCCACACCCGAAGCATTTGAATATTTGCAGGCGTGGAGAAACAGTGAATGAGGGCTTTGTTTCATTATGGAAGGGGCATGGAGCTTTGTAATCTGCACCACTCCTTTTCAGGGGCACATATTCCCCGATCACATCTACAATACTGTTTGCAGAGCGTATATCTTCGAGAAGTGTCTGGTCGTATCGCATGACTTTTATTTAATGACCATTAAATTTTGTGCAAGTTTCATGTACATAGTTGGTACACGAATTGTTTTTCCCTCAACCTGGGAATTAGAATACTATTCCTTTGTTTAATTTTTTGTTAATCTGTCTTTGGCCTATATAGACGATTTTATAATGATCGTTATATTTATTATGTGAGAAACTAGGTTGCCCACCATATTCAAGTTTTGTTAGTCCCGAACCATCACTATTCATTATTTTCACACCACCGAACACTATTTTTTCGCCATTAGAAGAGATCATTGGTGAACCACCCTCCGCCAATCTTGTGATATCTGTTCCATCTCCGTTCATTATAAAAATATCATTACTAACATAAAACACAATTTTTGTTCCATCTGCTGCGATTGATGGAAAAGTATATCCTACATAACCTTCGTATAGAAGGGTATTATTAGTACCATCAACGTTTATGGAGTATAATCCTCGGGGTTGTCCAATATACTTATAAAATATTGTATCACCATTGGCATTAAATATAGGATAACTATAAAGATAATATTTTGTTGAATTAGAAATAATCCTTCTTTTATTTGCGCCATTTGTATCCATGATATAAATTGAATTAATACTATCCTGTCTTGTTGTGTACACAATTTTGCTTCCGTCAAAAGAAAAATTAGGATACCCTTCCTGCACATCGGGGGTATTTGTTAGATTCTGTAAGTTGGTTCCATCAATATCCATAGTATAGATATCTCCAGTTGAAAATGCAATTTTTGTACTGTCGGGTGAGAGAGAAGGCAACTCGCTTCCTACCGATTTAGAAGTTAATTCTTTATATTCAGAACCATCAGTGTTCATAGAGCAAATTCCACCAAGTCCTCTATTTATAATTATTTTCATGTCATCAAGTGTAAATTGCACATTTTCCAGAGAATCGTCAATCAGATGAGTTACATTACTCCCATCGTCGTCCATAATAAAGATGGCACCTACCCATTCGGGTTCATCATAAGGGGATTCGGAACAACAACATAAGAGACATAACAACGAAATAATTAAGAGTATATTTCTCATACGTTTCCTTCATTACTAAATCATAGATAACTTCATAATAAGTATTTTTACATTAATAATACCACAGTCACGCCATCTCCGCCTTCCTGGAGCGGGGCTGAGACAAACTCTTTAATGCGCCGGTCATGCTTTAAATGCTCCCAGATCTTTCGTCTAAGCTGACCGGTACCCTTTCCGTGCAATATTCTTACTTTTGGATAATTCAGCAGTATGGCTTTGTCAAGATACTTGTCCAATTGTATACGCGCTTCGTCGAAAGTTAAGCCCATAAGGTTAAGCTCAAAAGCAAAATCGTGGTCGATATCAGCATGAATAGAAATCTCCGTATCTTCCTTATGTTCGACGAGTTCAGTGCCTTTTGGAATTTCATACAGATCCGCCTTTTTCACACTGTAGTTCAAGCCTTCGGCAAGAACGCGAGCAGTATTTTTATTAACAGAGTGCACTTTTCCAACCAACTTTAATGGTTTGATATAAACCTCTTTACCTTCAAAAATTTCTTTTGCCGGGATGAACTCAATATCGGAAAGCTCATCCTGCCATTTTTCAATTGCAGTTCTTTCTTTTGAGATTTTATTTTTAATATTACGAACTCCGTCATGATCAATGTGTTTTTCGGCTTTAAATTCCCTTTTAAGTTCTTCAATTTCATGATCAAAATCTTGCTGCAGCTGCGACAGATATTCCTCGGATTCCTGCAACGCTTTCTGCTTCCGTTCCTTTTCGATTTCCTTCCAGCTTTGCTCTTTTTTGTTTAAAGATTCCAATTGCTGTTCGAGAAGCTTATTTTTCAAATCGAATTCATATATCTTCTGCGAAAGATGAATTCTCTGCTGCTCGGTTTTTTTCAGAAGTTCGCTCAATTGCAGGCTTTTCTGATCAATAAGTTCCCGGGCACGTGCCACAATATTTTTGGGAGAATGATATTCCATTGCAATGTCCAGGGCATAGCTATTTCCCGGAAAGCCGAGGTCGAGCCGGTAGGTGGGCTGCAATTTTTCCTGATCGAACCGCATCGAAGCATTTTCACAAAGTGGATGTTCCGATGCAAAGATCTTGAGTTTATTCAAATGAGTGGTAATGATCACTTTTGATTTTTTTGCGATTAACGCTTCCATTACGGATTGGGCAAAGGCAGCTCCTTCTTCTGGATCGGTGCCGGTTCCAAGCTCGTCAATGAGCACGAGCGACGATTCATCGGCTTGGTCAAAAATAATATTCAGCTTCTTTATGTGCGAGGAAAAAGTGCTGATAGAATCCTCGATGGACTGTTCGTCATTGATATCCGTGAAAAACGAAGTGAACATTCCGATTTGGGATTCATCGACAGGTATCATCAAACCCGAAAGTGCCATCATTGTAAGAAGTCCAGTTGCTTTCAGCGTAACGGTTTTCCCGCCTGTGTTTACGCCGGAAATGACAATTCCCCTGAATTCATCTCCTATATGCAAAGAGAAAGGGATGATCTTTTTGGGATCTTTTATGCTATTGAAAAGAAGTGGATGTTGGGCGTTTTTTAAACTCAGCTGTGTTTCTTCGATAATAAAAGGCATGTGCGCATGAATAGTTCTGCAATAGAGCGAGCATGCATTGAGAAAATCGATTTTCTGAAGAATGGTAAGATTTTGCCGCAAATCATCTTTTTGATTCCTCAGCTCATTATAGAGTTCGGTGAGTATCCTATGAATTTCCTGCTTCTCTTCTTCGGAGAGCGTATTTAGAGAATTGTTGAGTTCCATTACCGAAAGAGGTTCCACATAGAAAGATGCGCCGGTTTTTGAGCGTCCGTGCACAATGCCCTTCATTTGCGTGACGCCACCTTCACGAACAGGGATCACATAACGCTCATCCCGAAAGGTTACGACCTTATCCTGAATAACATTCTCGTAATCTTTCTTCTCAAGAATGCTCTCAAGTTCGGAATATATACGCTTTCTGGTCTTTTGCCTGTTTTTTCGGATCGAAGATAGCATTGGGCTTGCAGTATCTTTGATCTCACCACCGGCATCGAATATCTTGTCAAACCGTTTTTCCAGCTCTTTCATTTCGATGAGGGCAGACACAATTGAATGAAGTTTTGGAAAATCTTCCTTAGTGATATCTTTATCCTTCTTTAGCGTGTTCGAAATGCGGATATTGCTTCCAAACATAAGAAGTTCGTCGATGGAGAATTGCTCGTATCTGTCAAAATGCTCAAAAAGAATTTCCGTATCTTCAAGCCCGGAAAGAGCGAAATGATGGTTTTGCTCGAGGTAGTCAAAAATATCTTGAAGCTCAGAAAGTTTCTTTTCTATGAGCGCTTTCTCTCCAAGAGGGGCAAGTTCTTTTACAAGCCGTTCTCCAAGTGGAGAGATACAATGAGCAGAGATCAACGCTTTAACTTTGTCGAATTCCAGCTCTTCAAGGGCGGTTTTCATGAAAGTGGAGAAATGGCGTCCGTTACGTCCTTTTTGAGCTTATATCGCAGCTTTAAAAGTTCCTGATAATAGATGTTTTCACGGATCTGGGAATCGAGCTTGGTCGCTTCGAGAATTCGCGCGATCTTCTCGTTGTTCCATTCCACAAAAGCTGCATTTGTAATTGTTGTTTGTGTTTGTTCCGGAATGGGGAGTATTTGTACGAATAGCGAGAGCAGAAAGATCACGATCATTGCCTGAAAGCAGCCGAGAATAAATCCAAGTAGTCTGTCCAGAAAGCTCAAATGGAGCACTTCTACCATTCTTTTTAGGATTTTTACGATGACGGCAATGATGACCATCACTACCAGAAAGAATAAAACTCCGCCCAGTATATTTGATGTCTTTACCGAAAAATGGAAGCTGTTCTGAAAGAAGACGGAGGATGTAGGACCCAGTTTTATTGCGAGGATAAGCGCGATGATCCAGCCGATGAGCCGGGCACTTCCTTTGATGAATCCTGATATAAAACCAAAGCCCCCGAAAATAAGTATAATTCCGAGGGCAATGATATTAATAATATCCATTGAGTTTTACGTAAAATTATCGAAACACATTATCGCGAACGATATCTGAAACTATTACGTTTAAGTTTACGTAAAGTTGCATTGAGCTCTCTTCGCTTTTTATCGCTGGGCTTCTCGTAATAGCGGTTCTTTTTGATATCAGAAAGAACGCCCGAGCGCTGCACTTTTCTATTGAAGCGGCGAAAAGCACCTTCAAAGCTCTCGTCTTTACCAACTATCACTTTAGTCACTAAGTATCACCTCCGGTAAATTTATTTAAAAAACAAAACTGTGATTTTCTATGTCAATCTTTGCGAGAAATGAATTTAAGATTAATGACAAATTAAACAAGCATTGCATTGAAATGTATTCAGACAAAGCGATATCCTGTAATCCTTTCAAATTCTTTTTTTGCACTTCTTGGTTGTTCTGGTTCTTCGTCGACAATCCATTCTCTTATTAATTTGTGATGCTCGTCATTCCATATCAGGATTTCACTTTTTAACCAAGTGTTTATTATTTCAAGGGGGCATATATTACTTATATCAAATTCCTGTTTTAGGAAATTAATGAGGTCTTTGTCTGAAGTAGAAATTGACAGATCATTATTAATAGCATAAGCTGCGACAAACTTATCTACGTAGCTTAGATCAAAATATCTTCCTGTTAGACGATTAATTGTACCAGCAGAAATCTTATTTTTTATAACATTGAAAACAATATTAAAATTCTCATCCCTTTGAAATAATGAAGTGTTGGGAAAAATTTTTGATTTATAATCTGTTCGCCACGGATATTTATTCTTAAATTTTTGCGTTTGAAAAATCTCATTGAGCACTTCATTTATTGTAAAACATCCGTATTTCGTATCAATAAACATATCTGGCACTATTCTGATAAGCATCAGTACCGTGCAAGTATCACACAAAATAGGCATAAGTTTAATTAATCAGTTAATAGTTTTTTAACAGTTCTAATTTGATTTGTCTTGCATCATGAACACTATCAAGATTCAATATTTGTGCGAGATTTCTGTCAGACAAAAACTGAATTTGACTTAAAACCACAGAATAAAAATTTTTACTTAATGCCTTTAATGCCTCAAGGAATTTCAGCATATCTGACTGGTCGTAAATAATATGACCAATAGTGTTAAATTCTTTTCTTAAATTAGAATCTGCTGCGCCCACATTAAGGTCAAAATCAGTATAAATGATTTTGATAGCTTTTATAATACCGAATAATGAGTGAACGTTTTGTCGTGCAAAGTTTTTCAATTTATTTATTTGCACCCCTTTATCAAGATCTTGTATGGTTTCATACACCAATTTCACGTATGAGTTTGGAAATTGTATAAAGTTTGCAACGAGATCGCAAAATCCTTCTTCTTGGTCATCATATGTTTCGGCAACATATACTTCATCTCTGATTGCGTGAATACTTTCATGTAGTAAAGGGAAAACCAAATCAATAAGCTTTGTTGTATTGTTTAAAAAAATAACTCGATGATTGATAATTTTAGTATAAAAGGCATAACTCTTTATTGCCCGTGGAAAGTTTTTGAATATTATATGTATTCCAAGTTCATCAATTAATTTAAAGGTGTATCGTAAGTCCATAGGTTTTTCGGGTGGGATTTCGACTTTTTCTCTTAGCTTATCGGCAATAGCACGGGAAATTTTCTGATTTTTTACATTATCCCTTATTACGGTAACAATTTCAGGGGTTGTGCTATTTCTAAACAAATTTAGGTATGTCTCAGAAAGTTTATATGCTTCATTTTGCGTTTCAATTGTTATTTTTGAAGCCCTCCTTTGCCGATGTACAGGTATTGTAATTGGGGTATCTTTTTCATAAGAAAAAAAATCGTCAGGTTGAGCTTTAAGAACCTTACATAATTTTAGCAAATGATTGCCTTTAGGAATTTGCCCGTTTATCCAATCATATACAGTTTTCCTAGAAACCTGCATTTTGTTTGCTAATTGAGATATATTTAGACTGTTTTGTTCTGAAATTTCTTTGATTTTTATACCTAACCACTTCATTAGAACTCCGCACTAAGTTGTTTATTTAATATGACTAAAATTTATTAAAATTGTAAATCCTGTAAAGTTTTATTTACAAATTTTTATTATTCCACGATTTCCACACTCTCAATAATAATATCCTGAAGTGGTCTGTCTGCCGGATTTGTGTCAACAACAGAGATAGCATCAACGATATCTAGACCCTCAACAACCTCACCATACACGGTATATTCTCTGTCCAGGAAGGGGTAGCCGCCAAGTGTTTTATAGATCTCTATCTGTTCGTCAGTGTATTCGAAACCTCTTCTCTCCTCGACCATATCAAGCTCGTCTTCAGTCCACGGGCGTCCTACAACGATATAGAACTGTGAGCCGGAAGAGCGTTTTTGTGGATTGAACTGGTCTCCCTGGCGTGCAGCTGCAAGAGCCCCCTTTTTATGAATAAGGTCTTTGCGGAATTCGGCAGGCACGGTATAACCGGGACCGCCTGCACCAAGCTGTTTTTTAGGAGCAGAATCTTTTGAATCGGGATCACCGCCCTGTATCATAAAACCTGCAATAACTCTGTGGAAAAGCGTGCTGTCATAGAAACATTCCTCGACCAATTTAAGAAAGTTATCTCTATGCTGCGGTGTGTCATTATAGAGCATTATTGTGATGTCGCCATAATTTGTGTGCATTTTTACTATCGGGTCTTTCATGATCTCCTCTTCGGCTTGTTCGCTATCCTCTGCAAGAAGGAATCCGCTGCCGATAAGCAGGACCATCAAGATAAAACTTGTCAGAAATAATTGAAAGATCTTCATTGCTGATTAACTCCTTTTCATTATGATTGGGTTCTTTATGAATGCACGGCATATGATGTCAATTTTTACAAATTATGATCAGGAACAGGAAAAAGTTGACAGCTTCGACACGTTCGAATTGTCACATCTGAACCTGTAATAAAAACAGAGTATCTATGAATATAAATGTAAAATGTAAAATTTTGGAAACAGAAGAAGAATTTTCCACGTGGAATGATTTTGTTGCCTCTACCCGGGAGTGCCCGATCATTCAATCCTATGAATGGGGAGAATTCAAACGAATTTCCGGCTGGGTGCCGATCCGAATTGCTGTTTTTGAGAACGGCAGGATCGTTGGCGGCATCTCGATGCAAAAGCGGGGAATTCCCTATATTGGCAAATGCCTTATCTATGCGCCACGCGGTCCGGTTATCGATGTAAAAAAACGCGAGTACTTTTCTGTTTTGATGAATAAAATTGCCGAAATTGCAAAGAAGCATAATGCCATTGTCCTGAAAATTGATCCTGAAATTGATGAAGGCGACGAAACTGCAATTGATATTTTACATGAACACAATTTTCAATTTGTGAAAAAGCAAATCCAGCCGCGTGCTACATATTTTCTTGACCTTACACGATCTCTCGATGATATTCTTGCAAGATGTGAATCAAAAACCCGATATAATATGCGGCTTTCAATAAAAAAAGGAGTTGAAGTACGAGAGGAAACTTCGCTGGAAGGCGCTCGGAAATTTTATGATATTTATGAAACAACCGCCAAACGCGACGCCTTCATCATACATAATTTTGATTACTACAAGAGAGTGATCGGGCTCATGGCAGACAAAGGAATGGTGCATCTTTTCCTTGCTTATTATGAGGATGTGCCGGTTGCCGGAGTGTATATTTATGCCTTCGGTCACAAAATATGGTATATGTACGGTGCTTCATCAAATGAGTATCGGAACGTCATGCCGAACCATGCATTGCACTGGCATGTGATCCGGTGGGCAAAGGAGCAGGGCTACAAAACCTATGACCTCTGGGGAGTACCGGCACATCCTCACGAAGGGCATCAGCTCTATGGCGTGTATCGTTTCAAAAAAGGATTTGGCGGAGAGTTTAAAAAATTCATCGGCATGCACGATCATGTGTTCAAGCCCTACTGGTATAAGCTTATGAACAGCGGGATCAAAACGTATGTCTCACTACGCAGTCTGATAAAAAAGGGAAAGATCTCCGATTCTCTGGAAGAATAATGAAGCTACAAGCACTTCTTGATTCGCTGGAAAATTATACAGTTCTTACGAATGCAATCCTGCAGGATGTCGAAATATCAGGAATCTCATTTGATACAAGAACAATGCAGGAAGGAGACCTGTTTGTTGCCATAAAAGGCGTTGATGCGGACGGGCATAGATATATACAAAAAGCGACTGGAAAGGGTGCTTCTGCGATTGTTGTTGAGAGCGAAACTCAAATTCCTGAAAATATTATTATTCCATTCATAAAAGTCATGAATTCGAGAAAAGCATTGTCCCGGCTCGCTGCCGCATTTTATGATTTTCCTGCGAGAAAGCTCAACGTTATCGGCGTGACTGGCACGGATGGCAAAACAACAACCTCGACGCTCATTCATCATATCTTAAATGAAGCAGGGCATAAAGCTGAACTCATCACCTCGATAAATGCCATAATAGGTAATGAAGTTTTCGAAACAGGATTTCACACCACGACACCCGATGCAATCTCAATTCAAAAATATCTTACTCAAATGGTGGCAGCAGGTTCGGAGTATGCGGTGATAGAAACCTCCTCCCACGGGCTCGCACAGTACCGAGTGGAAGCATGTGAATATGATATTGCAGTGCTGACAAATATTACTTCCGAGCATCTTGATTACCATAAAACGCGAGAGGAATATATCACAGCAAAAGCTCATTTGTTCGAACTGCTTTCATCTTCATATAAAAAGAATAACATTCCCAAAATAAGTGTGCTAAATTATGACGATCCATCATACAGCACATTTAGAAATTATGATGCCGATCACCATTTCTCATTCGGGTTGAGCAATAAAGCAAATTTTTTTGCGGATGAAATTTCAGTTGATGGAACCCTGTTGCAATTTACTGTCCATACTCCAGAAGAAAAGTTCCGAATCACAAGCCGGTTTGTTGGCGAGTACAATGTGTACAATATACTTGCTGCAATTGCTGTTGCCTGCTCACAAAAAATCTCCAAAGAAAAAATTATCCAGGCAATAGGATCGTTGCAACACATAAAAGGAAGAATGGAGCTTATTCCTCATAAGCAAGGGGATTTTACTGTTATCATAGATTTTGCCCATACTGCAAATGCGCTAAAGCAGGCACTTCAGGCGGTTCGTGCATTTACAAAGAATCAGATTCATGTTGTCTTCGGCAGTGCAGGACTGCGGGATATTCAAAAACGAAAGGAGATGGGAATTGTCGCAGGAAAGCTTGCAGACAAGATTTACATTACTGCAGAAGATCCGCGTACAGAATCCGCAGAAATGATCATAGATGAAATCGCAATGGGATGCCAACAGGCAGGAAGAGAAGAGGGGAAGGATTTTTATAAGATATCAGATAGAGAAAAAGCCATCGAAAAAGCGATTCTTTCGGCGCAAGATGGAGACACTGTCATTACCTGCGGAAAAGCACACGAAACGACAATGTGTTACGGCACGCAGGAACTTCCCTGGAGCGAATATAAGGTCGTGCAAAATGCTCTTGCAAAGCGAGCATTAATGTTGACAGAGAATTCGGCAGATAAAAAAGAGTAGACTATGATAATTGGTATTGGCACAGACCTTGTTGAAGTTGAACGAATCAAAAAAGAGTTAGCTTCCCATGGTGAAAAATTCATAGATATGCTCTTCACAGAGAGCGAGAGGACCTATTGCACCAGAACAGACAAAGTTACTATTCAGGCACAATGTTTTGCAGCCCGTTTTGCAGCGAAAGAAGCATTTCTGAAAGCTCTTGGTTCCGGACTTCGCGGGGGTTTGCGCTGGAAGGATGTAGAAGTCATCAATAATGAGCTTGGGAAGCCGGAAATCCGGATGCAAAATAACGCAAAGGAAATTTGTGAAAACGCCGGAATCAACGGGATTTATGTGTCACTTTCCCACACAAAAGAATCTGCAATTGCAGTAGTAGTTTTAGAAAAAATAAATTGAATTCGGAGGAATAAATGGAAAAGATCCTTGTCACTGGAGCAGTAGGACAAATTGGCTCTGAATTAACAGTGGCATTACGAAAGAGATATGGTAATGATAACGTGGTTGCTGGCTTCAACAGAACAAAACCCGGAGAAACCCTCAAAAATTCCGGGCCTTGTGAAATGGTTGACTGCACCAATATCGAGCAGGTAAAGGTTGTTGTCAAAAAGTACAATATAGACACAATATACCATCTTGCTGCGCTCCTATCGGCAGTTGCAGAGGACAAACCCCATCTTGCATGGAAGGTCAATATGACGGGGCTGTATAATGTGCTGGAAGCCGCAAGAGAATATGAATGCTCTGTCTTCACTCCAAGCTCGATCGGTGCATTCGGAGAATCCACACCACTCGACAACACACCACAGGATACGATCCAGAGACCGAGCACAATGTACGGCGTCACAAAAGTTGCGGGAGAACTGCTCTGCGATTATTATTTTAAACGATTCGGTGTGGATACGCGAGGTGTTCGATATCCCGGTATCATCTCAAACGAAACGCTTCCCGGCGGCGGCACAACTGACTATGCGGTCGAGATTTATTATGAAGCAATCAAGAATAAGAAATATACATGCAATCTGGGCAAAGGAACATACCTGGACATGATGTATATGCCCGATGCGATAAAAGCCGCAATAGACCTCATGGAAGCCGATCCTGCAAAACTGAAACACAGAAATGCCTTTAATGTGACCGCCATGAGCTTCCCTCCGGAAATGATCGCAGTAGAGATAAAGAAATACATTCCGGAATTCACAATGGATTATGATGTTGATCCTATCCGCCAGGCAATTGCCGATTCATGGCCCAATTCTATGGATGATTCTGTAGCCCGAGAAGAATGGGGTTGGAAACCGGAATACGACCTCGAAGCAATGACAAAAGACATGCTCGAAGTGCTATCCAAAAAATTAAAATAAATTGAAAATTAAATATATTTGGAGGAATACATGCCTTTAAAAAAATTGAATACTGCTCTTGAACAGAACCTGAAAGATCTGAGAGAGAGCGGAAGAGACAAGGGTACGGAACTGGTTATCAGAGAAATCAGAAAAGCAAAAGGAGAATTTGGACCCCGTTATATTTTGGAAGGATACGGCGACCAGGAATTCATCAAAATGAATGCAAATTCCTACCTGGGAATGTCGATGAACCCGGAAGTTATCGAAGCTGAAGAAGCAGCAGCTCAGAAATTCGGTGTTGGTCCGGGAGCGGTTCGATTCATCAGCGGAACCCATACTCCGCATATCGACCTGGAAAAGAAACTGGCAGAATTCCATGGACGCGAAGCCGGAATGATCTTCAGTTCTGCGTACGTTACAAGCCTGGGTGTCATTTATCCGCTCACCACCAAAGAGACCGTTGTTGTTTCCGATGCACTTAACCATAATTGCATTATCCAGGCAATGAGACTTTCACGTCCCGCTGCCAAGTTGATCTATAAACACAACGACATGGCAGACCTGGAAGCAAAACTGGAAGAAGCAGTTGGAATGGGAAAGCGTTGTCTGGTTATTACAGACGGAATCTTCAGCATGCGCGGAGATTTTTCGCCACTCAAAGAACTTACAGAAATTTCTGCCAAATTCGATGATAAATTTGAAGAAGGCGTGATCACCATTGCTGACGACTCTCATGGTGTGGGAGCTTTTGGCAAAACAGGCAGGGGAACTGAAGAATTTACAGACGCAAAAGTGGATATTCTTATCGGCACATTAGGAAAAGCATTTGGGGTGAACGGCGGCTATGTTGTTGCCTCCAAAGCAGTTTTGGATTACCTGCGCGAATCTGCGCCGATGTACATCTATTCAAATCCAATTACCTGCTCGGAAGCTGCTGCCACACTTAAAGTTCTGGAAATCCTGGATAGCGAAGCCGGCGTGAAAAGACTGGAACACCTGGCTGCTATGACAAAGAAATTTGAGGATGGTTTGACATCTCTTGGTTATGAAACGATCGAAGGACCGCATCCCATAGTTCCGCTGATGGTGCGAGATACAGCAGAAACCACAAAGCTGGTGAATTACTTAACCAAAAATGGTGTTTTAGGAACCGGTTTGAATTTCCCTGTCGTGCCGAAAGGTGATGAAGAAATCCGGTTCCAGGTCAATGCCGACCATACTGTTGCAGATATTGATTATGCCCTTGGAGTTCTAAAGAAGTATAAAGAAACGCACTAATACAATCCAATCAGATAAAATGAAAAGCCCTGATGTAATGTCGGGGCTTTCTTAATGAATAAAAAAATATAAAAGCACTAAAGTGCTTAATGGGTGGGTTGGCATCCTACCCCGCCCTGAAGGACGGGGCTAATCAAAAAAATGGCATGAATAAATTGGGTTACTATTATTAGCCCCGAGTTTTAACTCGGGGGCGATAACTGTAAGTTTCATTTTTTGTACTCCCGAGTTGTGGGAATATTTTTAAAATTATCATTTTTGTCAATTTATTGGAAAATGTATGGCTATCTATTTCTTAAAACAACACTCCAATTCACACTTGAGTTCCATAAAGCTTTCGGGAAAAATTTGCATTACCCCAAACACGCAACAGGATTCTCTGAAAAATCGTGTAGTCGATCTTATAGGTGAAGCCGGAATATCCATCATTACCATCATCGAAATAGGCGTATCCGAGCATTATGCTTGATGTGTTATCATTAAATCTATAATTGAGGTTTGCGGTTAAACGACCGAAAAATAATTCTGACCTATAACCGGCTGAAAAATAGAGTTTATTTAAATTTCCGAGCTTTATTTCAAACGCCGGAAGCCATGCCTTCATTCCGGGTTCTTCTCCTTCACTAAGGATGATTACATTTATACCCAGCTTTATGGTGAGAGATTTATAGAGGATATTAGTAGAGGGCTGGATAACAAATAGACTTTCCTTAAATCCGTAATATGACGTGTGATCTTCCTGAATATACCAGGTGTTTAAGCCGAAACCATTTATATTGGGTAAAGGATTATAAATGACTGATATGTTTTTATGTGATTTGATGGAATCTAAAAGGAGTTGATTCTTCCCGTACAGCACCATACAATAATGGGTATGCGCCGAGTTTTTACTCTTATCAGCATTGAGCAGGGCACATGCAAGAAAGAGTATTACAAATATTTTGAGGACGTTATTCTTCATTTAATTCCTAACTCGGGTAAACCCCGTAGGATAAGTATTCCAACAGGGTAAACCGAAACCAAAAAACATTTAGCAACGAACAAAACGAACAAAATCTAAAAAGAAATAAAAAAGTTCGTTATTGTTAGTGTTTGCCTGCTCCGTTGAATCTTTTTTTCTATTCAACTGGAGTTAGTTGCTAAAAATTCTTTTGCCAAAAATTGTAAGGATTTAAGAATTAAGTGACTAATTACCAAACATCTTCAACTAATGGGTCCTCATAGCGCTCTATGGTCGCCAACCATTCACTCATATTTTCTTTTATCGTTTGATTCAAGTAAGTTAGGTCTTCTTTATCTACCCAACCTTTTTCATGTAGGAAAGTGTAGAACTTCTTGAGACTCGTTGCATAGCCCTTTATGCTTGACCTGCTTGCCCACATTGCCTTTTTTATAAACCAGTAACCAAGAAACATTCCTACAGCGTGAATACCATCTTTTGCCTCAGTTGCATCTTCATAAAGCAAATATTCGTTTATGTAGAAGTCAATGTTTGAAACATGGTTGTTAATCGTTTTATGAGATAGTCCTGATGATTTCAGCCAAATCTCAAACTCATTTAATAGGCGTGCGTTAGCTTTTATTATCTTTTTGCAATCTTCTTCGTATTTCTCATAATCATCCATATTCAACCCCTACTTATGTGATGTTTTGTCGGCACATAAAATATATTATACTGATTAAAATTACATAATTTGCCTAACTTCTCTGTATATGCCATGTGTTAATATCTCCATAATATTTAAATACATTTGGTAAATATTTAGTTTCACTGTCAATAAAAAACACATGAAATAATCAAGCAATTGTATAATTAAAAAAACTGTTACCTCCTATATCAAAAAATCCAAAATTCAAAAGAAATTATTAACTTTGAATTATGAATTTAATCGGATATTATCGGTGGAAATAGGTGTTTAAATATTTTCTTTTTTTGGTGCGTGCTTGTCCAGGTTAGGATTCCAAATACGATTGATAAATTAAGAGGATGATGATTTCAAGCGGAAAGAAAATCAGTTCAAATTTCTATTTCTATCCCAACAGGGCAGTGATCTGAGCCCATGGCATCAGGAAGAATAAAAGCATTTTTCAGGTTGGGTCGCAACACATGTGAAATTACAAAATAATCAATTCTCCAACCCACATTGTTTGCCCTGGCGTTGAACATATAGCTCCACCATGAATAATTTCCGCCCTCATGATTGAATTCCCGAAAAGTGTCGATAAATCCAGCATCGATTATGTGCGAGAAATCTTCACGCTCCTCATCGGTGAAACCCGCATTGTGATGATTGTCTTTTGGTCGAGCTAAATCTATTTCTTTATGTGCTACATTAAGGTCTCCGCAAAAGATAACCGGTTTGTCAGCGTCCAAAGTTTTCATATAAGCAAGAAAGTCCTTATCCCACAACTGCCGGTATTCAAGACGAGTGAGTCCCCTTTGAGAGTTCGGGGCGTACACATTCACAAGATAAAAATTATCATATTCCAGCGTGATGACCCGACCTTCATTATCGTGCATGATCCCCATATCATTAAAAGCATTTAAGGGTTTTTCTTTGGTGAATATCGCAGTGCCGGAATAGCCCTTTTTCTCTGCATAATTCCAGTAGTCATGGTAGTGCAAAAAGTTCAACTCAACCTGATCGGCTTGAAGTTTTATTTCCTGCAAGCAGAGAATATCGGGATCTTCTTTTTGGACGAACTCATCAAATCCTTTTTTCAGCACAGCCCGAAGCCCGTTCACATTCCACGATAGCATTTTATAGATTTTCACGCATTGCCCTTTTCGAGATCCAGTATCTTTTCACACATGAGCGCAGCGCTGTAAAGAGCATACTTTTTCTTAGTTGTGCTGAGTTGAGTGTAGCAGACCACGCTGTATGTCCACTCCAAAAGCGCGATAAGATAAGGGATTATGTCATTTTCAAAGATGGTGACCACATTGGCATACTCGCGCAGCTTACAGATCATCCTGTATGCTTTTTCAACCATCGGGTCATTGCCTCGATATGTGAATTTCGGAGTTTCTCCAAGCGTCTCTGCCTGCAAAAGTCCCTGTTCAAACTCAAGCATTTCTTTGAGTTCCTCCTCGTTCGTAACCGAACACATTTCAATCTTAAAGATAGGTTCCAGACGTGCAAAATCTGCAATGATATTTCGCGGCTTGGTCTCGGAAAAATCTATGATATAGATATTTTCTTTCTCGTCGAGCAAAATATTCTGCATGTTCAGATCGCCGTGAGTTACTGCTTTGTACCACAACTTTGACTGTCCTTTACGAAGTGGATATTCGTGCTTGAGAAAGTAGAAGGGATTGATAATTTTTCTACCCAATTCATCACATTGAATTATTTCTGTATCAGCAGAAATTCCCAACTCATGCTCAAGGCATTCAAAAATATTTGGAAATAAAATCAGGGGAGAGTGCTCACAATAGGGATAGATATGCTCCCAATGTGGCTGACCATACCAGGGTTTTAGAATGTCAGTAAAAATGCGGTCAAAAAGCGGGATGAGTTTTTTTGCAGGATATTTCTTATAATAATCCGTCAGCCAAACGAGCGTGCTGTCCGGTCCGTTTATTCCCAAAAAGTTATAACGCAGTCCACCCCAATTCTTGTGAGTGGTCGTTCCCATAATGGTCGTGCTGTTATTGAGTATGAATCTTTTCACATATTTATGATAGGCGTTCACTTCGTTATCATTGTTTTTTATCGAGCCGATCTTTAGGACAGTCGGAAGAAGCCGGCGTCCGTCTTTATCATAACTTGTCACGCGGAAGGTTGTTGAGGTAAACCCGCCATGAAGCTGGCTGAGTATGACTTTTCCGCAGTCAGCATATATCCTGCGAATGATGGTGTTCCATTCAGAATTATAGGAAGTTCCCTCAACCGTTTCGATGGTGAGCCGTTTTTCTTCTGCGGATCGTATAACAGACGGAAGAAATATCCATGTTTTAGCATTGGTGATCTCCGTTCCCGGCTCTATATGAATAACATCATTGATGTATTCTGTCTTTGTGATTTGGGACACAATATCCCCAAAGTTCTGAATTTTCATAGAAAATCCATTACCTAATAAAAACGCATTTGGATACAGTTTTGAAGTGATGGAAATAAGTTGCAGGTTCTTTAGGGGGGGTCTTAAGTCATCATTTTCCGAAAGAGCTTTATGGTCGTAGTATATACCAATGATGAGCGCTTTTTTGTCGGTTTCTGTTTTACACGCAGTAAATTCGTGCATAAAGAGGTCTCTCTTTGTCTCGATCTTCGATGAGTGAAGCGTTTCAACATCAGCCGCACAAACAAACCCGAATGCAGGTGGGGTTTCCTCCATCTTTGATTCAAAATACTTAGAGAAGGTTTCAAGAAGTTTTCCCAAAGTTATCGTGTCTTGAGATTCTCTTTTTATCATTACCGAATGTTCTCCAGAAAAACTAATTGCCTGAGCGATATATAATTGCACCTCGATGGGTGTGTTCGTAAAAAGAAAGTCAGGCCTGCAGTATCCATCTGCAGGAGATACGCCCGCTGCGGTTGTCAGAGACACGAGCAATCCCAATCCTTCCTGCGCCTGCGCTGAAGAGTTACCAAATCCGCCAATGCCCAAGGAAAGCCCGAGTTCTTTCAGATTTGTTTGAATAAGTGAGCTTTTATCAAATCTGGACGTATGAGACTTTTTTTCATTATTCCAAATGTCTATTGAACAATTTGTCTTGAGCTCGCCGGTGCAGAGGTAGGTGCATCCCTGCCGTGTGAATTCCTCTTTATGCCCATCTGCTTTTTTCATGTGGCTGATGTGAGCAATTGCATCTTCCCGGTTTGAGGTAACAGTGAAGTGTTTTGAGAGTCCGGTAAGCCGGAGAACCTTTGCGACATCCCGATCCATATCGAACAGAATGAGCTTGCCGCCTTTATTTCGGAGTTCTTTTTCTCTAAGTAGCAGAGCCCGTATTCCTGCGCTGGACATATAGTCAACATTCCGGAAGTCAACTATCCAGTGAAAAGAGTTCGGATGCAGTTTTTCGGTTTGTTTCTCAAAAAGGTCAGCACCCAATCCATCGAGACGTCCTTTAAGGATCAGGCAGGGAATATCTTCTAGTAATTGAATCTTAATTTCGAACATTGGTACCCTCTTTGGAGGTTGAAGAATTATTTCTTTAAAAGATATTTCTCAATAGATAAGCGTTCCTGCGGAGTTGTCATAATTATTAGGGATGTTCCCTTCACGGCCGTATAGGTTTCATTTGGGTTGTAAATCCATCCTATTTTTGTGTGAACTGCAAGGAGAAGTGTGTCCTTAAATTGCTTTAAATTGAGGTCTTTCAATTGCTTTCCTTCAAAGGAATCAGGGAGCGGAATTTCTTCAATGCGAAGGTTCTTATTGGTGTCGCGAAGCATTGTATCCAGGAAAGTAACCACAGTTGGTCGTATCATTTCAGAAGCCATTCTCAGTCCGCCAATCAGTGTCGGGGAAACGACTGCATTTGCACCGGCTGTCTTCATCTTCTCTGCATTCATATTGTTATGACAGCTTGCCACGACCTTTATGTTCGGGTTCATCTGTCGCGCAGAAAGACTTATGATAAGATTCTTATTGTCATCATCCATTGCAGCAAAGAGCCCGATTGCTTTTTCAATTTCCGCTTTTTTCAGTACTGTATCCTCGATAGGATCTCCTTCAATATAAACCTGCCCCGGGAAGCGTTCCGACAGACGTGAGATCTGCTCTTCATTTTGGGCAATAACCACACTGTTTCTACCAGTTGCATATAATTCATTAATAATATGTAGACCAACCTGTCCCACACCGCACACAATATAATGATTTTTTAATCGTTCTATCTTTTTTTCCATCTTTCTTCTCCTGAAGGTCGCCTTTAATTCTCCTTCGACCGTAAAAGCAGTAATCGTTGAAAGTACGTAAGTGAGAATGCCAACACCAGTGAAGGCAATGATCATAGTAAAGATCCTGCCGAAGTTGTGTCCGGAAAGATCAATAATTTCAGAATATCCGATAGTAGAGATAGTGATAACGGTCATGTAAAGACAGTCCATCATTGAATAATTGTCACCTGCAATGAACCAGTACACAGCAGTCGAGCCGAAAATAACGATCAGCAGTGCAGAACCTGCAAAGAGGAATTTTTTTAGAAGTTTAGAAGTAACATATCCTTTCATATAAGCAAACTCACTTATGGTTAATAGCCATTCAGAGGAGATTAAATGTCAACAATTAAATTTTATCATATATAATTTGGCTGATAGAATAAATCATAACTTAAACAAATCTTTACGAAAAATAAATTGTCATTCCCGAGCCCGCCAGCTGGCGGGAATAAAGGATGCACTCATATTTCAGAACAATATGAGAAATGCCCTTTCTTTTATTTTGTTACAAAAGAAAGAGCCAAAGAAAAACACTTTTCCTTGTTCCTAAACCCCAGTTTGGGAACGCAACATTAAATCCTAACTCGGATAAACCGAAACCAAAGAATTAGCAACGAACAAAACGAACAAAATCTAACAAAAAATAAAAAAAGTTCGTTGTTGTTAGTGTTTGTTAGTTGCCAAAAATCTTTTGCCAAAAAATGTAAGGATTTTAAAATTTAGTGACTAATCCGTTACCAAGCAGGGTCTTGATAAAGAGAATAAAAAATTTCATTGTCCAGTTATTTGTTTGATAGAATTATTGACAGAAAATACTACTCCCGGCAAATGGAGTGACGCTGCGCCCGTAGTTCAACTGGATAGAGCAACGGACTTCGGATCCGTGAGTTGGGGGTTCGACTCCCTCCGGGCGTGCCATTTTATATTATGAATAAAAAAGGTCTTTTTATAACTTTTGAAGGTATAGAAGGTTGCGGGAAAAGCACACAAGCAAAGCTTCTAGCGGAAAAACTCCGCTCATTTGGGCAGAGCGTTTTGCTTACGAGAGAACCGGGAGGTCCACGAATCTCCGAAGAGATCAGATCCCTTCTTCTTAATAAAAAATTTACTGAGATGAACCGGCTTACTGAAGTATTCCTCTATATGGCAAGCCGAGCCCAGCATACCCTCGAATGGATCATTCCTGCTTTACAGGAAGGGACAATCGTTATCAGTGACAGGTACTATGATTCCACCTTCGCCTATCAGGGAGCAGCCCGTGAAATTCCGAAGAAAGACATAGAGATCATAAATACGATCGCCACAACTGGACTAAAACCCGATGTGACATATATTGTTGATGTCCCTGTCGAAATCGGTCTTGATCGGCTGCATAACGGCACAAAAGCCGAGGATATCGACCGCCTGGAAAGCGAAGATATTGATTTTCATAAAAGGGTGAGAGCCGGCTATCTCAAACTGGCCGAAAAGGAACCCGAACGGGTAGTGGTCATTAACGGGACGAAGAATGTAGAAGAAATTCATCAGGATATAATGAAAGACATGAAAAATAAATTCAATGATTTATCAGGTGAGTAAAAAATGAAGAAAAAACAAGTATTGATCCTTGTCGTTGTTGTCACACTTATTTTTGGCTGTTTGATCGGCAGGGTTGGTTTCGCAAAAGCTGAGAGCACACAAGGTAGTCTGTATGATTATATGAAGCTCTTTACTGATATCATCACCAGACTCAACCAGGTGTATGTCGAAGAAGTTGAAGCGCAAGAGATCTTTGAGGGCGCTATTAATGGTATGTTGGATTCACTCGATCCTTACACAACCCTGCTTACGCCTGAAGAATTTGCAGACCTGCAGACAAGCACCAAGGGCGAGTTCGGTGGGCTGGGTATTCACATCTCCTCGGGAGATACTGATTATATTACTGTGATCTCCGTGATCGAGGCGACTCCTGCCTACAAAGCGAATCTTATGGCCGGAGATGAGATCGTTGCGGTGGACAGCATGTCAACCGAAGGATGGACTTCCACGAAAGCCGTGGAACATCTTCGCGGACCGAAGGGTTCTGAGGTGACTATCACTATCAAGCGTGAAGGTCTTGATGAAAATTTCGACGTCGTTATTGAGCGCGACAAAGTAAAGATGGATAGCGTTCCCTATGCGTATAAAGTTGGAGATATCGGCTATGTCCGTATCACAAACTTTAATGCCAGTACCGGAGATGATCTACATAATGCAATGGTGGATCTTGAAAAGCAGGGCATCAAAGGATTACTCATCGATGTTCGCTCCAATCCGGGCGGTCTCCTCAGCACTGCTATCGAGACCGTTGACCAGTTCCTTCCGAAAGACAAACTCGTTGTCGAAACAAAAGGAAGAGTCGCGACGTTCAATAGAAAATTTTTCACAAAAGACAATTATGCCTTTGAAGGAATTCCGATCATAGTAATGGTGAATCAGGCAAGCGCGAGCGCAGCAGAAATTTTTTCCGGCTCTCTTCAGGATTGGGATAAAGCGCTCGTCGTGGGGAAAAACAGTTTTGGCAAAGGTTCTGTACAGCAGCTCTTTCCACTTCCTATGAATTATGGCTTGAAGATCACCACATCAAAATATTATATAGAGAGTGGACGCTGTATTCATGATGATGCTAATGAAGATGCCATCAAAAAGAATAAGCGTATCGATCTTACAAAAAAGAGCATAAAAGATAAAGATTCAACTCAGGTGTTCTATACAATCAGCGGTCGCGAAGTCTATGGTGGTGGTGGGATAACTCCGGACATTATTATTGAGCAGGATACACTGAACTCCTTTGAGATGGAAGTGCGCAGGAAAAATGTCTTTTTCCCCTTTGCCGTAGAATTCCTTTCCCAAGTAGATATTGATGAGAATTTCTATGTTGATGACGAACTCTTTGATGAGTTTGTTGATAGTATTGATGAAAAGGATATCGAATTTACCGATGAAGAACTTGCTGATTCCGAACCGTGGCTGAGAAATGCGATTGAGTCTCAGATCATCAGTAACAAATTCGGACTTCAGGAAGGGAACAAGATCGCGATCAGAAAGGATCCCCAACTGCAGGCAGCACTGAAGCTTTTTGAGCAGTATGGCTCTCTCAATGAAATGTTTGCCCACGCAGATGAGTTAGAGTAGAAATAAAAAGCAAATCTGATAAAAACACCACAGAGAGCACAGAGAAGAGAGAAAAGCGAGGAGAGAAGAAAGAAGAATAAAAATCAATTGATTTCATAGAATATAAATCTTTTCAGGCTGGACTTCATCGCGTTTGTGGATGGATGGAGTTCAGTATGAAAGCGGAGAAAAAGAATAACCAAAAAAGAGCTCACAAAACCTGTGAGCCTTTCTTTATGTAAAATGTTTACCCTCTTTACCAAGGCGTAATGTAATGAAGACTGGTTTGGGAACGCCCTAACAACCCTCGGCATTACCAAGTAGGGCAGACTGTGTGAAAACTGATGAAATGCTCGATATTTTCTCAACCCCCTCTAACTCCCCCCATTTAGGGGGAGAATCTATCTCCTTTTGCCGCAGGCAGTTCGCTTCCCCTTCGATAGGGGGAAGGGTTAGTTTATCACGTGAAATCTCTTTTTTTATTATTTCTATGTGGGGATGGGGGTCGTTATAACTTAAAAAAATCATTTTCACACAAGCCCAGGGGCTTGGTAACGAGAAAAAATTGTTTGCTCGTGCAGATGAGCTAGCACGGAAAGAATAATAGCCTATAGCTCGATAAACAGAAACCATAAAAAACACACCACAGAGAGCACCGGAAAAGATAGAAAAATAATATCTACAGAAAACTTGAGTCAAAAAAAGAAGGCTCACAAAATCTGTGAGCCTTTCTTTTTTGAGAAAAAAAATAAATTATCTGATTATCACAACTTTTTTCGTTTCGAATAGTTCGTTGTTAACAAGCAGCTGATAGAGATAAATACCAGAGGACAGATCGTTACCTCGTGAATCTTTTCCATTCCAGGAAAGCTGAATATCCTGATTTTTCTGAACGTCATCATTATAAATTGTATTTACAAGCTGCCCTTTAATATTAAAGACATTCAATGAGAGCTTTCCAGTTTGAGGAGAAATAATTGTGAGAGATGTATGTGGAGAGAATGCACCAAAAGGATTTGGGATGCTCTGTAAAATTCCGAAAAGTGTTGGTTTGAATTCAGGTTGATTCACTGGAAGATCAGTGTTATCAGTATCAGTTGCTATAACTGGAGTATAAATCGTCGTGTCATCAGATTGATATTGTTGGCCCTGCATATGAAATTCATTAAATGAAAGCCCTGAATAGCCAGAGATATCAATGATTTTTAATTTAATATGAAGATACTGGATTGGCGTAGAGGGTAATAAATTTGCTTCACCGGGAAGCGTGGGAAAAACATATCCAGTAGTTATTGCAACGCATGAAGATGTATTATCAGTAATATTTACAAAATAATAAAGAGGTGTTCCTGCAAATTCACCCTGGATCAATTCTCCTTTTTCAACGATGATGTTGTCTTCAGAGCTTACATTTTGTCCAAAAGAAGTAGTGTTGTAATTCAAGTATATCATTCCTGAGCCAAAGAAAGAACCATCTTCTGTTGCATATGCCATAATATCAAAGGCGTAGTATTCTTGGGAGTTTTCTATTATTACTTCTCCGTTTTCAAACTCAAATGTAATACCAACATTTTTGATCTGAGCATAAGCTGTTCCGCAAATCACGAACAATAAAAACGCAAGGATAATTTTTTTCATATTAATTAAAAAATACCCAGGCTCACCGAAGTGAACCTGGGCATTGGTTTATGTTAACATTTTATTTAACAACAATCAGCTTTTTGATTTCACTGAAGTCGTCAGTCTGTAATCTATAGAAGTAGATGCCCTGTCCAAGATCTGAAGTATCAAGAGTAGCAACACCATTTGTTCCATTAACAGTTTTTACCAATTCGCCTCGGATGTTATACACGGTGATAGTAGCATTCTGATCAATCACTGAACCTTTCAGTTGGTACTGGATCTTTGTGCTATTCACTGCAGGATTCGGCCAGCTACCAATAAGTTCTGTATCTGCAATTAGATCAGGTATGCTGTCCCCATCGAGGTCACCAGGTATGTAAGGAATAGGACCATGTAACGAAGAGGTTCCACCCAAGTCCACGACCTCAAGCCAATAGTAATGAGTTGTATAGACATCGGCTACCACATCTTGATAGACATAGCTTCTAGGAAAAGGTGCGGTTCCAGGAGGGAGCAGTGAGTAGTTGATGTGTCTTCCTGCGCGTGTAAGGTCTTTGATCTCAGAACGATAGACGTTGAAACCGATCACGTCAGTTTCGGATTCAGTTTTCCAGTTCATTTCGATGTTTTCATTGGCTGAGCTGAAGATAGCATTGAAGGATGAGAGTTCAACCGGGAGAGTAGAATTATCAGTGTCAACAGCAGTAATAGGATCATACTTGTTATCAGGGTCATTATCAGATACGTATTGCTGTCCAGTCATTAGTCCTTGATCAAAGCTTAAACCAGCGGTTGCATATTCATCAGCAATATAAATTCTAATACGCATTAACTGAGTAGGAGTTGTGAAAACACTGTTTCCAAAATCCGGAAGAGCATCAAAGTTGTAACTATATACAATACTAACTTTTGATGGTGTATTATCTTCTATAGTTAATGTATACAACGCTACTCCGCTAGTGCCAAAATCTCCTTGGACCAAAATTCCTTTTTCAACAGTTATTTTTGAATTATCAACAATCCTTTCGCCAAAACCCAGAGTACTATAATCGATGTAGGTTTGAGTGTCTCCAAGCTTAGTTCCATCAAATTGCGCAGCAACCATCACATCAAATTCGTAGTACAAATGATTTGGATCAAGAAATCCATTGTCAAATGTGAAGAAAATTCCAATATGATCCTTATTGAGGCTATCATTAGAACCCTTTACAACTCCGTTATTGTTGTTTGCGTTCTTTGCCTGTGTAGGAACCTGAGAACCCTTTCCGACATTGTATCTCCAGTAGTCATTCTTATCGTTGTTCTGAACCTGTCCATTCAGGTTGAAGTCAGCAGAAAGGTATCCAGCTTGTCCGACCTGTAATTTCCAGTAATCATTCTTATCATCGTTCTGTACTTCGTTATTACCACTGGCATCACCTGTATACAATGCATATACGCCTGTTTCAACTAATTTGAAACCATTATTGTATACACTACCAACAGTTGACAAGTTGATATTGGTCGCTTCACTCTGGGAATCACCGAAGAATTTCTCTTCAGCACTCATAACATCGAGGTGATTTCTGTGACGAATGACGATATAGTATTGTTTGCCGGTTGTGTAGTGGAAAGGCAAGCTGTAATTACCATTCGTATCAACGATCTTACCATTATCAATCACAAAGGCATTGGCTTCTTGGACTGTTGCACCGGTTTCTGTGTTACGAAGTTCTACGTATATCCAGTCAATCAATTCATGACCAGCAACTGTTGGAAGTATTCCGATGTCATCATCATCATAAGGTGATTTTGTTGGTAATGTCATTCCGTTGAACATTGTGCCGCCAGCTTGATATGGACCTTCAAGGAATAGTGTGAAGTTTGCATAAGCGGGTATATTATCTTTACCTGCAGCGCTACCACAACTAGACCAGTCAGATTGCTGAGCACCTTTTATAAGATCCGGATTATCAGCTAAGTAAATGACTTCTGGTGAATCAATCTTATCGGATTTACCTCTCAGTGTCTTCTTAGATGCTAAGTCATTCTCCTTGCCACCAAATAATTTTGTATCACTATACACAGCAGCCATTACATATGGATACAATGTATCACCGGCAGGCACTTCAATATCTACATGGGCATTATTACTGTCTAGTGGGTTATAAAGATCAACAAATGCAATTGCATCCCATGTTCCTGAAGTATCAGGTTGCGAATTACGGGCAATTACATAGTAATCTATAAAGGGCAAGTATGCAGGATTTGTGGTTGGATTGTGTATGGAATTGAATGGATCATTAAGTGATAAGGTATAATCTATTGTAACCCATCCACCCTGGTCGTCTGGCAAATCGTAGGCTAAAGTATTAGTAGGAGGTTCAATTGGTGGAAGTATTACTGTTATTGGGTCTGATATACCGTAGAAACAACAAATAATTGAACAGTGAACATTTATTTGAAGATCATTCATTGTTTGATAAGCAAGGTTATTCGGATAAACTCCATATCCGTCCATTATTAGCTGTCCATCATCAAACAATACCACATCAGCAGGATAATTAGAACCACTACTTAGACAACAACCGAAATCACAATCTCTTAATCCACAATCATTTACAGCCATAACAATCACATCAAAGTATCTGCCCTGGTATAGGGTATCTGAACCAGTTTGATGCTCTTTTGCGGTTACAACAAATTGTGTAGCAGCAATAGATACATTTACAGAATCATCAGGTAGTATTTTGGTAGGTTCTACATTACAGCAACAATCATATGCCTTGGTGAATCCATACCACATTCCTTCCAGACATAATGTATCCGGTACTGGTAATGTGGTTAAATCATAAGACAATGAACCATATGTATCACCGGTTGAATCTGTATAAACAAGTCCTGGTGAGCCACCATCTTTCCACACATAGAATTCTACTTTTGAAATACATGAATCTGGACAACCAATATCTTCAGCAAGCCAATTAAAAGATATTGTGCATGTTGCATCATTATAATTAGCATCGTAGAGAAGTGAACTAGGTTCAATTTGGTCAACATTGAAAGCATCGAAGAGTGTATCAGGATACTGAACATTCAAGTAACAGCAGGTAGCATCGAGAGCATCAGTAACAATAATATCCACATCACAAGCATATGCATCTAAATCAGTTACAGTATAATTAACTTCAGCGGTTAAACTGTCTAGCCACGTTGCAGAATCGAAGGTAAATGGTACAGTTGCATTAAATGCAATTGTTGGTAATGGCGTGCCACACATTGGTTCATCATATACGACTGTTACAGAGAAGACCGTGTCACAACTTCCGACACATAGATCTGAAGGTGTTATAGTGACAACTTCTGGTTTATCCCAATCGATTTCGAGACAACAGAAACAAGTGTCTGGTTCTTGTATACTACATGTATCAACAGCTCCTCTTGCATCAGTAACCTCTATGTTTATACAATCGTAGTCTATTTCTGGCCATGATGTCCATCCATACAGTTTACAATACACCAAACTATCTGGAGACCATGTACCACTATAAGATATAGTAAAATATGAAGATACATCTGGATTAAATTTAATGTTTGGTTCAAATGCACTAGAAGTATTCATTAGTCTATCATAAGTAACACATATCAGTAGAGAATCTTCACATAGGGTAAGTAATGGAGGACTTACATCAATAGAAATAACTTTGGGATTATCCATAATAATGTCAAAGAGAGTTGTATCGGGTTCCTGTACATTACAGCAAGTCCAATCTTGTGCGCCATCTACAACTATTTGCACATCATAAATTGTGGTATCTGAATCATGAATTTTGTACTCCCAAATAAATACATTAGGAGGTGTCCAAGAAGGTGTCGGGAGTAGTTCGAGAGTATAAATCGCACTAGTAGGATCAGTTACATCTGGGGTAAAGGCAATAGTAGGATCTATTGATGGACACATAGAATCATTATAGGTAGCCGTAACTGTAAATATACTATCTATATAGCAGTCAGTAACTGGATTTGGAAAGACTGCAAGTGTAGCTTCGGGTATCTCTGTATCTACATAGAAATAAGCTGTATCCGGTTCCTGCACATTACAACAAGTCCAATTCTGTGCACTGTCTATTACAACCTGAACTGTACCCAGCATTGCGTAATCTAGAACTTCATAAACCCATTCATAACAATCATTAGATATCCATGTTGGTGTACCAACCACATTCAATAAAGTACCTGGAGTGGGGAATTTTACAGACGGAATAAAGGTTATAACAGGGTCTACTGTTTGACACATTAAATCATTATAACATATTTTAACTTTGAATGTATCCACACAAGTATCAATTAAGTCAGGAGTTAATGTAATAGTACCTTCAGGATTCAGTGTGTAAATATCAAACACATCTAATTCAAAATCTGGATCGGGATACTGGGGACAACAATACTGATTCTCTGCACCAGAAACAGTTACTTTAATATCATCGACGTCTATATCTATAAGTGAATAAGTATAATATTTAAGACAATAGATGCTATTTGTAGTCCAACCGGCATAATAGGGTGTTCCAAGAATTGGAAATACACTGGGGGGATCATAGGTTACAGTGGGAGGAGTACTTGTATTCATGATATCATCAAATTCGATGCAGACAATTAAGGAATCTGTGCAATCATCCACTAATGTTGAGCTATAACCTGTAGGATAAGTTTCGGCAGTGATATCTATGACGTGGGGAGGAGGGCAAGATTCTATATCAATTTTACCATATACTGTTTCAGAAAGTTCATCATTACATCCTTCAATTTGGCCATAGAATATATAATCACCTTGTGGATAATCACCATTTACTCGAAAATATTGATCAGTCATTCCATAATCTTTCTGCAAGCCATCAATGATTTTATAGATAGGCGGGTTAGCACCATTCTCATCATAATAAACGTAGAACATTGGTTCGGTTCCAAGACCTACAATTTTCCACATCCATTCTTGCCATGTACCTGAACCAGCTGAGGCGTTAACTCCTTTTACGTACCACCAATCATAGAAACCAACCGGGTCGGGTAAAGATGTAATATCAAGATAAAACGGGAAGTATTGTAGATCTTTCAATTTAAAGTTTACATCAGTATCGTAACCATCTTTTAGATCTACATAATAACTTGAACCCGGATCACCATTTACTTTTAATGCGAATTTACCCCACTGGTAATTGTAATCGCAGGAATCAGTGACATGGTAAGTTGAGTCATTTTCAAGAACATTCCAGTATGGGAAACTCGCGCATCCATCCAGTGAATCTTGAACAGTCATCGCAGTAAATGCCGGTTTGGGTGGGATAACAGCTTTTGGCCACCAGTTCAAAAGAAGACCTGGAAATCCTAAATAATCTTCAACTGGAATATCTAATGTACCTCTATTAACATAACCCATACCTAATAAAGGATTCGTACAGGGGTCAAAAGTTATTGGATTATCTAAAGAATCTGCGAAGTATATTCTGAATATATTATCTCCATATTCACAACCAGTTGTTGCATAACCCTGGATCTGATTTGTTACAGTAGTGGTGTCAGGGTAATTTTTGAATACTCTTATGCCTACACCACCCTCCTGACCAGGATTATCACAAAGACCTATACCATTTAGAACGGTCCAGAATCCTGGATAATCTAGAATATAAGCTGTTCCAGTACCTACATCGGCTTTAATGTGAATTTCAATAGCATCAATATTTCCAGTAGCATCGTCAATATGAGTTGTTATTTTATCCCATATAGCATCACCTACTGCTTTCTCATCAGCATAGGAATTTGATACCAATGAAAAAACAAAGGTTAGAATTAAGATTGTAACAAATATCTTTTTCATATTTGTTTACTCCTTTCATAATTGATTAATATAATTTAGTAAATTCCCTACCAAAGACGTTAGCATTATTTGGGTGTTAAAACCTATCTTAGAATTTTTCGATTTTATAGTATTTTTGTTTTTCATTTTTTTATTTCTAATACTAATAACAACTTTCTGAATGTCAAATAAGTGTTTCTTTTTTTGAAAACAAATAAATACTTTTTTTCTATCATTTCGTCCTTTTTTTTATTATAGAATATAAGATTAATATCATAAATTTTCTACATAAATAACGAGAAAAATACCAGCGAACAAATTAGACAAAAGTTTTTTTAGACTGTCAAGTTTTTGTATAAAATTATTTTTTTGCGTTAAGATCATGTCCATTTTCATTGTGATAAATAAATAAATATTTTCGCTCATTGTATCCTTTATTTATATTTATACTAACATCCATAAAAAATATTTTTAATAAGCGAACAAATTAGACAAAAGTTTTTTTAGACTGTCAAGTTTTTGCATAAAATTATTTTTTTGCATTAAGATCATGTCCATTTTCATTGTGATAAATAAATAAATATTTTCGCTCATTGTATCCTTTATTTATATTTATACTAACATCCATAAAAAATATTTTTAATATATGAATGAGTTCACTATAAAAACTAAGACCTGAAGATAAAAAAGGAATAAGTGAAAATGAGAGAACCAAAATTTGTCATTCTCGATCCGCCAGCTAGCGGAGAAGAATCTATTAACTTATTTTGCTGTTGCT
>Ga0268282_1000043_pt1 | contig 80976 bp, 62 predicted proteins | sample saktaG_12_FD_190133 | JGI IMG/M metagenome (GOLD analysis project Ga0268282, IMG submission 190133) | Saline water microbial communities from Sakinaw Lake, British Columbia, Canada - sak_2011_5_24_120m | ecosystem: Environmental > Aquatic > Non-marine Saline and Alkaline > Saline ...
TATCTGACTCCGCGAGTCGCGCAACACTCGGTACGGGCTGCTGGTTAAGCTTTGCCCGATGGGGACTTCCTGCCCAGGAACATAGACAGGTCACCCTATAAGAAGCACCAAGCTGCGCTTGGCGCACTAACATCTTTCTCAAACGCCGCGATCTTATTTTCTCTCTGTTCTTTCTTCAAACGCGCTATCTCGGCTATGCGCTTCGCTTCTCTGTCGGTATTCTACAGAGAACGAAGGCGTTCCAGTTCCTTCTGCCTTTCCGCTGCTGATTTTGAGAGACCCTTGAGACATGTGTCCTATTTTAAAAACAGGATTATCTCCCCACCCTGACTCCCGCCGGTATCCTTGAGGGTTCCGAACTGTGGAAACTGCTCGGTGTTTTCCGCGACGCCGGCCTTGATCCGCGGGAAAAAGTCGGACGGAACGAGAAACGGTTTCTGGTTTTCTTTCAAAGTTCTTACCAGAAAATATGAAAATACGCTGTTATTGCCAAATCCTTCGTCGCTCACCGGTTCCGAACCTCCCGATGTTATGGCCTGGCGTGAAGTGAGGGCGTATGATTTTTTATCGTTTTATCTGTTACTTTAAAAAGCTTGCCCCTGCGCCCGCGGAAGAAATCGCCGGAAAAACAGGGATCGGAGATTAACAGAATATGTTTTGCCTTGATGGCATCAATTTTAAAATAGTTTTTCATATTATGGAAGTAACAAAATGATCAGGAATAAAGACAGGCAGGCAAGTTTCTTAACTGCTTTCATGAATACACCCTTTATAACACTGAGTTAATCCTTGCAGTGAAAATGTGTTTAGAAATGTTTGATAATCAGCACCACCGAGCAACTAAGTGGGTGATTTATGACAGGAATATAAAGCGCTGTCAAGATTCAATCCGATATCGTTTATGCAATGCTTGATTTCGGCAAAGTTCCTGATATAGTTGTTTTCATGAAGAGAAACTTCCTTTTAATTAATCCCTGGATATACGACTTTGCCGCTTATGATTTCTGGATAAAACCGCTCGGCCTCCTCTACCTAGCCGGTCTCCTTAGAAAAAACGGACATGACGTACATCTTATTGACTGTCTGAATCCGGCACATCCGGAAATGAAGAATGAAGCCCATATCAAACCACCGAAGAGGAAACCCTGGGGTAATGGCAAGTACCCAAAGGAAAACATCCCAAAACCTGAACCGCTTACAAACATACCAAAAAAGTATAACAGATATGGTATAACCCCCCGAATCTTCATAAAAGAGCTTCTTAAAATAAGAAGGCCCGACCTGGTATTCGTTACCTCCATGATGACTTACTGGTATCCCGGAGTTTTTGAGGCAATACAGGTCATACGTGAAACCCTTCCGGGGATCCCGATCGTTTTGGGGGGAAACTATGTTACCCTCTGTCCGTCACATGCATCTGAAAATTCTGGCGCAGACTTTACAGTAACCGGCGAAGGTGAAAGGAGTATTCCCGCTCTCCTGAAGGATATTTTCGGTGACGATCCCCAGTTCACTGTAGATGTAAATGACCTCGATTCCTACCCCTACCCCGCCTTTGATCTTATGCCGGATAAAAACCAGGTCCCCATTCTTACCTCAAAGGGATGCCCTTACAGGTGCACATACTGTGCGTCCCATATTCTGAACAACGGCTTCAGGAAAAGGGATCCTATAAAGGTTGTTGACGAAATAGAGTACTGGAACAAGCACTATGGTATCACAAACTTCTCTTTTTATGATGACGCACTTCTTATCGGTTCTGATGAAAGAGCCATCATTATGTTAAAAGAAATAGTAAAGAGAAAGTTAATGTGCAGTTTTCATTGCCCCAATGGTCTCCACCTGAGGGAAATTACTGAGGAAATTAGCATTTTGTTGTTCCGTACAGGATTTAAAACGATCCGTTTTGGTCTTGAGACCTCAAGTGTAAAAAGGCAGATGGAGACAGGTGGAAAGATCACCAATGAAGAATTGATAGATGCCGTAATTCACCTCAAAAGAGCGGGTTATCGATCCCGGGACATCGGAATATATATTCTCTGCGGATTACCGGGGCAGACCGCTTCCGAAGTACGTGAAAGTATCAACTTTGTCAAATCATGCGGGGCAAGGCCGATTATAGCGGAGTTTTCCCCTATTCCTGGAATTCTTATCTGGGAAGAATCGGTGAAGGAATCGCCTTATAATATAAGCGAAGAACCCCTTTACCATAATAATTCCATTCTCCCATGCCAGGGGGAAAAGTTAACTTATGAAATGTACAGGGAATTGAAGGTACTTGCCAGGACATCTACGTAAGGGGGAAGCTTGATGTGTCCGTAAAAGTCAGTTTTTGTCACCCACAATCATGTCCTGAACTTGTTTCAGGATCATTCAGGGTCTCTAACTTATTGAAATGTTTAGATGCTGAAACAAGTTCAGCATGACAAATGACACATTTTGAGACTTTTTACGAGACTGTCAAAGCTACAGTCTTTTTACCCGAACCATATTGGTGGTTCCAGCTACCCATACCGGGTGCCCTGCCGTTATGATCACTAAATCGCCTTTTGACACATAACCCGTCTTGAGGGCAGTCATAGCGGCCTTCTCAATCATATCGTCCGTATCCCTGGGATCCGTCACCAGACGGGGAAGACATCCCCAGAAAAGGGCGAGCCGCCGCACCGTCAACAGATTAGGTGAAAGTGCAATAATCAATCTTTTAGGTCTGAATCTGGAGATATGTTCGGCCGTCTTGCCCGACTGAGTGGGCGCTACAATGGCAGAGGCATCAAGGTGGTCCATCAAATCGCAGGAAGCGTGAGCGACAGAATCTGAAACATCCTTTTCCGGTATCATACGCAAATATCGATCATGAGGGTAGTTTTTCTCTGCGCTCTCAATGATGCGAGACATAAAACCAACGGCCTCCACAGGATATCTTCCCATGGCTGTTTCCTCGGAAAGCATGACTGCATCGGTCCCATCAAGGACCGCATTGGCCACGTCTGTGGCCTCAGCTCTTGTAGGCCGTGGAGAAGAAACCATCGACCCAAGCATCTGGGTTGCGGTTATAACCGGCTTCCCCAGAGTATTTGCGCGCTGAATCAGCATTTTCTGAATGCCGGGCACTTGCTCAAGAGGGATTTCCACACCAAGGTCACCGCGCGCCACCATAACACCATCAGAAGCTTTCATAATCTCTTTAATATTCTTGATAGCTTCATGTTTTTCAATCTTCGCAATGACAGGTGTGTCCTTCCCTTCCCGTTGAATAATTTTTTTAACTTTCAGGATGTCGCTTGCAGTTTTGACAAAGGATAGGGCCACATAATCGACCCCGTTTCTCAGGCCAAAAAGGAGGTCTTTATGATCCTTGTCAGTAATCGAAGGGGTTCGAATTGTCCCCGTAGGTAAATTTATCCCTTTATGGGAGGTAAGAACGCCCCCTGTAATTACCTCGCACTCAACCTCGGAGTCCCTCACATCGGTAACCTTCAGTTCCATAAAACCGTCGGCAAGCAATATCGTGTCCCCCTTCTTCACTGCTTCGCACATGTCCGGATAGGATACTGACACCCGTTTACTCGTACCTTCTATGTTCTGTGTGGTCAGGATAAAGGTCTCTCCCGGCTCAAGCCTCACCCCGGGGTCTGGAATATCTCCTACCCTTATCTTTGGCCCTGCAAGATCCTGTAATATGGCAACGGGTCTGCCAAGCTCATCGGAAACATTTCTGATAATATGAATTTTTTCCTCATGATCGCTCAATGTTCCATGAGAAAAGTTTAGTCTGGCGACACTCATGCCATTTTGAATCAATTCCCGAATCACTTCCGGCGATTCACTGGCCGGACCGATAGTACAGACAATCTTGGTCTTTGGAATAGATTTACTCATCTCACACCTTCCCCAAAGAAGAGTATAGGAAACTGAATGGTCAGTGTCAATATTTAACTCTTGCACGATACTGGCAAACCGATTAACATAAGCGGAGTTTCAACAAATTCTGTAAAAAATCTCAGGCGGTCAACGATAATGTACTGGTGGGGAAAACAGCTTTCAATAGGAATACTTTCGGTATTTTTCCTTATGTTCGGTATTGATCTTCTCATTTCAACTTATCGTTTAAGCAACCCCCACGAATTTATTATGGTTTTTTTTGCATCAAACTTGATAATCCTGATAAGCGCTGTCGGAGTGCTCTACCCTGCTATAAGAATATTTAACCGCTTAAGAACAAAAAATGTGGATGAAGACAATGACAATATTTAAACAGACAAATAGTAACAAGACGGTTTTATTTATACTTGTTATCTTAATATCTTTAGGTTTAAACGCAAAGGCATCCGGCTATGACATCGAAAAGAGAGTCCGGGAATTTTCCCTCGAAAACGGCCTGAAAGTCCTGATGCTTGAAAGACATCTCGCCCCGACGGTCTCGCTCTACATAAGGCACAAAGCAGGCGCCGTTGATGAAATAAGCGGCCGGACAGGTACCGCTCATATCCTGGAACACATGATGTTTAAGGGGACAACGACTATCGGGACCACTGACTTCGAAGAGGAAAAAGCAATCCTCGATGAGATAACATTGTTGGGGAATGCCTTAGACGGTGAGAGGGCAAAGGGGGAAACTGCCGATAAAAAAAAGCTGGAAAAACTGAAACAGCAATTAGAGATTTTACAGAAAAAGGAAAAAAAATGGATTGTGGAAAACGAAATCGACAGACTCTACACGGAAAATGGAGGAGTTAATTTCAACGCCTCCACCGGCCAGGATCTCACAACTTATTACGTAAGTATTCCTTCCAACAAGTTTGAACTCTGGGCAAGGATAGAATCTGACAGGATGACAAACCCTGTCTTCAGGGAATTCTACACCGAGCGGGATGTGGTTATAGAAGAGAGGAAACAGACCACCGAATCCATCCCTGCCAGATTGCTCATGGAGCAGTTTCTTGCCTCGGCCTTCACAGCACATCCATACAGGAGACCTGTCATTGGCTGGGCTTCGGATATGCAATTCTTGAACATCAATTACACAAAAGAGTTTTTCAGATATTACTACGCCCCAAATAACACTGTAATCGCCATAGTTGGAGACATATTGCCTGATGTAACCATTAATATTATAAAAAAATACTTCGGCGCATTACCAAGCCAAGAGCCCCCTCTTTCGAATATAACAGAAGAACCCAAACAAAATGGGGAGAGGAGAATCGAGCTGATATATGATGCAAATCCACGCCTTATGATAGGGTATCACAAACCCACATTACCCTCACCTGATGATTATGTCTTTGATGTTATCGACTCGATCCTTTCAGGTGGAAGGACATCAAGGTTCTTCAAGGTGCTTGTCGAAGAGAAAGGTATCGCCGAAAGCGTCAACACGGCAAACGGCATTCCGGGTGCACGGTTTCCAAATCTGTTTACAATATTTGCGACACCGAGATATCCCCATACTACCGATGAACTGGAGGATGCCATTTACGGGGAGCTCGAAAAACTGAAAAAAGAACCGGTCACCAAAAGGGAGCTTGAAAAGATAAAAAACCAACTGAAGGCAGGCATTATAAGAGGCCTCAATTCAAATTCGGGACTTGCCAGCAGGTTGTCATATTTTGAAGCAGTCACTGGTGATTTTCGATACATAACCCGTCATATCAAGATCATAGAAAAAATTACCCCTGAGGATGTCATGAGAACGGCAAAAAAATACCTGATTCGTGATAATCGGACGGTTGCCGTCTTAAAAAGGAAGAAACAGTGAAAAAAACATGCCGCATAGCAACGTATACAATAATAAAAATAATCCTCCCTTTACCCGCGCTGATATTCTTTATTTTACTCATTGCCGGCATCTGTTCAGCTGAATCTACTCCACCCATAAATCCGGATGATATAAAATACCCACCGCTGACATTTGCGCCACCGGAGGCCGAAAGGGTGGAACTTAAAAACGGCATAATCCTTTACGTTCTTGAAGACCATGAGATTCCCCTCATCAATATATCGGCAGTTATCAGAACCGGTTCCGTTTACGACCCGCAAGGAAAAGAGGGGCTTGCCGAAATCACAGGAGATGTGATGAGAACAGGCGGAACCAAAAAAAGAACAGGTAGTGAAATTGACGAAGAGCTTGAGTACTTTGCCGGCAGGGTTACCGTTTCAACTGGCATGGAGTCAGCATCAGCCACTCTTTCTGTACTTCCAAAAGACCTCGATGAGGGGCTCGACATCTTCGCCGACATCATCATGAATCCAATCTTTAATGATAAAAAACTCAAGACGGCAAAAGATTTGAAGATCGAAGCTTTAAGAAGAATACTGGACGAGCCTCAAAAGATGGCGTTCAGGGAATTTAAAAGACTAATATACGCTGGAAACATCAGGGGAGAATTGTCCTCCATCGAATCAGTCAAAAAAATTACAAGAGACGATCTGGTTAAATTTCACGGTGAATTCTATTATCCGGGAAATATAATGATGGCCGTAGTCGGCGATATAACCAGAGATGAGGCAGTATCAAAGATAAATTCATTTTTCGGGGCATGGGATAAAAAGGGAAAGACCAAAGAGATACCTCCTCCACAATTAAAACAAGAAAAATTAATCAATTACGTATATAAAAATGTTCCCCAATCAACCATTATCATAGGGTACCTGACACCCGGCAGGAATAACCCTGATTTTTACCCATTTACGGTCCTAAATTTTATCCTTGGTAGTGGAGGATTCCGATCACGCATTGTCCATGAGGTAAGGAGCAATTTAGGCCTTGCTTACAGTACCGGAAGTTTTTACAATGGGAAAAGCGAATACGGGGTTTTTGGTGCCTATGCCATAACAAAAGTCTCCTCTACTGCAGAGGTTTTATCCCTTATCATGTCAATCATTAATGATGTCAGAAACAACCATGTGACTGAAAGCGAACTCCTATGGGCAAAAAAATCCATTAATAACAAATTTATCTTTACTTTTAACTCCACGGATCAAATAGCAATTCAGCAGATGATGATCAGATATGATGAACTGCCTGAGGATTTTCTAAAAACATACACGGCTAAAATAGAAAAAGTAACTTTTGAAGATTTGAAAAGGGTTGCCAAAAAATACCTTTCCCGCGACCAGTCAACCATAATTGTCGTTGGAAATGAAAAAGATTTTGATAAACCCCTTTCCACTTTTGGAAATGTATACAAAACAGAGGGCAGCCACAATGGACACTAAGGTTTTTAAGCAGTTAGCAAAGAGAATAGATTCTTACAAAGATGATATGATCCGAATGCAGATTGAGCTTACCGCTATTCCGGCCATTGCCCCTGATAGTGGGGGGAATGGGGAATATGAGAAGGCAAAGTTTCTGATCAACCGTCTCAATGATCTTGGCTTCAGCAATATCAGGGAATACAATGCCCCCGACAAAAGGGTCTCTTCAGGTATTCGCCCCAACATTATTACCACCATACCGGGGAAAAATCGGGGGAAAACAGTCTGGGTACTGACTCATACCGATGTTGTTCCTCCGGGGGAAATCAAGCTTTGGGAATCGGACCCTTACAGGGGATATGTTAAAGATGGAAGGATATTCGGCAGGGGAACGGAAGATAATCAACAGGATCTGGTAGCGTCACTATTTGCAGCCAGGGCTTTTATTGACGAGGGTATAACCCCTGAAAATGAGATAGGATTGGCTTTCGTGGCCGATGAAGAAACCGCCAGCAAATTCGGTCTCGAATATCTGCTTAAAAACGAAAAGGGTCTCTTCAAGAAAACCGATATAATTGTAGTTCCGGATTTTGGAAATAAAGAAGGAAACATGATAGAGGTAGCCGAAAAAAGTATACTCTGGCTTTGCTTTAAAACAACAGGTAAGCAGTGCCATGCAAGCAGACCATCTTTTGGGAAAAACGCCTTTTCGGCAGCATCCCATCTTGTTGTAAGACTAAATGACCTCCACAATATCTTTGATAAATCAGACCATCTTTATCAGCCTTCGACAAGTACATTTGAACCAACCAGAAAAGATGCCAATGTACCCAATATTAATACGATCCCGGGTGAGGATGTTTTCTATGTAGACAGCAGGATCCTCCCAGAGTACAAATTAAAGGATATAATGTCCGAAACGAGAACGATGGCTGATGAGATAGAGAAAAAATTCGGGGTATCAATCGAAATTACCGCCGTTCAGCAAGCACAGGCTCCTCCTCCAACTCCCCATGATGCACCTGTTATAACCTCCCTTCAGAAGGCCGTTTCTGATGTATACAAAGTTGATGCCTCTCCTGTAGGAATAGGTGGTGGAACTGTCGCAGCTTTTTTTCGTAAGGAAGGTTTTCCCGTAGCGGTATGGTCAAGATTAGGGCAGACTGCACATCAACCGAATGAAAACTGCCTGATTTCAAATATGGTCGGAAATGCAAAAGTATACACACATCTATTTCTTCAACAATAGCAAAAGGTTAAAAATTAAGGGTGCAAATGGGGTTGCAATCAAAAATTGACAGTGATAGCATTCGAGTTCCAGAAATCAGCAAAAGTTGATGAGCCCGTAAAAAGCGAACACGGGCTGATGATTGACCGGGAGCATACCCGAAAGCCTCGCCCTGTGGGCGGGGAGATTCACTCGCTTTGTTAAATCTGCTTGCCCATCTCGCGTGGCGATAATTTAACGGGGCCAAGAATGCAACGCAACACAGAAATTGGACTTTTTGCGAAGCCATCGAGGTTGGAATTTTTGAAATCACAGCCTGAAGACAGCTCAGTTAAAAAGCTGAGTTTCCCGGATAATGCTGCGATTAAAGTACTGCTCGGGGAACGCGACAAAAACATAAAGCTAATAGAAAAACTAGAAAGAGTAAAGCTTCACGTCAGAGGGAATAATGTCTCAATATCCGGAGATGTTATAGGAGTTAGTATCATTGAAAAACTCCTTGTTCAGCTTTACTCCCTCATCAAAAAAGGATACCCTGTATATAACTCCGATATCGACTATGCCCACAGAATACTTTCCGAGAACAGTTCAATAAACATTGAGAAAATCTTTTTAGATACAGTCTTCATATCAGCGAACAAAAGGGTCATTTCTCCTAAAAGTATTGCCCAGAAGCTTTACATTGACTGCATAAGAAAATATGACATGGTCTTCAGTATCGGCCCCGCAGGAACGGGTAAAACTTATCTCGCCATGGCCATGGCCGTTGCGCTACTTCTTGAAAAAAAGGTTAACCGTATCGTATTGACAAGACCAGCGTTGGAGGCCGGTGAAAAACTCGGTTTTCTTCCAGGTGATCTTTCAGAAAAGGTCAATCCATATCTCAGGCCACTCTACGATGCGCTCTATGACATGGTAGATTTTAATAGGGCATCAACTCTGATAAATAAGGGGATAATAGAGGTCGCACCCCTTGCCTTCATGAGGGGAAGAACCCTGAATGAATCCTTTATAATTCTCGACGAGGCACAAAATACGACCTCGGAACAGATGAAGATGTTTTTGACCAGAATGGGTTTTGGCTCGAAGGTCGTGATAACCGGAGACGTAACTCAAACAGACCTTCCACCTGATAAGGTATCGGGATTAATAGAAGTTGAAGGAATTTTGGGAAAAACAGAAAATATTAAATTTGTTTACTTCTCGGAGATTGATGTAGTAAGACATTCACTTGTCCAGGATATCATACGCGCTTATAACAACCTGGATCGAAGCAAAGATAGATCATAACTTTAGTCACTTTCTTATTTATATGAAGATACTTGCGAACGAAATTTTCACAAAGGCAAAAAGAAGTACAGTTCAATCCGGGCATATACTCAGATTTACCAGAAACATTTTGTTTCAGAGATGGGCAACTGTAATCTGTATGAGCTTGTTTCTCTCTTTACTTCTCACACCCCAGATTCATTTCATACATCCAACATATAAAGTCGCTTCTATTGCCACCAAAAACATAAGGGCTGACCGTGATTTCCTGGTTGAAGACAGGGCGTCAACCGAACAGAAAAAAATAGAAGCAATTGAAAACATGAAACCTGTCTATGACTATGACAGAGATATTCCTTTGGCTCTCGGAATGAATATAGCGAGGGCATTTACATCGATGGAAGAAAAATATTACGAGATCGATGAAGAAAAATCTCATGAGAATAAACAGGCTATCTTAAAAAAAGCTAAAAAAGAATTCGAAGAAACATTGGGGACAGTTCTTACAGTCAGCGAATTTAACATTCTCAGCAAGTACAATTTTTCATTCGACGTATCCAATGACATTGTGAAGCTGATCTACTCCTCCTACAATAACAACTTGATAAGTCAGGGTATCCCTTCAAAAAGGGAGAAAGATACCGGTATTATTGTCAGGAATGTAAAGACGCAAAACGAGAAAGAAATAAAGGATCTCTCTTCGATCTTCAATATAAAGGAAGCAGGAGCGCTACTGCGAAAACAGTCAAGGATAGATCTTGGTAATGAAAAAGTTGGAATCAAAAAAGTTGCTGTTTCATTAACAAAAAGGCTAGTCCGGCCAAACCTCACCTTCAACAAAAATGAGACAGAAAAAAGAAAGCAGATCATTTTAGACAATGTGAAACATGTGTACTCCAAGGTACAGAAAAATGAAATGATTATTCGTGAAGGAGAAAAAATCACCCCTGCCGCCCTGGAGAAGCTTGAAGCCTTTTTTAAGGTGCGTGAGGGAAAAAGGCTTATAGATTACTCCACGTTTCTGGGAATGTTCCTCATAATTATGCTCCTCTCCATCACATTCTACTATATGTCTAAAAACCGGCTAATAACCCTTGGAAAAACCAACGTGGATATCTTATTTCTGGGAACCACGTTAACTGCCCAGATACTCCTAATAAAGGCAGGAATCTTCACGTCCGAATCAATAACCCGTGTTTTCACCTTCATCCCCGCTGATGCAAGTCTTTATGCCATACCGTTTACGGTAGGTGCCATGCTCATCACGGTTCATCTCAGCAGGAGCACTGCGACCATTTTTTCTGTTTTTTCTTCGTATCTTGCAACTTTTCTCTTTAATGAAAAGATGGCCTTCTTCCTCTTTTCTTTTCTTGGAAGTGTAGTAGCCATCAACTACCTGGTTCACTGCAAGCAGCGTACCGTATTTCTTAAGGCCGGTTTGCTGGTGGGCATGATTAACATTATTGTTATTACATGCCTCGCTCTACTCACGGGCAACACATTTTCTACGGATACACTTATAAAACTGGCCATGGGAATCATCGGTGGTGTAGTTTCAGGAATAATTGTAGCGGGAATTGCCCCGCTGTTTGAAAGCCTCTTCGGTTACACTACCGACATAAAGCTTCTTGAACTTGCTAACCTCAATCAACCTGTATTTCAACGAATGATTATAGAGGCACCTGGAACTTATCACCACAGCATAATAGTGGCATCAATGGTGGAAGCCGCTGCCGAGGTCATTGGCGCAAACTCACTCTTAGCCAAAGTGGGCGCTTACTATCACGACATAGGTAAGATGAAACAATCCTCTTACTTTATAGAAAATCAGCGAAACGGGGAAAACAAGCATGAGAAACTTTCACCCAAAATGAGCAGCCTGATAATTATTTCACATGTTAAAAACGGGTGTGAACTGGCTAATAAATATAAGGTTGGGAAACCAATCAAAGACATCATTAAGGAACATCATGGAACAGGCCTTGTAAGCTACTTTTATGAAAAAGCAAAGAACGACAGTAATTCTTCCATTCGGTCAATACCGGAAAGTGATTTCAGGTATTCCGGGCCAAAACCTCAAACAAGGGAAGCCGGACTTGTTTTACTGGGTGATGTAGTAGAAGCATCATCACGTATTCTGACAAACCCGACACCCTCAAGAATAAAAGCTCTCGTTAAGGAAAGAATAAGACACGTTCTTACCGATGGACAACTTGATGAATGCAAGCTTACTTTGTCTGACCTTAACAGGATCTCTGAAAGTTTCATCAGGATTCTCAATGGCATATTCCATCAGAGGATAGACTATCCCGAACCTGTAATTAAAGAACACAACAAAGTGAGACCTTTTAAAAAGGTCTCACTTTGAGAAAATCATGGCAGTACTGATAGAAAACCGTCAAAAAAAAATAGCGGTAGATTTTGAGCGAGTTCGCCAGGCCCTGCGCAATATATTGGAAAATCTTGATTGTCGGGATAAAGAGATAAGCTTTCTTTTTGTCGATGACGACGGCATACGGGAAATCAACAAAAAATATCTGGGCAGAGATTATCCCACCAACGTCATCGCATTCTCCATGACTGAGGGTGAATTTGGTGACATTAGTCCCGATATGCTTGGTGATGTCATCATCTCGGCAGAAACAGCTTTAAAAGACGCAGGGAGCGCTAATATTGAATTTGAGGAAGAGCTGGATTTTCTCATGATTCACGGTATTCTTCATCTGATAGGGTATGATCACGAGACATCCGAGGCAGACGCAAAGCGGATGAAAAAGAAAGAAGAGGAACTGTTTTTCGCGCTGAACAACTATCTGATTGAGTAGGGTCCTTCCCCCAAACAGGCCGATGGATCGTCGGCCCGTATAATATTTACGAATTTGTCAATATTACCTTTCCAAAATTATGCTCTGGCCGGGATAAATTTTGTCGGTACGCCTGAGACTGTTCATACTTAAAAGTGAATTTAACCCGATATTATGTCTCCTGGCAATACGGTCAAGGCTGTCTCCCCTGCGAACCGTATAAGTCCTGGCTGCAGTACGACTCTTAATTTTGATGATCTGACCGACTCGAAGCCTGTTGCTGCGAAGATTATTAACCCCTTTTATCTCTGAGATGGTCGTATCGAAATGTCTTGCCATAAGCCACAGAGAATCCCCTTGTTTCACCTTGTATTTTACAACTTTACCGGGTAACAGTCTATTGCTGAGACCCTTAATCCTGAGACGTTTCTCTGATTTCGGCTGGACATAGCCGTAACCGCGGGCTGGAATTCTAAGACGCTGTCCCTCCCTGATTTTATGCCTGCTTTTCAAACGGTTATAGGCGACAATAGCCCTCACAGAACTCTTATACTTATCCGCAATAACAGAAATGGACTCTCCGCGTTTTACCCTGTGCCTCACAAAGGCCGGACGGGGAACTCTCGATTCAGGAATTTCATTTACGACAAGGGCAAATCGTTCTGCTACTTCGGGAGGAACTTTCAAATCATATTTCCTGTCAGGTGTGAGGTTATACCTGAGTTCCGGATTGAGCGACGTTAATGCCTCTTTTGAAATATTGAGACACAGGGCAATGTCCTGCAATCGCATACATTTGTTCGTCTCAACCAGTTTATAACAGATCGGTTTTTCTAAATTATCGCTCAGATCTATCCCATATTTGTCCGGATCCTTAATGATGTGAATCGTTGCCAGGAAACGGGGAACATACCGTGCAGTTTCATAAGGCAGCTGTCGGTAAAGATCCCAGAAATTATCCAAATAATTAACATGCTGCCTTGATATGGCTTTTAGAACCCTTCCCTCACCACAATTGTAAGCAGCGAGCACGGTCATCCAGTCACCAAAGATTCCATGGAGCTCTTTAAGATAGGCAATGGCAGCTTTTGTTGATTTTACCACATCCATCCGTTCATCGACGAAGCTGCCACGTTTGAGACCGAATTTATACCCTGTCGAGGGAATGAATTGCCATGGCCCAAGGGCACGGGCCCTTGAAAGCGCCTTGACTTTGAAGCCACTCTCAACCAAGGGCAGCCATGAGAGCTCTTCAGGTAATCCCGCCTCTTTCAAGTGATCCAAAATGATCTGACGGTAGAGAAAAGCACGGCGATAAGACTGGATAAAAAATTTCCGATCTGAAGTCTGAAAACGTCGAATTTCCTTTTTAATATCATCATTTATAACGAGTGGTATTTCACTTTGATTTCCCGTTGCAACGGTGTGCATCGAGGCATAAATCTCCAAGATACGTTTCGATATCATGAAACGGAGATCATCTTTCTGCCTTGAAATATCCAGATCCCCGTTAACATCCAATATGAGATCATACGCCTTATCGAGTGACTTCAGGGCATTCTCAAGGTCTCCTTTTTCCCAGAAATCCTGCGACTGACCGAGCAGATCAATCGCTTCATCCATAGCTTCCTGCTTATGATTTTTGTTTTTTTGATCGGGCGGACTTTTCTTAACCGCGTCATCAGTTGCCGATTGTTCTTCACTAACAGCTACATCAGGAGAAGAACTCCGGGGAACGTCCTGCGTGGATGATTTGTAAACTGTATGCATCGGGTAGGAGCAGGAACACAAAATAAGTAGAAGAATTGGTAACAATATTTTTAATCGCGACATCGAAAAGAACTCCTTAGGTTTAAGTGAATTTAAGTAAGCATTCAGCCACCAGCTTTCAGTAAAAACAAATGATAAGCGGCCACAGGCGAACAATTGTTCGCCACTACTTTTTTTATCTTCCTGACGGCTGACCACTAATAGCTAATTGCTTTTCATAAGATAAGCATCTATAAAAACATCTATATTTCCATCCAGGACACTGTTGACATTACCTACCTCTACATTTGTCCTGTGATCCTTAATCATTTTATAGGGATGAAGTATGTAGGAGCGTATCTGGCTTCCCCAGGCAATTCCTTTTTTTGACTTGCTTATCTCATCCAATTTTTCGTGCTGCTCCTCCCGTTTAAGCTCGTAAAGTCTTGATTTCAAAACCTTCATCGCCATAGCCTTGTTTTTATGCTGGGATCTTTCATTCTGACACTGTACAACAATTCCTGTGGGTATGTGGGTAATTCTGACGGCGGAGTCAGTTTTATTAACGTGTTGTCCTCCAGCCCCGGTAGACCTATATGTGTCTATTCTCAAGTCGTTTTCATTAATTTCTACAATTATTTCATCATTCACTTCCGGGTATACAAAGACAGATGCAAAAGAGGTATGCCTCCGTCCACCTGCATCAAAGGGAGATATCCGTACGAGCCTGTGTATTCCGACCTCTGCCCTCGCATAGCCATACGCATAGTCCCCCTCCAGGGTCATAGTAACACTCTTAATACCTGCCTCATCACCCGGCTGAAAGTCAACGATATTCGTAGAGAATCCTCTCATCTCAGCCCATCTAAGATACATCCGTAAAAGTATTTCAGCCCAGTCCTGTGCTTCAGTACCACCGGCACCGGCATGGATTGACATTATGGCGTTCAATGGATCCTGCTCACTACCGAGCATCATCTTGAACTCTTCATCTTTTACTTTCGCCTCAAGTTTGTCAAGATCCTCCTTAACTTCTTTCAGTGTTTCCTCGTCATTCTCTTCACAAGCCATTTCAAAGAAAATTCCCAAATCTTCGATGGTACTCTCACACCGCTTCAGGTTTTCTACCACGGCTTCCAACTTTGTCTTTTTCTTCAATATTTCTTTAGCCTTCTCAGGATCACTCCAGAAGTTTTCACCTGAAGAATGCTTTTCGAGCTTTTTTATTTCCACCTCTTTACCGGCAACGTCAAAGACAACCTCTAAGGATACCGACTCTATTTTTTAAATCTTTTATAATCCCAGACAACTCTTCGATCATTTTTTTCTCTCCTCCTCAAAAGTGAACTGATAAATAACAAAAATAATAATAAAAAGCAAAGATAGGTAAATAAATCACCATACCTTGAATAAAAGGTCTTACGGTCAAAGAACTGTACGGTTCCCGTCAGTACCGTTCTCTTGAACAATTCCGTCTTCGAAATGATCTCCCCTGTTGGTCCTATTATGGCGCTTATCCCTGTATTGGCCGCCCTTGCAATACAGACCCGGTTTTCAATCGCCCTGAACACGGTCATTGAAAGATTCTGATAGGGAGCTGATGTCATGCCAAACCAGGCATCGTTCGTTATATTTACGAGTAGCGATGCCCCGCTTCTCCCATACTCCCTGCTGATCTTAGGGAATATACTCTCAAAACATATAAGGACTCCTATCTTCTTTTCATCCATTAAAAGAGGATGGAATCCCTTGCCTGAACGAAAGTCCCCTACACCAGCCACCAATTTCCCTATAAAGGAAAATAAAGAGCTAAATGGCACATATTCACCATAAGGAACCAGATGGACCTTATCATATTTTCCGGTAACGCTACCTTCCGGCGATATCATATATGCGCTATTAAAATAGTATATCCTGTCCTCTTCCTTTTCGAAACCAGGGCTCCCGAAGAGAAGATAAGCATTCGACTTTTTTGCAACGTCCAGGACATCCATATGTTTATCATCTATGTCTTGAAAAAAGAAGGGGGTGGCAGTCTCAGGCCAGACAATCAATTCCGGTTTTGATTGTAGCGCCTCAAGAGACAAATCTCTGTATATATCCAAAGTCTTCCTTTGATACTTCACATCCCACTTTATGCTCTGATCAATATTCCCCTGAATAAGTGCAACTTTGCTCGATTTAACACCCTTCAGTGTCTCTTTCAAATCAACGATGCGTAACATCCCATAACATAAAATCAGTGTGATCAGAACACCTCCTATCAATACTTCAAATAAAACTTTTCTTTTCTTATTACGGTCAAATATCAGGTCATAAAAAACACAATTTATGAAGACCACCGCAAAAGATATCCCGTATATGCCTGTTACATCGGCAATCTGAATCAGAAAAGAACTAAGATACTGAGAATAAGCAAGGTTTTCCCATGGAAATCCTGTAAAAAGGTGCGATTTCCCATATTCAAGACATGTCCACAACAATGGCGCCGAGATTATCTCGGGTATCCCTCTTCTTCCAAAGAAAACCACCCCGGCAGAAAAAAGGGAAACATACATGCTCAAACAGACCGCAAGGAACAACATGACGAAAACGCCAAGGTAAAAAGGAAGATAACCATACTTTACGACCACAAAGGCGATCCAGTAGATTATGCCGATATTGTATACAATACCTGCAATAAGACCAAGTATAAATCCTTCTGAAGGGTTTTTCCCCTTGAGAGCATATAAAAGGGGTATAAGCGAAAACCAGGCAAAAATCCCCAGCCCAAACTTAGGAAAGGAAAGAAAAAGGAGGATTCCTGAAGCTACAGATAGAGATAAATTAACGGGCGTCAGGACCCTGTTATCAAGCATTATTCCCTATGAACCTCCACCAACTTCCATGTAAGAGCTTTGAAAAATACCTCCCAAGTCATTGCGAGAAGCGAAGCGACGTGGTAATCTCTTTGTAATTACAGGTATTTTGAGATTGCTTCTCTGCGTTCGCAATGACAGCAGGCGTGTTTTCCAAAGTTCTCCAGATATCACCATTTCTTGAAACTCACTCCCTACCCCTTACTGCCTACTTTTTTTACCCTCTTCCTCTACCTTCTTTATCTTTACCTTCTTTATGCTTCTTTCATCAGCCGATTCGATTATCATCTCAAAACCATCATGATAAACAACCTCGCCAACAACTGGAATCTTTTCGATTATATGTAAGATTAATCCGCCCAGGGTCTCAAACTTTCCTTCCGGAATCTCCATGCCAAAATATTCTTCAACCTCTTCAATCTCTACTCTGCTGTCTACAAGTACGTAACCATCTGGAAGTTCGGTCATTTCTTCCTCTTTTACATCATGTTCGTCATGAATTTCCCCGACAATCTCCTCTATCAAATCTTCCAGGGTAACAAGACCGGATGTTCCTCCATACTCATCAATAACGATAGCCACGTGATACTTTCTCTGCTGCAGTTCATGGAGAAGAAAGTGTATGTTTTTTGTTTCAGGTATATAGTAAGGCTTCCTCAGGTTTGAAAGAACATCTGTTTCGGACACCTGTCGCGACCAGAATTTCAAAAGGTCCTTTACGTTCAATATTCCGATAATATTATCCACACTGCCGCTATAGACAGGCATTCTTGTATGACCATGCTTCATAATAAGATCAAGAATTTCCCCTATTGCGGCATCATTGCTTATCGCAATCATCTCCGTCCTCGGAATCATGACCTCGCGAACAAGGGTATCTCTAAAATCAAGGATACTCTGTATCATCTCGCCAGACCGCTGGTCTATTAAACCCTTTTCCTCTCCCGCATCAATAATAGATTGTATTTCTTTCTCCAGATGCGAGTGATCTTTTTTGAGCAAGAGTCCCTTAATCCAGACTTTAAATTTTTTACTAAAAATAATAGTGCTCTCCTTTAAAATTTCGGTTAACCTTATACCACGACACAGGAAAAGGCAAGCGCTTAACAAAGTTTACGGCTATAATATCTCTATTGATAGAACAGGAGACGGTGTCTTGGTTCTGATATCTGACAACAGTTTTATAAGCAGGCACTACATTTTACGGTCACTTTTTCTTGACACAAAAGGGCATTTCGCTCTATATTAGCCCCACTAAAACAGGACAAAGCTTTCATGGAGTTATAAATGAGTAAAGTCGATTTATTTGCTGAAAAAAAGCCAATTCTGGGTATTAATGGCCTTGGGAGAATTGGCAAGTTGACTTTGTGGCATCATATCGGGAGAAAATATTTCGAGGAAATTGTCGTCAATCATGGAAGAGATATTGGCCTGGGGTTAGAGGCCGTTGCACAGATGATAGAGAAAGACTCAACATACGGGTTAATACATACATTCTTACACGGAATAAATACAAAACCCATAATCAAAATTATTGATGAGAAACAGGGCAAACTATTAATTGACGGAATTCCTGTGACCGTCTTAAGAAAAGCGAGAAATCCTAAAGATATTCCCTGGCATGATTATGGAGTAGATGTAGTAGCAGAATGTACGGGTAAATTTAGAGATCCAACGTCAGAACCGAATGATGAAAAGGGAACAATAAGGGGACATTGTTTAGGTGGAGCAAAAGTTGTAATCAATTCATCCACCTTCAAGATTAAAAACAAAGCGCTGTCTATGCCGGAAGATTCTGTTACGTTGATCTATGGTATTAATCATCAAGCATTTGACCCGAAGAAGCATACCATGATTTCAGCTGCATCATGTACAACCACAGCACTTGCACACATGATAAAACCTCTTTTGGAAAATGAAAAAACCAACTCTATGCTCACTGCTTCAATGTCAACCATCCACGCTGTGACAAACTCACAAAAGGTATTGGACAGCGTGCCAAAGGCCGGAGAAGGGGATTTAAGAACAAACAGGAGTATTTTGGATAACATTATTCTAACCTCAACTAATGCAGCTGAGGCCCTGGCCCAAGTCATTCCCGAAGTTAGCAAGATCGGTTTTATGGCAGATTCCGTCCGGATTCCTACCAAAACAGAATCTTTGATAATTTTAAATATAACGCTCCAAAATAAAATGGAGGAAGGTAAGAAAACCAACCTGATTGATACCAAAACAATCAATGGAATATATAAAAAGGCATACGAAAGTGATCCCGAACAACTTCTGGTTTATTCAGAAGAACAAAATGTGTCATGTGATGTTTCCGGAATAAATGCTTCCGTAGTTATTGAAGGACAATTCAATCATACCAGAATTGCCTTTTTCAGTGTTGATCTTTCTCACATTCCAGATCTGTCTCCGGAATTGCTGCAATCTCTTCCTATGAAAAAAATGAATATTCCTGTTCTTCATGCAAAAATATTTGGCTGGTACGATAATGAATATGGCAGCTACACAAATAGAATGGGGGATTTAACAGTTTATGCGCACAAAGCGTTAAAATAGAAAACCGGGAACCTCGCTTATTAGCTCAGTTTTTCGAATAAATTTGATATGATAGCAGAAATCGTAATTTATAAATAATATCGAAACTGTTAAAAAAAATATTTTTTGTGTTCGCTCGCTGTTCAGTTCATTAAAGACTTTGATTGTATCAAGTCTTTAATCATATCTTCACTCTATACGTTTCTGTCGATTTAATACGGTGCTTGCCTAAATAAACGGTTCCGCTCCATCCGTCGATGCTAATAAAATCACCACCTTCTAATTTCCTGTCATTGATTTCAACAAAACCCTTCCGTTCATAAACCTTCAAGCCCCTCAAACCAACAACACCAACTTTGTTAAGCTGAGGAATGGTTACTGCAGTATGTGAAGTACTTCCGCCTTTGGCAGTAAGCAATCCTTCGACCTGACGAATCAATCCAATGTCTTCCGGAACAGTATCCGGACGAACCAAGATCAGGTGTGTCATAGGGTCCTTTTTTCTTAAAAATTTAATTTCTTCCTCTGAAAAAACTATTCTCCCGCAAATTGCACCACCACCGACCCCGATACCAATTCCCAACAAAGACATCTCCAGTTTTTTTGACTTGGCAAAATGCCTTAATCCCGCTGATTCCATAGGAGACATATCTCGTGTTTGTAGAATATAAAGGCCATCTTTTGAATCGTTTACAAAAGTAAATTCAATCTCCTGATGGGCATACTTTTTTTCGTAAATCAACACTTCTGCGATTTGATTTAGTTTAGAAAACACCTCCGGAAAATCTTTTTCTAACGAAATATTATAATCTTTTTTTTCAGTTTTTCTTTGGACCTCTGAAATCGGATACGTATCTACAAGACCTGAAACGATATCATCTCCCTGAATCCCGAATATAAAGTCTCCATTAAGCATAACTGAGGTAGACAAACCTTTAGGGTGTCGGGTAAAAACTACACCGGAGCCTGACCTTTCATTTAAATTGCCGAGAACCATTGCCTGGACAATCACTGCGGTTCCCCATTCGTCAGAGATATCCAGCTCCTGCCGGTATAATATCGCCCGGGAAGAATTCCAGGATTCCAATACTTTTAATATGGCTTTTCCTAATTGTTTACGAGGGGTATCTTCTATATCTATCCCATTCCTGAGCAGTTCCTGCTTATATAATATTGCTATCTCCTTCATTTGATTCGGTCTAAACTGTAACTTTTTCGAAACGTTATGTTTTCTTTTAAAATGATCTATGATTTCATCAAAAAAATTGCGATTCAACCCTTCATGCATCCCCCAAGCCTGAAGAAACCTTCTATAACAATCCCACGCCGCCCAACCATAGCCCTCCTTTTTGCTCAACCCTTCAGCTATCTCTTCGTTCATTCCTACATTTAAAAACGAACCCATCATTCCCGGAAGGGAAATGGCTGCCCCACTTCTCACAGATAAAAGCAGAGGTTTTTCAGGATCACCGAATTTTTTCCCTGTAACATTGTTCATTTTCAATATTTCTTTATCGATACGTTCATCAAGGTCATTTATGATGCTATCGTATCCAAGAACAGCCTCAAGGCAGCGAAAAACTTCTGTAGTAATAATAAAACCGGGAGGAACGGGAAAATTGAACGATGCCATTTGTTTCAAGAAATATCCCTTGTTCCCCAAAATAACTTGATCATCGTTTTTATGGGGCTTTGTGTGTATCGGACGAATCGTGATATTTGGATTATAGCTCATGAGAATGTTCAGTATGTGCCTGCGCTCTTTAAATTTAGCATGCTCAGCACTTAGCGTCCCGATTATGTCGCTAATAAAATTGTCCAGAGTTTGCAACGCAAATGCAGAAGTGATCATTGATCGGATAAATTTTTCCGAGATTTTATAGACAGTTTCTTCGTCTATTTCAGAAAGGCCTTTTTCACCCTCTCCCTGTTTTTTTTCAACACATTGCTTAATAATGACAGGTAGATTGGCTTGATGGGCATCGATATAATAAACTCTGATAATATCTTGAATACTTTTTGAAAGAAAACGAAAGATATCTATATACTGATCTATACCAAAGCGCTTTATTCTAAGTGCACTGTTAAAATATTTCATTTTTGATTCCAGGCCTTCAGTAGCAATCCCTTCCAATTGGAGCGCTTTGATAAACAGCCAGAGATATTTATTAATTTCTGTCAGGGTTTTCTTTGTTATAAACTGATGGTTTAAATCGTTAATCATCTCCTCGAACAGAACAGTGGCCAGACTTTGCAGCCGGAAAGATAATCCTAAAGCCTCAAATTTTTCTTCGCGATAGGTTCCATACATAGATGGAATCCCCGCAGCTATGTGTCTTTTACGGTAAATGTTTTCGAAAGATTCTGTCTTTTCGGGTGAAAGGATGCGTGTTTTCAATACGCTCAAGAAATCTAAAAGAATGACCAGGCTTTTGTAATAGTTCCTGCGCTGTAAGGATTTCTGTAAAGCATCTGTTTTTGTTTTCTCAAAAAAGGAAGGAGATTCTAAATCTTTTATTAAATCCAGATGCCCTATATAATATTTTTTGTATAAAAGCTGATAAAATTTCAATAAGAGAGCAGCTCTCTCCTTATCTCTTTCCGGAACATTACGAATTGTTTGCAGGGTTTTCTGAACTTTTGATTCGTCCCATTCCAGGAATGTACTTGTTTTTTGATTAGCTTTTCTTAGCATCGTTCTAAAAATCTTATGCATTCCATCAAAGTATTCACCAGAATTATCAATTTCCTCATAAATTTCGTCAGGCAAATACTCTCTTATCTCCTTCTTGTCGCAGGAATTCCAGAATCGAAATATACTTTCCACAAATGAGACCAACGAGCTGTTGCTTTCCACATGTGATTGCTTTCGTAGAAAATGAATGAGTCTATCTTGACGTAAAGAACCCTCATCCATTTTAGTTGAAATATCACGAAGTTCTCCTTCAGCACCAATTTCACTGAAAAAAACAGGCAAGAGTTTATTTAGCTGCATCATTAGATTGCTGGCGGGGGAAATATCGGAATTCAAAAACCCCGAAATATCTTTTTGCAGAAGGTCAGTATCACGTACAAAAATACCTCCTATTTTAAGATTAATAATAAGCGCCGACAATAATCTTTTAGTCCAGCGGGGGTTCATAGAGATAATCTCCAACCAGGATCGAATATTCTGAACATGAAAACGGTTGAATTTCACCTCCCAATCTACAGTTATGCCTTGAACATCAGGCGGTTGAAAACCAAAAAGGATAACCTGATCGATGAAAGTATCGACTAATTGATGATTGTTCAGCTTGAATATTTCTTTTGCGGTAGTATTGATACAGTGGATAGTTGTATCCGGGTATATATGGCGAGCGCTACTTTGTTGAAGTAAATAAAATATCTTTTTTACAAATTCATTCAAATCTTGATGCGACTTTTCAGTAAAAACTCTGCTGAGGGAACGATTTATTTCGATTAAAGCCTCGCGATGAATATCAGATAGACCATCGAAATTAAAGATCTTAAACAGGAAATTAAGCCTGGTATAATGCTGACGCCCTGAATACGCATCTGATCTTTCAAGCTCATCTGCAACTCTTAGATATCCTTTCAATATTTGGGAATAATCAGGTAATTGCAGATATCGAGTTATCGCTTCCCATCCCTTATCGTCAACTGATTGATCAATTTCTTCAAGATCACCAAGCAGCTTTTTCAGGTTAAAATGACTGATAGAAAAAATAAGCTTTTTAAAATTTAAAAGGGCTTCCCTGTCTTCGCCACTATCATCTAACCAATTTTCAGGGTTTGGCTGGTTCAACCAATAGTCATATGTCGACTTAAAAACGAGATAAAAAAGCTTTTGTAAATTTTCAACTTGAATCGATATATTGTGATTGATTAAAATTGTTAAAATTGTTTTTAAAGTCTTCGATTTTTTCTTGAGAAGGTAAGGGTTTTCCTGAGAAATTTGGTTAAGAAAATCAAAAGCTTGTAAAACTGACGGTAAATTTCTTGATAGATGTTCGCCACTGTCTGATAAAATTTGCTGAATATAGTCAAAAAGATAGTCTATTCCTGTTTCTTTTACGGTCTTATCTCTTGCTCGACTTATAAGTTCTAAATAAATTCCGGTTATAATCTGTATGGCTTTTTTCCCGTTTGGATGAAAGTTATGATGGTGAAAATCAGCCAAAGAAATTGTTCTCAGTTCTTCTACAACATATTTACAGTTAATATACGGGTGATTCAATTCTTTCAAAAATTCTTTTGTTCGTTTATGAATACCATGAGAATCTTTAACGATCGTAAGGAGAGGCTTATACTTTTCCGAAATTTTAACGGCAACAGAGGTTTCCTCTAAATTGGCTTCTAATGCAGACGAAATCCATATTTCTTTGTCTTCAATCATATATGAACCTTTTCTTTCATAAACCGCTCAGTCAGTTAACAGCCTTACTCGATTGAAAAACCTGAATTTTATACTTTCCTGTCTCATAATAATTATCTTATATGACAAATGTGCTTATAATTTAATATATGATTTAATTATTGATTTCAATGAATATTGCCTTTTCGACCCATTATATCATTTTTATTTGATTATTATGAATGAGATTACGGCAGCAAAAACTGTGAAGCTCCCCCACAGGGCGGGGAGCTTCAAAAATTTGATCACTGTGTGATTGATGGTCTCGTAAAAACTCATAAACTGCATCATTTGTCATGCTGAACTTGTTTCAGCATCTAATTATTTCAGCAAGTTAGAGACCCTGAAATAAATTCAGGGTGACAAAAAAAGACTTTTTACGAGATCATTAAAAGTTTACCTCCGACAGCTTAACAAGCGGGCTTAACATCTTTTAGCCGCCTTTCCTTGACACGCAAAGATATTTTTGGCACATTTAAGCCATTTAAAATGCGAAATTCTGTATTTTCTATATTTCCTGCCAACCTGTTTAACGAAATCAATATAGACAATATGGTAGAAAATGATGTTCTTGTTTTGTCTAATCGTATTACAAGGGACCGAAATATTATTTCAGGAGGTAACCTATGAAGACAACGATGGTCATCCCATCCTACTGGGCACGCGAACATGCTCTAGGGACAAGAGAGACCGATGCAGTCTACGATCACCCTACTCCGCTTAACGAGGAAGGGACACTCAAAAGAGCTCTCGAAAGCCTCCTTATCCTCGAGGATAAGGATTTCAGCCTGGTGGTTATTGCCGTTGCCAATGCTGAAGATATTGCAGAAAGGGTACAAGCTAAGGTCTCCGGTATCATTTCCTCCGTTTCCTCTGATGTCCCGACGTATCTCTTCAGCCACTCACACCTGAGGCACGTTCATAACGCTCTGAAGCAGGCTGACGGTAAGAGCTTTTGCGAGCTCCTGAACCTCCGGGGATATTCAAATATTCGCAATCTATGTCTATTTCTGCCCCATTTACTCGGCTCAGATATTGCCGTGCTTATCGACGATGATGAGATTTTCGAGGATCCCACCTTCATAAGCAAGGCGCGCGAGTTCATCGGGCAAACGCTGAACGATGAGTTTATCGGTGCCGTGGCCGGATACTATCTTCAGCCCGATGGAGATTGGCTTGTCAAGGGTGAAAAAAGTGAGTGGATGAAGTATTGGGACAAGCTCGACAGAATGAATGAAGCCTTTGAACAGATAATCGGCATGGGTCCGCGACTAAAGGAAACACCCTTTGTCTTCGGTGGAAATATGATCGTACACAGAGAGATTTTTACCCGCATTCCATTCGACCCGAACGTGACACGAGGAGAAGATATCGATTTCCTGATAAACATGAAGATGTTCGGGCATAAGTTCTTCCTCGACAACACCCTTTCTATCAAACACCTGCCGCCTCCCCATTCTAATCCGATCTGGAAACAGCTTCGGGAGGACATATACAGATTCGTCTTCGAGAGGGCAAAGCTCCGTGATCAGGATACTATTATGAAGGGTATGGTCTCCGTGTCCGCCGAAGAGCTGTCCCCTTACCCCGGAGCATTTCTAAAGGACGACCTCAAGGATAAAATTGCGCGAGCATGTACGATCCTGGCAGACGATTACCGTGCCGAGGGAAAAGAGGCTGACAGGGTGGAAACGTTGAAGAATATCGATATTTCGACAGGGGATGCTGTTCCCATAGAGAACGCCTTTCATCAGCTTCTCAATATCCGGAAGCTGTGGGAGCATATGATGGAGTTCTCTTCGCGAGAGGAAATAAAAAAAAGCCTATCGCAAGCACTTACACGTATTAAATAGGAAGGAGGACCCAATATGAACCTGCTTTTCATACCCAAGGTTTTCCCCCGGGCAAGCGTCATCGGAGGCCCGATACTCATCCATCACAGAATCAAGAACCTTCCGCAAAAGTGAACAAAGCCACTATTTTGGTCAAATCGAAACCCTTTATTACTTTCCACGGGTTTCGTACAAGGAATTAATATCGTAACGTTGTTGTCAGTTTTTAAGGCAGGCAATCCCTGTCTGGAAAATTTGAGATTGATATCGGTGATATCTGAAAATAAAGCTGTATTAATTTTTGGGTTTAAAAATTTTGATCACGATATGATTTGGCTGTCTTAAGTATTTCATTCGACCGCGTTTATCAAGTACATAGCAGTTGTCTGAACTTTGAAAATTAATGACGTAGTTGCGATATTAATTGCCTGTATGCAATTTAAATTTATCCTATTTTTTTGTTACGTATAGCTTGCTGTATTCGTCAAGTTAGAACTGATGATAAATTGGTTACCTTAATGCTGGTCTTGAAAATATTTACAGAATTAGCAGTATAAGCCGGACTGCAATAACCACTTATCTGACCAAATTATCTTGACATCCAGAAACACATTCCCCATACTTCATTTACATAAAGAAGAAACCTTATCAACATCGGTAATATTGCATTGGGGGAAATACACGATCAAAGAATAAAGGGGAGTAATATGGCAGGCATATTGTTCGCTATTATGGGTATTATTCTTTTGACTATCGGATTATTTTATTTATCACCAAGCCTGAATAAACATTTAAAAATATTTGGAATCAGCGAAATAAATTTTATGGCATTAGCTGCTATTGGCACTCTTCTGATCGCTATCGCAAATTTTATTTTGCTGCCAATGACACTACGATCAAATCAGAGATCAGAAATGCTTTTTGGCGCCCAAATGATGCCCTTAGTTCAAACAAAACCTTTCAAATTTGCAATGGGGCCTACTCCTGGACCAGATGGACAATGGTATGGCACAACATATCTTAAAGTTGTTAACTATAGTAATTTTAAGGCATACAACGTCAGAACAGATGTTAAATATCATAGTGTTTGGATTGGCGAATGGTTAAAGGCAGCTATGAATGATTTGAAGCAGAAAGAATTAAAAGATAAAAAGAATTTTTCAAAACAGGATGAGCATAAATTAATAGAGTATAGTCGTATTATGAAAGAGAATATTTCTAATATAGATCCAGAATCAGCTCCAGCCGTGCAGGCGTGGTCAGGGGGGTGTCTTCCAAGAGAGAAGATATCGAATCGTGAATTGATTATATCTGTGCGTACTACGTGGGAAAACGAGAGAGGGTTTCAGTTTGATACAATTGATCGTTATACACTCACACTTGTCATGGTCGGAGACGGCGAAGCTTTTAATTTTATCCCCGAATCCATAGGAACTCCTATTGGTAAATTATTTTAAAATAAACAGCTAACATTATAAGGTTTTTCAAAATCACTTAGTGGTAAGTAAGGTCGACAATACTCTTCTTTATGAAACTAAGATCAGATAGCTTCTTCATACCTTGACCAATGCAGTCAAATCAAAAAATTACAGATAGCTTGCCAGTCAATTTAATCTTAAATCAGTTAGCTTCTCTCCATGTATGGATCGCATCTCATAACTTCGCAGTCAATTTTTCAGGTTAAGGGCGATGCTTAAATAGTGGAATTGAAGCTCACTCAGTTTTTCACTCAGTAAAACAGAAGGGGTTACGTCAGTGACGTAACCCCTTCTGTTTTTAATGGCGGGGTCGATGGGACTTGAACCCACGGCCTCCGGCGTGACAGGCCGGCGTTATAACCAGCTTAACTACGACCCCGCAAAAACTATATGTTTTTCACCTTGTACTTTTTTAGAATGGTAGGCGGAACAGGACTTGAACCTGTGACATCCACGGTGTAAGCGTGGCGCTCTCCCAGCTGAGCTACCCGCCCATAAATCTCTTCGCATAGTAAGTTGCGCTTTCTAACAACTCTCACTTTACTTGTCAAGAAATAAGTGAAAATATATCAGACACACTCATTAATTTACTTGAGCTGTATTTAATATATCATGTCCACTTTTCTTTGCATCTATGCGAGCTTCTTCCTGTTTTCGAGTACTTATCAAATCTCTCTTCTCATACGCCACGTCTTCTTTAGCATCGTCAACCGGAAGAAGAGCAACTTTTAAAACCTCGTCCACATTTTCCACAAAAATTATCTCAAGGGCCTTTAAGACATTGTTGGGAATCTCGGCCAGGTCTTTCTCATTATCTTTGGGAATTATCACTGTTTTTATATTTCCGCGGTGAGCCCCCAGTAATTTTTCTTTTATGCCGCCTACCGGCAAGACCCTTCCCCTCAATGTAATTTCACCAGTCATAGCCAGATCACCTCTGACTTTCCTTTTCAGAAAAGCAGAAGTAATCGATACTGCTATAGCTATTCCTGCAGATGGTCCATCCTTTGGTATAGCCCCCTCGGGAACATGCACATGAATATCCGTTTCCTCATAGAAAGCTTTTGGAAGGCCAAGAATATCCGCCCTTGCACGAACATAAGTAAGGGCAGCCTGAGCAGATTCCTGCATCACATCTCCCAGTTTTCCGGTCCAGCTTGGCTTACCTTTGCCACGCATAAGAGCTGTTTCTATAATAAGAAGCTCGCCTCCTGCTTCTGTCCAGGCCAAACCTATAGACAACCCTATCGCGTCTTTCCCCTCGGTCTCTCCATGCCTGAATTTCGCAACGCCCAGGTATTTTTGAATGGATTTTGATGATATCTTAAGCTGCCTGTCACTTCCGTCGGTAACAATTTCCCTGGCAACTTTTCTACATATCGAGGCTATTTCTCTCTCCAGGTTCCTCACCCCGGACTCTCTGGTATACTGCCTTATAATAGACAACAAGGCTCCATCAGAAAAGCTTATGTTTTTATTTGTAAGGCCATTGGCTTCCATCTGCTTGTCAACGAGAAACTTCTTCGCGATGTTTAGCTTCTCCTGCTCCGTATATCCTGCAATACGGATAACTTCCATTCTGTCCTGAAGGGGTGCAGGTATCGTATCCAGCATATTAGCGGTTGTTATGAACATTATATCGGAAAGGTCATAGTCAACCTCGAGGTAATTATCATTAAACGCACTGTTCTGCTCCGGATCAAGCACCTCTAAAAGAGCCGCAGAAGGGTCCCCCCTGTAATCTGAACTCAATTTATCAACCTCATCAAGACAAAAGACCGGATTATTTGAGCCTGCCTTTTTCAACAACTGAATTATCTTTCCAGGCATAGCCCCTATATATGTTCTTCTATGACCTCTTATCTCAGCCTCATCCCTTATGCCGCCAAGAGAGAACCTGATAAAATTTCTGTTGGTAGCTCTTGCAACCGATTTGGCCACAGACGTTTTACCAACACCCGGCGGCCCAACCAGACAGAGTATGGAACCCTTATTTTTCTTCACCAGAGTTTGGACCGCAAGATACTCAAGTATCCTCTCTTTAACTTTTTTCAGTCCGTAATGATCCTCTTCCAATATTGCTTCCGATTCCTTGAGGCTATGCTTGTTTTCGGTCTTTTCACTCCAGGGCATATCCAATAGCCAGTCTATATAATTTCTGACTACCGTCGCTTCGGCGGACATAGGTGCCATCATTTTTATCTTTTTTATTTCGTGTTTTACCTTTTTACGTGCCTCTTCAGATAATCTCTTGTTCTTTAATCTCTTTTCAAGATCCTCTACTTCACTTTTGAAATCATCTTTCTCTCCCATCTCTTTCTGAATTGCTCTCATCTGTTCATTCAGATAGTAGTCCTTCTGGGTCTTCTCCATCTGCTTCTTGACACGCTTTCTTATTTTCTCTTCGACCTCAAGAATTTCTATTTCAGAGAGCATTGCTTCATATATGGCTTCAAGCCTCTCAATTACGTCCACTATCTCTAAAATCTTCTGCTTATTTTCCAACTTGACATTAAGATGAGAAGCCACCACATCCGCCAATTTTGATGGGCTGTCTATAGTGGATAGTGTTACAGTCACCTCGGCATGTATCTTTCTGTTCAACTTCGCATAAACTTCAAATGTTTCAGCAACATTTCTCGTCAGTGCTTCTGCCTTAACGGAGACAGTTCCATTGTTGTCCTCCATCTCCTTAACATCCACCAGGTAAAAATCAACATTAGAAACATATTGTTTTATTATTCCTCTCCTCTTCCCTTCAACAAGTACCTTCACAGTTCCATCCGGGAGTCTTAAAAGCTGAATAATAATTCCTACAGTGCCAAACATGTAAATATCGTCTTCCGTTGGATCATCCTTCTGGGCGCTTTTTTGTGCTGACAGAAATATCCCTTTTTCATTCTTCATGGCATATTCCAGTGCGCTTATCGATTTTTCTCTGCCAACAAAAAGAGGCACAATCATATGAGGGAATACTACAACATCCCTCAGCGGAATCAGAGGAATTACCAGTCCCTCGTTTTCCTTTTTATTATCTTTTCCGAAATTAAACATAGTCACTATCATCCCTTGTTTTTTATTTTATAAGCTACCATCAAATAAGCGTTTCGTCTCATCCACTGTTGTTTATGCTGACGGCTGGTAACTTAATGTTTGCTCTCACTTCATGCTGTCTCTGATTCTGTTTCAAGAAGCAAAATCGGCTTTTCCCTGTTCATAACCACATCTTCATTAATTATGCACTCTCTAATGCCACTCCTCGAAGGTATATCATACATGACATCAAGCATCGTATTTTCCATTATTGCTCGAAGTCCTCTTGCTCCAGACTTCCTCTCTACTGCCAACTTTGCTATAGCCCTCAATGCATCATCTGTAAATTTAAGCTTTACATTTTCAAGTTCAAACATTTTGCCATATTGTTTCACAAGAGAATCTTTGGGCTCGACAAGTATTTTTACCAGACCATCTTCGTCCAGTTCATCCAGAGTTGCAATAACGGGCATACGGCCAATGAATTCAGGTATTAATCCATATTTCAAAAGGTCTTCGGGTTGGACCTCCGATAATGTTTCGCCAATTTTCTTCTCTTTCTTGCTCTTTATATCGGCTCCAAAACCCACTAAATTTACACCGGTTCTCTTTTCAATAATATCCTCCAGACCGTTAAAGGCACCACCGCAAATAAATAATATGTTGGTTGTATCCACCTGAATAAATTCCTGCTGTGGATGTTTTCTCCCACCCTTGGGCGGTATATTCGCAAGCGTTCCTTCTATTATCTTCAAGAGAGCCTGTTGTACGCCTTCACCGGATACGTCCCTTGTTATTGAGGGATTTCCGGATTTCTTTGAAATTTTATCAATTTCATCTATATAAACAATGCCTCTCGATGCTTTTTCCACATCATAATCAGAATTTTGGAGAAGACTCAGGATAATGTTCTCCACGTCTTCCCCCACGTATCCTGCCTCGGTAAGGGTTGTTGCATCGGCAATGGTAAAGGGAACATCCAAGACCCTTGCAAGGGTCTTGGCAAGAAGGGTCTTTCCAGAACCGGTGGGACCTATCAGTAAAACATTGCTTTTTTGAAGATCAATCCCGTCCATATCAACATGTGGAAGCAACCTTTTGTAATGGTTATACACTGCTACCGAAAGTATCTTTTTAGGCTTCTCCTGACCTACAACATACTGGTCTAAAAATTTCTTTATCTCCTTAGGCTCAGGGGTTCCCCTTTCATAATCTTTTGCAATCCGCTCCTCGGACTCCTCCTGTATTATAGATTTGCAAAGTTCTATACATTCATCGCAGATATACGCGGCGGGACCGGCAACCAGTTTCTTCACCTCATTCTGAGTCTTGTTGCAAAACGAACAGTACAGCATCCCCTGTCCATCCCGAGAACCACTACTTTTTTTTGTCATTGAAGTTCTCCCTTCTAATTATCCCCGAATATCCCTCTTTTTGTAATAACATCATCAATTACCCCGTATTTCTTAGCCTGCTCCCCGGTCATGTAATAATCTCTTTCCGTATCTTCTACAAGTTTTTCAAATGGCTGACCGGTAACTTCTGCCAGAATATTATTCAATTCATCTTTCAATCTCAGTATCTCTCTGGCCTGAATATCTATATCGGTAGCCTGTCCCTGGAAACCGCCAAGCGGTTGATGTATGAGTATTCTCGAATGGGGAAGAGCGTACCTCTTTCCTTTCTCTCCCGCAGCAAGAATTAAAGCCCCCATGCTTGCAGACTGTCCCATACAAACGGTACAAACCGCCGGTTTTATATATTGCATTGTATCATAGATAGCCAATCCCGAACTAACAAGACCACCTGGAGTGTTGAGATAGAAAAAAATGTCTTTATCAGGATCTTCCGATTCCAGGTAGAGCATCTGGGCTATTATCAGATTGGCCACTTCATCATCAATGGCAGACCCCAGGAATATAATCCTGTCCTTCAAGAGCCTTGAATATATATCGAAAGCTCTCTCTCCTCTGCCATCTTGCTCAACTACCATCGGAATCAAGGCCATTTACTTTACCTCCGTTTTCTTTGCAAGGTTTATTTTAGACTTATCCTTTATAAATTCAAGTATCTTTTCTTCAAAAATTTTCACTTTGAAATTTTCCATTCTGTCACTCTCTTCATAAGATTTCTTTAACGATTCATAATCCTGAGCATATTTTCCGGCAAAATCCTTTAATTTTCTCTCTATATCACCTTCATCAACCGTGATGGACTCTTTCTTGGCAATACTATTCATAAGTAACCCTGTTTTTACCATCTTCTCTGCATCACCTTTAAACTTGTCGCGTAAATTTGAACTGATTTCGGCGGCCTTCTCAGGATCCATGCCTCCCATGACCATTCTCCGATGAGTATCCATCATCATTGAAAAAACCTGCTTTTCCACAAATGAAGGGGGAACCTGAAACTCATTTTTCTCCAGAAGTTTATCAAAAATACTAACTCTCAACTCCCCATCGGCTCTAACTTCATTTTCTGCTTCAAGGGATTTTTTTATGTCTTCTTTCAGCTCATCCAGAGATTCATATTTTTCGAAATTTTTCACAAAGCTCTCATCTAACTCCGGCAATGTCTTCTTTTTGATATTTATTACCGTAACTGAAAAAGAAACGTCTTTCCCGGCAATTTCTTTTGAGAAATAATCGTCCGGAATTTTCACAATAACTTCTTTTGTTTCTTCTTTTTTGAGGTCGATCAACTGTTCCTCAAACCCTGCAAAAAACTTTTTAGAACCCATTTCAAGCATATAATTTTTTTGTGCAAGATCTTTGACAGGTTTACCGTCAATCTTTCCCTCAAAATCTATATATGCAAAATCTCCTTCGATAATACCCCTGTCGCTATCAATATCATCAAGAGTACTGTACAGATTACGAAGTTCCTCAAGTCTCACCTGTATATCTTTATCCGTAATTTCTATTTCCTCTTTTTCAAGTTCAAGACCAACATAATCCTTTGGTTCAATTACGGGTTCAATTTCAACAATTGCTGAAAAAGTAAAATTCTTGTCTTTTTCGATTCCACTATCATCTATAACCGGCTCAGCTACCGGCACTATATCATTTTTTTTCAAAGTCTCTACGTAGAACCTATTGACAAGATTAGATATTGTCTGACTTTCTGCCTCATCTTTATAGTATATTTCCAGCGTCTTTCTCGGAGTTTTACCCGGTCTAAACCCCTTTATTTTGGCTTTCCTGCCAACGTCCTTGTAGACGATATCCAGTTCACTCTTTACATCACTCCATGGAATATCAAACAATAATTTCTTTTCTACTGGACTAACTTCTTCAATTTTAGCATTAATCTCTTCCACTATTTTAACTCCTTTATACGCAACAATGGTGCGAGAGAGGGGAGTTGAACCCCTATCCGCCTTAAGCGGGCTGGATCCTAAGTCCAGTGCGTCTGCCAATTCCGCCACTCTCGCTTAATTTACCTATATTAGTTAATACATATCTAATTGTCAACAGTGATTATAATGAAACGTTTGCGAAAACTCAAAGCGTTATGAAATCCATCGCAGATGGCTCTCATCATACATCACTCTTACAATCAACCTCCCCGACTACAGCACTGGCCGTCCTGTGGCGACTTCATACATTCCGGTCAATAAAAAAGACTTTTACGAAACTGTCAAGAAGTACTTTTTGCATATCAGCCCGCTGTCCATTTTTCAATTATTTCGATTGACTTTTGAATTTGAAGTTCTTATTTTGACCAGTTAGTATTAATTTTGACTGTTAATCTTACCAGGCAACTAAAATGATCGACAAAAAACATGAGAGGATAGATTAGTGACGCGATTATTTATTGCATGCTTCATTTTTATACATTCCGTACTGTTCTGCGGCTGCCTGAACAAGGATGCCATTCAGAAAGACATTATCGCTTCCCGCGAACACGCCTTCCGGCAGTGGTCCGCGCAGAAGCTGCAGAAGTTAAGAGATGAAACCGTAATTCATGGAAACCTTTCGCTTGCGGACGCCCTGAAGCTTGCCCTTGTCCATAACCGAACCCTCCAAATCGCTATGGAGGAGAAAAACGTTTCAAAGGGTCTCATCCTGGAGTCCTACGGAGAAGTGTTCCCAACGGTTTCCCTGACCGGAAGATATACTCACGCGAATACGGACAACGTAGACATCGACGGGACCAAAAAAGAAATCGGGCAACATGACAACTATACCGGAGGGCTTTCCGTCACCCAGCCCATATTTCGTGGTGGAGCAGCAACCGCGGCTTTAAGAGCATCAAAATATTATGATGTGTTAGTGGATGAAAATGTGCGTTCAGCTGTTCAGAACACAATCTACAAAACCATCAGGGATTACTACCAGGTTTCGCTCACCCAGGAGCAACATGGCGTTACCCAAACATACGCTGACCTCGCCGAAGCCCACCTGAAAGATGTACAGATGAAACGAAAATTTGGGGTTGCATCAGATTTCAACGTTCTGAGGTCTCAGGTTGAGCTGTCCAATGCAAGAGCCGAGCTGATCAGTTATAAAAACAAACTCCATCAGGCTACTACCACTCTTCTGAAAACCCTGGGAGTCTCACAGGAAAGCAGGATCGAACTTACCGACCACCTGATTTACAAACCTGCTTCGGTGAAGGAAGAAGAGGTAGTCCGTAAAGCTTTCCTCAACCGGCCCGACCTTTCCGGGGCCGAACTGAACTTAAAGTTACAAGAAGAATCGCTTAGAAAGGCATACAGCAAGTACTGGCCAGAAATCGATGCATTTTACAAATACTCCTTTGAGAAACCTGATCCGAGCCTTGCTACGAAGGATGAGTGGGGAGACGCCTGGAAAGCCGGCATTGAGATGAATATACCCATTTTTGACGGTTTGAAACGTGAGGGGAACGTGGCCCAGGAACGCGCCGTTCTGAAACAAAAACATATTAAACTCTTGGATAAACAGGAACAGGCGCTCTTCGAGGCCCGTAACGCTATTTTGGACATCAGGGATGCAGCCGAGTCCGTGGATGCCCAAAAGTTGACCCTTGAGAAAGCCAAAGAGGGGTTAAAACTCGCTGAAGTGGGATACCGGGAAGGAACACTCGACCAGGTATCTGTCCTGGATGCCCGTGCCGCTCTCACCAATGCGCAACTCTTATATTACAAGAGCCTGTACGACCATGCTATCGCACGGCTCGACCTGCAAAAGGCCATGGGCATCCTGAGCCCAAAATGGAGTAAGCAGTAAGAAGCAGGACTTTGAACCGGCACTTAAATTATGACAAATGGCAAGAAACTAAAAGCTGCCGGTTGAACGCTTGTAAAAGGTAATTTAATATGCTGATTTCCGATATTTCCATACGTCGTCCCGTTACCACTCTGACAATTATGGCCGCCATTGTTGTTTTCGGTTGGATCGCCTTCAAGAGTATGGGTATTGACCTTTATCCGGAGGTTGACCTTCCTATTGTGACGGTAACAACGGAACTGACCGGGGCCAGCCCTGAAATTATGGATCAGGAAGTGACGGATGTTCTGGAAGAACAGATCAAGACCATCGGTGGAATCAGGAGTCTCTCGTCTCAGAGTTTTGAAGGTCTTTCACGAATCGCAGTCGAGTTTGAGCTTGAAAAAGACGTTGATGTGGCCGCCCAGGAGGTGCGTGCCAAGGTGAACCTTGCCGAGAAAGATCTGCCCGATGACACGGACAAACCGATTGTGGACAAGCTGGACATCGCCGCACAGGCAATCATGTGGGTAGCCGTGAGCGGAAACATAGACTACGGCAAGTTGTCTTACTACGCTGACAAGGTTCTGAAAGAACAGCTACAATCAGTAAGCGGTGTCGGAAACATAGAGTTCGGGGGTCTACGGGAGCGGGAAATCCGCGTATGGCTGGATCCTAAAAAACTTGAGGGACGCGGGCTTACAGCCCAGGATATAGTCCGGACTATTAAAATAAAACACGTTGAACTGCCCGGCGGCCGGGTTGAAACCGGGCCCAGGGAATACAGTGTAAAGGTTGAGGGAGAATACGCCTCCGTTGCGGCCCTCAACAACCTCGTCGTGGCAGAACGGAATGGCGCTATTGTCACCCTCAAAGATGTAGGGCGAGTCGACGACGGTTTTGAGGATTTGAGAAGTATTGCTTACTTCAACGGTGTCCCGACCATCGGCCTGGGAATCCGAAAACAGTCGGGCACAAATACGACCGCTGTTGCGGATGCTGTCAAGAAAAAATTAGAAGAGCTGAAAAAGCATACCCCCAAGGGCATTTCAGTTGAAATTGCTTCTGATACATCCGATTTTATCAAAGAGTCGATGCGTGGTGTCCAGTTTGACATCATCCTGGGCATATTCCTTACGGCCATGATCATGTATCTGTTTCTTAGGAACATCCGGATCACCTTTATCAGCGTGGTGGCCATCCCCATCTCCCTGATTGGCGGATTCGTCCTTATGAATGCACTCGGTTTCACCATCAACAATCTGACGATGCTGGCCATGTCTCTCGCTGTAGGTATGGTCATTGATGACGCCATAGTTGTGTTGGAAAATGTCTACCGCCACGTGGAAAATGGTGAGGAAAGGGTCCAGGCCGCTCGTATAGGAACCGATGAAGTTGGTCTCGCCGTCCTGGCCGCAACATCCTCCATTGCTGCCGTTTTTATTCCTGTCGCTTTCATGAAAGGAATTATCGGCCGATTTTTCTACGAGTTCGGCCTTGCCGTCGCACTCACTATAATTATTTCGGCATTCGTTTCCCTGACCCTGACTCCCTTTCTCTGCTCGCGGATGCTTCACCATGAAACCTCTCACAAAAAAATCTATATAATCCTTGAAAATGCCTTCCAGGCGGTAGAGCGGGCGTACCGTAAAGCTCTGGAATGGTCGGTTTCCCACCGCTGGACAGTAGTAGCTACTGCTATTACTATTTTTATACTGAGTATGTTCCTCCTTCCATTTATTGGAACCGAGTTCCTGACACATGCCGATGAGGGTCGATTTGTGGTTAATTTTGAACTCCCCACGGGCACCTCCATCGAACAGACCAACCTGCGTCTCCGTGAAATGGGGGAAATCCTTTTTTCCCAGCCTGAGGTAGACCACGCGTTCACGGCTATCGGAGTGGGTGCCAGCAAAGAAGTCAACAAGGGGGTCATGGTTGTGATCCTTGTTCCCAAGCATATGAGGAAGGCAACCCAGCAGGATCTCATGAGGCGACTACGTGAGAAGTTCAAGTCTTATAAAGACATGGTCGTCTCCCTTGAATACATGGCCATCGTGGGAGGAGGAAAAAGACACACGGATATCCAATTAGCCATTCAGGGACCTACCGTAAACAAGATTGCACAGATTGGCGACCAGGTAGTAAACGCCCTTCAGTCTTTGGGGGGGTTCGTCGATGTAGATACGGATCTGCGCATTACCAAGCCGGATGTGAAGGTTCAAATCAACCGGGGTATGGCCGATGATCTTGGTGTTGACGCACGGTCTATATCCAACGAGATTTATACCATGTTCGGCGGTGTAAAAGCGGGCAAGTTCAAAGAAGGGGGCTACCGGTATGATATTCGAGTAAAGGCCCTGCCCGAGTACAGGATGACACCCTCCGATCTCGAACTCATATCGGTGCGCGGGCAGGATGGGCAACTTATTAAGACTCCAAGCCTCATCACGTATGAAGTGAGCCGGGGACCCAACGTTATAAACCGCCTCGACCGGATGCGCTCAGTAACGCTCTTTGCAAACGTGGAAGGAATAGCTGGAGGAGAGGGACTAAAAATAGTCGAAAAAACAATCGCCAAATACATGCCGCAAGATGGAAACTGGAGTACATCTCTGGTAGGGAGAACCAAGGTCTTTCGTGAATCATTCAAGTACCTTTTGAATGCCCTGCTCATCGCTATACTTGTCATCTACATGATTCTCTGCATCCAGTTCGAATCTTTTGTCCACCCCTTTACAATGATGCTTGCGCTGCCTTTGTGCATGATCGGCGTGTTCGGGGCACTACTTCTTACCGGTAAGACTTTGAACATATTCTCCTTTATTGGAATCATAATGCTCATGGGGATAGTTACTAAAAACGGTATCCTCCTTGTAGAATTCGCCAACCAGCAAAGGCGTAAGGGCATTGATAAGGTCAATGCAATGCTCACGGCGGGACCCATCCGGCTGAGACCAATCCTTATGACCGCATTCTCTACCGCTATTGCCGTGGTTCCCGTGGCTCTGGCCATGAGCGAGGGTGGTGAAACCCGAGCACCGATGGCTATAGCCGTTATAGGAGGAATGATTTCTTCAACCTTTCTCACTTTGCTGGTCGTCCCGGTAGTCTATCTCCTGCTGGACGATGCCCAAGTCTGGATCGTTACAAAAATCGGCAAACTTCGCAAGAATTTGCGCAGAACCGCTACTGCAGATACAAAAGGAGGACAACCGTGAAACGTATGACACTATGGAAGGTAATCGCCATACCGATGATTATGATTTTTCTCCTCTTCGGAAGTGGCTGTGATAAAGACAAAGACGCTGGTAAAACCACCGTTATTGAGAAAACCGGTCCGCACAGTGTGAAAACCGTCACCGTTGTATTGAAAGACGTTCAACCTTCCGTACAGGCCACGGGCACCCTGGTTCCACGCCGCTATACAAAACTTCATTCCCTGCTGGACGGCCAAATCGAAAAGCTTCCGGTAGACATAGGAGAACCGGTTCGGAAGGGACAACTTCTTTTTCAAACACGGACTGTTGACTACCGGCTAGAACTTCAGCAGGCAGAAGCAAACCTTTCCCGTGCCAGAGTTCTCTTCAAAGACAAGTTACGGGAAAAAATAAGGATGCAAAACCTTTTCGAAGCGGGTTCCGCCACAGAGCAAATGAGAGATCAATCAATCACCGGTTACGAAGAGGCGGAAGCGACACTCAAACAGGCACAGGCTGCCCGCGAAACAGCCCGACAATCTCTTAGTGACTGCACCGTCACCGCCCCATATGATAGTGTTGTGACAGCAAGATATATAGAAGAGGGTGAGTACACAAAAATAGGTATAAAAGTAGTGGAAATCATGGATCTCACAATTCTAAATGCTGAAATGGAACTTCCTCAGCGATATGCCGGGAAGATTCCCTCAGGGTTGCCCATCTCCCTTTCATTCAGCACCCGGTCCGAGTCCATCACCGGAAAGATTGTCGCTGTCAATCCCAAGGTTGACACGTTGAACCGGACATTTCTTGTAAAGGTGGCTGTGGACAACCGTGATGGAAAGCTTCAGGCCGGACTCTTCTGTTCCGCAAGCTTCAAACTTCCATTAATAAAAGATCAGATGACCATTCCAACTGCGGCGCTCAGCAGAGACGAGGGGCGTTCTACCGTCTGGATCGTCGAGAGCGGCAAGGCGCATCTGCGAAATGTTCGCGAGGGTGGATCACTTAACGGTTGGGTCTGGATTTTGGATGGGCTAAAACAGGGAGATAAGGTCGTAACCGAAGGTGCCGGTGGCCTGACCGAAGGCGCGGAAGTGGCAGCCAAATAGTAAGCAGTTGCCACATTCCTACGTATGAAGTATCGTAAATTAGTCGTGACTGTTTTACGATACATCGTAAATTGGTCGAATTTTGGCAATTGAGGGTATAAAAGCAGGACACCCATTCTCCCAGGAAGTTTAGAGTCCTCTTGATTTATCGAAATAGAACATTCCTGTTAATTTTCTTTACATTTGCCTATATTTTCATTGGCATTTTCTTCATAAGGATTAAGATATTCCTTGCCTATTTCTTCAGGAGGGTCAGATAAAAGCATTCCTAAAAGAAAGAAACAAAGAAAAAGGCGGTCTGGTCCACTGGCTGTTTAGAGCTTCGGAGTTCTAATGATCCCGAACAGTTTGATTTAATATTTCCGCAACCAATTGATTGATGCTTTTACCCCTGGTTTCTGCAGCTGTGGCAACGGCGGCATGGATGTCCGGCGGTATGCGAAGCATTAGTTTTCCAGAATATGATTTTTGTGGGTCCTTGCCAAGTATTGCACAAGTTTCAAGATAATCATCAACCGCTTCCTCAAAGGCGGCGCGTAGTTCTGCCACAGACTCGCCATGGAACCCTACTACGTCCCGTATGCCGGCAATATGCCCAACAAAGCAGCCGTCTTCTTCGCTGTATTCAATGCGGGCTGCATACCCTTTATGCCTCATGGTCTTCATGGTTTCACCCCTGCTTGTTCAAGAAATTTGCGAGCATCGCGCACCTGGTACGGCTTTGCCTCCTTGTACGGATGCGGCCGGTGAAAGGTGACGACGATACCATTCAACTCGAATCGCACCCGTGAGCCTCTCCCTTCAATGGCTTGCGCTCCGAGAGCCAGGAATAGGACCTCGATCTGCTGCCATTTCAAGCTGGTTGGAACATGCTTGCCGAAGATAAGCCCCAGGGTTTTACGGTGTGTGCTCTTCATAGTTGCGCATGATAGCATATTTTGATAGCATGTCAAGCCAAAATATATCCCTCACGAATAAGGAAACAAAGGAATAAGGGAACACACATTTCCCTATATGACATCCCCTGAAATTCGCTCACCTTACTGACTCTAAATTTCTTTGAATAGTTTTCGTGTACGGATGATCTTTACCTAAACGCTTGCGGGTTATTTTCAATGCTTTTTTAAGATACTCTATAGCCCGGCCATATTCGCCTTCACTGTTATAGGCCATCCCTATATTGTTGTAATCAATGGCCACACCGGGATGCTCTGGCCCCAGTTTCTTGAGGTCTATTTTCAACGCTTTTTGATAATACTCTATCGCCCTGTCATATTCTCCTTTACTGTCATAGGCCACCCCTGTGTTGTTGTAATCAATGGCTACACCGGGATGTTCCGGCCCCAGTTTTTTGAGACCTATTTTCAACGACTTTTGGTAATACTCTAAGGCCCTGTCATAGTCACCTTTGTTGTCATAGGCCCCTCCTATGTTGTTGTATGCATCACCATAATTTGGGTCCAACCTGATTGCCTGATTCAGATACTCCATGGCTTTGGCAACATCTGTATAAAATCCGTATTTCAGTAAAGATAGGGCTTTTTCATTTAATCCGTTAGCGGCCAGTTCCTGTGATGCTTTTCTAAATTCTTCTTTTAATCTTTCTCTTTCCACATTAGATAATAAATCTTTTGTTTTTCGATTCTGTTCCTCCAGAGATTTGATCTTTGCCAATAAATCCTTTTCACGTTTCTGACTGTCTTGATATTTCCTTAAAAGTTCCCTGTCTTTAAGAAGGCTTTTTATCCGTTCCTCAAGTATGCTTGTATCTACATTTACTTTTGCCTTAACGATAATTCCGAAAGCATCTTCTGTATGATAATTCTTTTGGGATACTATTTCTACTTTAAGCACACCCGCCGCCAGAGCAAGTACCTCGTCCTTTTCTATGACATTTTCTTTTACAATTGTGAAACTCTCAAGGTATGTTCCTGCTTTTTCCAGCACCTCACGCTTTGCCTTGACCATAGCAGCAACACGGGCATCATCCGGCGACTGGCTGCCTCCGAAGGGTTGTTTGACGGTATGGGTGAAAGTTTTAACCTCCGCAGCGGCAAACCCGGTGAAGAGCAAAATTATCAAGACTAATGTTTGCCAGAAAATAAATCTCTTAATCATCATGTGTCCTCCAATAAACACAAAACCCCTGGCCAGTGTTTTTGGACCAAAAGAAATTGTCAATAAATGGAACGAAAAGAGACAATTCATTGACGGCTATGTAACTTTTGACAAACCGGATCATCAGGAAAAATAAGTATATCATCTTTTGATATAGGACCTGACTTGTCCTTGCTTTCGATCAAACGATAGATATTTATGTCATTGAAATGTTCTTCAATCTCTTTGTTTTGGAACTCGTTTATGAAAGATTCATTAATTAAGACGCTTACGCTTCTGTTGTCAACAAGTAGACAAAACATTTTTTTCTGGTGTTCTGATCTTATTTTTATAGAGGAAACACTGTGAACATTTTTTTCAAACAGGTCTGTTATAAATTTGATCTTTTCGTTTTGATTCATTTTCGCCCCCTGTTGAACATTAGTTTTCGTGAAGATAACGATGAAGTCACCGGCCGGTGTGAAGCGTAGAGAAACACCGGTCGGGTGAAGTGATGGGTTCGGATTACCATGCCCTGTATGGTATTTCAGACAGAGCCACATCGCAAGATTGAATTCCATATTTTTCAATAAGCTTTTCGACTGATTTTATTGATAATTCTTGATTGGGTGTTGGGCCAATAACTAGTTCTTTAATCGGCAGGGGATCTTTTGCTTCCATAACCAAATCTATCTCAACATAGGGGACAATTGTTGAGGCACCTTCGCGGAAACAAATCTTCTTCTCCTGCCCTTTTTTTTGATAGAAAATAAACCGCAGCTCATTTTCTTCACTGAATTTGGGGTGTTTAAAAAAGGGCGCAATTAAAAGGAGTTGTAACCCATAATTCAACCGAGTGCTTCCTGCCAATTCCAAAAAAGAATCAATATCAAATTTTCCTTCGGAATTGTAATTTACGTTCGTTTTCTGATTGAAGGAATCACAAGTTATATTAATGCTATTTTTAATGATCTTTTTTTGCTCTTCTAAATCGTAATTGCATGGAATGAGGACAATACCTTGTGCTTTTACAACTTCAACAAGCTTTCTTGTTTCAAACCCAAGATTAAAGCCTCCCAAATTTGGGCAATATGCTCTCCATTGGCTTAATTGGTCCCTCATTGCTGTAAGTGAAGTTACGTATACGTCAGGGGCTTGGAAATCACAAAACAGTTGTTCAACTGTTTTGTGTAGATCCCGCCCTATAACAGTCTCATCGCACTTTAAAAACTCCAGAGCTAACTGGATAGTGTGATTGAACTCTTTAGAATCATTTAAAAACAGGATATTTGTGGCCCATATTTTCCTGCTTTTCATTAGGCCTAAAAGACCACCCTGGGTCGTATAGTGATAAAGGATCTCGGGTATATCAGTCATTTATCTATCTCATATCCCTTTCATCCGAACGGAGCGCAAGATGAGCCGAAGCGGCGCGAACATCTACATATAAGGCAATTTCGCTTGCTTTCAATATTGAAGCTCCCCGCTGCAAGCAACGGGGAATGCACTCGCTGTTCAGTTCACATAAAATTCACCGGATCCGCATCCACTTTAATATCGATGCCGTCGCTTTCGGTCTTTGTCAGTATATTTCTAGCGAGCGTGTGGAGTGCCTTAATATCTTTTCCTTTCAGAAGGATCTGCCATCTGTATCTCCCCTTGATCTGTGAAATGGGGGGCTCTGCCGGACCTATGACTTCTATTTTTCCCCCTGCAATACCATGGAGTGAAAGTTTTTTGGCCAAAACTCCGATACGCTTAACATCTTCCGCTATTTTTTCTTTTTTTATCCCCGATATACGCAGGTTCACCATCCGGGAAAATGGTGGATAGCCAAGATCACTTCGCAGGGAAATCTCATCTCCATAAAATCCCGAATAGTCATGCTCTTTTGCCCGCCTGATGGCATAATGCTGCGGATTAAATGTCTGAACAACAACCCTGCCGGGAGTGTCTCCCCTTCCGCTCCTTCCTGAAACCTGGGTCATCAGTTGAAAGGTTCTTTCCCCTGCCCTGAAATCGGGAATATTAAGGGATGTGTCAGCCGACACTACGCCGACAAGTGTAATGTTCGGAAAATCATGGCCTTTTGTAATCATCTGGGTACCCACAAGTATATCAATACCCCCGCTGGATTGCTTCTCTGATTAACCCTACAACGACACTTCAAGCGGTTATGTCCCCCTCCCCTTTATCCCCTCCTACCAGAGACTGTGTCGCAATTCCTTTTTTTGTCATTTCGACCGAAGGGAGAAATCTTTATGACTAATAATATTGACGCGTTAAGATTCCTCACATCCGTTCGGAATGACATTTTCTCCTATTGCGACACAGTCTCCCGGGGGAGAGGAAATTCGACTTTTTACGAGTGCATCAAATTTGACAATCTCGTAAAAAGTCAAGTTCTGTCACCCAAAATCATGTCCTGAACTTGTTTCAGGATCATTCAGGGTCTCTAACTTACTGAAACAATTAGATGCTGAAACAAGTTCAGCATGACAAATGGCGCAGTTTGTGACTTTTTACGAGACCATCAAATTTAGGGCAGGCTTAATTCCGAGAGCCAGTTATGGGCGGTTCGAATTTCAGCGCCATTTGGGAATGTTTTCTCCCTTTTCAGTTCCTTTGTTACCTGAATCATTTTTATTTGTGGAAAAAACTTTTTAAAAATTTCAAAATTCGGGCTTAGATTTCCATCTTTCCATTTCACCTCCACCATTAATGAAGGATTATCATCCGTTGTGGTACAAAAATCGACCTCTTTCCCATCCTTGTTCCTTAAATAATAAAGTTTTCTTGTTTCTCCGAAACAATCTTCTCGAAAATGAATTTCTTTTTGCATGGCGCAGGCAACAGTGTTTTCCAGTTTAATACCTGAATCGCCAATGACCTGCCCAGTATCATAAAAATAGAACTTAGACGTTTTTTGAATAGCTCGAGCTATATTTTTATGAAAAGGCGGTACTTTAAAAATGACATACATGTTTTCAAGTATTGTTAGCCACCGTTTAATTGTTTTGTCCGAGCATTGGAGATCCCGGGCCAGAGAACTGTATGATACCGGACTGGCTACTCTGTTTTTTAATAATTGGATAAGTGTTTCTATCTGTATTATCTGTTGAACATTTTCAAGATCAATTAGATCCTGTTTTAAAATAATATCCAGATGCGATTTTTTCCAACGGTTATAAAATCGAATAGTACCATTAAGAAACGGTTCAGGAAAACCACCAAAAATTAATAGCTTGTCTAATTCATCCTCAAGGTTTTCCGGTGTTAAAAAGGTATTAATTTCCTTTAAATCCAGGGGATGCATCCTGAATTGGAAAAACCTGCCTGCCAGGGAATCGCCAACTTTTCTATACGTATCAAGCTTGGCGCTTCCTGTAACAAGGATAGAGGGGGGCATGCCTTCAGTATCATAAACGCCTTTGAGCCATGATTTCCAGTTTTTTAATTTATGAAGTTCATCAAAAATGACAAGTTCTTTTGATCGATCCCAAGACTTTTTCTGTAAACTCAAGCGGTCGTCCAAATTGTCAAAGTTAAAATAATCAAAATTATTTTTCAGTATTTTGGACAATGTGGTCTTTCCAGTTTGTCTGGGTCCGGTCAGCAGTATAATTTTCTTGTCCAAATCTTCCTGGATATATTTTGTCAGGTATCGCTTCATAACGACCATTTTGACATAAATTCCGAGATAGTCAAGACTTTTTCGGAATAGCGTCCGGAAAAGTCTATTTTATCCGAATTGACCGGGGGTGCACCCGCAAGCCCCGCCCTGGAGACTGTGTCGCAATAGGGTAAAATGTCATTCCGAACGAATGTGAGGAATCTTAACATGTTAAATTTATTACGCATTAATGTTTCTCGCTTTGCTCGAAATGACAAAAAAAGGAATTACGACACAGTCTCCTGTGGGCGGGGAGCTTCACATTTGCAACAGGCGCAGAAAAAGGGGTACAGAAAACGGGGGCAGGTCTTGCTGTCCACTCAAGTGACTTGTGACTTGTTCTTCCTTAGAGATCAAGTTGGATCGTGATAGCCTGGCCTATACCCTCCATCTCAGTGGAGGAAATCGATCCTGCTGGATTGATTAGCCGCTTCTTGCTCACCGTGGTAAGCTGATCGGCCATAGCCTTGGCCTTTTTTCTACGAAACGTCACATATGTTTCGCTTGGGTAGAGTTTGCCAATGTTACTCGTCAGGGGCACGACTTGAACTCTATTAAGGAAATGATTGGCAGCATCATTGCTTACGATGACGGCCGGTCGCTGCTTGTAGATTTCACCTCCGACGGAAGGATCGAAGTTAATCCACCACACTTCACCTCTCTTCATCGTTTAAGTCCCCAAATGTTCCCTTTGCCCACTCAAGGGCTTCGGATTCCCTGACACGATCAGCAGCCATCTCTTTATATGCAGCATACATATCTTTCTTGACAACATGCGGGCGGACTAAATCTTCGATAAAACGGCTAATTTTTCGTGGTCCAATGACTGACCGTAAGCCGTCATAGACCTCTTCGTCTATGGTCACTGTAAGTTTCCTTTGCATCACAAACTCCTCCTCAAATGTTACACGTATAGTACACGTGTAACATTTTGAAGTCAAGAGGTCAGAAATGTTTTTCTAAGAAAAGCGGGGTCACCCATTTACATAAAATTCACCGGATCCACATCCACTTTAATATCGATGCCGTCACTTTCGGCCTTTGTCAGTATATTTTTGACGAGCGCGTGGAGTGCCTTAATATCTTCTCCTTTCAGAAGGATATGCCATCTGTATCTCCCCTTGATTTGTGCAATTGGGGCCTCCGCCGGACCCATGATTTCCACTTTTCCCCTTGCAATACCATCGAGTGAAAGTTTTTTGGCCAAAACTCCGATACACCTGACATCTTCCTCTGTTCTTTCTTTTTTCATGCCCGATATACGCAGGTTCACTATCCTGGAGAATGGTGGATAGCCAAGCTCCCGGCGCAGGGATATTTCATCTCCATAAAATCCCGAATAGTCATGTTCTTTTGCACATCTGATGGCATAATGCTGCGGATTAAATGTCTGAACAACAACCCTGCCGGGAGTATCTCCCCTTCCACTCCTCCCTGAAACCTGTGTCACGAGCTGAAATGTCCTTTCCGCTCCCCTGAAATCGGGCATATTAAGAGACGTATCAGCCGACACCACACCGACAAGGGTAATGTTCGGGAAATCATGGCCTTTGGTAATCATCTGGGTACCTACAAGTATATCGATATCCCCACTGTCTAAGGCCTTGAGCAATCTTTCGTAAGCTCCCTTCTTCACAGTAACGTCACTATCCATCCGCGCCACCCTGGCCCCGGGAAAAAGCACTGAAATTTCCTCTTCCAACCTCTCTGTTCCTACACCATAACTCTTTATCTTTCCTCCTCGACAAGAGGGACAGATAAAAGGACCCTTTGTAAAGTAATCACAATAATGGCATCTCAGGGTACCGTCAGCCGCATGATGTGTCATTGAAACGGAGCAATTCAAACACTTAAACACATAGCCGCAGTCAAAACAGCACATAAAAGTATTGAATCCCCTTCGGTTTAAAAAGAGAAGTGATTGTTTCCCATTTATAAGAGTATCTCGGATTGCATGTTTCAGGGACCGCGATATGGTCGGAATTCTGCCATTCTTATCCCTTTCATCCTTCATATCAACTACCTCAATCTGCGGAAGGGGCTTGTCTTCTACTCTCCTGGGTAAACTTAGATATATGTATTTTCTTTTCTTTATGTTGTAATAAGTCTGGATTCCCGGCGTCGCAGAACCCAGTACAACAACCGCAGAATCCAGCTTCGCTTTTACTATCGCCAGATCACGGGCATTATATCGCATCCGGTCATCCTGTTTGTAAGACGTATCATGCTCCTCATCAACTATTATCAGTTTCAAATTCCTGACCGGTGCAAATATGGCTGATCTGGCACCTACAACAATTCTTGCCTCGCCTCTTTGTATCCTCCTCCACTGGTCATATCTTGCACTCCTTGAAATTCCGCTGTGGAGAATGGCTATTTCATGATCCTTAAACCTCCTGTTAACCCTGTAAAGCAGTTGCGGCGTAAGGGATATTTCGGGAACGAGGAAAATGACCCCCCCTTTAAGCCTCAGGGTCTCTTTGATAACGTTCAGGTAGACCTCTGTTTTCCCGCTTCCGGTAACACCGTGAAGCAAGTGTGGTGAAAATTTTCCTGATGCTATGCTGCGGATGATCTTTTCCACAGCAGCCTTTTGCTCCTTATTGAGAATCAACCCTGTTTCGTCTCTTCCTATCTCCGGCCCCTGTCCGGGGCGCCGGTAAACTTCCCTCTCGGAGACACTGGCAACTCCCTTCTTTTCCAGACTCCGGACAACAGCGGAAACATTTTTAATTTCCTGATTCAGGAGGGAAATCGATGTTTCTCCATGCCGACTGAGGTAATTAACGACCTTACCCTGTTTTTCGGTCAGCTTCACATCAGACAAACCATCGCTGCAAAGAGTTATTACCTTCTCTTTCTTTGTTTTTATAGCAGGTTTTTTGAGTTTGTCCTCTATAGTTATGAGTTTTGCGTTTTGGAGTACCTTCACATCCCGGTACACCTGTTTTCCACCGAGTACCTTTTTTAATTTGTCCAGAGGAAGTCCCTCCGGATAGTCTTTCAGGATTTCAATGATTTTGTTCTGTGTCGGAGATAAGCTTCGTCCTCCCGCGTCTTTGATGTTTTCCCTTGCAAGTGAAAGCCACAGATAGCTTTCTATATTTATCCCCCGGGGAAGGATACCCCCGAGCGATTTTCCAAGGTGATACATATAATAGCCAGATGCCCATTTGTAAAATTTGAAATCACTTTCGTTAAAGAGCGGTTCCATATCCAGTATTTCTATTATGTCTCTGGTTTTTTCTATATCGGCTATATCCATTGATTCCAGTATATAGCCGGTCACCCTTCTCTTCCCAAAAGGCACAAGGACACGTTTACCCGTAGTAACTTCCTTTTCAAGCTCTCCCGGAACAGAATATATGAAAGTCTTATCCGTTGGTATATTTATAGCAACTCTGACAAACATCTGTTATTCCTCTTTATTGAAGAAACCCTTGGGGTCAGAATAGAAACTTTCACGGAAAGAAAATATTAATGGTGCAGTTCATGGTTTTTTGCTTTTTTTCAAAATTTGACAGTCTCGTAAAAAGTCTCAAAATGTGTCATTTGTCATGCTGAACTTGTTTCAGCATCTAAATATTTCAATAAGTTAGAGACCCTGAAATAAATTCAGGGTGACAAAAACTGACTTTTCAGTTGTTACCGATAATCTCTTCCACGTATCTGAGGGCTTCCTCCCTGTCTTTTATGCACCCCTCCATCTGAGCTTCTTCGACCTTTGTGAGTATTCTGCCTAAAAACGGACCGGGGGAAAGGTCAAACTTATCAATCAAATCTTTCCCCGTAACCAAACGCGGTTTCTCAATTCGAGGTTTGAACCCGTTATAATATTTGTCGAGCATCTCTTTTGTCATCTTCTTGATTTTTGACATCCTGTCTTCTTGCACATCCGGACCGAGAGCCGCCATAGAATCCGCAAAAAACAACATAAAATAAGCCCAGAATTCTTCAGGATTTTTCCTGAAAAAGCGCAGGACACCCTTTTGAGAAAGCGAGCCAAGAAAAGAAAAGTTAATCAGGTGCATATGATTTCCAACCAAATCCTTCACAAAACTAATTTCTTTGTTGCTTAACTTCAAGCGCCGGGCAACTTTTTCCGCTATTCTCCTGCCTGCATCTTCATGTCCAATAAATTTGACGCGGCCATCAACGTTTTTGCTTGCAGTCTCGGGTTTTCCGGAATCGTGAAGCAATGTTGCCAGTTTTATAATGCTGTCCTTGCCTCTTCCGGGAACTAATTCGGCCTTAAGATACTCTTTCAAATTCAGAGAATATCCGGCGAAATAGTCCTCAGGATTATTCATCACGATATCGATATTCTTAAGAGAGAGAAGTGTATGTTCCCAGACATAAAGATGGTGGTAACCGTTCTGGTGCACCCCCTTCATGGACAAAATCTCCGGCAAAATCTCCTCAAGAAGCCCGAGACCATCCATATCAACAATATATGAAATGCAAGGGGAGAAAGTCAGGATCTTAAAGAACTCGTCCCTGATTCTCTCCCACGAAACCTTCTTCAATTCACAGCGATTCCGGATAATACTTTTCCGGGTTTTCATATCTACCGCAAAACCAAGCTGCCCGGCAAAACGTAATGCCCGAAGCATTCGAAGCGGATCATCCTTGAAAGACCCATCGGTCAGCATTTCTATCTTCTTCCTGCAAATGCCATCCTGACCACCAAAAGGATCAATCAATAAATCAAACCGGTCTTCCAGATAATCCACAAGCGGAAGTGCCATGGCATTGATGGTAAAGTCTCTTTTCTCCAGGTCTTCCTTGATAGATGCCCCGCGCATCCTCGCAAAATCGAATACGAAAGTTTCATCATGTGACTTAACAACAACTCGCTCTGTTTTCTGGTGAGGTTCATCATCAAGTAAAATATAGGCCCCTCCCATCTTGTCTGCAAAATCGACAGCCACTTCATCTGTGTCGGAAGGAAGCACAATATCAATGTCGGGGGAGTGTCTTTTTAAAATTCTATCCCTGATGGCCCCGCCAACGACATAGAGCTGTTCATCTTTTAAATGTCTCAAATAGTTTTTGATCATATTACCACACAATCCGAGCATCCACCGCCTTACAGCCATCCACCGCTGCAATCAGCGGATTGATATCCAGCTCTGCAATGTCGGGGGCCACGGTAGCCAGAAAAGAAAGTCTTTCCAGGACATCGAGAAGCGCTTCCATGTTTACCCCTTCTTCTCCTCGCACCCCTGCCAATAACGGATACATTTTCAATGTTTTAAGCATTTTTTCAGCCTGCATGCGATCAACAGGTACAATCTCCCGGCTGATATCACGGAACACTTCAGTGTAAATTCCTCCCATGCCGCAGGCGATTACCTGACCGAACTGAGGATCCTGTTTCAAACCAAAAAGCAGTTCCAATCCTTTTGCCTGCTCCTGCAATTGGAACGCCTCAATCCGGACATCAGGGTCGCGAAGACGTACGTTGTCTACTATTTTGTGGAAAGCATTGCGAAGTCCATCGACGTTTCCAATTCCGGTTATTACACCGCCCCACTCGCTCTTATGAACAAAGACAGCGCCTGCCAGCTTTAGAACCAGCGGATAGGTGAGATTTTCTGCCTCGGCTATCAACTCCTCCATGCTGGCGGCCACTATACCTCTCGCTACAGGAATTCCAAAAGCAGCCAGCAGACAAAGGGCATCTTCTTCCAAAAGAATTTTCTGATCCCTGCCTTTTGTGAGTAACGCATCCACATGCTGCCGGTTAAAAGAGAAACTTTTTGGAGAAGGAAACTTTCGCCGCCGTATCTGGTGGTAGCGATGACAGAAGGATAGTCCCCTTACGGCTTGCTCGATGGAGTCAAAGCACGCTATGGCATCGATAGATTCGCACTGATCGATTGTGGAAGAGGCACTATCCATGTATATACACATGGCGATCGGTTTGAGGTTCCCAGACTCCCGTCGAGCCGCTGCCACAACTTCAGCTACGTAGTCATTGGCATGGAGCGGGGAACTCGGAGCGATAATAATCACCAGAACCCCGTCCACATCCGGTGACTTTAGCAAATCGGTCATGGCTTCTTTGTAAACTTCCCGGAAGTTGCCCCCGATCATACCCACCGGCCAGATATCAATAGGGTTCGTGATATGTATCCATTCCGGAGCTCCCTCCGCCAGTTTTTCCGGTAAACCGGGGGGAATATCCGCCAGTACTAATCCAAAGTCCTCACAGGCATCGGCAGACATAATACCGCCGGCACCGGTGATCGATATAACCCCTAACCTCGGTCCTTCCATATCCTGAAGGAATAGTAAGGCGTGAACGGCATCTCTCAGTTCAGATCCATCCTTTACACGAATGATTCCAGCCCGGTTAAAAGCGGAGCTGAATACATCGTCTTCACCAACAAGGGATCCTGTGTGGGAAACAGCCGCCTCGGCACCCGCCTCGCTGCGGCCCGTTTTAAGAACTATAACAGGTTTCTTCAAAGCGACCTTGGAGGCGATTTCCAGAAACTCCCTACCTCGCTTCATCCCCTCCATGTGAAGGGCAATCACCTTGGTGTAAGGATCATCGGCAAAGTACTCCAGTGCATCAACAAAATCGACGTCGCAACTGTTTCCGACATCAATGGCCTTCCCCCAGCTTTTGTAAGTGAAGCCGGAGGAAGCGACTAGAATTACACCGGTCTGGGTTACTACCGAAATGGGATAAACCTTTTCGGGAACGGGCAGATCGACAAAGCCGGTGGAGAAATGCAGAAAATTGTTGAGTGTCCCTATGGTATTGGGTCCCACTACGCGCACCCCATTTTCACGGGCAAGGACGGCGATTTGTTCCTGTAATTCGACGCCCTTTTGATCGGCATCCGCAAAACCCTGGCTGATGATGATTACCCTTCGGATACCGGCCTTCACGCACCGTTCAAAGACCGGCAGAACCAGATCCCTCCCCACGGAGATCAACGCCAGATCAGCTATCTCCGGAACTTCCAGAACTGAAGAATATGCCTTGATACCGCATATTTCCGGGGCATTTGGGTTTATCGGATAGATTCTACCTCTATACCCGTATCTCAACATACACTCAACGTTGTTATAAGCCCCTGCTCCAGTCTTACGGGTAGCACCAATCACAACAACCGATTCCGGCTCAAAGAACTTTCGCACGAATCAAAGCCCCCTTTACATAATTTAAAAACCGTTATAGAAACTGTAATAGGAAACGGAACGTCCCCTGTCAATATAATTCTGTTGACCACGGATAAATTGACCGATAAGGCTTCATGTGCTATCAGCAAGTGGTAACACATAAAATGCCGCCATACAGAATTGGCAGTTTTGACAGTTCATCCAATTCATGTTACAAGGTATTAGTTTTTATGCAAATATGCCTAAGTGGAAGGTTATGGATAGAAAAACTAAATTCACTGATTCTTCTTTACACACGGAACAGGATTTCCAAAATCTACTAAAAATAATTAAGAAGCTAAGGTCTCCTGATGGATGTCTGTGGGACATCAGTCAGAAAAAAGAAGATGTTGGAAGATATTTGATAGAGGAGGCCTATGAGGTCATTGATGCCATCGATAGCGGTTCCCCGAAGGGGCTTAAAGAAGAGCTGGGCGATCTTCTCTTTCAGATACTTTTTCTGGCGAGAATCTCGGAAGAGAACGGTCAATTTGATATATCCGATGTTATAAAAGAAATATCACAAAAAATGATTCGTAGACACCCCCATGTTTTTGAAAATAAAAAGGTTAAAGATATCGAAGATATCAAATCCAACTGGGAAGACATAAAAAAACAGGAAAAAGACATACAAGATAAAGACCAATCCCTTTTCAGTCAGATACCAAAATTTCTTCCTTCCCTCTTAATGGCACAGAAAATAACAAAAGAAGCTTCTAAGGTTGGTTTTGACTGGGAAAATGTTGATGGTGTTTTAAAGAAAATTGAGGAAGAGTTGGGAGAATTTAAGGCTGCCCTCAGGTCGAAAGAAAAAGAAAAGTTGAAAGACGAAATCGGTGACATTATATTTTCTGTGGTAAATCTCAGTAGATTCGTAGAAGTCAGCGCAGATGAAGCACTAAGGTCTTCCATCAAGAAATTTACGGAGAGGTTCTCTTACATTGAAGAGAAATCGAAAGAACAGGGGAAAACCTTGTCTGAGACAACACTTGAAGAGATGGAGCAGCTATGGAACGAATCGAAGTCAAACATTCAGGCATAAAGGAAGAATTAGATGTTGGATACTGAGTGATAGTAACTGTGACAGTCTCGTAAAAAGTCTTTTTTTGTCACCCTGAACTTGTTTCAGGGTCTCTAACTTACTGATATAATTAGATGCTGAAACAAGTGAGATGCTGAAACAAGTTCAGCATGACAAATGGTGCAGTTTGTGATTTTTTACGAATACATCAACTTTAAGGATTAAAAATATGAAGTTTTTTTTATGTGTTGCAGGATTAGTTTTGATAATCGAGGGACTCCCCTATTTTGCCTTTCCGGGAAAAATTAAGTCCTATCTGATGAAAGTACAAGACATACCTGATACAACCTTAAGGATTCTCGGTCTATCAGCAGTTATAACAGGTCTTATCCTCGTATATCTTGGGAGAAATTAAGATAATTTCATTGACTTTGAAACATTTTTCGATTATTTCCCACAACCTGTTGTTGACGACCTGATATGCCCAAAATCTCCATAACCAATGTGACATGAAATTAGAAGAATTCAATTACAATCTGCCTGAAGAGTTAATCGCTCAAAAACCGTCCATTTTAAGAGACCACTCCCGGATGATGGTTGTAGACAGGAACAGCGGAAAAATCGACCATAAGTTCTTTTATGACCTGCCGGAATTTCTCAGAAAGGGCGACGTACTGGTCACAAACAACTCCAAGGTAATCCCTGCAAGGCTCACCGGGAAAAAGGCAACCGGCGGATTGGTTGAAACGCTCCTTCTATCAAGAAACGGCCGGTCTTCGCCTGACTCTCAAATATGGGAAGTATTGTTACGGCCGGCAAAAAGAGTTGGTATCGGCACCCAACTATTTTTCGGTAACGAAGGCAGAGCAGAAGTAATTGAAAGAATTTCAGAAAAGAAATGGTATCTCAAATTCGAAACAGAAACAGAGTTTGATAATTTCCTGGAAAGGCACGGAAAGGCACCACTGCCTCCATACATCAAAAGAGGGAAAGATGAAAAACGGTCTCTTGAAGACATTGAAAGATATCAGACAATTTACGCCCGTGTACCCGGCTCGGTAGCGGCACCCACCGCCGGCCTTCATTTTTCCCCACATTTACTGACAACCCTGGAAGAAAAGGGATTTGATATCGTGTCAGTCACGCTACACGTAGGATATGGAACGTTCCTCTCCATAGAGACCGAATCCGTGGAAGATCACTCCATGGAGAAGGAGTCCTTTGCCGTGGATGAAGAAACTGCTCGGACTATAAACCGGGCAAAAAGGGTTATTGCCGTAGGAACAACTTCAACCAGGGTACTGGAATCCGTTGCTGATGATACGGGAACAATAGAACAATCATCAGGATATACGGCGCTGTTCATATATCCTGACTACTGCTTTAAGAGGGTTGATGCACTGTTAACCAACTTCCATCTTCCCAAATCGTCACTTTTTCTCCTTGTCTGTGCCTTTGCAGGAAAGGACCTGATGCAGGAAGCATATAAGAAAGCAATAGAGGAAAAATATCGTTTTTATAGTTATGGTGATTGTATGTTGATATTGTAAAAAAGTGCCTAAATTTAATCCGCCTTCGGCGGACCATAACTTTAGTTCACTTTAGGCACTTCAAACTTTAGGCACTCGTAAAAAGTCAGTCATTCCCGCGTAGGCGGGAATCCATAGAGGGTTAAGTGCTTGAAAAGACTGGATTCCCGTTTTCACGGGAATGACAAAATTGTGCATATTTCGACTTTTTACGAGACTGTCAAACTTTAGGCACTATTTAAATTTTTGCTTATTATGGATTACCAGTTCAAGCTACTGAAAAAAGATACCGGATCCGAAGCACGGCTGGGGAAAATGCTCACTCAGCACGGCGAGGTGGATACACCGGTCTTCATGCCGACGGGAACTCAGGCCACGGTAAAGGCCCTTGTTCCAGAAAGGGTAAGAGAATTGGGGGCAGAGATTATCCTCAGCAACACATATCATCTCTACCTCAGACCCGGTCACAAACTCATCAGGGATCTTGGAGGATTACACAAATTCATGAACTGGAACCGTCCTATACTCACGGACAGCGGTGGATTCCAGGTATACAGCTTACAAACTCTAAGAAAAATAAATGAGGAAGGTGTGATGTTTCAATCACATATTGATGGTTCAAAACATTTTATAAGCCCGGAGAGTGCCATAGAGATTCAGGAGGCCCTCGGTTCCGACATTATGATGTGTTTTGATGATTGCACACCATACCCTGTAGATTTCGATTATGCGGAAAGGTCTCTCAACATGACCATACGGTGGGCAAGAAGGTGTAAGAATTCCAGAAGCAACAGCAATCAGGCGCTGTTCGGAATAATACAGGGTGGTATTTATCCGGAATTGAGGAAAAGAGGGTTAGAAGAGCTTGCTGAGATCGGATTTGACGGCTATGCTCTCGGTGGATTGAGCGTGGGAGAACCAAAGCGCGAAATGCAGGAAATAGTTGAAGGTATCACTCCCCTTCTTCCGAAAGATAAACCGAGATATCTTATGGGCGTTGGAACACCGGAGGATATAGTGGAATGCGTCGGACGTGGCATCGATATGTTTGACTGTGTGATGCCCACCAGAAATGCACGAAATGGAATGTTGTTTACAAATGATGGAAAGGTTGTTATAAAAAATGCCCGTTATCGAAATGATGATTCACCAGTTGACGGTTTGTGTGATTGCTATACCTGTAAAAACTATTCACGGGCGTACCTGAGACATCTGTTTATAGCAAAGGAAATTTTGGGCATTATCCTGAATACTATTCACAATGTCAGATATTACATGAATCTCATGGAGAGGATCAGGGAAGCCATAAAAGACGACACCTATGAATATTTCATGAAAAAATTTAACGCTTAACGTTCATTTATTACTAAACTTGCGAAAAAACTTCGGACTTTAAACTTGACAGTCTCGTAAAAAGTCTTTTTTTGTCACCCTGAATTTATTTCAGGGTCTCTAACTTGCTGAAATAATTAGATGCTGAAACAAGTTCAGCATGACAAATGGTGCAGTTTATGACTTTTTACGAATGTATCACTATTGAGCCTGCAGAGGGCTTAAACTTTAAACTCGAAACTCATAATTAAGGAGGACAACAAATTGACTGATTTAGCTCATGCAATGGGGCAGTTTGGTTTTGGCGGAGCCAAAGGGCCTGACATCCAATTTATTGTAGTGATGGCTGTCATTTTTGGCATATTCTTTTTTCTTCTCATCAGGCCCCAGCAGAAAAAACAGAAGGCCATGAAAGAGATGTTGAACAATCTCAAACATGGAGATATGGTTGTAACCACCGGAGGATTACACGGAAAAATAACCGGTATCACGGATAATGTCATAACACTTGAGATCTCTGACAAAGTCAGGGTAAAGGTCTCAAAGCGATATATAGAAACAGTTACTCAGAAAGCAGATACTCAGAAAGCAGATAAGTAGCCGGATTGCTATAAAGCCTAAGAGGGGTACAGGATGTTTGACAAAAATATCAAGGTAAGAGTGGTTATTGCATTGCTTGTCACTATCACAGCATTATTTTATCTGATTCCCTCCCTGAAACCGGATTTTCCAATCCTTCAAGAAAAGAAGATCCATTTAGGTCTTGATCTTCAGGGAGGCATGCACCTGGTTTTGGAAGTAGAGACCGAAAAAGCTATTGAAAGCGCGGTTGAAAGGCTTTCAAATGACCTGAAGGAAACCCTCATGGATAAAAAAGTCCGGTTCAGACATTTAAGACGGACAAATGGCTCCATAATATCCATGGACCTTCCGGGCGGGGAAAACAGAGATGCATTTGAAAAAATCCTTAAAGATTCCTATCCCAACCTTGAAATAGAATCTTCGAAAACAGTGGATGGAAGCAACAAGGTCTACCTGAAGATAAAGGAAGAACATGCCGATTACATAAAAAAGTTCGCAGTTGAACAGAGTCTTGAAACGATCAGAAACAGGGTAGACCAGTTTGGTGTGTCAGAACCCGAGATAATCCCCCAGGCTAACGATCGTATCCTTATACAGCTTCCAGGAATAAAAGATTCGGTACGAGCTAAAAATCTCATCGGCAAGACTGCACTCTTAGAATTTAAACTGTTAGACGAAGAACACAGTTTAGACAACGCCCTCAAGGGCAATACCCCACCAGAGAGCATTATAGCTTATGGTTACAAGGTCGACAGAGAAACAGGACATCGAACCAAAATACCCTATTTGCTTAAGGTCAAGACCCTTCTCACGGGGGAATCTCTTGAGGATGCTCGGGTAAAGATCAGTGATCGGTTCGGTGAACCCTATGTTGCACTGAAATTCAATTCACAGGGTGCAAAAGATTTTGACAGGATAACCTCTGAAAACGTAAAAAAGCGTTTAGCCATTATCCTCGACGGTATCGTACATTCTGCTCCGGTCATACAGGAGAGAATATCCGGTGGCAATGCCCAGATCACCGGAACCTTTACCACAGATGAGGCCCATGACCTGGCAATCGTTCTACGGGCGGGGGCACTCCCGGCCCCGGTCAGGATACTCGAGGAGAGGACAGTCGGACCTTCTCTGGGACAGGACTCTGTCGATCAGGGAATGCTCTCCATTATTGTCGGTGGATTGCTGGTTATCCTATTTATGATAATCTACTACAGGTTTTCCGGCACTATCGCCGACATCGCTATTATCCTGAATATTATCATTATAATGGGTATATTAGCTGCCTTTCAGGCTACACTGACCCTTCCCGGAATTGCAGGAATTGTTCTTGTTATAGGTATGGCCGTGGATGCCAATGTTCTCATTTTTGAGAGAATCCGAGAGGAACTGCGTATGGGAAAGACGCCGAGAGCCGCGGTTTCGGGAGGATACTCCAAGGCCTTTGTCACAATTATAGATGCAAACATCACAACACTTATAGCAGCTGTTGTATTGTTTCAATTCGGAACAGGACCGGTGAAGGGATTCGCTGTCACCCTGAGCATCGGTATAATCGCCAGCATGTTTACGGCAATCTTTGTAACCAGAATTATCTATGACTATTTTATCTGGAATAAAAAGATCGAAAGAGTAAGTATATAAATTATGGAACTTATAAAACCTGATGTAAATATCAATATTGTAGGCAAAATGAAGGGCGCCGCAATCTGCTCTCTTGCCTTAATAATAGTAAGCATAGCATCCCTGATACTTCATGGAGGTCCCCGGCTCGGCATTGATTTTGCCGGAGGAACTTTGGTTCAGGTTCAATTTAAGAAAGAGACAACCATCGACAGGATGAGAACCGCCCTGAAGAAGATTGATCTTGAAAACAGCGTGATCCAGCAATTCGGCCACAAAGACAACAATGAATTTCTTATAAGGACTGAAAAGTCTACCGCTGATCTCAAAGGACTTTCCGGCGAAATAGAGGAGGCATTAGCCGCCACATACAATAAAGATGAATTTGAGGTAAGAAGGGTGGAAATTGTTGGACCAAAGGTCGGAAAGGATTTAAGACAAAAGGGTATAAACGCTATGCTTATCGCAATGATAGGTATTCTTATCTATATTACCTGGAGGTTTGAATTCCGTTACGCGATTGGTGCAATCATTGCGCTGACACACGATGTCCTCATTACCGTCGGGGTCTTCTCCCTTTTAGACAAGGAATTCACTCTCCCCATTATTGCGGCACTGCTAACAATCATAGGTTATTCCCTTAATGACACCATCGTCGTCTATGACAGGATTAGGGAAAATACCAGAAAATTCAGGAAAAAGGCTCTGCGAGAGGTAATAAATTCGAGTGTTAACCAGGTATTGAGCAGGACCATCCTTACCTCAGTAACCACTCTTCTTGTTGTTTTTGCACTGTTCTTCCTCGGTGGAGCAGTCATTCATGATTTTGCCTTTGCCTTACTCGTGGGAATACTGATCGGAACGTATTCATCTGTATTCATCGCTAGTCCCACAGTGCTGGTTTGGGAAACTTTCAAGCCTTCAAAAAGAAAGAAGAGAAAATAAGTTGTCCCCTTTTGAAGTCGCAGGACTGACCATTTTTATCCTTGTTCTGTTTATAGGGATATTTTCCATTATATTCGGCTTCCCGGGAACAGTGATAATACTTATTGATACTTTTGTTTACTCACTGATAACCGGTTTTGAAAAAATTGGCTGGAAGATAATAGTTGTACTTATAATCCTTTCACTCCTTGCAGAAACATTTGATTTCGTGTTGGGAAGCGCAGGTGCAAAAAAGTTCGGCTCATCTAAAAAGGGGATTGTGGCCTCAGTGATTGGGGGAATTGTCGGTGCAATATTAATGACCCCATTCCTCCTGGGATTGGGCGCTGTTATCGGCGCCTTTCTGGGTGGGTTTGCGGGAACATTCTTAGTAGAACTCATCGAGCAGAAAAATCTGAAACCCGCCGTTAGGGCTGGTTACGGAAATCTAATCGGAAGAATTACCGGTATATTTGCAAAAAGTTTTTTTGCTCTTGTTATGATAATTATAATTTTATCAACGATATATTCGTAATACAAGACAGATGCCACCAGCAGGAAACTGCAGGAAATACACGAGCCATACATTTTAAGGAACAAAACCATGAACAAAAGCAAGTCTAAAATTAAAGAATATTCTGAGGCTATAATAATCGCCATATTGATAGCGCTCTTTATTCGAACCTTTGTCATACAGGCATTTAAGATACCCTCGGGTTCCATGAAACCCACCCTCCAGATTGGTGACCATATCCTGGTCAATAAGTTTCTCTATGGAATAAAAATACCATACCTCAGAAAAACCATAATCCCTATAATAGAACCGAAAAGGGGGGACATCGTGGTTTTCATATATCCAATGGATCGATCAAAGGATTTCATAAAGAGGGTTGTCGGGATTGGCGGAGATGTAATAGAGATAAAAAATAAAAAGATTTTCCTTAACGGTTCACCTTATAATGACACCCACGGGGTCTATACGGACAAATTAGTGCTACCCTTGTCAATACAGCCACGCGATAATTTCGGGCCGGTAACGGTCCCTGAGGGATCCATATTCGTCATGGGAGATAACAGGGATCAGAGTTACGATAGCAGATTCTGGGGTTTTGTGAAATTAAGGGACGTTATGGGTAAGGCCTTTATTATATACTGGTCATGGAACGGTGACGATAATAACGTCAGGTGGAATAGATTCGCTAAAATCCTTAATTAAAACAAAAAATTGCCGGCTTCGTAAAAAGCTCTACTATGCCACTTTGCGGCATTATAATGGGAAGTAACTTTTACAAAGCATGTTTAAGGCCGATGGGGGCATCGGCCCCTACATATAGTAGGGTCTGTTCCCCGAACAGGCCGATGCTATATGTCTGGATAGTATCCGGAAGAATCGATAAGTTATATTAAATTCGGCCAAACGAGTTACCTGGAAGTCGGGTTCCCCCTCTCGCCCCCCCCCACAAATCCCCCTAAATTTCCCTCTTTTCCCGAAACCGCCCCAATGCAATCAGCACGGTGGTAATGTATAAAGAAACAGATTGACAACCGGCTTATTTGCGATATTATGAAATTAAGAAATTAGAAAAATATTAGCCATGAATATACAAAACATGAGGTGAGAAAAATGCCTTTAATCAAAGTAAGACGAAATTTCCAAATCACTATACCCAACAGTTTGCGCAAGTATTTAAAAATAGGAGAGGGTGACTATCTGGAGGCGGAAAGGCACGACGGTGAAATAGTTTTAAAACCGGTCAAGATGGTGCAGCCGGACCAGGCCTATTTTTATACAAAAGAGTGGCAGGAAAGTGAAGCGGAAGCAGACAGGGATATTGCCAATGGAGATGTTTTGGGGCCTTTTGATAATATTGAAGACGCTCTTAAGGCATTGAAAACCGCCAAAATATGATGAAGCTGAACTTTACTAAAAATTTTGTTCGGGATTATCGCAGACTGCCGCTGGAGATACGGGAAACCGTTGATAAGCAGCTTGAGTTACTGCTGTCCAATCCAAAACATCCTTCCTTAAACATAAAAAAAATGAAAGATCCGAGAAATATTTGGGAAGGCAGGATAACAGCTTCGTACCGTTTTACTTTTCAAATAATAAAAGGCTCCTATATTTTGCGAAAAGCAGGCACTCATGACATTTTAAGAAAACCTTGATATTCCTGCCGAGATAGACGCGCAGGCGGGACGTTCGTGACGGCTAAATGGAACATGGAGTTTGAGTATTATGGACGGAAAATCATTGAACGTGACTGAGGAAAAGCTGAACAGGCTCAAAGAAATCCTTCCCGAAGCATTCACGGAAGAAAAAATCGACTGGGAAAAGCTGAAGGCCGCTCTGAGCGAGGATATTGAATTTAAAGACGAGCGGTATGTGCTGAACTGGGCGGGGAAGTCGGACGCGTTCAGGGTCTTGCAGTCGCCAACAACGGCGACTCTTGCCCCCTGTAAGGATGAGTCGGTCAATTTTGACGGCACGGAGAACATCTTTGTAGAGGGTGAAAATCTTGAAGTTCTGAAGGTTTTGCAGAAATCCTATTTCGGCAAAATCAAGATGATTTATATCGACCCTCCCTATAATACCGGCAATGACAACTTTATCTATCCCGATAAATTTTCCGAGACCAGAGAGGAGTACCTGGGCAGAATCGGCGATAAGGACGAAACCGGCTACATGACCCGCGAAGGCCTGTTCCGCAAAAACAGCAAGGACAGCGGCCATTATCACTCAAACTGGCTCTCCATGATGTATCCGAGATTGTTTCTGGCAAGGAATTTATTAAAAGACAACGGTGTTATTTTCGTATCCATTGATGACAATGAGGTTCATAATTTAAGGCTTTTAATGAATGAGGTGTTTGGGGAGGAGAATTTTGTTGGGAGTTTCCAGTGGCACCGTCGTCAACGTGCCGATAGCAGAAATCAGTCAAATGCATCAACTGATCATGAATACATAATAGCTTATGCTAAAAGCGAAAAGGCTGTCTTGCAAGGAGCCGATATTGATACAGAGAAATATAAAAATCCCGACAATGACTTTCGCGGTCCTTGGGCTAGTATTGATCTCTCTGGTTTAGCAACAGCTTCACAAAGACCAAATCTCCATTATGATATTATTGATCCAAGTACTGGAAATATTTATCCACCAAACCCTAGTAGGGGATGGTCGAAAAGTAAAGAAAACGTCCAAAAAATGATTGCAGAGGGGCGGATATTGTTCCCTAAATCGCCGACAGGCAGGCCAAGAGAAAAGAAATTTCTGAGAAACCTATTAAGCACCATAACAGGATTTTCAACATGTTTGGACTCGAAAAAAGTTGGTTATACAACCAATGGTACAAGAGAGGTGACCGATATATTTAACGGAAAATACTTTGATTTTCCAAAACCTTCAGCACTCATCAGAAGTTTTGTTAAGCAGTCCACACAAACTAATGACAACGACATTATCCTCGACTTCTTCTCCGGCTCCGCCACCACCGCCCATGCCGTCCTCGACCTCAACAAGGAAGACAACGGCAGCCGCAAATTCATCATGGTTCAACTCCCCGAAAAATGCGATGAAAAATCGGAAGCCTTCAAGGCGGACTATAAGACAATTGCCGAAATCGGCAAGGAACGCATTAGACGCGTTATCAGGAAAATCGAGGAAGATCAGGGCGGCAAACTCGATTTTGGCGGCGGCAAACAGGATTTGGGCTTCAAAGTTTTCAAACTCCGGGAATCCAACTTCAAAATCTGGCGCTCGAAAATAGAAACCGAAGCAGAGCTTGTCGAACAGTTGCAGCAACACCTTGAACCGCTGGATGAACACGCCAAAACCGAAGACGTCCTTTATGAACTGCTTCTTAAATCCGGTATCCCGCTGACGGCAAAGATTGAAAACAAAGGGGGTTATTGCCTGGCAAATGACGGCGAAATCGCCCTTATGCTTGAAAAGGTGGATGAGAGTATTATCAAAAAAGTCATAGCGGAAAATCCTAATAAAGTAATTACCCTTGACAGACTTTTTAATAACAATGACCAATTAAAAACCAATACCGCATTGCAGATGAAGGACGCGGGGATAGAGTTTAAGGCGGTGTAAATATGAATGAAAAAAATCATTGCTTAGTCTTAACACAACACAGGGAAAAAGATTTATACAACGATTTTCATGGGAAATACTATCATTTTCCAGCCAATAAAAGTAAATCATATTTAAACCAATTTAATGATTTGCCAATAGAATTTGTTTATTACGAACCTGTTAAAAATGGTGGGAAAGGCGAATTTTATGGTTATGGGGAAATTACTAAAAAACCATTTAAAGATAAACGAGAAGAGGGTTTTTACTTTGTTGAAATAGATGAGTTCAGGGAATTCACTGATCCAGTATCTTACAAAGACAAGGATGGTAATTTAATTGAAGAAATTAATAATAAGCATTACAATCCGCAAAATGCTGTTAGAAAAATACCCCAAAAATTATTAGAAGAAATATGCCTTGATGGCGGTATTGTTCTGAATATCGAATCCGATTCTCATTTGATTAAAGTCCTTGGAGAGCAATTAATAGGCTCAGAAAAGGTTGGAATTCTAGAATTGATAAAAAATGCCATTGATGCCCAAGCTACTTATTGCCGTGTTCGTATAGAAAATATAGCAAGTCTAACAGAAATTGATAAATCCAATTATGAATTCCCTAACCATGAAGGCCCGGTCATAATAATTGAAGATGATGGTATAGGGATGGATAAAAACGTTATTCAAAATGGATGGCTAAGACCAGCTTCAACAATTAAAACAAACATAAAAGAGCAACTGAAACAAGAGAGGCTAAAAGCTACTAAAAGTGGGAACTTAGGCAGTTATGACGCTCTACTTCGCAAATTAAAAAAAGAACACGGTGGTAGAATACCTTTAGGAGAAAAAGGAGTCGGCCGATTTGCAACCCATCGTTTAGGAAGGTTTTTGGAGTTAAGAACAAGAACAAAAGAATTGCCTTATGAATTGGTATTAAAAATTGATTGGGATGAATTTGATGTAATTTCAAATAATTTTGTAAATCTAAATAGTATTGGCATTAGCCTTTTTAGAGAAGAGCCTAAAAGAAATTATGGCAATAATCAATCAGGCACACAGTTAATAATTTATGGTGGTAAAGACGGTTTTAAGTGGGATGAAAGCAAAATTCTTGAACTAAACAAATCTATTCTTAGCATTAATTCTCCATATTCAAAGTCTAAATTTAACAAATCAAAAGAGAATCAGCCGTTCAAAGCTATCTTAGAGTGTCCACAAATAGATAATTTACCTGATACTCAGATATATGAAGAATCTACACCAAACTTTTCTTTTGATGCATTAATAAATGAAAAAGGCATTGTAGATATATATGAAATTAAGTTCACACATCCGGAAGATAAGCTACCCGAAGCAAATTGGAGTGGCAAAAATGAAGATTTAAGATATTCAGAAGATAAAAATTATTGGTTAGAAAATAATAAAAAAAGAAATCCAGTATGCGGTGCTTTCTATATACATTTAGATGTTTGGTATCGTAGAAACGAGTGGATAGATTTACCAAATTACAAAGATTTAATTGAGTATCTGGATGAATTCGGAGGAATGGCAGTATATCGAGATGAAATATTGGAATTTGACGCAAAAATCGGTTCCGAATATGATTGGCTTGGTTTAAGCAAAGCACGAATTAAGCAAGCTTTTAAATTATCATATAGAGATTTTGTCGGCAATCTCGAATTAGACCAATCTGCAAATTTTGATTTAATTGATAAAACAAACCGAGAAGGTTTAATAGATAACCAAGCTTTTCGAGATTTGTCTTGCCTAACAAGAAACGCCATTAATCAATTACTCTTACCCCGTTATATTGGACAGAGAGATGCACTGGCAAAGCTTACAAAAGGAATTATTACAAACACCTCAACATTGAGAGATATCGCGAAAACATCCTCGACTTTCTTTTCTAATGTTACAGAAAGTAATTATCCTTTGGAAAATGACCCATATAATTTTTTCTCAAATCTTTGGGAAAAAGCTGAAGAAAGAAAAGCAGGTTTAATTAATCTTAGATTATCAATGAAAGAGCTGCAAAAAAGTATTAAAATGCTTGAGAATACACAAGAATTATTTGTAGAACAAGCTGGTTTTGGAATAGCGGTAGCTATTTCTTTACATGAAATAAATAAAATCACATCAAATTTTTACCATGGAATAGCTCATTTAATAAAAAGTGGAGAATTCGATAAAATACGGCTTGATAATTTAAAAGAAACGTCAGCTTCTCTAAAGTCTGAATTAAAAAGACTTAGTCCTCTTAGGGCTATAAGAAATGAGAACCGAATCGAATTTAATGTAATGAAATCCATTAAATATGCATTAGAAGTTTTTAAGCGCAAACTCGAAAAGGATAGAATATCTTTTAAGATATTAAACCCCAATGAAGACTTCCATATTTTTGGTAGGTACACAACCATAAACCAAGTTTTTGGTAATCTTTTTGACAATAGTCTTTATTGGATTTATAGAGCGGATGTACAAAAAAATGAAATTGAAGTTTTATTAAACAAACAATATAGAACTGTAATCTTTGCCGATTCAGGTTCGGATATCAGTGAAGTCATTCGGCCTTATTTGTTTCAACCTGGTTACAGCCTAAAAGAACCTCCAAGCGGATTAGGCTTATATATTTGTAAAAGTTATTTAAATTCAATGAAGGCAAGAATTTATGAAACTCCGAAAAAAGACCGTATACAATATTTGCAAGGTGCTCAATTCACTTTGGATTTCAACAAAACACCCGCCGGAAAGGAATAAGTTAGTGGATAAAAATATGACATATGTATCTTGGATGGTAAATTACCAATAAATAGTACTGCCGGAAAGCAGTTTACAATTGATTCTGAAAGAGTTTCATAAAATGATGAGGAATAATCATGTATAATATTTGTATTATTGATGATGCTTTTAATACACCTTGTATTGATATTGGTATCGATGAAAAATCGCCATTATGTAACTATGCCATAAAAAAAGCACTGGAATCTAATGAATGGTCGGATACAGAATTAAAGTCATTAATTGAAGAATTATCAAATAAATCGGATTTTTCGCTAAAAGGTTATGCCAATCCGGAGTTTTTCAATAATGATATTGATCATAATCCCGATATAGTAATTTTTGATTGGGATTATGGTACTCAAGCAAAACAATCAGAAGAATATTTAAAAAGTATTTTAGAAAACACTTTTTGCATTGTCTATATATACACAGGTTGTGATAAAACGGATGAAATTAAAAGAATTATTAAGGGTAATTCCTTTAACGAATTCAAAAATCGTATCGATTACTTTGAAAAAGAAGATAATTCGGTAAAAAGTATCGAAGATAAAATTAATGGGTTAAAGAAAAATAACTTTTCCTTTAAATTTGGTAAAAGAATCAGACAGGAATCACAAAAATCGGTTGATAATATACTGGTTAATCTTGGTAAAATCGATATAGAAAAAGCACAAAAGGCACTAAATATATCAGGTTCTAACCCCAGAGACTTGATAGAGTTTATTGGAGAAAGATACAAGAACCTTTTACTCTCAATCAATTTTAGTGAATTAGAATTGGAAAGCGAAGAATTTGCAGATGAACAAGCTGCTACTGAAGAAAGAGAATCTCAAAAAGATGATGTACAAGCGGACTTTCGTGATTTATGGAAACATCGTTTATATTTTGATTCAAAAGATAAAGTTGTAAGAAAAGGAGATATAATAAAATGGGATTCAGACTATTATTTGGTTTTAACACCGGATTGTGATTTATCCTATTTTTGGAATAAGACGCTCGGTCATTTAAATATTGTTCCTTTGTTGGATACTAATGAAGATAAAGAAATTATTAAAGGATCATTCTCTTTAACTAAGAGTATTAATAGCGGATTCAGAAAAAAAATAAATATAACATCTTTAAGTAATGCACTTTCTTTAGCTGGTTCACCGTTATTCTTGCCGTTCATTAATGAGACAAACTTCTTTCTTTTCCCAAAAATGATTTCGTCAAAAAAAATTGAAATGCCGACTGAAATATCTTCTAAGGAAATTCAAGAGAGGGCGAAAGTTCCATTAACTATTGATATGATGCGAAATGCTACAAAAATTACGACACTTAGTGAACCATTTCTAACTGCAGTCGTTGAACACATATTTGCAGAATTAAAAGGTTATGGAAGCCCGGATTATAACGAGGACATGATGAATGAACTAACCAAAAATGCAAAAGGAGTTTTTAAAAGTGATCCTTAATGCAATCGACCTATTCTCCGGCTGTGGAGGTTTGTCCGAGGGCTTAAAACAAGCCGGATTTAAAGTTGTTGCCGGTATTGAAATAGACAAGAATGCGGCAAGAACTTATAAAATGAATCACCCCGAAACCGTGCTTTTTGAAGACGATATAAGAAAACTGCGCACTGAAGAAATATTGAACCTGCTGAATAACAAACCTCTTCATCTGCTTGCCGGGTGTCCGCCTTGTCAGGGTTTTTCAGCGCTGAGAAAATTAAATCGTAAACAGGCCGTTCTTGACGAGAGAAACGGCCTTATTGAAGAATATTATCGTTTTATTGAAGAATTAAAGCCTTTAACAATAATGCTGGAAAATGTTCCCGGTTTGGTTGATTACTCATTGTTTAAAAGAATACTTAAAAAAATTAAAAAACTGGGCTATGAAATTGATTATAAAATTGTGAATATCGCCGAATACGGTGTGCCTCAAAGAAGAAAAAGATTGGTGCTTGTAGGCTCAAAATTAGGCAAAATTGAAATTGCACCGGGGATAGGAACAATCTTTACGGTCAGGGATGCCTTGGAAAAATTGAAACAAATCGATATCGAAAACGACAAATTGCACCAAATTTACCAGAACCATACCGAGCGTGTACAAAAATTAATTTCATTTATACCTAAAAACGGCGGGAGTAGAAAAGATCTGCCTGATGAATTTAAATTAAAGTGTCATCAAAGAGATAACGTAGGATTTAACGATATATACGGCAGATTAAGTTGGGATACTGTATCTTCAACAATAACGGGCGGTTGTTTAAATCCCTCAAAAGGAAGATTTTTACATCCGGAAAAAGACAGATGTATTACGGCAAGAGAAGCCGCATTAATGCAGACATTCCCTGTTGGTTATAAATTTCCGACCGATATACCAAGAGCCGAGCTTGCCCTTTTAATCGGCAACGCTCTTCCGCCTGAGTTCAGTCGTAGACAGGCGGAGAATATCTTTCTCCATATTGAGAAATGTTATGACCGACATTTTTGATAAGAAAAAACGTTCGGAAATAATGAGCAAAATATCCGGCAAAAACACTAAACCGGAATTGATAATCAGAAAAGCGCTCTTTGCTGAGGGATATAGATATAGATTACACAGAAAAGATTTGCCCGGAAACCCGGATATGGTTTTTCCAAGCAAAAAGAAAGTAATTTTCATTAACGGATGCTTCTGGCACGGGCATAATTGCAAAAAAGCGGCTTTGCCTACAACCCATAGAGAATTTTGGGAAAAGAAGTTAAGCGGCAACAAAGAGAGAGATAAGCGGAATTTGGTAAAACTGAAAGCAATGGGCTGGAAAAACTTGGTGATTTGGCAATGCCAAATTAAAAAGAGCACACTTGAAACACAAATTGATAAAATAAAAGCATTCTTGGAAAATGAATAGGAGTTTATAATGAGTGGTGGGAATTAGGATTACTTCGATAGACGCTTTAACTGTGAACTTGAAGATTTTTATGACGATATAAAAGAGCGTTTTCCTGCTCTTGCAGAAGAATTGTTGAAAAAAGGAAAATTTATTTGTGAGATAATCCATGAGATTGATTATGATGTTTGCGGTGATACTATAATTGAAAATGATGCTGAATTTGAGTTGAGTTCGCTTAGAAAATTAAGGAAGACCGAAAATTGAAACTCCATTTCGACCCGAACCAACAATACCAGCTTGACGCGATAAATTCCATTGTCGGCATTTTCGAGGGCCAGCCGTTAAACTATGGAGACTTCGGTTTTACTTTTGATGATGAGAACTATCTGTTTCAGGAAGGCGGTGTCGGCAACCGCTTGACCATCAGCGAGGAGCAGATTCTTGAAAATGTGCGGTCGGTTCAGGATAAAAACGAACTGCCCGTTTCGGAAACGCTTGACGGCATGCACTTTTCCGTGGAGATGGAAACAGGCACCGGCAAGACCTATGTGTACCTCAGAACGATTTATGAACTGAGCAGAAACTATGGTTTCAGGAAATTCGTAATCGTTGTGCCTTCCATTGCCATCCGCGAGGGCGCTATAAAAAACCTTGAAATCACCTTTGACCATTTCCAGAACCTCTACGATAAAATCCCGGCAAACTTTGAGGTGTATGATTCCAGGCGGGTTTCCAATCTAAGGAATTTTGCCGTCAGCAACACTATTCAGATTCTTGTCATTAATATTGATTCCTTCGCCAAAGACGAAAACATCATAAACAAGCCGAATGACAAACTGACAGGCAAAAGACCGGTAGAGTTTATTCAGGCAACCGGTCCGATTGTGATCGTGGATGAACCGCAGAACATGGAAACGGACATCAGAAAAAAAGCAATTGATAACCTGAAACCTCTCTGCACCTTGCGCTATTCCGCCACCCATATCAGCCGCTACAATATGGTTTATAATCTTGACCCGGTGAAAGCCTACGACATGGGGTTGGTCAAGCAGATTGAGGTCGATTCAATCGTTACGGAAAATGACTTTAATGAAGCCTTTATCTGCCTTGAAAAGGTAAATGCCACAAAAACCCGTACCTCCGCGAAAATCAGGATCGATGTAAATACAAAGGATGGGGTCAAACGGAAGTCCGTGACGGCAAAAATCGGCGATGATCTATATGAGTTGTCCAATAAAAGGGAGATGTATAAAAACGGCTATATCATCAACGGCATTGACGTTGCCGAAGGGTTTATCGAGCTTTCAGGCGGTGAAACGGTTTTTGTGGGAGATGCCTTGGGCGGCCTTACCGATGAGGTGATGAAGGTCCAGATAAAAAAGACCGTTGAAGAGCATTTCCTGAAGGAAAGAAAATTGAAAGAGAAAGGGATTAAAGTCCTTTCTTTGATCTTTATTGACCGGGTGGCCAATTACCGCGCCTATGATTCCGACGGCAATCCATTTAAAGGCAAGTTTAGCCGATGGTTTGAAGAGGCATATCGGGAAGTTGCCGGAAAACCGGCTTATATGGATTTGATCCCCTTTGACGCGGAAGGTGTGCATAACGGCTACTTCTCGCAGGACAAAAAGGGCAAGTGGAAGGATACAAGGGGGAATACGCAGGCTGATGATGACACCTTCAAGCTCATTATGAAAAACAAGGAGCGGCTTTTGGATACAGATGAACCTTTGCGCTTTATCTTCAGCCATTCCGCTCTGCGCGAGGGATGGGACAATCCCAATGTCTTTCAGATATGCACGCTGAACGAAACCCGGTCCGAACTGAAAAAGCGACAGGAGATAGGCCGCGGGTTAAGGCTGGCGGTCAATCAGGACGGCAATCGAATACATGATGCCAATATCAACCGGCTGACGGTCATTGCCAATGAGTCTTACGAGGATTTTGCCAGGCAGCTTCAGGCGGAAATTGAAGAGGACTGCGGAGTATCTTTCAAGGGACGGATCAAAAACAAACGCAAAAGAGCGACTGTTAAATATCGCAAGGGTTTTGAACTGGATGAAAAGTTCAGGGAAATCTGGGACAGGATCAAATATCAGACAACCTACAGAGTCGAATATGATACTCAGGAATTGATACGAAAAGCAGCTCAAGCCATTGAGCAGATGCCCGCTATAAAAAAAGCCGTTATAAAAACAACAAAAACAGCCCTTGAATTTGATGAATCCGGTATCGTGGCTGAAATCAAGGCTTCCTATACGACCTCGCTTGACGGAGTATTCAGAATACCCGATGTGCTGTTTTACATTCAGGAAGGAACAAAGCTTACCCGTTCCACTATTCTGGAAATACTGAAAGATTCAGGCAGGATTGGCGATGTATTGATTAACCCTCAACTTTTTCTTGACAGCGTTGTTTCCGCGATAAAAGATGTTTTATACGACTTGATGATTGACGGGATTAAATATGAAAAGATGGGGGCAAAAGAGTATGAACTGCGCCTGTTTGAAGACTATGATGTTCATATCAACGATCTGACCTTTAAAATATCCAAACAGAACAAGACCGTTTACAGCAATCTTGTACCGCTTGATTCCAATGTGGAATACGCATTTGCCAGGGAATGTGAAAGCAGGGATGACATTGAGTTTTATTTCAAGCTCCCGTTCTGGTTTAAGATCAAAACACCAATAGGCAATTATAATCCTGACTGGGCTTTAATAAAAAAGAACGAAAAAACCGTTTATTTTGTTGCCGAAACAAAATCTGCGGGCCAGGAATTGAAAGCCAGCGAAAGGAGAAAAATCAAATGCGGAGACGCTCATTTTAGAGAGTTTGACGATGTAAAATACAGACAGGTTGCGACGGTTGGCGAACTGGATTAAAACAGCCTGATTAAAACACTTGACTCTGCATGCAAAAATTGTTAGTGTCCTTTTCCTAAAATCAGGATTTTTTCATGCTGAATCTGCTAATACCCTTTTAATTTGATCCGGAGAGGTTGAAAAAGGATGATAAAAATAAACGCTTTTTTAAACCAGAAATTTGTTCCGTCATAAAAGCCTTCTCATGCCCATGGGAAGGCTTTTTTCTTGAACTGAAAAGCGAGCGCATTCCCCGCAGCTTGCTGCGGGGAGCTTCAATAATTTGGAAATAAGGAGATTAAAGGATGAAAGAAAGAAAGGTAGTACTTGACGCAGAGGGAATTGACAGATCCCTGACAAGAATTGCCTATGAAATACTGGAAAAGAATAAAGGGGTAGAAGATCTGGTGCTGGTTGGAATCAGAACGGGCGGTGTATTTCTCGCAGAAAGGCTCCGTCAAAAGATTTCCATGATTGAAGAAGTTAATGTATCTGTAGGTATTTTAGACATAACACTATACCGCGATGATCTGCTGACAACTAATAAAAAACCGATGCTGGGAAAAACAGACATCCCATTTTCACTGGACAACAAAAAAGTCGTTCTCGTTGATGATGTCCTCTTCACCGGAAGGACCATACGGGCAGCGATGGATGCACTAATAGATTTTGGCAGACCAACGCTCATTCAGCTTGCTGCTCTCATCGACAGGGGACACCGTGAACTTCCCATAAGGGCGGATTTTGTCGGTAAAAACCTCCCTTCGTCACTATGGGAAGAAGTCAGTGTAAATCTCATAGAAACAGATGGAAAGGATGAAGTTGTTATTATTGAAGAAGAAGAATAAAAAAGTGCCTAAAGTTTGAAGTGCCTAAAGTGAACTAAAGTTAAAACACATTGACTGAGGTAAGACATGAAGTTAGCAAGTAAAGATGTTTTAGGCATAAAGGAGCTTTCTGTAGATGAGATAAATCTTATCCTTGATACTGCAGAATCCTTCATAGAAGTCTCGACAAGAGATATCAAAAAGGTTCCCACCCTCAGGGGGAAAACCCTTGTTACTCTTTTTTATGAACCAAGCACCAGAACAAGAACGTCCTTTGAAATAGCGGCAAAGAGGCTGAGTGCAGACACTGTCAGTATTTCTTCCACCACAAGTAGCGTGGTAAAGGGAGAAACCCTCATCGATACAGCCAGGAACTTAGAGGCCATGAACCCCGATATTATAGTAATGAGGCACAGTGCTGCGGGAGCACCGCATATGCTGTCCAGGCTGATTAAACAGTCCATAATTAATGCAGGAGACGGGGCTCATGAACATCCCACCCAGGCACTGCTGGATATGATGACCATTAAAGAGAAGAAAGGAAAAATTGCCGGCATCAAGGTGGCCATTATAGGAGACATCGCCCACAGCAGGGTGGCCCGGTCCAACATCTACGGTCTCACTAAAATGGGTGCGGATGTGACAGTGGCCGGACCGATTACTATGATGCCCAGAGATATTGATAAAATGGGTGTCAAAGTTCATTACCATATAAAAGAGGCAATAAAAAACGCCGACATAATCATGATGCTAAGAATTCAGCTTGAGAGGCAGGGTGATAGCATCTTCCCATCTCTTAGGGAGTACTCCAATTATTATTGCCTGAATGCTCAAAACATAAAACTGGCAAAGGATGATGTCCTTGTCATGCATCCGGGGCCTATCAACAGGGGGGTGGAAATCGCGCCTGATATTGCCGACGGTTCCTACTCGGTTATTCTCGACCAGGTAACCAACGGTGTTGCAGTACGAATGGCTCTTCTCTATCTGCTGGCGGGGGGTAAATAATGAATATTTTACTTAAAGGAGGAAGGGTTGTCGACCCTTCACAAAATATTGATGAAGAGATAGACCTCTTGATAAAAGAGGGGGAAATTGCACAGATCGGTAAAAATATTAAAAACACGACCACTGATTCAGCACCTGAGACACTCAATCTTGAGGGTAAAATCGTGGTACCGGGATTAATTGACATGCACACCCATCTGCGGGAACCCGGCTTTGAATACAAGGAGACGATTCAGACAGGTTGCCAGGCGGCGGTGGCAGGAGGATTTACCTCAATCGCCTGCATGCCGAACACAAACCCGATTAATGACAATCGATCTGTAACCGAGTTTATACGTCGACAGGCAAAGCAATATAATCTGGCAAACGTTTATCCAATTGCAGCTATAAGCAAGGGATCTGAAGGGATTACCATGACAGAATTCGGGGATTTAAAGGACGCCGGCGCTGTGGCATTTTCAGATGACGGGAGACCGGTAATGAACAGCGCCCTGATGAGGAGAGCGCTCGAATACGCCTTTTCCCTTGATATCCCGGTAATATCACACTGTGAGGATACTGCTTTATCTGCCGGTGGATTGATGAATGAGGGATTTGTATCCACAGAACTGGGACTTCAAGGAATCCCTAATATCGCAGAAGATATAATGGTAGCAAGGGATATAGCAATCGCCGATTATACGAATACTTCCGTCCATATCGCCCATGTAAGCACAGCCGGATCTGTCAGATTGATAAGGGCGGCTAAAAAAAGGGGGGTAAAGGTCACCGCAGAAACCGCCCCACATTATTTTTCCCTTACCGATGAAACCTTGAATGAATATGATACCTGTGCCAAAGTATATCCCCCTTTGAGGAGTGCGGATGACTTAACGGCAATAAAGGAAGGGCTTTCCGATGGCACCATTGATGCGATCGCAAGCGACCATGCTCCCCACTCCTCTATAGAAAAGGAAGTGGAATTTGAATATGCCTCCCCAGGAATGATAGGGCTGGAAACTTCACTCTCGCTCAGCCTTAAACTGGTTTCAGAGGGAATCCTCACTCTGGACCAGCTCATCTTGAAGATGAGTACAAACCCTGCCGGGATCCTGAGAATACCAAAAGGAACGCTAAAGATAGGCTCCGATGCCGATATTACGGTAATCGACACAGAGCGGGATTGGACAGTGGATATAGACACGTTCCGGTCAAAAAGCAAAAATTCTCCCTTCAACGGCTGGAAGTTCAAAGGCATGGCAGTACTTACCATCGTGGGTGGAGAGATAAAGTACAGTGTGTAACTATGAAAGAAGAAAAACCAGAACAAATAAGATATCTTCAACAGCTAAAAGAGTGGATTGAACTTAAAAGGGAATTTGACATTCTTGACCTTTTCTCGATACTCCACCCGGCTGATATCGCCGATCTGATCGACAACCTGAAAGAGGAAGAAAAGATCCATCTCTTTGCCCTGCTGGATCTTGAAAAGGCCTCCGATGTCATCTTAGAGTTGAGCGATATTTCAAGAGAGCAGATACTCGAAGAGATTTCCGACAAAAAACTGACCGAGATCATCGATGAAATGGATTCGGACGATGCCGCCGATATTATCGCCGATCTCCCCGCAGAACAGGCCAAAGCGGTCCTTGAGGGAATTGAACCTGAAGACTCCGAAGATGTCAGGAAACTCCTGAAACATGAAGAGGATACAGCCGGTGGTATCATGCAGTCGGAACTTGTCAGTGTACAGGAAGGCGCCACCATCCGGGATGCGATACAGGCCGTTATCAGGGAATCGGAGGAAATCGAAAATATTTATAATGTATTCGTTGTGGACAAAAAAAACAAGCTGGTTGGAACCATCCCCCTGCAAAGGCTCATAACGGCTAAACCGAACACTCTGATACATAAATGCATGGATGCAAACATACTGAGCGTTAATGTTGATGTTGATCAGGAAAAGGTTGCCAGGATGTTTGAAAAGTATGATCTCGTTTCTCTTCCTGTCGTTGACCATGCGAACAGACTTCTGGGAAGAATCACCGTCGATGATGCCGTCGATGTTATGGAAGAAGAAACGTCAGAAGATATTTTCAGAATAGCGGGTCTGGGTGAAGATGACAGTGTCTTCAACAAACCTATCCAATCCATAAAGAAAAGACTGCCATGGCTCTATCTAAATCTCATGACAGCATTTGTCTCTGTATTTGTAATCGGATTCTTCGAAGATACCATCAAAATAGTGGTGGTTTTGGCTGTTTTCATGCCGTTGGTAGCGGGACTCGGAGGAAATGCGGGTGGCCAGACCCTTGCCCTTGTGGTCAGGGGATTAGCCCTGGGTGAGGTAACATTTGAAAACTCCAAAAAAACTCTTTACAGACAAATTCTTGTAGGAATTGCCAACGGTGTGGCTGTTGGGACTATAGTTGGTATTATAGCCTATTTTTGGAAGGGAATACCAGCACTGGGAATCGTACTGGGTTTGGCAATGGTAATCAATATCTTTGTGGGTACAATGGTAGGAACATTAATTCCCCTCGGTTTGAAATGGTTGAAGTTGGATCCGGCCCTCGGCTCCAACATCTTTGTCACAGCTTTCACAGATGCCTTTGGATTTTTTACTTTTCTCGGCCTGGCTACTATCTTTATAAAATTATTAATATAAATTGCCTATGATTCCTAAGCACAGCAAAAAGGCTTCTGCAATTGTCCTTCGCTCTCTCGACTACGGAGAATCTGACAGGATCATTACTTTTTATACAGATGACTTCGGTAAGCTCACGGGAATCGCAAAGGGAGCCCGGCGCAGCAAGAGGAGATTTCCGAATGCCCTTGAACTGTTTTCCCTCTCAAATATCCTATTCTCTATAAGAAGCGGCGGCGGGATGGCCTTGATCGAAAGCTGTGATGTAATAAACCATTATTCAGGTATAAGAGCCAATCTGGAGAAAACTCTCGTCGCTTCCTATTTCATCGACCTTACCGCTCAGTTCACATCGGAAGGCAAAAAAAACCGAAATTTGTTTCAATTACTACAAAACTCCCTTGAAATCATCGACGCCGGAAACTGCTCGGATACAATTACACGTCTTTTCGAGCTGCACCTGCTTAAACTTAAAGGATTTGAGCCGGTTTTAGACAGGTGTATAATCTGCAAGACACCTGTTAACGAAATAGAAATTGCGTATCGCACCAGACCCCTGCTATTCAGTCTAAGCGGGGGTGGAATAAAATGTCCTAAATGCAACTCCGACAACAAACATTCTATACCAATCTCCATCGGAACCATCATGACACTCCTTATGGGAAAAGAAATGGAAATCAGCAAGATTCACCGATTAACCCTATCGAGCCAGGCAGCAGAGGAAAGCAAAAAAGTCCTTGTCAGTTTTATCCAGCACCTTCTTGGAAAAGATTTGAAATCTTTAGATGTTATCAATAAAATCAAAAGAATGAGTCTTTGAAAGGAATATGACATTATGACATTTGACGAAATTCTGAAGATAAGGCGGTCTGTCCGATCGTACGATTCAAGACTCGTCAAAGAGGAAGATATAAGGGCAATATGCGAGACGGCCAGACTTGCTCCTTCCGCTCATAACAGTCAGACTTGGCGCTTTGTTGCAGTAACTGAACGGAATCGTATCGAAAAAATCTGCGATGAAGCTATGCTCCCTATCATACGCAACAGCTGGATGAAGACTGCCCCCCTGCTCATCGTCGGCTGTTCAAAACTGGATTTTGTGACAAATAAGGTCGGAAGCTTCGTCACCGGCATTGAATATTATCAGATTGATCTCGGAATTGCCATGGAACATATGGTACTTAAAGCAACCGATCTCGGTCTCGGTACCTGCTGGATAGGCTGGTTCAGTGAAAAGAAGGTTAAAGAGATCCTTGAAATACCAAAAAATATAAAGGTCCTGGCCCTCCTGACCGTCGGGTACCCTGAAAATATTACCATCATAAAAGAAAAAAAGAGAAAGTCTCTTGAGGAAATACTCTACAGGGAAAAGTGGAGTTCTGAATAAATTGCCACGCGGGAAGCCGCGGGGAATTAAACCCTACAGATTTCGCATCGCCCTTCAAGTGATTAGAGCAATCCGTGTAATCTGCGAAATCTGTGGATTACAAATAATAAGGAGCGAACTATGATAAAAGTAACCTGTCTGGGTGGTGCCGGATCAGTAACAGGATCCAATTATCTCGTTGAGAATTCACAGGGTAAAAAGGTTCTGGTTGACTGTGGTCTTTTCCAGGGCGGAAAGCAGATAGAACAGCGCAACTGGCAAGACTGGGGTTTTAATCCAAGAGAGATAAAAACCCTCTTTCTCACACATGCTCATATTGACCATAGCGGAAGGATACCGAAGCTGGTAAAGGATGGTTTTCGTGGAAAGATAATAACCTCCCCTCCTACAGCAGAACTATGTGAAATAATGCTCCTTGACTCAGCCCATATTCAGGAAATGGATGCCGAATGGCAGACTCGAAAAAACAACAGGCAGGGTAAAAAAGGAGTACTTCCCCTTTATGCAACAAACGATGCCGAGGAAAGCCTTCAGTATCTCTCCCCTATGGAGAGGGACCGGATAATAAACGTTGAACCAGGAATAAGGGCGCGTCTCAGGAATGCAGGACATATTCTTGGTTCTTCTATTGTTGAGTTGTGGATAGAGGAAGAAGCAAATAAAGAGACAAAAATCGTTTTTTCAGGAGATCTGGGAAAGCAGGATCAGCTGATTATCAAAGACCCACATGAGATTTTTACCGCAGATTATCTTTTTGTTGAATCTACTTACGGTAACCGACTGCATCGCTCCTTTGAGGACAGTAAAGAAGAACTTTTAAATGCTATCAAATACGCTGTATCACATGGTGAAAAAGTTATCATTCCGGCCTTCGCTCTGGAAAGGTCACAGGAAATACTTTACCTTCTTGGGGAATTTTACCGTGACGGTTCACTCCCTGTTATACCTGTTTACTTAGACAGCCCTCTGGCCATCAAGGCCACACAAATCTTTCGTAAAAACAAAAAGTATTATGATGAACAGGCGAGGGCCATTGTGGACCAGGGGTTTGATCCCTTTGATATGCCCAATCTGCATTTTACCCCCACTACCGAAGAATCCATCGCCATCAACAAAAAAACCGGTCCCGCCATTATCGTCTCCGCAAGCGGGATGTGTACGGCGGGCCGCATTAAGCACCACCTCAAACATAACCTCTGGCGCCCCGGAGCAAGTATTATAATCGTAGGATTTCAAGCTCAGGGGACTACGGGAAGAAAGATAGTTGACGGAGAAAAATCAGTTAAGATCTTCGGAGAGGATGTTGCTGTAAAGGCAAAGGTTTTTACAATCGGCGGATTCTCCGCACATGCAGATCAGAATGATCTTCTGGAATGGGTAAGCCATTTCGCTGAAACCCGGCCAAAGGTTTTTGTAGTCCACGGAGAACCCACGGCGAGTGAAGAACTGGCCAGAGTAATTCATGAAAAATTTGACATGGAGGTTCATGTTCCCGGGTGGAAAGAATGCCTTATGCTTAAAGCCAGGGAGGTGATTCAAAAAACAACACTCGATGAGGTGCAGCCGACGGATATAAGCCAAACCATGCTGAGGAAGATAATTGCTCTGGAAAAGGAAATGAAAAGATTGAAAAATCGTCTAACGGAAAAAGGGGAAGAGATAATAATCGGCGCGGATGATATGAACACAATCGAACATCTTCAAGAAGAGATCAAAAAAATTCTTCCGCAATAAGATATTGGAATGGTTGAGTTCCCCTAATTTTTATAAAGATGAACTACCCCGCAGCAAGCTACGGGGAATTAACCCCTATAGATTTCGCATCGCACTTCAAGTGATTAGAGTAATCCGTGTAATCTGCGAAATCTGTGGATTAAAGAGGTGACAGATCATGCATGAGAAACAGTATATTGTTGATGACCTCACAAAAAATGATACATGGAGAATGTTTAACATAATGGCTGAATTTGTGGAAGGTTTTGATGCACTCCCCGATGTATATCCGGCTGTAACCATTTTTGGGTCAGCCAGATCCCATTCCAATAGCACCAACTATAAAACGACAGAAAAGGTAGCTCGGCTGCTGGCAGAAAATGGGTTTAATGTTATCTCCGGTGGCGGACCAGGGGTTATGGAGGCAGCCAATAAAGGGGCTGCTGAGGGTGGTGGTAAATCAGTGGGGCTCCATATTCATCTCCCAAGCGAGCAAAAACCCAACAAGTATGCCAATGTTCGGCTCGATTTTAAATACTTTTTTGTCAGAAAGGTCATGTTTGTAAAATATGCCGTAGCTTATATCATTATGCCTGGGGGTTTCGGAACCCTTGACGAACTTTTTGAAGCCCTCACTTTGATTCAGACCAGAAGGATAAAACCTTTCCCTGTCATTCTTATAAATTCCGGATACTGGAAAGGCCTCAGTGACTGGATAAAGAAAACCCTGATCAAGGAAAAACATATATCAAAATCAGACATTGATCTTTTGAGACTTGTGGACACTCCGGAAGAAGCCGTCGACATAATAAAGAAAATAGTAATAGTATAATTGAGGAATACATCCCCTAAATCCGATATTAAGGTTTGAATTAGCGGGAAAATGATTGAAAAAACCTCGTCGATTCAGTATGATAAGTTCACCAAAAACAAAAAACATACTGTAACCAACGAGGTTAGATTAATGGTACA
>Ga0268282_1000045_pt1 | contig 79460 bp, 70 predicted proteins | sample saktaG_12_FD_190133 | JGI IMG/M metagenome (GOLD analysis project Ga0268282, IMG submission 190133) | Saline water microbial communities from Sakinaw Lake, British Columbia, Canada - sak_2011_5_24_120m | ecosystem: Environmental > Aquatic > Non-marine Saline and Alkaline > Saline ...
TATTTTTGTCGCTGTGGATAACTATCAATCATTATTACTCTTTTTATGTTATCATATTAGCATTAAATCTTTTAATTTAATAAAGTTTATTTCTATGAAAAAAATATTTTCTTCAGCTAAGCCAATAATTTTAATTTTGGCTATTTTTGTTTTAAGTTTTGCGGGCGCGATTGGCCTTCGCATAGCAATTGCGGCATGGACGGGACCCGGCGCCGCTCCTCCGGGAGATAATGTTGACGCGCCGATTAATGTCGGCAGCGCTAACCAAAGCAAAGCAGGGGGATTTGACGCATCGGCGCTTTATCTTGACGGCTACAGCTCTGAAATAAATATAAATTCGGGAGCATTAGTATTTGATGCCGCAGATGATGGCGATTGGGACTTGCAAGTTTACGAAGGAAGCGTAAGAGTGGGAAGCGGAGAAAATTTTTATATCTTAGATTTACCAAGTTGTTCAGGAAAGTTATATACTGATGCTTCGGGACAAGTGCTTTGCGGGCTTGACGATACAGGCAGTGATAGCGATGGTTATTTACCAGACGATCCAGCCACAAGTGATGTTGATATGAGCGATGAAAACATTATTAATGTTGAAGATATTTATGTAAACGATTTATATGATAAGGGTACTGGGAGTAGAATAGAGGTTTGGGATGATATGGATTTTAATGGTCGCGATCTTTATGGAATTGATAAAATGACAATTAACACCATTGATCCTCTCTATAATATTAACGGCGAAAAGTTTGCCACTTATATGGCGGCGATGACGGGAGTTAAGGAAGAAACGACAGGAAATGTTAATTTGAAATGTGAAAAAGGCGGTTGCCTTAAAATTATTGATTTTGACAAAGTTGAGAAAGGTTCGGATTTATGGCTATTTTATCAGGTTACTGATTTTGGAAAGGATTGGGAAGATTTAGTCGCGCTTTTAACTCCTGAAGGCAAGAATGATGTTTGGTATGAAATTAATTTCAGCGAACATCAGCTATTAATCTACGGCGAAAAAGAGGGGAGAGTTTCTTATCGCCTCACCGCCCTCCGCTTTGACTATAAAAAATGGCCTAATATCAGTACAGAAGAAGGATTAGAGGGAATGAAAGTTGAATTTAAAAATCAATAAATTTATGGCGAAAGATGAAGAAGAAATAAAAGTGAAAATAAAACGGCTTAAAGAATGTTTTGAAAAAACGCCGGAGATTTTAATGGCCTTTGTTTTTGGCTCTCAAGCAAAAGGCAGAGCTATACAAGTTTCTGATTGGGATATCGGGGTCTACTTTAAGCCAAAAGAATATTTAGAATTGGAAACAGAGGAAAATTATTCTGGAGAGAATAAGATGTGGTCCGACTTAGTAGATATTTTGGAAACGGATAATGTTGATTTTGTAGTTTTGAATAGAGCCCGCCCCAGTTTGGTCTATAATGTTTTAAGAACAGGAATTCCCTTGACAATGAAGGACAAAAAGCTTTATTTGGAGTTGCTTTGTAAGGTGAGTTATGAAGCAATGGATTGGTGGCAGTTTGTTTTTGATTTTTGTAAAATAAAAGAAAACGCTAAATCTCTCTCGCCCGAAGCAAGAACCAATATTAAAGAAAGATTAGATTTTTTGGAGGAGCAGCAGAAGGACATTGAAAGATTTAAAAAATTAACATGGCCTATTTATCAAAATGATAGAAACGAAAGAAGGAATGTAGAAAGATGGGTAGAAAATTTAGTAATGGCTAGTATAGATATTGCCCAAATTATTTTAGCTTCGGAAAAAAAAGGAATTCCCCAGAGTTATAAAGATACTTTAAAAGTATTTATTGCCTTGCAACTTAAATTTCCCCTAAAAGAGGCTAAAAGATTTGCCGAGTTTACTAAACTCAGAAATATAGTTGCTCATGAATATTTAGATATCAGATGGAAGCGAATCAAAATTTTTATCAAAGAAGCAGAAGAATTATATCCTAAGTTTATCAGAAAAATTAAAGAATTAGCAAAGTAAATATAATATTAGATAATAGATATATGTTTCAGGTTTTGCCAAAATTTAACAAAATATTATTACCAATAGCAATTGTTATAATTTTAGCTTTAGTTGGAGTTTTGGTTTGGAGAAATTTATCCGCTAAAGACAATACAGATAAAAATGCCGAGCTTTCTGATAGGGCAGAAACTTTTTCAGGTATGACAAGCCGTGATTATTTAATATTTAAAAAAATTTCAGCTGATCCATTTAAGGTAAAAGAAGGAGAAGAACAAAAATTTTTCCTAACAATTGAGGATTCAGCCGGTGTTGAATCTATTAAAGTTAGAATTCAGCACGATTTAGGTGAGGATGTAAAAGGGATGAAATTAGCAGAAGGGAATGATAAAAAAGGAAAGTGGTTTGTTGCTTGGACAACGCACGACCTTAGTTCTCAAGAATATCAAGCTGTATTTGTGGTAAGAAATAAAGAAGGCAGAACAGAAGAAACAACATTTTTTTGGCAACATGAAGAATCAGAAAATATTAACAAATCAGGATGGCTCAAAAAATTAAAATATTTGATCTTTAGTCCGCAAGAAGAGGCATTAGCTGGATCATGTAGTTTTACTTCGGGCGCTAATTGTACGATGGGCAGCAATTGTAGTATTTCCAACATTGATGGAGTGGATGGTGGAAATCTTACTGTTAATGCTACACTTCAATTGAATGCAGGCTCTAATTTAGTTTTTAATCCGGGCAAACAAATCAGTGTTGGCGGCACTATTTGGGTCAATCAATCCGGAAGTGAAATTAGCAAAGGATATATATGTGTAACCGATAGTGATAATGATGGTTGTTGGGTTGGTTCAAAAACAAAAAGTTCTTCTGCCACTTGCCCTTCAGGAAAAAGACGCCTAAAAGACGCAACATATTATCCAGATTGTGATGATAACAATGCGAGCTATTGTCAGACATGTTGTTATCCTCATGACCACAAAGGTTGCTATAATAATGATGTTTATTGGTATGATTCATGTGGGAGTAGAGAAGGAAAAGTATTGCCTGATTGTGGCTCTGATAGTTGGGGTAGTAGCTACCGTTGTTCTGGTGGCACTCGGCAGAGAACATGGATAGATAGAGGTTGTTCTAGTGCCAGCTGTTTTGCCAATACCTCTTGGAAAAACTATCAAAATTGCGGTTCTGATGGTTGGACTAATAATTATCGCTGTTCAGGCTCCAATAGACAGAGACAGATCAGAAGAAGAGGCTGTTCGGGCACTAGTTGCTATGACTATTACGAATGGGTAACCATTGAAAATTGCGGCTCTGATTATTGTAACTCTTGGGGATCTAATTACTGCTCTGGCGGCGATGTTTATCACCAAAGAACTTGCTATAACAGAGGTTGTTCTGGAACATCTTGTTACTCGAACAGTTATACCGATACTCAAAAAGTGCAAGAATGTTATTCTGATTCTTGGACAAATAATTACCGCTGTTCAGGTACTGCTCGTCAGCGTCGGATTCGCCGTCGTGGCTGTTCGGGATCTAGTTGCTATTCTTATTATCAGTGGATTACTATAGATGGCTGTTCTATTGACTGTAGTTGTGGAGACGGAAGTTGTAATTGTGGAGAAAATCATTCAAGTTGTCCTGGAGATTGCCCAGTTATCAATTTGCCAACTTGTTCGTTTACTGCTACTGCGGGAGTTTGGATAAAACATGCTGCATGGTCATGGAGTAACAGTAATTGTCGATGTAAGATGAACACGACTTGTGAACAAACGCGTTGGTGGCCTATCACAGCTCCTCAACAGCTAAAGACAACTTCTTCGGGATCAGAAGGTACTGGTAATTGGGGAGGAATTTATCCTTTTGGCATCGTTATTCCTGCTTGGGGTAATCTTTGTGTGATTTCTCCGGAATATTCCTATACATGGACAGGGAGTCTACCTACTTGTTCCTTTAACGGCACAAAAGGAGATGTATGGGCAAAACCAGAGAGGTGTAGCTGGTCTTATAAATGTGAACTAGGTACTACTTGTAATAAGAAATGTTCCAGCGGGAAAGTAAAAACGGGTGGTCCTGATGGATTGCTTTGTGCTACTGGCGATGGTGTAGTATATGAATATTGTGATGTCTGTGTGGTAAGGCAATGATTAAGATAATTGTATAATGAAAATATAAAAAACCCTCCGTTTCTATACAAAGGGTTTTTCTTTTTGCATCTTTTCAATTATAGATATTATTTTTGGGATCCGAAAACAATATATGTAACTGTAAACTCTTTTGTTCCTTTAATATTCGTATCAGAAGACGCCATATGAATAAGATCACTATCTTTAATGTTTTTTAATGTTGCAGATCTAACATCAAATAAGTTTTCAGAATCTTTACTTGAGAGCATTTCTTGGATTACAGTTTTTTCATTTATAATAATTTTTACTTCCTTAGGAAAAAGCAAGCCAAGGATATTTTGTTTAGAAGAAGGAATAACTATGAGATAATTCTCTCCAACCTCCTTTACTGTTGCTTCGACTAAATTATATACTGTTTCAGGAGTTAGTTCAGAAATAATCTCTCTTTTTATTTTTTCTTTTAACTGATTAGTAGGAGGATGGACAATACCAGAGAAATAGCCAATGGCAAAAAAAATGATTGCCGCTAAAATTAACGAACTGAAAAAGATAGATTTTTTCATGGTTTTAATAGACTATTTAAAACAAATTAACTTATATTAATGTGAAAAATTTCTATGGGTATTTTACCTTATTTAAACTTTTTATAAAAGAGGATAAGTAAGTATTTATTAATTTAAAATTGAATTAACATCAATTCATGAGATAATATTATAGGAAAATCAGAAATTACGGCAGAAGTGATTATTAGAAAGGAATTTTAATAAATAGCTTTAATTTAATATATATTAATCTTAATGCGCGTACGTACGCGCGTACGTACGAATAGAAATTTACATACAACTTCCTCGTTCCATCTCTAAGTGATGGAATAGCGCTAAATCAAACTATTATGATAAATAATCTTACGAAGTCGGACTTCGTAAGACTTCGTAAGAAGATGCGCGTAACTTAGTTACGCCGTTTTTTGAAATGAGTGTTTTTTATGTTCAAGCTATGGAACATAATTGACAGAGGTTTTAAAAGCATTATAATTACAATTAGACAAGATGCGTTCTTGTTAATCATAAGATAAAGGATATTTTTTAGACGGTTTAAATATGAAAATATGAGAAAAAGCGTTCAGTTAAAATTTGAAAAAATAGTTGATGCCATTGTTACTTCTTACAAACCAGAGAGAATTATTTTATTTGGTTCTTATGTATGGGGTAACCCTAACCAAAACTCCGACATTGATTTGTTTATTATAAAAAAGAGTAAAGAGAATCGTTATAAGCGCCATTTAAGAATAAGAAGATTAATTAGAGGAATTCTTCCTGTTGATATTTTAGTTTATACTCCCGAAGAAGTAGAGAAAAGACTAAAAATGAGAGATTTCTTTATAGAAGATATTATCAAGAAAGGAAAGCTTATCTATGGGGACTAAAAATAACAACAACTTCCAATTAGCGAAAGAATGGTTTTTAAAAGCTCAAGATGACGAACTTTCAATTATAGATATTTTAGAGGACAAAAAGGGTTCTCCCAATACTGTCTGTTTTCTTTCACAGCAAATGGCAGAAAAATATTTAAAGGGCTTTTTAGTTTTTCATCAAAAAAGATTTCCTAAGATTCATCATTTGGACACATTGATTAATCTTTGTAAAAAAATAAATCATGGATTTGAAAAATTAAGAAGAGAAGCAGAAGAGCTCACTGAATTTTATATTTCTGCCCGCTATCCTGGAGATTATCCTCAATTTAATTTTAGTGATGCGCAAGATGCTTTCAGGAAAGCTTCAAAAATTAAAGAACTTATTTTGAGAGAAACTAAATAAATTAAATATCCAAAAAATATCCTGTGATATTTATTAAGAAAAATGCACGTAACTTAGTTACGCCGTTTTTTATGTTCAAGCTATGGAACATAATTAACAAGTGTGCATATGTGCGTAACCCGGTTACCAACATTTTTTATGTTCAAGCTATGGAACATAATTGACAGAGGTTTTTGAGAGGATATAATAGTGATATAAGATTATTAGTTAAGCTAATTTCATGAAAGAATTTTTCAGCTTACCAAGTAAAAAACGAAAAGAAATTATTAAAAAAATAAAAGAAATTCTTCAAAACAAAGAAGAGATTCTTTTTGCATACATTTATGGCTCATTTTTAGGGGATCCTGTTTTTAGAGACATTGATGTTGGGATTTATCTGAAGCCCGAACATTTTACCAAAGAAAAGGGTTCCTATAAGTACACTTTTAAAATAGCCGGTACAATAGAAGAAAAAATTGGGCGAGCGCCTATAGTTGATCTCAAAGTTCTCAATGAGGCGCCATTTTATTTTTTGAATAATATTTTTTCTCGGGGAGAGCTTCTTTTTAACAAAAACGAGGAATTTCTTGGGGATTTGATAGAAGATATTTCCAGTCGGTATTTGCAATACCGCCCGTTAGCTGAACAATATCTTCGCGAACGTTTGAAATCTTAATCTCTAGTAACTAAATTTATGTCTTTAGATTTTGAAAAAATCAACAGAAAGATTAATGATATAGATGAGAATGTCAGAGCAATAAAAAAATATTCATCCCTGCCGGATGAAAAGTTTTGGAAAGATGAAAGGAATATTTTAGCTATTAAACATTTACTTCTGCAAGCTATTGAAGCTACTGGGGCTATCTGTCTTCATATTTCAGCACACAGTCTGAGAAAATCAGTAGAAAATATGGCTGATTGTTTTCGCAACCTCTATAACGCTAAAATAATTAATGCAAATCTTTGTAGGAAACTTGAACAAATGAGTAAATTTCGCAACAAACTTGTTCATCATTATCAAAAAATTGACGATGAAGAAGTTTTAAAGTTTTCTCATAAAGATCTAAAAGATTTTGAAGAATTTGTCAGAGAAATAGGAAAAACACTAAAGATTTAAAATATTTTCTAATATAATTTCTGTGGATAACCGTTTAAACGGTTTTTTTTATTTGTGATATAATGGAGTTAATTAAATGTTAAGATTTAACTTAACTTGAAAAAATATTTAGCTAATATATTAATAGGCATAGTTTTGTTAGTTGGAGGGTTTTTGTTTTTGATTAATTTCAATAACAGTGACACCGAAGAAGTGACAGCTGGTTCTCTTGATAATGTTTATGGCTGGGCATGGTCAGATAATATTGGTTGGATAAGCTTTAATTGCTATAATGATTATAATGGCATAAATGGAATGGGAGATGTGATGGAGGATAGGTGCGCAGGGCATGATTATGGAGTAAATATTGATTCTGTTAGTGGTGCTCTTTCGGGTTATGCCTGGTCAGATAATATTGGTTGGATTAGTTTTAATCAAGCGAATTTAGCAGGTTGTCCTTTAGGGGCTTGCATTGCTCAAGTAAATCTTATTACAGGTGAAGTTTCTGGTTGGGCAAAGGCGCTTAATTCAACGGGAACTAATTATGGTTGGATTAGTTTGAGGGATGCGGTTAATGGCTACAATGGGGTAATTATTGATACAACAACAGGTCGCTTTAGTAATTATGGTTGGGGCGGAGGGCCTACAGAAGAGGCGATAATCGGTTGGATTAGTTTCGCTGGTACTGATTATTATGTCTGGACTGATCCGGGTCTTTTTAATAAACGTCCTTATGTTCAAAATACCAATGTGACTCCTCCTGCAAACGAAGATTTTTGCAACAATTCGGCAAGGTATTTCTTAAGTTGGGTTTTTCGCGATGATGATGCGCCCGATGCTTATGAAAATACCTATGAAATTAAAATTATCAACACAAGCACAAATGCTTCAAGCACTTATTCTGCAGGCGCTTATCCTCCAAATACTATCTTAGATGGCGATACTCAATCGTTGAGTATATCTGTAATGGCTAGTGAAAATTTGAGCGCCTTACCTCCACAAATTACGTATGGTCAAACATATGCGTGGCAGATAAGAGTTCAAGACGATAAAGGATCGTGGTCGCACGATATTTTTCCATGGGAGCCGGGTCCAGGATTTACAGTATCTGAAGAATATCCTGATTGCAGTTTTACTTTTGATCCAGAAAAGCCGCGCGTCGGACAGGAAATTACTTTCACAGACACTTCAGTTCCAGGGAGTTATGCAATTACAGGGTGGCTTTGGAATTTTGGAGATGGAATAATTTGTCTTCCTGATTGCGGAAGCGGGACTAATCAAAATCCAACTCATACCTATTTTGAAATAGCGCCGAGAATAATTACTCTCACAATAACAGATGCTGGCGGAAGAAGTTGTAGCACTTCAACAACTGTTAATATCAGATTAAGCGATCCTGATTATGACGAAGTAATACCAAGATAAATTTCCAATTTAATAATTTTCAATTAGAAATTAGTTCGTATGTCTTTATTTTCCAGCAATAAAACTTATTTAGGTATTGATATTGGAGGTTCAACCATAAAAATGGTAGAATTGGAGAAGAAAGGAAAACGCATTTACCTCAAAAACTATGCCTCCACTTATTCTAATATAAAAAGCGACCCATTTTTAGGGGGACGGGAAAATTTTCTTAAAATGGCGCCTACCGATCTTGGCATGATTCTTCAAGAAGTTTTTAAAGCGACTAAGTTTCAGAGCCAAAAAGCCGCTCTTTCAATTCCTATTCATTCTACCTTTACAACCATTCTTTCTTTACCATTAGAACTCAATGGCGAAGAGCTTAGCGATGCGATTCGTTATGAAGCGAAAAAACATGTGCCAATTCCCATAGAAGAAACGATTTTAGATTGGAGAGTTGTCCGAACAACCCAAACTCAGATTCAAAAACAAGAAACAGATGTGTTAAGCGGGGGAAAGAAGGGGAATATGATTCAAGAGGTTTTTCTTATGGCGGTGCCTCAAGATATTGTAACAAGATATCAAAAACTTAGTAAGATGATGAAAGTAGAACCGGAGGTCTTGGAGGTGGAGATATTTTCCCTTTTTCGCGCGGCTGGCGTTAAAGAAACTGAACATTATGTTTTTATAGACATAGGCGGGCAAAATACAAATGTTACGATTTTTGCAGAAACATTTATTAAGGACACTTTTAATATTAATATCTCAGGGGATGATTTTACAAGAGCAATTTTGCAAGAAAAAAGAAGCTTAAGTTTTAACGATGCAGAAAAATTGAAAATAGAAAAAGGATTAACAGACGATTTAGTTAAAAGGGCGCTTCTGCCTTATTTCAATGATTTAGTGGATAGAATTAAACGCCGCCAGCCAATAGGATTTAAAATTGATAAAGTAATTTTAGCGGGGGGAGCCGTTTTATTAAAAGGATTAATTGAATATTTTAAAGAAAAATTAGGGGTTGAGATTGAAGTTATTAATCCTTGGAACAAAATAGCTGTTCCTGCTTCTCTCAAAAACACATTAGCCAATCAAGGAGCTTCATTTGCGGTTGCAGTGGGGTTGGCACTAAGAGGACTTGAAGAATAATTTTCAATTCCATTAGAAATTAGAAATTAGAAATTTAAAATATATGTCTTTTGACCTTATTCCTCCAACAAAACAATCAAAGAAAAAAAGGAGTACTATAGGCGCCCTGGCTCTTAAAAAAGCAAGAGAACCAGAAAAGTTTGTTTATATCATGGTTTTTATGATTGTGATTGTTTTAGTTTTTGGATTTTACGCTTTGGTTAAAAATCATCAATCATCACTTAGAAAAAAAATTGACAAATTGAAAGAACAAGCCAATGAATTAAAACAGGAAAGAGATACATTGAGAAAGGAGGGTCAATTAGCCGATTTTCAGAACAAACTAACCACATTGAGCAGTTTAGTTAGACAACATACTTATTGGACAGGTGTTTTTGATTTTTTGGAAAAAGCAACCTTGCCGAAGGTTAAATTTAATAGTTTCAGCGCTGATTTAGACGGAAAATCCATTAATATGGATGGCGATACAATCAGTTTTACCAGATTAGCCGAACAGATGATTCATTTTAAAGACAATGCCTTAGTAGAGGAGCTGAAGCTTTCATCGCTGACAATTTCGGAAGAAGGCATAAAATTTGGCTTTAAAATTCAACTTTCTCCAGAAGCTTGGCAGGAGGTAGAACAAAAAAATGAACCCTAAACTTTTAATTCTTCTTTTAATTATAGCTCTGATTAGCGTATGGCAGTTTTTTATTTCTCCAATTTTTGACAGCATAGATGTGTTAAAACAAGAAATTGTATCTCAAGAGAAAGACATAGCGTCTAAAAAAGCGGACATAGATAAGATAAAATCATTTGAGGGACAATTAGAAAATCTAAAAGAAGAAAGAAAAAAAATGGAAATAGCGCTTCCTTCTGAAGCCAAGATAGAAGAACTTATGATTGAATTTGAAGCGTTGGTTACTATAAAAGGCGGTATGGCCCTCAATACTATTAATATCACGCCAATAAAAAGAAATATAAGTAAAAATCAAGAATTAGAAGGTGGCAATGTACAATATGTTGCAATTAAGTTAAGTGTGCAGGGAAGCTATGATGCATTCAAAAGGTTATTGATTTTAGTTCAGAAAGACTTACGGTTGACGGATATTCAAAAAATCAGTTTTTCGGCTCATCCAAAAGGAGAAAAAGAAGAATTATCTATCTATGATTTCTCAATAGATCTCCAAACTTATTATTATTAAAAGCAATGGATTCTCATAAAAATAAAAGAATAATCTATGTGTTTCTAATATTATTATTTTTCATCGTCATTGGCGCGATTTTGTACGTTAAAATGATGCGTCCCATCAAGAGCGGGGAAGACGATGGGACGAAAACCGAAGGAAAGGGCGAATCCTATAAATTAGATGTTAGTATTTTACAGAGTGATTTTTTTAAAGGATTAACAAGATATGGCGAATATCCTATTGATCCAAAATATCCTGGCAGAAAGAATCCCTTTGAACCGTACTAAAAACAAATTTATGCCCAATCATGATGAGATTATAGCCCAATTATTAGTAAAAAAGGGCGTTTTTAAAAAAGAAAAAGCGGAAGAATATTTAGATCAGACAAGAAAACTCAACAAAGAACTTGCGGAATATTTGATTAAACGCAATTTAATTAAAGAAGAAGAATGGCTCAAGGTTAAAGCTGAGGCGCTTGATCTTCCCTACATCAATTTAGAGAGAGAAACTGTTGACGAAAATGTTCTCAAACAATTTTCTGAAGAAACAGTCAGGCAATACAAATTAGTTCCTTTTTTTATGGGGAATAAAGTTCTTAAAGTTGGATTGATGAATCCTGAAGACCATGAAGCTCTTGAAGTATTACGATTTGTTGGAAGTAGGCGCAATATTAAAGTTAACGCTTATCTTATTAGTCAAGCCAGCTATGAGAATATTTTGAGGCAATATCAGAATATCAAAGGTCGCGTTGAAGAAGCGCTTAAAGAGATAGAAACTAAAGCAGCTCAAACAAAGGTTTCCACAAAAAGAAAAACATTTTTCGCCGAACCCTTAGCGGCAGAAGCACCCATTAGTAAAATAGTTGGGGTTATTATTCGCTATGGAGTGGAGGCAAAGGCCTCTGATATTCATATTGAACCATTAGAGAATTCAGTTAAGGTTCGTTTTCGCGTTGATGGAATATTACACACGAGCCTTTATTTAGAAAAGGAGGTTCAACAATCTATTGTTACGCGCATTAAGATCCTGTGCCGTCTTAAAATTGACGAAACACGCATTCCTCAAGACGGAAGATTTCATGTAAAACTTGATGAAAGAAAAATTGATTTTAGAGTATCAACTCTGCCGACAGCCAATGGGGAGAAGGTTGTTTTAAGAATTTTAGATCCTACTGTTGGCGTTTATGATTTAAAAGGACTGGGCCTTAGCGGAAGAAACTTGGATGTGGTTGAGAAAGCGATTAGAAGCCCGTATGGTATGATTTTATCGTCTGGACCTACTGGTTCGGGAAAAACCACTACTCTTTACACAATTTTAAATATTATTAATCAGGAAGCGGTTAACATTATTAGCTTAGAAGATCCTATTGAGTATTTTATTGAAGGGGTGAATCAGTCACAGGTTAAACCCGATATAGGATATACCTTTTCTTCGGGATTAAGACATATTTTACGCCAAGATCCTGATATTATTATGGTAGGGGAAATTCGTGATTCAGAAACAGCGTTATTAGCTACTCATGCAGCCCTAACGGGACACTTGCTCCTTTCAACCCTTCATACAAAAAATGCCGTTGGCATTATTCCTCGCCTTACTGACATGAAGGTTGAAAAATATCTGCTTCCCTCAACTCTTTCTTTGGGGGTTGCTCAAAGATTAGGGAGGCGGCTTTGTCAGGATTGCAAACAAGAATATGAGCCAACGGCAGATGTCCAAGAAATTATTCAAAAGACACTTGCAAGTGTGTCTAAAAAAGAGAAAGAAGACATACCGAATGAAGGCCCATATAAATTATTTCGCGCTCCGGGGTGTAAATTTTGTCATGGAGCAGGAACAAAAGGACGAATAGGTATTTTTGAAATTCTTGAGATGACACCCGAACTGGAAGACCTTATTATCGCTGGAGTTACCGACGCTAAATTGAGAGAAGAAGGAAAGAGACAGGGGATGATTACTATGTTTCAAGACGCTGTTTTAAAGGCGTTAAGAGGAACAATGTCTTTTGAGGAAATTTTGAGGATTACAAAAGAATAATTATGTACACACGGATTCTCACAGATCAGCGAACAGATTAGCGCAGATAAAATCTGTAAAAACCCGTCTTTTAATCTATGAAAATCTGTAATTAATAAGATGAAAATTCTCTTGGTTGAAGACGATAAATTTCTCTCGGATATGTATGTCACGAAATTTTCTAAGCTTGGTTATGAAATTGAAACAGCCTATGATGGCGAAGAAGGAATTAGAAAAATTAAAAAGATTAAGCCGGATATTATCCTTTTAGATATTCGTTTGCCTCTTAAAAACGGATTTGAAGTGTTGAGAGAAACAAAAAAAGACCAAAAAACTAAGAATATTCCTGTAATTCTGTTAACTAATTTAGGACAGAAAGAAGACATTGAAGAGGGGTTAAAACTTGGTGCAGTTGATTATTTAATTAAAGCTCAATTTACCCCTCAAGAAATAGTGGATAAGGTTAAAAGAATTACATCTAAGAATTGATATTTACTCTTTGATAATCGTTTTCTGTAATACTAATAATAATAAATTGTTTTCAAAATAAATAATATGCTTGATTTAAATGCCGAAAAAGAAATGACAGAGTTATTGGAAATAGTTTCTGAAAATGAAGCTTCCGATCTTCATATCTCTGAAGGGCGTCCTCCGACGCTAAGAATTGACGGTTGTCTCCAACCAATCAAAAATAAGGACATCTTAACCCCCGAAAGGACCAAGGCGCTGATGTACAGTCTTTTGTCTCCAGAAGACGAAAGGCGCTTTGAAGCAGAAAAAGAAATTGATTTTTCCTACACCCTAAAGAAAAAAACTCGTTTTCGCATTAATGTTTATTATCAGAAAGGGTATGTTACGGGAGCTTTAAGAATTATTCCCGATAAGATTCGCAATCTTAACGATCTTCATTTACCAGCTATATTAGAGAAATTTTGCTTGCTTAATCAGGGGTTTTTTCTCATTGTTGGTCCTTCAGGACAGGGCAAATCAACGGCGCTGGCAGCAATGATTCACGAAATTAACACAAAACGGAACGATCATGTTATTACCATTGAGGATCCGATTGAATATATTTTTCAGCAAAATAAGTCTATTATTGATCAACGCGAACTTTATCGTGACACAAAATCTTTTGCAAAAGCGTTGCGTTCAGCTTTGCGCCAAGATCCAGACGTTATTATGGTTGGCGAAATGAGAGATGCGGAAACTATCGGAGCAGCTTTAACGGGCGCTGAAACAGGCCATTTAGTCCTAACAACTCTTCACACTAATGATGCTCCCCAAACAATTGACAGGATTGTTGACACTTTTCCTCCTTATCAACAAAATCAGGTCAGGATTCAGTTGGCTAATACTTTAGTGGGCATTCTTTCTCGTCGTTTGATTCCAAAAATTGGTGGAGGCGTGATTAATGCAGTTGAACTCTTAATAGTTAATAGCGCCGTCAAAAATCTTATTAGAGAGAATAAAATATATCAAATTTCTTCAGTAATTGAGACAAGCTTTGAAGACGGGATGATTTCCCTAAACCGTTCTTTGGCTGATTTAGTCAAAAAAGAAGAAATATCTATGGATAGCGCCTTGAATGTTAGTTCTAATCCCAATGAACTTAAATTAATGATATAAACAAGCCGCTAATTTTAAAAATGCAACTTTATGAAATTTAGATATAAAGCCCAAAATCAAGAAAAAATAATTCAGGCAGGCGTGATAGAAGCAGAAAACAGGGAAGAAGCAGTAGAAACACTCCAAAGTCACAATTTAATTATTTTTTCTTTGGTTGCGGAAAAAGACATCCCCTTTTTTAAAAAGAAAGTGAATGTGCCATTTTTGAACCGAATCAAACAAAAAGATTTAGTAGTTTTTTCAAGAGAATTAGCTACATTAGTTGAAGGAAAGGTTTCAATAGTGGAAGCATTGAAGTCCTTGGCGCGCCAAACTAGTAATCCTAATTTTAAAGATGTTATTGCTATTTTGGCCCAGGAGATTGAAGGTGGATCTTCTCTTTCAAAGTCAATGGGTAGATATCCCAGAGTTTTTTCTAATTTCTATATAAATCTTATTAGATCTGCGGAGGTTTCCGGTACTTTAGAAAGAACGCTCACTTACTTAGCGGACTATGAAGAAAATCGGCACGATACAGTCAGTAAAATCAAAGGAGCAATGATGTACCCTCTTGTTTTGTTGATTTTTATGGGAGCAATCGGTATTTTTGCAATGGTGGCTATTGTGCCACAAATTACCTCAATGCTTCTTGAAGCAAATGTTGAGCTACCAATGGTGACAAAAATTCTTATTGGACTAAGCTCCTTTATGCAAAGGTTTTGGTATCTTGTAATTCTTCTAATCATCGGCGTAATATTCGGCTCTATAAAATGGCTTCGCAGCTCTCAAGGAAACAGGATTTGGGGGAAAGTTGTTTTGAAAATACCTGTTGTAAACGGAGTCCTAAAAAACTTTTATTTAAATCGTATCGCTGATAATCTTAAAACCCTTCTTAGAGGTGGAATTTCTATTTTAAAAGCGCTTGATGTTGTATCGGGCGTTATTGGCAATAGTGTTTATAGAGACATTATTCTTGAGACAAGAGAAGAGGTAAGAGGAGGAAAAAGCATGAGTTCTGTTTTTGAAGTTTATCGCGAATTTCCGCCAATGTTTACTGAAATGGTAAAAGTAGGGGAGAAATCGGGAAACATTGATACTATGCTTGAGAAATTGGCAAGTTTCTATAAAAAAGAAGTTGATGCTGTTATTGATAATATCAGCAAGCTTATTGAGCCATTTCTTATTATTGTTTTAGCGCTGGGTGTGGCATTCTTGGTATCTGCCATTATCATTCCGATCTATAAGATGAGTGACGCATTCTAAGGAACATGGAAAAACACCGAATTGAAAAAATTATCACGGATATCACATAGAAAAATTCAGCAAATGCACGTTAAAATATTGAAATGACTGTATGTTGTGGATAAGTCCTTTAAAGAAAGGATTGAAAGAAGTTTAAAAAAGTGTTAAACTTGCAGCAGCAATTTAAAAATTGTTTTAGTTGAATTTCTGAGCAAAGGTCGACAACTACATTCTGACATTTTTGTCGGAAATTATTGGAAAAATATTATAAATTTAAAAATATGTACAAAAAAAACAAAGGTTTCACCCTTATTGAACTCTTAGTTGTTATTGCTATTTTAGGCCTTTTGGCGACGATTGTGGCTGTGTCTCTGACAAGCGCTCGCGCAAGAGCAAGAGATGCTCGCCGTGTTTCTGATATTCGCCAACTTGAATTAGCTTTTGAGCTTTACTATGCGGCTTTCCAGCAATATCCTACCACCACGCCTTTTGATGTGTTAAGAACAAATGGATATCTTAATATGTCAGCAAATCCAAAAGATCCAAGCAGTGGAGATGAATATTGTTATGCGTCTGGTGATGCAGGGGGAGTCCATCCAACCCAGTATTATCATGTAGGGGCGTTATTGGAAAATGCAGATAGTGATATGTTAAGCCAAGATAGGGACTTTGACAGTACTGCTAGTGCGGCTACATTTACACTTCAAAGTATAAATGATACCTGTGGAGATGGAACTCTTCCCGGATTTAGTGGTACTGATCCGATGTATGATAGAGCGGTAAGTCCACAAGGAGAGTAAAAATACAGCTGTCAAATCAAAAAAGATTCTTGTTGGCAAAAGCCATAAAGAGCTATAGAAGCCATAGATGACTAAGGTTTTCTTGTGTAAAAGGTTTTTTGTGTGGAAAAAGTCTTTGTGGCTCTCAAGCTTTTATGGCTTTTTTTGTTGTTTACTAAATAAGAAAAATTAGTTTTTAATTTTTTTATGGTTTATTTAATTTATGTTTTTCTTTTTCTTTTCGGTCTCTGCATCGGCAGTTTTTTAAATGTTGTTATTTATAGATTGCCAAGAGGATTAAGTATTGGGAAGGGAAGATCTTTTTGCCCCAAATGTAAGAAGAAATTATTATGGTGGGAACTTATCCCGCTTTTTTCATTTATTTTCTTAAAAGGCAGATGTTCAAAATGCAAGGTTAAAATTTCACTTCAATATCCAATCGTGGAATTAACAACAGGAATATTGTTTCTTTTAGCTTTTTTTAGATTGACTTGCGGCTCGGGATTTATGGTTCGCGATTTATTGCCTATAATTTATGTGTGGACAATTATATCCATCTTAATCGCTATCTTTTTTATTGATTTAAAGCATTATATTATTCCCGATAGTTTGATTATTGTTGGTTCGGCATTAAGTCTAATTTATCTTTTAATGTTCCAATTTTTCGACAATTTACAACCTGTATTTTATAACTCAAAGATTCTAATATTCTTTTACCGATTTTTGCCTATTTCAAGTTTCAAGTTTCAAGTTTCAAGCTTATTTTTAAATCATATATTATTTGCTATAATAGGAGGAGCATTTTTCGGCTTGATTATTCTTTTTACAAAAGGGCGCGGCATGGGAATAGGGGATATGAAATTCGGAGTTCTAATGGGTCTTATTTTAGGCAGTCAGCTTATAATGGCGCTTTATTTATCTTTTGTTTCAGGAGCGATAGTGGGAATTTTGCTTATACTTTTGAAGAAGAAATCGTTAAAATCAAAGGTTCCTTTTGGACCGTTTCTTGTCGGAGTAACGCTCCTTTTTATGATTTTATGAAAAAAAACGCATTTACATTGATTGAACTTCTCGTTGTTATCGCTATAGTTGGATTTTTAACCACGAGTGTTATCTTTGGCGCTACGCGGTCTAAAAGAGTAAATTCATTAAATAGAGCGGCAAAGGAAGTGCTTTTGGCCCTAAGGGACGCGCAAAATCAGTCCTTAATTACTCAAAAAGGAAATAATGGCGTTGTGCCTTGCGGGTACGGAATTCATCATGACAGTGCTGACGAAAAAGGTTTTATTATTTTTAAAGAAGAGACATCTCCTCCAGGTGAAGAGTGCATAGCGACATCAACCCCAGACCAAAATATTGATAGATTATGGGGAGGGTTTGGAAGTGAGTCTACTTTGGAGACTTTTATAATTACAGAGAATAATTATGTTAAGATTGAAAATGATTTTGACGATATTTATTTTGAACCGCCCGACGGATTAACCTATTTTGATGGAGAACATGACAATACAATAGCGCCAACTGCTGAGATAATTCTGTGTTTGCGCAGCGACTGTATAAATTATAGGAAATCTATTAAAGTGTACCTGGGAGGGAACATAGAGATAGAATAGTTTCTTTTATGATATGACCATAAAAAACAATAAAAATAATACCTCTTGTAACGCCTTTACATTATTAGAGACACTATTTGCTATTTTTATTGTTACCACAGGTTTTTTTAGCGTTTTTAGCGTAGTGAGGGTTGGGATTGGCGCCACAACATCAAGTATTAATCGTTTAATCGCGGCAAATTTAGTTCAAGAAGGAATAGAAATAGTAAGAAATATGAGAGATTCTGTTTATGTTTATGATGTCGATAATGATTGGAATACTGTTGTTGATAATGGGCACTTAAATAAAAATGACTGTCTGGTCAATTCTATTAATTGCGAAGTGGATATTAATAATAAAAAACCTTTAGACGAAGACGATAATACTTGTTTAAAAATTGACGATGATAAATATCAATATACTTTAGGAAATGATTCTATCTTTAAACGATGGGTCAATCTAACGAGAGGAGGAGGGCTTTGTTCAGAAATAAGCAATCCAGATGATTGCATCAAAATAGAAGTAACGGTTAGCTGGCAGGAAAAAGGGAAGAATCAAACAACTCAATCAGAAGATTATATTTATTCATGGTACTAAGTCCGAATTAACACGAATTACTAACAAATTAACACGAATTTACAATAAATTTATACAAAATTTCAATGCTAAATTCTAAATGTAAGATTTCAAATTTTATTCTTGGTTTGACCTTAATTGAGATTTTGGTTTCTATTACTATTTTTTCTACAGTCATCGGTATTATTACTAATATCACCTTAGATATGATAAGGGCGGAAGCAATTACGGCAAGCAATCAAGTCGTGTTAGATAATGGACGATTTATTTTGCAAAGAATTGCTAAGGCGGTTAGAGTAAGCGTGATTAGAACACCTTCGGACAGCGATTCAAGCGAGATTAAGCTGGATCATCCTCGTCGTGGTATAGTTGAATATTCTCTTTCAATTGATAATCGGATCGTTGAAAGAATTGGAGAAGATCCGGCAACAGATTCTTTTTTAGATTCATCCAACGTAACGGTGGAAGTTTTCAAATTTGATATAAAAGGCGCGGATGACGGATTAGATGATCGCCAACCGCAGGTAACTATTATAATGAAACTTAAACCGCCCAAAGCGAAAAATCAGGAATTACCAAGCATCAATATTCAAACTACTTTGTCGCAACGTTGTTTAGACAAAAGTTCATCATGCCAAGCCATTTAAAAAAGTTAAAACATATTTATAAAAACCAAGAAGGAGCCGCGCTTTTTTTGGCAATTATGCTTTTGGGATTTATTTTTGTTTTAGGCACAATAATTATGAAAATTCAGTTGAGGGAATTAAAGTTTGGCATTAGAGAAAGCGCTTCAACAAAAGCGCTTTTTGCCGCTGACGCTGGCATTGAAAGAGCACTTTATCATATTTACCAAGAGACAGCCGTTGTGCCGGAAACATGCACAACCACAGGATGTTTTATTCCTTTAAAAACAATTGATAATGGCGCCTCATATCATGTTATTGTGCCTTATGGAAGCAGTACTCCGGTAGTCGTTGGTACCAGTACAGAATATATAGTTTTGCGTTCTGTCGGTTCATTTCAAACAATAGAAAGGAGTATTGAGGTTAATCTTTATACAAAGAAACCCAGCATATGATTTCATTTAAGCGTAAGCAAAAGGACAAAAAAAGAATAATAAAATTAAGAGAAGAAATTGAGTATCATCGCCACCTTTACCATGTTTTAGATAAACAAGAAATTTCGGATGCCGCCCTTGATTCGCTCAAACATGAGCTTTTAAAATTAGAAGAAAAATATCCAGAGTTTATTACGGCTAATTCACCAACGCAAAGAATCGGAGGCAAAGTTTTAGAAAAATTTGTAAAAACAAAACATAAAATAAGACAATGGTCTCTTGAAGACGCTTTTTCTGCTCAAGAAATAAAAGATTGGGATCAAAGAATAAAAAAATGGCTTTTGCAAAAAACAGGTGAAAATTTTCCCTCTATTTCTTATTGCACCGAGATTAAAATAGATGGAATTCACATTGTCTTGACCTATGAGCAAGGATTGTTGAAAACAGGAGCGACCAGAGGAGATGGACAGATCGGAGAGGATATTACTAATAATATTAGAACTATTGAAGCAATCCCGTTAAGACTGAAAGAGAAGCTCAGTCTTGTGGTGGAAGGCGAAATTTTTATAAGAAAAACGGTTTTTCAAGAAATTAATAGAATTAGAGAGAAAAATGGAGAAACCTTATTGGCTAATCCAAGAAATGCTTCTGCGGGCGCCATTCGCCAGCTTAATCCGGCAATAACCCGAAAAAGGCATTTGGACTTTTTTGCTTATGATATTTCCTGGCCCGAAAATAATGTTCCCCGAAACCAATTTGAAGAACTGCAAAAATTAAAACAATTAGGATTTAAAGTTAACGGACATGTTGTTTTAACAAAAAATATAAACGAAGTTATTGAAATATGGAAGGACTGGCCAAAGAAAAAAGAAAAGGAAGATTACTGGATTGACGGATTAGTGGTAAAAGTTAATTTAAGGCAATACCAATTAGCTCTTGGTTTTAGGGGAAAATCTCCTCGCTGGGCATTAGCCCTTAAATATCCAGGAGAAGAAGCAACGGCGGTTATTAAGGATATTAGATTAAGCGTAGGCAGGACCGGCAAGATTACTCCAATTGCCATTTTTAATCCTATTAAAATTGCCGGAACAATGGTCTCGCGCGCAAGTTTGCATAATATGGATGAAATAAAAAGATTAGATATAAGAATAGGCGATACAGCAATTATTCATAAAGCGGGAGATATTATTCCGCAAGTTAAAAAAATTCTTAGAAACTTAAGACCGAAGAACGGCTATTCTTTTAAATTTCCGCTCAAATGTCCCAGTTGCGGTTCTAAAATTGTAAAATCCGTTAAAGAAGTCAACTATTATTGTTCCAACAAGCATTGCGGAGATTTGAGCAGGCGCAAGCTTCATTACTTTATCTCTAAAAGCGGGTTTGATATTGATGGCATGGGGCCAAAAATTATTGACCAATTGATAGACGGAGAATTAATCTCTACTCCTGCGGATATATTTAAATTAGAGAAAAGCGATCTTGAACCCATAGAAAGGTTTGCCGAAAAATCAGCGTTAAATTTGATCCAAGCGATCAATCACAGCAAGAAAATTAATTTTCATAAATTTTTTACCGCCTTAGGCATTAAACACTTAGGCAATGAAATGGTTTTATTGTTAGAACAGGGCCTTTGCGGAAAATACGGAAATTTTGATTCTATTGATAAAATTCTTAAAATTTTTTCTACCCTCAAAAAAGAAGAGATAGAAACAATTAAAGGAATAGGACCAAAAGTGGCTGAAAGCTTAGTTGACTTCTTCCAAAATAAAGTTAACCTAAAAATGATGGCTGATCTTAAAAGAAATGGCATAAAAATTATTTCGGAAAAGAAGAAGAAAACAATCCTACAAGAAAAGACCTTTGTTTTTACGGGCAGTCTTGATTCTATGGCGCGAGACGATGCCAAAAAAGTTGTTATTGACTTGGGCGGTAAAACATCAGAATTAGTAAGCAAAAGAACAAACTTCTTGGTAACGGGGAAAAATCCGGGATCAAAATATAGTCAAGCCGTAAAGTTAGGAATTGCAATAATAAATGAAAAAGAGTTTCTGAAACTTGTTAAATAAGAATAAAAACTTTCAGTTTTTGACGGAAGAATAAAAACTTTCAGTTTTTGACGGAAGAATAAAAACTTTCAGTTTTTGACGGAAGAATAAAAAATATAATTTTTTCTATGGCTATTTCAAAAGAAGAAGTAAAACACATTGCTCACTTGGCGCGCTTAAGCATAAATGATAAAGAAATTAATTCATTTCAAGAAGACTTGGGAGAAATTTTAAATTATGTTGACCGATTAAAAACAGTAAAAACCAAGGAAAAGGAAAATGTTGCGGCTAAAAAGATTTTTAATATTTTTAGAAAAGACAAATTTAGCGCGGGGAAGCCCAATCATAAAAAGAAGAATTTTTTAAGAGAAGCGCCTGACAGAAAAGATAATTTTTTTAAAGTGCCGCCTGTTTTTAAATAAAAATGAATTTTGAATCGTTAACAATATTTGACCTTCATAGATTATTTAAGGAAAAGAAAGCTTCGCCCGTAGAAGTGGCTAATTATTTTCTTTCAAGGATCGCGAAAAAAGATAAAAAAATTAAGGCCTTTCTTTCCGTTAATAGAAAAAAAGTTATCGCTCAAGCGAAAAAAGCGGAAGAAAATTTTACCAAGCAAGATAAAGCAAATATTCTTACTGGAGTGCCTGCCGCAATTAAAGACAATATATTGATTAAAAACGACATAACCACAGCTGGTTCCAAAATTTTAGCGAATTATCGCGCTTCATATGACGCTACGGTCATTAAAAAACTAAAAGAAAAAGGACCTGTTGTAATAATGGGAAAAACTAATTTAGATGAATTTGCCATGGGATCATCAACCGAACATTCAGCTTTTTATCCAACTAAAAATCCCCATGATTTAAAAAGAGTTCCCGGAGGATCTTCTGGCGGGTCAGCTGCGGCCGTAGCAGCGGGGGAATGTCTTTTTTCCTTAGGATCAGAGACTAATGGTTCGGTGAGGTTGCCAGCGGCTTTCTGCGGTGTTGTCGGGCTTAAGCCCACTTATAGAAGCGTAAGTCGTTCAGGGTTAATAGCTATGGCATCATCCTTAGATGTTATCGGGCCTATGGCTAAAACCGTTAAAGAAACGGCGTTAGTTTTTGACGCAATTAGCGGTAGAGATGATTTAGATTCAACATCCTTTGAGGATTATGATGTCTTGAGCCATGAACAACTTTTCGGTCGAGACCCCAAAAAACTTAAAATAGGCATCCCTAAAGAGTACTTTCCCAAAGAGGTTGATCCTGGTATTCGGCAGAGAATAGAAAAAATAATAAATAAATTAGTGAACCGAGGATTTAATGTTCAGACAGTGAGCTTGCCTCTTACTGAATATGCTCTGGCGGCTTATTATATCATTATGCCCGCAGAGGTTTCTGCTAATTTAGCAAGATATGACGGCATGCGCTATGGTCTTTCTGTTCGCGCTAAAAAAGAAACAAATATTTTGAATACTTATCTTAATTCTCGTAAAGATGGGTTTGGTCCTGAAGTGAAGCGGCGAATAATGTTAGGAACCTATGTTCTTTCCTCTGGTTATTATGATGCTTATTATACCAAGGCTCAGGAAATAAGAGAGCTTATCAAGAAAGAATTTGAAGAAGTCTTTAAACAAGTAGATGTTTTGCTCGCTCCGGTTGCGCCATCTCTGCCTTTTAAATTTGGAGAAAAAACAAATCCTGTTGATATGTATCTTACTGATATTTTTACTTCTCCTTCCAGTCTCGCAGGTTTGCCTGCTATCAGTTTGCCGTCTGGCAAGATCAACGGTCTGCCTACGGCTATTCAAATTATAGGAAAGCTCTTCAGAGAAGAGGATATCTTTATTTTAGCGCATTATATAGAGAAAACCTTAAAAGATTAAGAATGGTCAAAGTGAAATAAAATCTTGAAACTTGACATTTTAATTTTTGTGATTAAAATAGTAAAGTAAGATAAAAAAGAAATTTATAAAATCTGATTTAATAGCAGGGTAGAGATATGCGAAATGTGTTTTTTGTACTTTAAAAATCATATAGATAACCAATTTTTTAGAGTTATCCCGATGCCCATTTTATCTGCGAGACTGAACATTTGCGATGTTGAGCAGTAATAAAATGGAGCGCCTCGCTCTTTCTGTTTTTCAGAAAGAATGAGGACAGATTCCTGTTTCTATTTTTTGTTTTTCTTTGAAATTTAAAATTTAGAAATTTATTTTTTGAGAGTTTGATCCTGGCTCAGGATGAACGCTGGCAGCGTGGATAAGGCATGCAAGTCGAACGCCCCGGTTTTATCGGGGAGTGGCAAACGGGTTAGTAACGCGTAGATACATACCGTCAAGATGAGAATAACTACTCGAAAGAGTAGGTAATACTCAATGGTCCCCGGTTTTACCGGGGTAAAAGAGAAATCTGCTTGATGATTGGTCTGCGTCCTATCAGCTTGTTGGTAAGGTAATGGCTTACCAAGGCAATGACGGGTAGGGGGTGTGAGAGCACGGCCCCCAACATCGGCACTGAGACACTGGCCGGACTCCTACGGGAGGCTGCAGTCGAGAATCTTCCGCAATGGGCGAAAGCCTGACGGAGCGACGCTGCGTGCGGGAAGAAGGTCTTCGGATCGTAAACCGCTTTTCTATCTAAATAAGTCCCGGCTTTGCCGGGGTTGAAGGTAAGTTAGGAATAAGGGGCCGCTAAACTCGTGCCAGCAGCGGCGGTAATACGAGTGCCCCAAGCGTTATCCGAATTTACTGGGCGTAAAGCGTCTGTAGGTGGTTTATTAAGTTTCTGGTTAAATCTTTTGGCTCAACCAAAAGCATGCCAGAGAAACTGGTAGACTAGAGGGAATGAGAGGCTGACGGAACTAGTGGTGTAGGGGTGACATCCGTTGATATCACTAGGAACACCGAAGGCGAAGGCAGTCAGCTGGTATTCTCCTGACACTGAGAGACGAAAGCGTGGGTAGCGAATGGAATTAGATACTCCAGTAGTCCACGCCCTAAACGATGCCAACTAGCCATTCCGAGTGTCGACCCTCGAAGTGGCGAAGCTAACGCGTTAAGTTGGCCGCCTGGGAAGTACGGTCGCAAGACTAAAACTCAAAGGAATAGACGGGAGCTCGCACAAGCGGTGGAGCGTCTGGTTTAATTCGATGATAAGCGAGGAACCTTACCGAAGCTTGAAATTTTATTGAAATCCCGGTGAAAGTCGGGACCTTCGCAAGAACAATAAAGTCAGGTACTGCATGGTTGTCGTCAGCTCGTGCCTTGAGGTGTTCCGTTAAGTCGGGTAACGAGCGCAACCCCTGTCGTCTGTTATAAGTTTCAGGCGAGACTGCCCTCGTTAAAGGGGAGGAAGGAGGGGATGACGTCAAATCAGCATGGTCCTTTGATGCTTCGGGCTACACAGGCGCTACAATGGCCGGTACAATGGGTTGCTAAGCGGTAACGTGGAGCTAATCCCATCAAAACCGGTCTCAGTCCGGATTGGGGTCTGCAATTCGACCCCATGAAGTTGGAATCGCTAGTAATCGTGGATCAGCTCGCCACGGTGAATACGTTCTCGAGCTTTGTACTCACCGCCCGTCACGTTAGGGAAGTCGGTAGCGCTGGAAATCCCCGGTTTACCGGGGCTTAAAGCGAGATCGGTGACCAGAACGAAGTCGTAACAAGGCATCCGTAGCGGAAGCTGTGGATGGATCACCTCCTTTCAAAGGAGAAAAACCTTTCTCTGAATTTTAAACGATTCAGGGTTAGTGTCGACCTCTGATATTATATTAGAGAGATGTTAGCCGAACATCTCAAAAATTCGACTCCCCGATATTAAGTCGGGGTAAATCGGGATAACCCTAAAGAATTGGTATAACAAAAAACTTACATTTTTTTGTTGTGCGAACAAATAACAAAAAAACGCTTATTTTAGATAAGTGTTTTTTTTGTTGACGCTGAAACATTTAGTGGGCATGGGAGGACTTGAACCTCCGACCTCGTCATTATCAGTGACGCGCTCTAGCCAGCTGAGCTACATGCCCTTGTACAGAATATTTTATAGAAAAAAAAATTAAAATCAAGTTTTTCTTTTCAAAAATACTTTTAGATGCTATGCTTGGAATAGATAGAAACTAGGGACCAGAGAATGAGAAATGAGTTAAAAATTAGTGAATTTTCATATTCCTGGTTACCTTATTAACTAATTTTCTTGTCAACTATTTAATGAAAATTGCGATTGACATTAGAGCTCTTCAAGACAAAAGACACTCCGGAGTACAGGAATACCTCTTAAATTTATTGGAAGAACTTTTGAAAATTGATAAAAAAAATCAATATATATTTTTTTCAACTGGACAAAAAATATTAGAGAACAAAGATATTCAGGTCTTAATTAAAAAATACTCTAATGTAAGCAAAAAACACTTACTTTTTTCCAATAAAATATTAACAATTTGCTGGCGCTTTTTTAATTGGCCCAACCTTAATAAAATTTTAGAAAATCCTGATATAATTTTTGCGCCCAATCTTAATATTTTGCCTAAAAACATTCTTAGCAAAACCATTATAACTTTTCACGACCTTTCCTTTAAAAGATTTCCTGAATTTTTTTCTTTGAAAAGCAGATTATGGCATAAATACATCAGGCCAATTATGCTTGCTAAAGAGTCAAAATCTATTATAGCTGTATCCAATTCAACCAAAGACGATATCAAAGAGTTTTATAAGATTAAAGATAAAAAAATTTTCGTTATTCCTCTTGGAAAAGAAGAGAATCTGAGAATGACAAAGCATAATAAAAAAATAAGGATAGTTAGAGAAAAATATGGATTGCCAGATAAATTTATTTTGTATTTAGGTACGCTTGAACCAAGAAAAAATATTGTAGGCATTATTAGGGCCTATAATCTTTTAAGAAGAAATAATAAATTTAATGAGTATAAATTAGTTCTGGCAGGGTCAAAAGGGTGGCTTTTTGCAAAAATTTTTAGAGAAGCAAAAAAATCTCCCTACACTCAAGATATTATCTTCACGGGACCAATATTACGAAATAATAGAATTTATCTTTATAATTTAGCCAGTATTTTCCTTTACCCGAGTTTTTTAGAAGGGTTTGGTTTACCGCCCCTTGAGGCAATGGCGTGCGGGCTGCCGATTATTACCTCTAATCGTTCTTCGCTGCCTTCAGTGGTAGCCGATGCCGCCATAATGGTAGATCCGTATCGTATAGGCGATATAACATGGGCAATAGAAGAAATTTTAGGAGATAAAAATTTGTATAGAGAATTGAAAAAAAGAAGTCTTGAGAGAGCGGAGAAATTTAATTGGAGAGAAACAGCAAAAAAAACTTTAGATGTATTCAAGGAATTAAGATGAAAAAATTTAGAATAGGTATTGACGCTCGTATGTACGGATCCAAGCAGACGGGCATTGGGATTTATATTGAGTACTTATTAAGAGAGTTAGCCTGCATAGACAAGGTCAATGAATATTTTGTTTTTTTACTGCCTGCTGAGTTTAATAACTTTAAAATAAACCAAAAGAACTTTCATAAAATTGAAGTCACTTCTCATTGGTATAGTTTCAAAGAGCAAAGCGTTTTTTTAAAAGATATTTTGCGCTATAAGTTGAACTTGATGCATTTTACTCATTTTAACCTGCCAATTTTTTATCCTAGGAGGTTTGTTATAACCATTCATGATATTACGCCAAAGTTTTTTCCTGGTCATAAAATGGGCAAAAGCTGGTATCGCAGAAAAGCCTATGATTTGATAGTTAAGCGTGGTACAAAAAATGCAAAAATTGTTATCACACCATCTCATAAAACCGAACAAGACCTTATAAATTTTTATAAAGTTGATAAAAACAAAATAAAGGTTATTCATGAAGGCATTAAAAATAAAATATCAATAAATGAAAGAAAAGAATTTTTAGAAAATTATAGCCAGAGAAAAGAAATTGCTTTTAAAACTTTGAAGTCAAAATTTTACCTTAAATCATTAAAGAAACCTTATATTTTTTATGTGGGAGTTTGGCGTGATCACAAGAATCTAAAAGGACTTGTTCAATCTTTTGATATATTAGTTAAAAAATATAATTTTAAGGGCATATTAGTATTAGGAGGAAAAGAAGACGAACATTATCTTGAAACGCAACGAGAATGGGAATTAAAAAGATTAGGCAATAAAATAATAAGGCCAGGATTTCTTTCTGGTGAAAAATTAACGCTTTTTTATCAAGCAGCCGATCTTTTTGTTCTTCCGTCTTTTTATGAAGGATTTGGCTTAGTTTGTCTTGAGGCCCTGAATCAGGGAACGGCCGTAGCCTGTTCAGACATTGATCCTTTAAAAGAAGTATTAAATAACGCCGCTTTGTATTTTAATCCTCAAGACCCGGAAGATATGGCAAATAAAATTTGGAAGGTCTTGATTTCGAAGAAGTTGCAAAAAGAACTTCTATTAAATGCTCAAAACGTTTTAGAAAAGTATAGCTGGACTAAAATGATAGAAGAAACATTTGCGATTTACATGAAAAGCTTAAAATAGGATTGATTTTTAAGAAAAAACAGATTATTATATAGCGTGCAATATAACATTGTCCGCTTATGTTCCATTAAGTGGAACTTCGGCGAGACGCTAAATTTTCTCCAAATTAAAATTTGGAGAAAATTTACGGGCCCGTAGTTCAGTTGGCTAGAATGCCGCCTTTGCAAGGCGGAGGTCAGCGGTTCGAATCCGCTCGGGTCCACAAAAAAATATGAAAAATATTGTCATACCAAGACCAAATAATGATTCTCTGGTAGCACGATTAGGATCTCTTTATAATACCTTTAAAGATGTGGTTCTTGGAGAAAAATTAGAGTTTGATTTGTCTTTATTAGACTGGGTTTGTCCTCTATTGATTCTCCCAATAAGTGCTTATATAAATGACACTCAAAGCGAGTTTAAAATAGACCACTGCAGTATTAAATCTTATCTATCAAAAATAAGTTTTCCCAATGGCGTAAGTTCTGTTTCTTTCTTTCCAGCGACTTAAAACTTTTATACCGATAAGTGTGCTAACCAGAGGCGGAGGTGTGGATAGAGAAAGATTGGAGGCGTTATTCTCAGAGAAAATTTACGAGACACTCGGAAGCATATCTGGTGCTCAAAATGCTGTATGTTATCCTATTGCCGAATTGGCAACCAACATTTTCGAGCATAGCAAAAAAGATTTGGGTTTTATTTTCGGTCAGTTTTATCCTAAAAAAGATTATTTAGATATTTGCATCGTTGATTGTGGCAGGGGATTCGCCCGTGCCTATAAAGAAGAAAAAGAGTTAGATTTAACAGATGAAAAAGCCCTTATTGAAGCGATGGAAGGCAATTCAGTAAAAAAAGACAAGGAGAGAGGATACGGGATAAGGACTTCAAAAAATGTGGTGTGTAATGCATTAAAAGGTGGAGGATTCATTCTGATCTCTGGCTCTTGCGCGTTAGTTTCTGTGGGACAAAGAGAAAGATTGGTATCTTTGCCTAACTTTTATTGGAAAGGATCCATTATTGCTTATAGAATACCAAAACCGACCGGATCCATTGATATTTATAAGTATTTGGAGTAATATACAAAAACATTCTATTCTGTGGTATGATAAGTATAGATAATAATTTTGATCAATATGGAAATCGATAAAAAACAACATTCAACCAAAATCAACATCGCTAAATCATCAGCTACGATTATAAGTTCTCGTGATATGGCGGATGTGTTGGAAGAGTTAATTAAAAAAACTGATACCGAATCAGTTGTTTTTGATTTTTCCGATGTTAAGTTTGTTTCCCGTTCAGCAGCTCACGCTTTACTCGTCTTAAAAGAAAGGATTGGAAGTAGAGTTTCGAATAAAAAGAAAATATCCTTTGTGAATGCAAATAATGATATAACAGAGATGCTTCGTATCGTAGCTGCTAATCGCGCCTTGCCTAAAAACAAGAGTTTTAAATTTAACCCTGAAAAGATTGATATAAAATCCTTATTAAAACAGGCAGCATAATTTTATTATGATTATTTCAAATAGATAGATCGTCTTGAACTACTCTTTGGTAGTTCTTTTAAAATAATAGCGAGTAGTAAGGCGGTGGCAGTAGATTTTAAATCGATTCGTCAAACTAAACAGCAAAAGACATTTCTGTTTGTAATTGGCTCCAAGCCGCTAATTCTTGGATAATTTGATTCCAATGAATTTTCAGGTAGTCCACAAATGTAATAGAATGTCCCGGCAAGCCGGGGAGGTCAGCGGTTCAACTCTGGTAATGTCCATTTTTATCAGGCCTTGACAAGAAAAAAAATGGGATTATAATTACAACCACAGTTAAAAATGGGTATCGTGAGATTTGTAATATTTTGAACTTAGATTGATTAGTGCTAAAAAAAACGACAATTGGCTATGTTTAAGTGGTTGATTTGCTGTCTTTTTTGAGACCCTGAAGAACCACTTAAAATGACTGATAAGTGGTTTTTTAATTGTTTCTGTTGTAGAATTTTAGCAATAGTTTCAAAAAGAGCCTTTTATTAAAACAAAGCAGTTAAATAAAAGTTTCTTTTTGGAAAAGTACCTTAACAACTGAATAAGGTAAGGCATCTAAAAAAATAATTAAAATTGAAAAAGTCATCACCGAAATAAGGGTATATGGTGAATTCCCTGACATCAAAAGCCGAAGAAGGACGTGGCATAACTGCGAAAAGCCTCGGGTAGGCGTCGAGCAGCCTTTAATCCGGGGATTTCCGAATGGGGGAACCCAACTGTGCATAAACACAGTTATCTCAATCAATTTGAGATGGGAACCTGGCGAAGTGAAACATCTCAGTAGCCAGAGGAAAAGAAAAAAACGTTAGCATTTTATGCTAATATATTCTCTGAGTAGCGGCGAGCGAAAAGGGAACAGTCTAAACCCCGGTTTCGACCGGGGGGTTATAAGATGATAATGCGTGGAATTTTCTACATGGAAGTTATTACTTTGTTAATCAAAAGTCTCTGGAAAGAGCTACCATAGAGGGTGAGAGTCCCGTAGATAAAAACAGTTATATCTTCCTAGTTATTATTCTTGAGTACTCCGGTTAATACTGGAGGAAGTTGCCTGAACTATCAGGTAAGACTAAATACTTTTGATGATCGATAGTGCACTAGTACCGCGAGGGAAAGGTGAAAAGCAGCCCGGTGAGGGCGGTGAAATAGAACATGAAACCATATACTTACAAAGAGTCAGAGCCTCGGCTTGCCGGGGTGATGGCGTGCTTTTTGTAGAACGAGCCAACGAGTTTTCGTATATAGCTTGATTAACCCCGCCCTTTGAATTTTATACATAGAATTTAAAGGGCGGGGGGAGTCGTAGCGAAAGCGAGTGTTAATAGCGCGAATCATTATGTTATATGCGGAAGACCCGAAGCCAAGCGATCTAACCATGGACAGGATGAATCCGCCGTAAAAGGCGGAGAAGGTCCGAACCCACTTCTTGTGCAATAGGAGGGGATGATCTGTGGTTAGCGGTGAAAAGCCTATCGAGCTTGGTAATAGCTGGTTCTTCCCGAAATAGCTTTTGGGCTAGCGTTTCGCTTAGGTTCATGGAGGTAGAGCACTGGAAGGATGTGGGTGGGTTTTCCTACCATATCCTACCAAACTCCGAATACCAAAGAACTTTGCGAAGCAGTCAGACTGTGGGGGCTAAGCTCCATGGTCGAGAAGGTAACAGCCTAGACCTCCATCTAAGGTCCCTAAATCTAAGCTAAGTGATAAAGGAAGTATTCTACCCTAGACAGATGGGATGTTTGCTTAGAAGTAGCAATCATCTAAGGAGTGTGTAATAACTCACCATTCGAACCCCGGCTTGCCGGGGGTGGTAAAATGCGTCGAAGATTCACGGGACTAAGCTTAGTACCGAAGATGTGGGCCCGGCTTTATGTCGGGCGGTAGGGAAGCGTCCTACTTGTTGTGAAGATAAACTGTAAGGTTTGTTGGAATAAGTAGGAGTGAGAATGTTGGCATGAGTAACCACAATCCCGGTAAGATACCGGGACGCCGAAAACCCAAGGTTTCCTTGGCAATGTACATCATCCAAGGGTTAGGCGATCCTAACCCAGCCCCTGAAGAGGAGTTGGGGATGGACAACCGGTTAATATTCCGGTCCCTTTACTTATTTACGAAGGAGTGACGGAGTTTAGTAGTCTTGGCGTGTTATTGGATTCACGTCTTTATCTTGAAGACGTTTCTTAGGAAAATCCGGGAAGCTTCTTTAAATAGAAAGCCTAAGAGATAAAGAGAACCCCGACATTTTGTCGGGGCAAGCAAGATGAGCAGACTTCCAAGAAAAGCTTCTAAGGAATATGTAGGTAAAGTTCGTACCGAAAACCGACACAGGTGGGTACCCGTTAGTGTGGGAAGGCGAACGAGTGATTCCTCGTTAAGGAATTCGGCAAAACAGCGGTCGTAACTTCGGAATAAGGCCTCCCCGGGTAATACCGGGGTGCAACAAAAGATCCCTAGCGACTGTTTATCAAAAACACAGGTCCCTGCAAACTAGCAATAGAAAGTATAGGGGCTGACGCCTGTCCAGTGCTGGAACGTCAAGCATTGTTTGTTTTATCATTTTGGTAGAGCTTACGATGTAAGCGCCAGTGAACGACGGCGATAACTATAAAAAATTGTAGTTAAAAAATCTGGCTATATGCGGGAAAATCTGAGTATCTGGTACTACTCAATCTATATGTGGATAGATTAGTAACAATGTGCCAGTGCAGACAATCCGCAGGAAAGATTTAGACAAAGACCGACTAACTAAAATTATGACGAATAATCAAAAAAGTTGGTTAAATAAAATCCCTCCTCATATAGGTCATTATTTGACAGGATTTACCGATGGAGAAGGAAGTTTTAGTGCTTCTCTAAGAAAACGTAAAGATCATACTATGGGGTGGCAGATCGCGTTAACTTTCAATGTCTCACAAAGAGACAAAACAGTGTTAGTGTTATTAAAGAGACACCTGGGGTGTGGTAGACTAACACAGAGACGAGATGGTGTTTGGAATTACACGGTACATAATGTATTGGCTATATCTGATAGAATAATTCCATTCTTCCAGAAGTATAAATTTTTATCTTCAAAATCAATAAGAAATTTCTCTCTCTTTAGAAGAATTGTTAAAAAGGTAATAAATCATGACCATCTTACAAGCGAAGGATTGAAAGAAATTTTAATCCTACGAGAAGAACTGAACAAAGGAAGAGGAAGAAAAAGAAAATATGCATTCCACGATTACTTGAAATCTTTGTCTAAAAATCCTCAGAGACTATACGCCAGACCTCGTGCTTTTAGAGACGAAAAGCACAAACGAGGATGATATAGTCCGATCTTACAGGCGACTGTAAGCTAACATAAATGAATCGTCCTAAGGTAGCGAAATACCTTGGCAGGTAATTTCTGTCTTGCATGAATGGCGTCACGACTGGGGAACTGTCTCAACGAGGAGCTCGGTGAAATTGCAATATCGGTGAAGATGCCGATTACCTACGGCTAGACGAAAAGACCCCGGGAGCTTTACTATAGCTTGATATTGGGCTTTCGTTTTGAATGCGTAGCATATGTGGGAGACTTTGAAGTCCCGATTTCGGTCGGGATGGAGTCGCCAGTGAAATACCACTCTTTTGAAATGTTGGTCCTAACTCTCTGAAATTAAATATTTAGGAGGGGACATTATCAGGTGGGTAGTTTAAGTGGGGCACTTTCCACCCAAAGAGTAACGGTGGAGTTTATTAAGGTTGGCTACTTGCCGATGGAAATGGCAAGGATAGGATAAAGCTATAAGCCAGCTTTACTGTGAGGCTTATCGGCCGAACAGTTGCGAAAGCAGAACTTAGTGAACCGACCGTCCTTCATAGAAAGGCGGGAGATTATCAGATAAAAGCTACCCCGGGGATAACAGGCTGGTAGGGTCCGAGAGTCCATATCGACGACCCTGTTCGGCACCTCGATGTCGGCTCATCTTATCCTGGGGCTGAAGAAGGTCCCAAGGGTTTGGCTGTTCGCCAATTAAAAAGGTACGCGAGCTGGGTTCAAACCGTCGCGAGACAGGTTGGTCTCCTATCTGCCGTAGGCGTTGATACTTGAGAGAACTTCTTGCTAGTACGAGAGGACCGCAAGGAACCGATCTCTGGTGTACCAGTTGTCCTGCCAAGGGCATTGCTGGGTAGCTATCATCGGGACAGGATAAGCGCTGAAAGCATCTAAGCGCGAAGCCTACCTCAAGATTAGGTATCATTAAGGTTCCTGGAAGATTACCAGGTAATACCAGTATTTCGTACTGGAAATTCCAAATAACAAATCACAAACTTTAAACAGAACTTAAAACGCAAATTCAAAATGGTTTATAATTTCGAAATTATAGTTTGTTTGAAATTTAATGTTTGAAATTTGGTACTTCTAGTACGGAGTGCTGGCTATAGACTTCAGGTGTAAGACTTATAAGAGTTTTAGCCGAGAAGCACTAATTAACCGAACGGTGATGACTTTTTTGATTTTAATTAAAGAAACACAATATTCAAATATAGAATACCCGGTGTTCCTAGCGATAGGGCCACACCCGATCCCATCCCGAACTCGGAAGTTAAGCCTATCAGCGTTGATGATACTTGGTATTTTACCTGGGAAAGTAAATCAATGCCGGGTATTCTGTGTTTGAATTTAGGTGGTCTATTCTTAAAAAATACCGGCTCAGATTACGAGTCGGTTTTTTTGTGTCATTGTTGACTTCTATAAGAATAGGGCTTAAAATTTAACTCTTAAGCCTTATTGCACTTTAATGGTAAACATTTTTAAAAACAAAAGGAATATAATCATATTTGTAATTATAGTCTTATTGTTATTGTTTTTGGTCGCGGTATTTTTTGTTTCCAGAAAGAGTTTGCCCGAAGATTGTTTTAATAATATACAAGATAACAGCGAACAAGGCATTGATTGTGGAGGACCTTGCTCAAAGAAATGCGACCTATTAGAAAGCTTAAAAGTTTTATGGACCAAAATAATTCCTGCCGGCGAAAATAAATATTATTTTTTGTCCTTAATAAAAAATCCCAACGCCCTTTATGGAGTATCGCTCTTTAACTATAAATTTATCGGTCTAAATAATGAAGATAAAGTTGTTTCGGAGCGTCAAGGAGAAGATTTTATTTTGCCTGGAGAGAGCAAATATATTTTTGATGAAATTAATATTGAAGACCTCAATAATGCCCAAAAATTTGATTTAGAAATATCTGACTTAATGTGGCAACGATTTTCTTCTTATCAAAAACCTACTCTTTTCGTGATTAACAAAGAAATTAAGGATATTGACGAAGGCGGATTCAACCTGAAGGTGGGAGGAAGACTAATCAATGATTCTATTTATAATCTGAGAATGGTGGGTCTTAAAGTGGTATTATTTGATGAAAAAGACAATCCAATTGCATTTAACAAAACTTATTTAGGAAATATTCGTTCACAAGAGAAGAGAGATTTTCATGTTTTTTGGAAGGCGATATTTTCTCAACAAGAAGTTAAGCGAATTGACATAGAAGCAGAAACTAATGTTTTTCAAGAAGAGAATTTTATTAAAGATTATAATTATGAACATGTAGATGTGCGGTATGAAAACGAAAAATGATTCTAATAAGCTAAAACATTTGGCTATTATTCCTGACGGTAACCGGCGCTGGGCAAAAAAGCATCACCTTTTATCTTGGCATGGCCACAAAAGAGGCGCAGAGAGAATTAAGGAAATTATTAAGGAGGCAAGCCAATTAAATATCTCTTATTTAACTTTTTGGATAGCGTCCAAAGATAATTTAAAAAAAAGAGATAAATTGGAGGTAAATTTCTTGTATAAATTATTTGCCGACAGCTTTAAACAACTTACAAACAGCAAGCATATCCATAAGAATAAAGTAAGAGTTAGAATATTAGGAGAGTGGAGGCAAATAGTGCCTAAAAGGTTAAACAGAACGATTTGCGGACTAATGGAAAAAACAAAAACATATGATAAATTTAATTTAACGTTTTTGTTGGCCTATGACGGCATAGAAGAAATGACGCAAGCGCTTAGAAATCTAATAAAAAAACAACCGTCAGAGATTAATTACGAAATTATTAAAAAATCATTACTTACCTCCGAATTACCTCCAGTAGATTTAATGATTAGAACGGGAGGGGAACCTCACAATAGTGCTGGTTTTATGATGTGGCACACTGCGTATTCGCAGTATTATTTTACACCGACGTATTTTCCTGATTTTGATAAAAAAGAATTGAATAAAGCTGTTAGCGATTATTTTAAGAGAGAAAGAAGATATGGAGCATAAACAAAATATAAAATATAAAATATAAAAGATAAAAAATAAAAATTAAGGAAGATTAAAAATGGACGATTAGCTCAGCGGTAGAGCGCTTCGTTCACATCGAAGAGGTCGCAGGTTCAAACCCTGCATCGTCCATAAATAACAAAAAAGGTTAGAAGAACCTTGACGGAAGACTATGTTCAAACCCTATGTCGCCCACAGATTTTACCTGTGGACAACTTGTTGATTAAATGTCTTGTTAAAAAGTAATTGAGCATAGTTTGTTGTAACGCAAGCTTAATATAGACAAGGCCTTGACGGGGCTTTTTTTGTTTTTCGGAAGCCCAATTTTCAAATGGTTTGACATGGGGAATGAAGAGGTTATAATAGTGAAATGTGGGGGGTTGTGGATAAAAGTGGGGATAACTTAGAGGATCTGGGGATAAGAAAACGGAAAGATCAAAATTAATTAGAATTTCTTTACTTAATTAAAAAAATGTTTCTGGGAGAATTTCATCACAATTTAGACAGCAAGGGAAGAGTAGCAATACCTTCAAAATTTAGAGTAAAATTAAACGAAGGCGCTGTTGTTGCGCGAGCATTAGATAATTGTTTGGCATTATATCCTAAAAAGACATGGTTTGTGTTGGCAAAAAAATTAGCAGCTTTGCCAATTGTAAAAGCAAATAGCCGCGCCTTTAATCGTTTTATGCTATCAGGCGCTATGGATGTAAGTTTAGATAAACAGGGGAGAGCGATTATTCCGGAATATCTTAGGAAATATGCGGGACTAAAGAAGCAAATTATAATTGTTGGTCTTTTTGATAAATTGGAAATTTGGTCTGAAGAAAGATGGAATAAATACAGCATGCACACTGAAAAAAATAGTGGTGAAATCGCCGAGAAATTAGGAGAAATTGAAAACATTTAAAGTTATCAGCAGTTCACAGCCTACAGGCCACAGTCTGCTCTTATACTGAGCAAGGCTGTGGAGTGCTGATATCTTCTTTACTCATCATATTGTTAACCTTTTGACAAAAGATGCACATACCTGTGCTTGAAAGAGAGTTAATAGAGTACTTGCGTCCTGCGCAAGGAGATAATTTTATAGATTGTACCCTGGGGGAAGGGGGACATGCAGAAGCAATTCTTGAGGCGACAACGTTTAATGCTATCAATAAATCAATTGGAGGAAAGTTGCTTGGCATTGAGATAGATAAAGATCTGCATCAAAGGGCGCAAACAAGATTAGCTCATTACGGGTCGCGAGTAATCGCTATCAATGACAGTTATACTCAGATTAAGAATGTTGTTGACAGAATAAAGCCGCCGATTTTTTTTAAGGGTATTTACTTTGATTTAGGAGCTTGTCTTTGGCATTTTCACCACGCCAACAGAGGTTTTTCTTTTAATAAATACGAAGAAAACCTTGATATGAGATTTGGCCAAAAAGGAGAATTAAAGGCCTCTGACATATTAAACACATGGCATTATAACGAAATAGAAAAATGTTTAAGGGTGTATGGAAATATTACCAATTCAAAAAAACTAGCCACCGCTATTATTAATCAAAGAAGAAAAAAGAAGATAAGAAAAACTAAGGAACTTATAGATTTGATTGAAAAATCTTTCCCGCGCTTCTCATTTTCATCCAACAAACAACTTATTAGGAAAACTTTTCAGGCATTGAGGATTTCAGTCAACGATGAATTAAATAACATAGAAAAAGGATTGGGTCAGGCTACTGAAATTTTAACTCCTGGGGGCAGAATTGCTGTTATTTCTTATCATTCTTTGGAGGACAAGATAGTGAAAAAGTTTTTTGGGGATTGTTCTCAAATTAAATCAATCAATAAGAAATCTATAAAACCGACAATTTTGGAACGCCGTTTTAATCCTAGCGCGCGGAGTGCCAAATTGCGAGTCGCTATTAAAACTTAAAATTCTAAATAATATTTTTCTATGCCTCCAATAACAAAAATACTTCAGCGCCAAAAATATTTAAAGCAAAAACAAGAATCAAAATTAAGATTTTTTAATATTTTATGTTTTTCAGCTCTCATCTCATGTTTTGTTAGCTACGCTTTAATAGTTAATGCCTGTACTGGCAATAGTTTAGAGATTCAAAAGACCGAGAAGGAAAAAGAAAACCTCAGAACAACAATTGGCGAAGAAGCCAGTTTTCTGAACACTTTAAAAATTCCCACCCATATTCAGGCAGAAGTTGGAAACGAGATGGTGAAAGCAGAAGTGATTAGTTATTTAAAAGATAGACAGGCAGAAGTAGCAATTCTCCAAATAAAATAGGAAAATTTTATCTGAGAGAGAAAGCAGAGATTTGTCTGTTTTTTTGTTATTTGACATATGTCTTATCGCAAATTTAGTCAAAGAAAGTTTATTTCACGACCTAATTTTCTTATATTCATAACATACATTTTGGGCGCTCTGATTTGCGGGCGTCTTTTTGTTCTGACTGTCGTAAATCACGACATATATTTAGCGAAATCTATTAATCAAGAGAAATTTGCTCAAGACCAATCTATCAAAAGGGGAAAGATTTCTCTTAAAGATTGGCAAGGTCAAACTTATTCTGTAGCTATCAATAGAGGTTGGTCAATGGCGTACGCTGAACCAAATAGAATTACAGAAAATAAACATTCTTTGGCACGCGAGATAGCAAAAATTTTAGAGTTAGAAGAAACAACAATTTTTGAAAAAATCTCTGATTCAGATGATCCTTTTGAAATCTTGAAACGCAAGTTAAATGACGAGGAAGTTCAAAATATTAAGGCATTAAACGCCGAAGGCATTAAAATTCAAACTGAAGAAAGTTTGCGTTATTATCCAGCAAGCACATTAGCATCGCATGTTATTGGATTTCTTGGACATCAAGGAGATCAATCTGTGGGACAGTATGGGATAGAAGAATATTATGATAAAGAATTGAGCGGAAAAATAATGAATGCAGATTTCTTATTTGAAGAACAAGTTAATTCGGGCTCCGATATCACGCTTTCTTTAGATCCAAACATTCAGCTTTTTGCCGAAGAGGGGTTGAAAAAAACCGTAGAACAATATAATGCCTCTGATGGTACGGTAATTGTAATGAATCCCAAGACAGGGATGATTATAGCAATGGCTAATTATCCAAATTTTAATCCCAATGAATATGCTACAGTGGACAATTTCAATGTCTTTATTAACCAGGCGGTTTCTTCTGTTTTTGAACCTGGTTCGGTTTTTAAGCCGATTACAATGGCAATTGCCTTAGACCAAGGAGTAGTTACTCCGGCAAGCACTTATCAAGATAAAGGTTTTGTTAAGATGGGCGGCTATACTATCTATAATGCTGATAAAAAAATATTTGGAGAGCAAACGATGACTCAAGTTTTAGAAAAATCAATCAACACTGGCATTATTTATGCGGAAGAATTGTTAAAGCAAGATACCATTAAAACTTATCTAAATAAATTTGGTTTTGGGCGTGAAACTGGTATAGAATTGCCAAGCGAAGCTTCGGGGAATCTTGACAACCTAAAAACAGGCCGTTCAATTAATTTTGCCACAGCCGCTTTCGGACAAGGAATATCAACCACTGCCATTCAATTAATCAAAGCATTTGGCATTATTGCCAATAAAGGAGTGCTTGTTAATCCAACGATTGTTGAAAGTATTGAAAAAGATGGTAAGATTCAAGAGAGTATTCGCGGAAAAAATATCAGTCAAGAACAAAGCATCATTTCTCCAAACACTGCTAACCGTTTAACGGCAATGCTTGTTAGCGTTACTGAAAATGGTACAGGCAAAATAGCTAAAATTCCCGGTTATTGGATTGCCACAAAAACAGGCACAGCGCAAATTCCGGAGAAAGGTGGCTATGGAGAAGATACTATTCATACCGTCGTTGGCTTTGGACCTGCTTATGACGCGCAGTTCGTTATTTTAGTCAAACTTACTCAACCTCAAGAAGTCAGGTTTGCCGCTGTTTCTGTAACGCCGCTTTTTAGAGATATAGCCGAATATTTGCTTAATTACTGGGAGATATCTCCAGAAAATTAATATTATTTCAAAAAATGCGCTTTCGCAAAATTATTAGATTTTGGCTTCGTTTTTTCTCACGCTGGTATATTATCAAATATCATCCTATTGTTATTGGCATAACTGGCAATACGGGCAAAACTTCCACAAAAGAAGCAATTTATCGGATTCTGAAACAAAAAAGGATTTGTCTCCGAAAAACGCCCAAGAATTTAAATACCGACATAGGAGTGCCTTTGGCAATTTTAGGGCTTGATGATGCAAGAAGAAATATTATTAAATGGCTTCATAATTTTTCAAAAGCATTATTATTAATTATTCACGACAAACAACCTCCTCAATATTTAATTTTGGAATTAGCGGCTGATCGGCCTGGCGAAATAAAATATTTTACAAGATTTTTGCCTATTAACATAGGAGTGGTAACTGCTATCGGCAAAGATCCGGTTCATCTTGAATTTTTTCCCAACCGCGATAGGCTAATAGATGAGAAAGCGTGGCTTGTACGAGGCATCCAAAATAAGGGAACAGCTATCCTTAACAAAGACGATCAAGACGTAATTGCTATGAAAGAATTGATTAAAAATGGAGTAACAATTTTATCTTACGGAAAAACTTCTAAGTCAGATTTGTTAGTTCTGAAACACAAAAGCTTTCTTGCCAAAGATACAAAATTTTATACGGAGGTAAAATTTAAATTTCAAAGCCAAATTTACCACCTAAAACTTCCAAATACGATAAGTAATAATAGTTTTTATTCAACAATGCCAGCGTTATTATGCGGTTTTATTTTGGGAGTTTCTATAAAAGATGGAATTAAGGCGTTAGAACAGGAGGCCTTCTTACCTCCGGGAAGAATGAAAATTATAAAAGGACTTAAAGAAACTACTATAATAGATGACACCTATAACGCTTCTCCTTTGTCTTATCATAATGCGCTTGCTTCAATTGCCAATATAAATATAAACAAAGGCAAAAAAATTCTTATAATGGGAGATATGGCAGAGTTAGGAAAAAAGTCGCTGGATATTCATAAAGAAATATTAAAGAAAGCGCTTAATTCTGCTGACATTATAATTTGTCTTGGCAAGCAAATGACTTCAGCGCTTTCCTCAATTAATCTTACGAAGTCGGACTTCGTAAACATTGCGAAAGATCATCAAGAAGCAATTGGTATTGCGAAACAAGTAGTACGCAAGGGAGACATAATTTTAGTTAAAGGCGCTCAAGTAATGAGAATGGAAAAAATCGTCAAAGCCCTTATGAAATCGCCAGAACAAGCTCAAAAACTATTAGTAAGGCAAGAAAAATATTGGATTAACCAATAATCACTAATAATCCTTAGGAATTGAATCATTAAGAAATTTATTCCATGCCCTTATCGTCTAGCGGTTTAGGACACGTGGTTCTCATCCACGTAACCGGGGTTCGAGTCCCCGTAAGGGCACATCTACAGATTCACAATTATTTTCCTTTTTATATGTTTAAAATATCAATATTAGGAATAAATGTTGATTTTCTGTCTATGACAGAAATAATAGATAAGACCAAAAATTTTTTAAAACAGAAAAATGGAAAATGGCGCATTATTACTTTCAACCCAGAAATGGCGGTGAAGGCGCGAAAAGATAAAGAATTTAGAAAAATTATCAACGGGAGCGCATTAGTTCTTCCTGACGGCATTGGTTTAATTTGGGCAGGGCGATTGGGAGCGAAGAAAAACAAACAAAAATTAATTAACCTTCAACGAATTACAGGAGTAGATTTAGTTTACAAAATGGCCGAAAGATTAAAAGAAGAGGGAAGATTCTTTTTATTTGGGTCTAAAAAGGAAGTTGCGCGCGAGGCAGGCAAAAGACTTGCAACGCTATATCCTGGGATTAAAATATTGGGCGCAGCATCTGGTTATAATTATATTGATGAAGATATTGTAAAGAAAATTAACAAAACTAAAGCCAACATTCTTTTTGTGGCGTTAGGGAGCCCTAAACAAGAAAAATGGATTGCGAAGAATTTATCCAAAATGCCTTTCATAAGAATAGCTATTGGTATTGGGGGAGCTTTTGATTTTATATCAAACAGAATTAAACGAGCGCCTTTATGGATAAGAACTTGCGGACTGGAGTGGTTTTGGAGGTTATTGTGTCAGCCATGGAGGTTAAAACGGATTTACAATGCGGTTATCGTATTTCCATATTTAGTCATTAAAAACAAAGAATCTCTCATTGTAAATTAACAGAATTATATGAATATTCATTTTATCGGTATTGGCGGCATAGGCGTTAGCGCTTTAGCCAGATATTACAAACTTGCAGGCAATATTGTCTCTGGTTCTGATATTGTTGAATCTGAAATAACGCAAGGCCTTCAAAAAGAGGGGATACGAGTAATAATTAGTCCTCAAAAGGAAGAAAACATTAATAAAGATATTGACTTTGTAATATATAGCGCGGCGATTGAGAACGATAACCCGGAATTAAGACAAGCAAGAAAATTGAAGATAAAAATCAAAAAATACTCTGATGCTCTCGGAGATATTGCAAAAAATTATTATACGATTTGTATTGCCGGTACACATGGAAAAAGCACGACAACGGCAATGTTAGCGTTAGTTCTAATTAAAGCCGGACTTGACCCAACAATAATTGTTGGAACGAAATTAAAAGAGTTAAATGATACGAATTTTCGCCAAGGATCATTAAAATCTCATAAAAATTTTTCTAAACCGATTATCTTAATTGAAGCCGATGAATGGAATGCTTCTTTTCTGAGTTATGCGCCTGATATTATTGCCATAACAAACATAGAAAAGGAACATTTAGATTTCTATAGAGATTTTGACCATATTATTGACACATATAAGCGTTTTGTGAACAAGATAAGAAACAATGGAATTCTTATTCTTAGTAAAAATGATCCGGGAAGCCAAATTCTACTTGCTAATTTAAAAAATAATAATATAAAAAAAGAGTTCTACGATAATTTAAAAGACAGTAATAGAAGAACCCCCCGACATTATGTCGGGAGAACCTTGACGGAAGATATAAAAAAGATATTAAAAGTTCCCGGGGAACACAACATAAAAAATGCGCTTGTTGTCAGGGCCGTTGCCCAGGAATTATTCATAGATGAAAAGGATATATTATCTGGACTTAGTAAATATTCTGGGGCTTGGAGGAGATTTGAGGAAAGAGAGCTAAAAATTAATAAGCTGAAAAAGATTAAAATTATTAATGATTATGCGCATCATCCCACGGAAATTAAGGCGACAATCAGCGTGGCGCGGGAAAAATATAGCAAAAAAATATTATGGGCTATTTTTCAACCTCATCAGAAACAAAGAACCCATTATTTATTTACTGAACTAACTGAGTGTTTTGATGAATTAGACCACCTAATATTAACTGATATTTACGAGGTAAAAGGAAGGGAAGACATTAGAATAAAAATTAACAGCAGAGATTTAGTCAAAGCTATCCAAAAACATTGGCAAAAACATAATCTTAAAGAAAAAACAATCACATATATTGCCAATTTTAATGAAATAGTTGGCTATATCAAAGATAACATTAACGACAATGCCGTCTTGTTAATTATGGGTGCTGGCAATGTTTACGACATTGATAATTTATTGGCTTAAGTAAAATTTATTTTTTTTCATGCGTATTTTTTTTTAAATAATCATGCTAAAATATTAAATGAATTATGTTATTAACTCTTAAAAAACAACATGTGTTCTATGGTTTTTGTTTAAGCGCGATCTTGTTTTTTAGCTTTGGCCTATTTGAAGACAAAACGCTCTTGGCAAGCGATCTTAACTCTTACAAAGGAACAGAAGTTCCAATGATTTTAAGTCGTTTATCTTGGGAAAATAGCGCCCAACTTAAAAATATCCTTCAAGTTCATTTTACCTCTCCAGAAACGACCGATAAAAAAAGACCGATCTATTATCCTATTTCCAGAATTATTATCCATGACAGCGCTTGCCAGGTTTATCTTCCCAATGGATCAAGAAATATAAATTGTAATTCATATGAACAAAACCCCGTTGCCCTTATTCAAAGTATTTATCGTTACCATGTTCTTAATAAAGAATATAAAGATATAGGCTATAATTTTATCATTAGCTGGGATGGCAAAATTTTTGAAGGTCGCTATGGAGGCAACACAATAGTTGGCGATCATTATTATCAGGAGAATAGTTGTCAGGACTATAATGTTGGATCAATAGGAATCCTCTTATTGGCAAATTTAGAGGCAGAAGAACCTTCTCAAGAAATGTATCAAAGTTTAAACCGCCTTGTCGCTTGGCTTTCTATGGGTAACAGCTTAAATGCTGACATTTTAAAAAAAGATAATTTTGTTTGGCAGTATAATTCTCAAATAGATCCGACAGGGGATCATTCCTGCGACCTTAACAACGGCAACATCGTTTCTCTTCCTCGCGGACCAGCTCTTGTTTACTATCAAAGTCTTGGTTTGGCTGCGAGCTACCACTTGAACATGAAAAACCTAAGAGAAGACTCTGTTAAACTAGCAAAGTCTTTTGCCGAATATTTATACAAAGGCGATTCAGCGACTATTTGGGAAATTAAAGGAGGATCTAAAAAAGAAGGATCAAAAATTGGCGCCAGAGTTATTACAATTAATAATGATCAATTAGAATATTTTTCCCAAGAGCAGATTCCCAAAATCAACGATAATGATTTAATAAAATTATATGGCAGAGATAATATTTATTTAGTTAAAAACGGCGTTTTGCGCGAGATTCTTTCCTATCAAATTTTTCAAGCATGGAATCTTGAAAAATCAAAGGTAAAAGAAGTTGATTTCTATAATGTTCAAAATTACACGCTTGGACAGCCCTTGTCTTATCTTCCTGGAACTTTAGTCAAGACATTAAACGACACAAAGGTTTATTTAGTGGACGAAAAAGGCGCGCTTTCTCATATAAGTTCCCTTAAACTTTTTGAAAAGCTTGGTTTTCAATGGAAAAATGTTCTGACTATCGGCGATCGCGAAAAAGAAATGTTGTCAGAAGAAAAAAAAATGTTATTTCCAACAGGAAGTCTTATTAAAGGCAGCGACAAAACAGTTTATGTTGTTGCCTCAAGAGCATTAAAAGCGATTAGGGAAATGTCAATTTTTAATGCTTATAATTTCAATTGGGATGATGTTATCTCATTGCCTGACCAAGATTTGCAGTTTTACGCTCATGGATTGCCTTTAACCTATCCCGACAATGTTCTTTTGACTTCGCCTGGCGATAAATCGGTATATTTTATCAAAAATGGCAGGCGTCATTTAATAAAAAATAATGCCCTTATAGCTATACTTGAAAAAGAAAAAATTAGTCTTATTAGCATACCGCGCGAGGAATTAGCAAGATATCCTTTAAGTATCAACTTAGAAGGAAAAGAAGATATGATACGATTTAATAAATTAGTTGATTCGGTTGTTAATGATTACTTAGAGATTGGAAAACAGGCCAATAGTCCTCAAGAATTTTCCCTAATTAGAATAGGGATAGACAAACTTAGCGACGACAGCCAGCTTACAATTAACGCCAGCGAAGATTATAATATCAGTCTATCTGATAAACCAATCATTGAGAAAGAAGCCGAAGATCCTTATGTGATCCAAATAAAAGATATTAACGATAAAATTAGATTTAGTTCAAAAAAAGGAAATGTTATTTTTAGCGTTAACAGCGCGCGTGACAGCGAGATGGCAAAAAACCCTTTAACAAGGTATCGGGGAGCTCTGGAAGTAATCAAGGAAACATCAGAAAATAAACCTGATGAATATTGGCTTATTAATGAATTATTTTTAGAAGATTATCTTTATGGAGTTTATTTTGACGGCGAGGATGAAATTTCGCCGGAACTTCGTAAAGCGCTCGCTGTTGCTAATAGAAGTTATGCTTGGTACTATATTAACACACGGGGGCGTTATAAAAATAAATTCTTTCACTTGATGAAAGAAGAAGAAAACTTAAAATATGGCGGCTATAACTTTGAAACTTCTCAATCAATTGATGCTCTTGAATCTACCAAAGGAGAAGCGCTTGTGTACAGGGGCGCGCCTGCGTGCATTGTCTACTCTTTAGATAGTTGCGGTCTGTCTCGTGACGCGCGTGTTTTATGGGGGAGTTTTTATAGAAATTTTCCCTATCTATGGGGAGGCATAAAAGATCCGCAAGGTACGGTTCATCGTTATAATTGTTATGACGAAAGGGACCACGGAGTTGGCATGAGTATTGCTGGAGCGGCGACTCTTGCTTCACAGGGGAAAAATTATTTTGATATTTTAGAATACTATTACCCAGGTACGCGATTAGACAAGATATATTAATCTCAATAATCAATTAAAACTTAATGAAAAAGATTCTTTTTAATTCAGGCAGTTTTATATTCTTAATTTTTATATTTTTCTTTGCTTTTATTTTTCTAAAAACCAGCTTTACCTTGAGTAAGATAACTACTGATATCAAAGACGAAAGCACAGAACTTGTCTATCTTTTGCCTGAGTTAGACGATTTGCCGGAAAAAACTAACAATCAATTTAATTTTCTTCTCTTAGGACAAAGAGGTGAAGGAGAGCCTTTTGGAGGACTTCTAACTGACACCATAATGTTAGTCAGCATTAATCAAGTTACCAATAAAACGGCCTTAATTTCTTTGCCTAGGGACTTATATATTCCCTTGCCGGATTCTCTCAAGCGGGATAAGATTAATGCGGTTTATGCCTCGGGGTACGAAAAGGGAGGAATTGGCTTAGGTCTTAAATATATTAAAGATACAGTTTCTCGCATAACTGGTCTTTATATAGATAATGTGGCAGTCGTTAATTTTGAAGCTTTTGAAGAAATCATTAATGCGATAGGTGGCATAGATGTTTATCTAAAAGAAGATTTTATTGAAGATAAGCAATGGTGGTGCGATGAAAGCGGAAATAATTGTCGGGAGTTTTTCTTGCCAAAAGGGAACAAGCACTTGGATGGGGAAACGGTCTTGTTTTACATTCGTTCGCGGTTTTCTTCAAGTGATTTTGATAGAGCGCGTCGGCAACAAGAAGTGCTTCTTGCTATTAAACAAAAGGTTTTTTCTTTAGGTTTCGTTAGCAACCCATTAAATTTTTTTGAAATATTAGATATTTTGGGAAATAACGTAAGAACCGATATAGGAATAAATAAAATAAAAGATACAATCTCTTATGTAAAGAATAACCCTGCGAGCTTGGAAAATCTCCAAAGCGTTGTTTTTGATGACGGGCCTGACGGCTTACTTTATTCAAGATATCTTAATAATCAATATATTTTACTTCCTAAAGCAGGGAATTTTAGCGAAATTCAAAAAAAATGCCAAGCTTTAACCAATTAAATTTTACCATTTTGTGAAAACAAAAAACTTTTTAGCAAAATATATCGGCATCATTTTACTTTTAGCCGTTTGTTTCAGTGGCGGTTTTTTATGGGGCAATGTTCGTCAAGTTAACGCTCTATTACCGTCTGACCTTATTGTTCGCAACATTGATTTTAATGCTGACCTTTCAATTCTGTGGGATGTTTTAAAAATTATTAAAACTAAATACAAAGGAAGAAAAGATCTAAATGATCAAGACCTAGTATACGGCGCCGCTAAAGGGTTAGTAAAATCATTAGGCGACCCTTATAGTGAATTTATGGCGCCCGAATCTAGTAAGAAATTCCTTGAAGACATTAGCGGTTCTTTTGAAGGGATTGGAGCAGAGATTGGCATAAAGGATGGTATCTTAACCGTTGTTGCTCCGCTTGAAGGTACGCCTGCCAAGAAAGCGGGATTGATGAGCGGTGATAAAATTATCAAAATAGACGACGAGACTACGCCCGAATTAAGTATTGAAAAAGCGATAACTCTTATCCGTGGGCCAAGAGGAACAGAAGTAATTCTTACTATTCTTAGGGGAGACAACAATGAACAACGCGAAATTACCATTAAGCGTGGAATTATTAAAATTCCTGTTATTGAATGGTCTCTAAAAGGAAACGGCGATATTGCCTATATTCAGCTTTTTAGTTTTACCGAGAATTCTCCAGACAAGTTTAGTCAAATAGCTCAAGAAATTTTACAATCTCCTGCTAATAAAATAATTTTAGACCTTAGAGGCAATCCAGGAGGATATCTTGAGTCAGCAGTTGAAATTGCTGGTTGGTTTCTTGCCGATGGCGAACTTGTTGTTAAAGAAGACGAAGGAAATGAAAAGGGGGAGTTATATAAAAGCAAGGGTAAGGCGGTTTTTGGAGAGTGGCCTACTGTAATATTGATTGACGAAGGTTCAGCTTCTGCTTCTGAGATTTTGGCGGGAGCGCTGAGAGATAATTTAGGAACGAAACTTATTGGTAAAAATAGCTTTGGAAAAGGCACCGTTCAACAAATGGAACCTCTTAAAAAAGGCGCATCCTTGAAAATCACCATAGCCGACTGGATAACGCCAAGCGGACTATCTATAAGTAAATCAGGATTAAGTCCTGATGTAGAAGTTGATTTAGATATAGACGCTTTTAAGCAAGGCGAAGACTCTCAGCTTCAAAAAGCGATAGAGAATTTAACTAATTCGTAATTCACCATCTCAATGAAAATAATTCTTCTTAAAAATGTACCAAAATTAGGATCTAAATTTGATGTCAAAGAAGTAAGCGCTGGCTATGCAAAGAATTTTCTTATACCGAATAAAATGGCAATAATTGCTACAAAAAATTCGCTAGCTCGTTTGCAAAAATTAACAATTCAGGAAAAAAATGTAGACGCAATCACTGAATATAACTTTAAAGAACTAACAGAACAATTGAAAAATTCAGAAATAATATTAGAGGCAAAAACAAACAAAGAAGGCAAGCTCTTTGGATCTATTAGTGAGGAAGAGATAAAAAAAGCGCTCAAAGAGCAAAAAAATATAGAATTGGATAAAAATATAAAAATTTTAATGAACAAGCCCCTGAAAAATATCGGAGAACATAAAATTAATCTAATTTTAGCCAACAAAAAAACCACTCTCAGAGTGATTATTAAAACAATCCCTCAGTAGTCTTTCATTTTTTATCCGTTCTTAGACGACATGCACAACATTTTTTCTTTTCTTTTTACCGTTGAAAGCGATAAATCCTTTTTTTTGAAAAATCACTTTACCGCTTTTTAGAGCAAAAAGGGTATCATCTCCTCCATGTCCGACATTTTTTCCAGGACGAAATTTAGTTCCACGCTGGCGAATTATAACAGAGCCAATTTTTGTTTTTTGGCCTGAAAATAACTTAACGCCTAAATATTTTGGTTGAGTGTTTCGGCTAATACCAGTAGTTTTTTTACCGCCACGATGTGCCATAAAATATACAAAAAACTTAACAGTTTATCATTGAATAAACTCAGTATAACAAGTGTTTTCTAAAAAGCAAGAGCCTTATTCCATGTCTCATTCTTTAAACAAATTATACTCAATTGTCCTCATATCATTGTTTCTTTTCCTTTTTTTTGGATTAGGATATGCGGCAATAGCGGAAAAAAGAAATAAACCATTGATAATCAGGCAAATTAACCACCCAGAAAACCTTTTTATCAATAAAGAACTCATTAAAGACAAAATAAACAGTGATTATGTAGCAAGCATCAACGGCTCTTTTTATTATCATTCTAAATGCGCTCTTGCGAAAAGAATTAAAGACGAAAATCGCATTTGGTTTTTAAATTCCACCGAGGCATTACTGTCAGGATATAAAGAAAGAAAAAATTGTCCGTAGGAATGAAATGACGAGGGTTCTTCTTATTCATATTCACGCTTTGTAAATTGACTTCTTTCTGAAATTAGAGTATGATAGATAATCACAGCAAGATGTGGCTTAGTTTGTTTTACGCTTGTCATACGCGCGCTCATAGCTCAATTGGTAGAGCAACAGCCTTTTAAGCTGGTGGTTGCAGGTTCGATTCCTGCTGGGCGCATATTATCTGTGCTTTCCGTTAGCGCCCAAGATTTGTACATAAGTACACATAGTGGAGGGTTGGCAGAGTGGTCAAATGCGCCGCATTCGAAATGCGGTTTCCCGCTCAAAACGGGATCAGAGGTTCAAATCCTCTACCCTCCGCCTTTGCTTCGCCGAAGCTATGCCAATGCGCGCGAAGCGAAATCTGCTAAGTAAATATACGGAAGCAAGTATAATTTTTTGTTTATTCTTATTTTATTTTTTAACCGATGACCCCAAAGAAGAAAGACACACTGTTATTGTTGTCAAAACCGCCAGTGGTGGTTGTTTTAGGGCATGTAGATCATGGCAAAACTAGCATTTTGGACTATATTCGCAAGAGCAATGTAGCTGAAAAAGAAGCAGGCAAGATTACTCAACACATTGGGGCATACGAAATTGAGTTTCAAAATCAAAAAATTACTTTTATTGATACGCCGGGACACGAAGCTTTCGTCCAAATGCGTTCTCACGGAGCAAAGTTAGCCGACATAGCCCTATTAGTAATTGCCGCGAATGAAGGCATTAAACCTCAAACAAAAGAATCGCTAAAGCTTATCAAAGATGCTGAGTTGCCATACATAATCGTTTTAAATAAAAGAGATCTTGTATCAGAATATCAAACATACAATGTTATAGAGCAACAACTCAAAAAAGAAAATGTTGTTTTAGAATCGTGGGGAGGAGATGTTCCTCTTGTTAAAACTTCCAGCAAAACAGGTGAGGGGATAGATGAATTATTAGAAACCATCCTTATTTTAGGCGCTGTTACCATTAAAGCATTAAATAAGAAACAAGAAAATTTTTTTAAGGGGATTACCATAGAAACGCACTTAAGCTCACAAAGTGGCATAAGAGCAACAATTCTTGTTAAACAAGGTGTATTTTCAAAAGGGGACATACTTGTATCTCAGAATCAAACATTCAAGGTTAAAAAAATAACAGATTGGCAGATGAAAAACATCCAAACTGCTTATTGTTCTCAACCAGTAAATGTCTTGGGATTTGAATTTCCTCCAGAGTTAGGTGAAATTTTTGAGAAGGCCAAGAAAGAAGAAATAAATTTAAATAAAAAATACTATAATCAAAAGAAGGACAATTCTAATCAGAAAATGCTGATTGATAAATCTAAATCTAAAGAAGCGCAAACAATTAGTTTAGTTCTCAAAACCGATGTTTTGGGTTCACAAGAAGCAGTTGTTAAAATTCTGGAAAATATTTCCCAAAAAAATGATGTTAATTTTTTACTTGTTTATCGAGGCCTTGGAGATATCTCAGAACATGACTTAAAATTTGCCCAATCTTCAAAGGCAATTATTCTTGGTTTCAAGATAAAAGCTCAAAGCGCGATAAAATTCGCAATTGAGAGAATGGGTCTTAATCTAATCATTTGCGAAGTAATCTACGATATAAACGATAGTCTGACAGATCTAATTAAAAAATCTATCAAGAAAGAAACAAAAGATATTCAGGCAAAGCTAAATATTTTAGCAGTTTTTGGAAAACGGAATGCTGCTAATAATAAAAAACAAAATCTTTATAAAATAATTATAGGAGGAGAGGTTACGGAAGGGGAGTTAAAGAAAAATTGTTCTGTTGAAGTTCGTCGCAGCCATAAGGTATTAGGACAAGGTAAAATTTTGGAAATAGAGAAAGACAGAAAATCAATAACTCAAATTAGCGCGGGAGAACAGTGCGGATTGCTTTATGAAGGAAATACTGAAGTAAAGAAAGGGGATATTTTATTTATTTACAGCAATTGATTGTAGATAATAATGTCATCTCTGCGTATTCAAAAAATAAACGAACTTTTAAAGCAAGAATTTGCTAAAATTCTTGTTGAAGAAATAGAAGTACCTATCGGAACATTGGTTACTGTTATTCAAGTTAAAACTTCACCTAGTCTCCAGCATGCAAAGATTTATATTAGCGTTCTGCCTGATAAAAAAGCAGAAGAAATTCTCAAGAAATTAAATGATCAAATTTATAAGCTTCAACAAATAATTAACAAGCGGCTTTATATGAGGCCGGTTCCTAAACTAAGCATTTTATTAGATAAAAGCGGAGAAAAATTTAGCGAAATATCTAAGTTATTAAAATCACATAACACATAACACATAACATGGAACAGAAAAACCCCCTCTCTCTCTGTCGTTGCGAGGAGCAGTAGCGACGAAGCAATCTCTCATTAGAAATTCATTCTAAATGAAGAACCTTCGTCATTTCCTGCCTGCCGGCAGGCAGGCATTCCTCAGAACCTTGACGGGGGCTTCGAAATTAAAAGTTTTATTTCTTCTGGCCTGGTGGCCGAGTGGTTAGGCAAGGGTCTGCAAAACCCTGTACATGAGTTCAATTCTCATCCAGGCCTCAATAAAACTTAAAACTTAAAACTTAAAACAATATCTCTTAGTGGTGTTTCTTTCCTCTGTTAAGTTTCACGTTTCACGTTTCACGTTTCACACTTTTCTTGCTGGCGTGGCGGAACTGGTATACGCGTTGGACTTAAAATCCAATGGTGGTAACACCATGTGGGTTCGATTCCCACCGCCAGCATTAATTAATTCATTCTTATATTTGATATTTGATATTTGATTTATTTAAAGCTCGGGTGGTGGAATTGGTATACACACAGGCCTCAGACGTCTGGCTCGTAAGAGCGTGCAGGTTCAAGTCCTGTCCCGAGCATTCTTAATTAACAAATTAGTGATTTATTCCTAATTTTTTATTCCTAATTTACATTATCTTATCTAATTTATGAAATACACACACGACAACAATAAAAAATTGAAAATCATCGTTTTGGGCGGGCTGGAAGAAGTCGGCCGCAACATGACCGTTCTTGAATATGACAATGATATTATTATTATTGATATGGGATTACAGTTTCCGGAAGAAAATATGCCGGGAATTGACTATATTATTCCTGATATTTCTTATTTGAAGAATAAAATTCACAATATTCGCGGAGTAATTATCACTCACGGGCATTATGATCATATTGGAGGCATTCCTCACATTATGCCCAGGCTTGGCAATCCGCCTATGTTTATGGGTAAAATGACCGAAGGCATTGTTAGAAAGAAAAGCGATGAGTTTAAAAATAACCCCGCGCTTAATATTACTAAGATCAATGAGGATTCCAAAATACAGTTAGGAGGAGCTTTTAATGTTGAATTTTTGCGAGTAAATCATTCAATTCCAGATTGTTTTGCTATTATTATTAATACGCCGGTGGGCAGGATAGTTCACACGGGCGACTTTAAAATTGATTATTCTCCAGTTAACGATAAACCTGTTGACTTGAACAAGATAGCGCAAATTGGCGCGAAAAAAATCTTGTTCTTAATGTCTGATTCAACCGATGCCACTTCTCCTGGCTACCAAATTTCCGAATCTGCGATTGGAAAAGAAATAGACAATATTTTTGAAACGATTCACGGTCGTATTATTATAGGTACATTTGCTTCTCAGATTAACCGTATTCAAATAATCTTTGATTTGGCAAAAAAATATAATCGTAGAATATGTCTTCAAGGACGCAGTATGAACGATAATGTAAAAATTGCGCGCAAGATAGGATATTTAGAATTTAATCCCCAAATTTTAATTCACGATAAAAATTTAAAACAATTGCCAGATGAGAAAATAATAATTATGGGGACAGGGGCGCAAGGCGAATCAGGGGCCTTTCTTATGAGGGTTGTTAACGAAGAACACCGCAATATTAGCTTAAAAAAAGGCGATACGGTTATCTTTTCATCTTCGGTTATTCCTGGAAATGAAAGAACAATCCAATCCTTAAAAGATATGATTGTTCGCCAGGGAGCAATGGTAATTCATTATAAAATGATGGATATTCATGCTGGAGGCCATGCTAAACAGGAAGATTTAAAGCTTATGATGCGTCTTATTAAACCCGAATATTTTATGCCCATTGAAGCGAATCGTTTTATGCTCAAAGCGCATGCGGATTTAGCTGAACAAATCGGAATCTCAAAAGATAAAATTTTCATTGCTGACAATGGTCAAATAATTGAATTTATTAAAGATAAATACAATAATGTTGCGGGCAAATTAACTAATAACAAAGTTTCTACTAATTATATTATGGTTGACGGCCTGGGGGTGGGGGATGTGGGCGAAATTGTTTTAAGAGACAGGAATACAATGTCTCAAGACGGGATGTTCGTTATCGTAGCCACTATTGACTCAAAAAGTCGTAAAGTTAAAGAAAGTATAGATATTATATCGCGAGGATTTGTTTATCTTAAAGAATCAAAAAAACTCTTGGCCGAAGCAAGAGCTTTAACAACTGAACTATTAAATAAAGAATTGGGACCGCAGAAAACCATCAATGCTACTTATTTAAGGGAACTTTTGCGAGAAAGACTTGGTGAATTCCTCTTCAAAAGAACAAGGCGAAGACCAATGGTTTTGCCTGTGATTATTGAAATTTAGAACCAGTAATCATATAAAACCTAAAACCTAAAACCTAAAACAATATCTTTTAGTAATCTTTCTTTTCTTCATCACGTTTCACGTTTTAAGTTTCACGTTTGTTTCATCATTTCCTTGAATTCCTCTCTTACATCAGGATCTATGGGATCAATGTTGATCTTTTGGGCAAGATAAAACACAATCCAATTTCCCAAAATAATCATATTAAACATTTTTTCAAGAGGCGTTTTGCCTCTCATTTTTATTGTATTTACTACAATACCTTTTTTATTGAAAATATTAGCGGTCAAACGCATTCTTTTCTGAATTTTTAAATTATCGTCGCTGTCTGTAATATTTAAAATATAAAACTTGTTAATCCACGAAAGACCCTTTCCCTGCATTAATTCATTGTGGTTAATCTCTGGAAAAACATTCCAGAAAGCGGGTATTTTTGCGCTTTCATTAAAAAGAACTTTCCAATAATAGGCGATTGCCTGATTTGCTGAACTGGTATAAATCAGAGGAATTTTATCAATGAGACTTTCGGCAATTTTTTCCGCCTCTTTCTTAAAAATGGCAGGATTTATATGGGGAAATTTTAATTGAACTTTCTGTAAAGGTTTAATTTCTAAATTTTTTAGAAGATAAATCAAAATAGAAATTTGCTCCAAAACTACCATGCGCGGCTCAATATTTTTGGTTTTAACGCTAAAAAAAGGAACCATATCCTTGTGGGCTTTTTTCCCCAACAATCCATTACTAGATATAACAATTAATGGTAATTTTCTTTTTCTCGCCGAATTATAAGCGGAAATGGCTTCTTCGGTATTTCCCGAATAAGAAACAACAATGATTATTGTTTTCTCTCCGCTGATAATTATATCTCGCGGAAGCTCATAATTCCTATGAACGCGGATTGGATAAAATTTTTCCAAAAATTCTCCCGCTAACGCTGATCCTCCCATACCGCAAATTAAAACACTATTGAATTTTTGTTTAAAAGAAAAATTTGTTGGCTTTTGGTTGAAACCATCTTTTATCTGTTTTGGAAAATCAAGAATAATTTTTTCAATAGAATTTGTCATAAAATGAATTATTGAGATTTGATTAGTAATTAGTAATCTGTCGTCTGCCTATCTTCGTGTCTTAATATACCATTCTTCAACATTAGCGAATCTATTAGCGGGAAGATTTATTTTATTAGTTTTAATTCCCTTGATATTTTTCTTAACTACGAATAAATATTCAGGACTGTACAAGAAAATGGCAGGAATATCTTTATTAATTTCTTGTTCAAAATCTTGAAACAGAAGCATTCTCTTTTCTAAATCAATTTCATAACGCGCCTTTTCCAATGCTATATCAACATTTTTATTGCTGTAAAGAGAAAGATTAAGGCCGGGATCTCTTTTTTGGGATGAATGCCAAAAAGAAAACGGATCAGGATCTAAACCTAATACTTGTCCAAAAAGAATGGCCTCATAATCTCTTGGCCTTATAATTTCGTCAATAATTTTATCGAGAGGAACAAGTGAAATTTTAACCTCAATGCCAAGAATTGACCAATTTTTTTGAATTATTTCAGCCGTTTGTTTCAATTCTGGCATATCTGGCACCGTTATTGTCAATTTAACATTTTGCGTTATCTTGCTCATATATTCTTTTGCCTTATCTAAATTGTATTCATATTCTTCCAACGGTTCAGGTTTGTCATTGAAAAAATAGGGCAACAGAGGAGAATTAATTTTTAACGCTTCGCCGCCAAAAATCTCTTTGATAATCTCATTCTTATTTACGCTGTATGCCAGCGCTGTCCTAAGATTTTTATTAGACAAAGAAGAATTCTGTTCCTGATTAAAGAAAACAGCAAAATAACGAGGTAAAAAAGGATAAAAGATATTGTATTTTTCTATATGATTAATGCTGTTTTTTCTGAAACTAGAACTAAGCCCAATACCATCAACCTTATTTTTTGTCAGGGCTGTGATTAATTCTTTCTCTGAAGAATAAAAATGGAAAATTATATTTTCCAAATAAGCGCTTTTTAAGTAATAGTTTTCATTACGCGCCAGAATAATTTCTTCAATAGAACCTTGATTTGATTTCTTAATCTTTGTTAATTTAAAAGGACCGGTTCCGACAGGAGAAAGATTTTCTTTGGCGAGAGCAAATTTTTCATAGTTAATTTTTTCCCAGATGTGTTTAGGCACAATACCAAGCGTAGTATTAGCAAGGAAAGGCGCATAGGGACTTTTCAGCTTAAATCTTATTTGCCAATTGTTAATTTTTTCTACTGCGACTCCCTCCCAATTAAACCTTAAAGGACTATTGTATTGAGCGTTTTGAATTATTGAAATAGTATAAACTATATCATCGGCGGTTAAAGGTTCTCCATCGTGCCAGAATACATTTTTTCTTAGATAAAAGTCATAAGTTTTGCCATCATTGGTAATTTCAAAATTTTCAGCTATATCAGGAATTAAATTTCCATTTGAATCAAATCTCATTAAACCGGAATATAACAAGCTAACAATATCTCTATCTACATCGTTAGTGTGGCTTAATACTGGATTTAAGTAGCGTGGATAACCAAATAGGGCTTCTCTATAAGTTCCGCCTTGCGCGGGCAAAATCTTTGCTCCTAAAAAACAAGCGCTAAAAATTATGCCAAATATACCTAAAATCAGCGCTAAAAAAGATATTTTTGCCAGTTTTTGTTCTCTCTTATTAAGAAATTTAAAGAGAAAAATAATTTTTGAAACTTTACTGGTTTTTTTTGCTAATTTTTTTACTAAAGATACCATATATGCCTGACTAAAACAGTATTCTTAGAATGGCCATACCTACGAGGATAATGGATAAAGCAATTGTGCCCTTCATTAGCCATTTCTCCATTCCTCTTTTTGTGCGATATATTTCTCCTCCGCCTCCGCCAAGCACAGAAGATAAGCCGCCTCCTTGTTTCTGTAGAAGAATAAGAATAATGAGCGTGATAGCGGTAAAAATCTCAATTATATTTAAAATATTGTCCATATTTTAAGATCTTAACACATTAACATTTTTTAAAATTAATAGCCTTTCATCAGCAATTAATATAATAATAAGCCCTCCCTTCCTTTTTTGCAAGAGATAACAAATGTAAAACATGGAACATGGAACATGGAACATGGAACATGGAACATGGAACATGGAACATGGAACATTAATCCCTTAATGGTTATTTCTTCCTCTGTCATCCGAAAACCTTTTCCCCCTGTTCCATGTTATGTGTTATGTGTTCCATGTTCTTGACTAATATCTTTCTCTGCTATAAACTATCTCTATATGAAAATTTCTCAATTCAAAAATTTTCCGTCAATAGTTTTAACATATTTTAAAGAAGTTAAGAGTGAGATGAGCAAAGTGACCTGGCCTACGAGAAAAGAAACAACACATTATACTTTAATTGTTATTGGTATAAGTTTCGTTGTAGCATTGTTCCTTGGTGGCTTTGATTATCTCTTTACTTTTCTTATAAGAATCTTAGTTTAGAATTATTTATCTTTTATGCCTAAACAAACAGCGCAATTTGGTCGGAATTGGTATGCAATTCATACCTATTCTGGCTATGAAGATTCCGTGGGAAGAAATTTAAAACAAAGAATTGAATCTTTTGATATGCGTGATAAAATTTTTGATGTCTTAGTGCCCATTGAGAGGAAAATTAAAATTAAACGGGGCAAAAGGGAAATTGTTGAAGAAAAAATTTATCCCGGTTATATTTTGGTAGATATGATTGTCACCGATAATTCTTGGTATGTCGTTAGAAATACTCCGCGCGTTACCGGATTTGTCGGATCGGGAAATACGCCCGTACCTGTATCCGAAGCTGAAATAAAGGAAATCAAAACAAGAATGGGAGTGAAAGAACCGCAGTATAAAATTAATATTAATCCTGGAGATACGGTTAAAATTAGCGAAGGACCATTTAAAGAATTTGATGCTCGTGTTGTTGAAGTAGACGAGAAAAAGGGGAGGGTTAAGGTTTTGGTTTCTCTCTTTGGACGCGAAACGCCGGTTGATTTAGATTTCCTTCAAATCAAAAAGATTTAACTATTAATCTTTCAATTTATGTCAAAAAAAATTCAAGCAATCTTAAAACTTCAATTAGTCGCAGGTAAGGCCGCGCCTGGTCCTCCTTTAGGCCCAACACTCGGACAACACGGAGTTAATATCCAAGAATTTATTCAGGCTTTTAATAATCAAACCGCAAATCAAGAAGGTGTTATTTTACCAGTTAAACTTACGGTTTATCAGGATCGGAGTTTTGATTTTGAGGTTAAACAACCCTTGGTGTCTTATCTTATAAAACAAGCAGTTAACATTGAAAAAGGTTCTAGTACGCCTAAAACTAAAAAAGTGGGCGTAATCAGCCATAAAAAAATTGAAGAAATTGCCAAGCTTAAAATAGCCGATCTTAATACTGCTGATCTTGCCAAAGCTATGAAAATAGTTGAGGGCACAGCTAAATCACTGGGAATAGAAGTTAAATAGCTTAAAACTGAAGAACCTCTCGCTTTGCTTGAGAACCTTGACGGAAGATAGGAACTTAAGACTTAAAACTATATCCTTTAGTATGTTTTTTTCTTTATTAAGTTTCATGTTCCATGTTCTATGTTCCATGCCTTTAAGGTCAAATTAGCGCGCTTAGACTGGGTTTTATCTATTGGCGTTATAATTCTTTTATCCCTAAGCATCCTTGAGATCTATAGTTTATCACCATCGCTTAATGATGGTTTTTTAATGTTTAAAAAACAAATCCTTTTTGTATTATTGGGCATTTTATTAATGTTCTTTTTCGCCTTTTTTGATTATCGTTTTTTTAAAGAGAACATTGGCATCACTTTGATCTTATATATTTTTAACACTGGACTTTTGATAACGCTTATCATTATTGGTAAAGCTATCGGCGGGGCGAAAAGTTGGTTTAGTTTAGGTATTTTTAGTTTAGAGCCGGTAGAATTAATGAAGATAACGCTTATTTTAATTTTAGCAAAGTTTTTTTCTTTAAGACATGTGGAGATTTTTTTACCGCGCTATTTGATAATATCATTAATCTACCTAATTCTTCCATTGATTTTGGTTGTATTACAGCCAGACCTGGGTTCAGCGCTTATTCTTATTTTTATCTGGTTCGGCATTTTAATCGTTTCGGGGCTTAGGCGGAAACAAACTCTTTATATTTTGCTCTCAGCGCTTCTCATCATCTTTTCAAGCTGGTCTTTCCTTATAAAAGATTATCAAAAAGCGCGTGTTATTTCTTATTTTGCTCCCCAGCAAGATCTTCTTGGACAAGGGTACAATCTCGTTCAATCTCTAACGGCTATTAGTAATGGAGGATTATTGGGAAAAGGGCTGGGCAACGGTTCTGTGGCGCAACTTGGATTTTTGCCCTCTCGCCATACAGATTTTATCTTTGCGTCTATTGCCGAAGAAATGGGGCTAATCGGTGTTATAATATTAATTGCAGGTTATCTGATTATTCTCTGGCGACTTATTAAAATAGCGCTAAGCGCGAGAGATAATTTTGGACGCCTATTAATAATGGGAACATTTATTCTAATAGCTTCCCATTGTTTTATTAATTTAGGAATGAATGTTGGATTTTTGCCAATTACTGGCATTTCTTTGCCTTTCATTAGCTATGGGGGGTCAGGGATGGTATCTTTCTTGGTTTTATTGGGAATTTGCCTAAGCGTAAAGGTGAATGAGTAAATTGTGTATCCTCCTCCACCTGGGGATATCTTTTTTTGCATTTTTTTCAATTTTAAACTAAAATTACGGGAGATAACTGTAATTTTTACTCTTTTTGATGTCTATGCGCGCTACTAAAAAAATCTTAATGATAGGATGGGAGTTGCCACCCCTTAATAGTGGGGGACTGGGAGTAGCTTGCCAGAATCTTGCGCGAGCTTTGCTTAAAAAAAGAATTAAAATATCTTTTACCCTTCCGTCTTTTCAAAAATCGGAGATTTTCTCTGAAGGAATAGTTTTTTTTCATCCTTTTTCGTCAAAAACCTATTCTAACAAGATACCTCCACAATTTTATACTTATTCTTCCGCCAAGGTTCTGACGAAGTCAGGTTCTTACGCTTTTGCTAAGACATTTCAATATAATACCAAGAATTCTTATTTTCATACCTCCAGTTTATTGAAAAAAAAGATAATTGGCAGTAGCGATAATTTAATGCAACAGGTTATGTCTTATAGCAATATCGTTGATGCTGTGAAGAATTTAGATTTTGATATTATTCACGCTCACGATTGGTTAACTATCCCAGCCGCCTTAGCTATTAAAGAAATAAGCGACAAGCCGCTTGTGGTTCATGTTCATGCGCTGGAGTTTGATAGATCGGGCGGTAACAGTTTTGGTAATTCTGAAATCGGCTCCATAGAAAAAGAAGGACTTATAAAAGCGGATAAAATTATTGCCGTCAGTAATTACACCAAAAGGAAGATATTGTCCTGCTACAATATTGATCCTGATAAGATTGAGGTGGTCTACAATGGTGTTTCTCGGGAAGTAGATGATAAAATTTTGGGATATAATGCTGATTTTTTAAAAAACAAGAAAATAATTATATTTGTTGGAAGATTAACTGTTCAAAAGGGGATTGACTGGTTTTTGAGGGCTGCTCAGCGAGTTATAAAAGAAGAACCACAAGCTTTATTTATTGTGGTGGGTGAAGGAGAGCTTAAATTTCAGGCGATAGAACTAGCGACCGAACTTGGTATCGGCAAATCTGTTATTTTTACCGGTTTTCTTTCCCGAGAAGAATTATCTAAAATCTATCGCATAGCTTCGCTATATGTTCTTCCGTCAGTATCAGAACCATTTGGTATAGCGCCCTTGGAGGCATTGAAATATGATACTCCTATTATTCTTTCAAAGACCGCTGGTGTGGGGGAGGTATTAAACGGCGCGTTAAAAGTTGATTTTTGGGATACCGAACAGATGGCCGAAAAGATGGTAGCGGTTCTTCGCTATCCCACTTTATATAAACAGTTGATTCAGGATGGCAAGCGAGATTTAATCGGAATTACATGGGATATAGCAGCGGAAAAAGTAGAAAAAATATATGATAATTTAATTAGAAATTGACCCTATGATTTCCATTTGTCTTTACCTCCACGCTCATCAGCCCTTGCGGCTAAAAAAACTCTCTCTTTTTGATATTGGCAACAATCATCAAGACTATTTTGATAAAGAAAGAAACAAAAAATATCTTGAGAGGGTTGCCAGGAAAAGTTATTTACCAGCCAATAATCTTTTTTTAGATTTAATTAATAAAACACAAGATCGGTTTAAAATTAGCTTTTCTGTAAGTGGCGTTTTACTTGAACAACTTGAGGAAAATGCGCCTAAAGTTATAAAAAGTTTTCAAAAATTGAGCAAGACAAAGAATTGTGAATTTATAACAGAAACATATTATCATTCGCTTGCTTCCTATTTTTCTGAAGAAGAGTTTAGAAAACAAATCTACCTCCAAACAAAAAAAATAAAACAGCTTTTTTTCTATCGTCCTCAGATTTTTCGCAATACCGAGCTTTTATATTTTAATAATTTAGCGCAGATTATTTACGATTTAGGGTATAAAGCAACATTGATAGAAGGCGCGGACAAAATTCTTATGGGCAGGCGTCCCAATATTGTTTATCGCGCTAAATATGTTCCTGAGCTTAAGTTAATTCTTAAAAATTATCCTTTGTCAGATGATATTGCTTTTCGTTTTTCTAATCATGATTGGAAAGAATTTCCTTTAACAGCGGATAAATTCTTAAATTGGATTAAGGCAAGCCAACAAGGATTAATTAATCTTTTTATGGATTATGAAACTTTTGGCGAGCATCAATGGGCAGAAACGGGTATTTTTAAATTTTTTGAGGATTTTGTCATTAAGGCCAGCAATGACCCAGAAATACAGTTTGTATTGCCAAACGAAATTATTATGTCGGAAACAACGGAGGAAACCTTAGATATCAAAGAACCTCTTACTTGGGCTGACACAGAGCGTGATTTATCCGCTTGGCTAGGTAATCCGCTCCAGAAGGAGGCAGCTTATTCTCTTTATGCGTTAGAAAATAAGATTAAAAAAACAAAAGACGCTGATTTATTAAAACAATGGAGATATCTTCAAATTTCTGACCATTTCTATTATATGTGCACAAAATGGTTTAACGATGGCGATGTTCACAAATATTTCAATCCCTATGATTCGCCCTATGACGCTTACATCAACTACATGAATGTGCTAAGGGACTTAGAATCAAGACTTTAATTTCTAATTTCTAATTTCTAATTTGAACCTTTCCTATCTGTCTTTAGAAGAACCTTCGGTTCTTGACGCCTTACCTGTGCCGGCAGGCAAGGAAGATATGAGGAGCAGCAGCGACGCCTGCCTGCCGCCTGCCTGCCGGTAGGCAGGGTAGGCAGGAAGCAATCTCTCTGCTTGTCTTTGCGAGCGAAGCGAAGCAATCTCTTGACCTCCCCTTGTCTTTGCGAGCGAAGCGAAGCAATCTCTTTAAATAATCACTACAAAATGCAAGAAAGACATTACTATATCTACATTATGACCAATAAAGGCAACACTGTTCTTTATACTGGTGTTACTAATAATTTAGAAAGAAGAGTATCTGAGCACAAGAGTAAAACTATCAAAGGATTTACGGCTAAATATAATATTACGAAATTAGTATATTACGAAGAATATAATAATATTACAAACGCTATTATGAGAGAAAAACAGATCAAAGCTGGTTCAAGAAAAAAGAAAATAGATTTAATCAATAGCATAAATCCGGAATGTAGAGACTTAGCAGGGAAGTAATACGAGATTGCTTCGTCACTCCTTTCAGTCGCTTCTCGCAAAGACAGAGGGCGAAGCAATCTCTCTGCTTGTCTTTGCGAGCGAAGCGAAGCAATCTCTTGACCTCCCCTTGTCTTTGCGAGCGAAGCGAAGCAATCTCTCATTAGAAATTAAATATTATGTCCAATTCTATTATTTTCGAAATTTGCTGGGAAGCATGTAATAAAGTAGGTGGCATTTATACAGTAATCGCCAGTAAAGCCGCCTATATGAAGCAAGAGCTGGGAGATAATAATTATTTTATTATCGGTCCTTATTTTATAGAAAAGGCCAAGGATGAATTTGAAGAAATTGTTCCGCCGGAAAATATAAAACACCTTTTTGTGGCGCTTCAAAAAGAAGGAATTAATTGTCATTGGGGCAAGTGGCTAATTAAGGGCGAACCAACTACGATTTTAATTGATTTTAATGGTTATCGCAGTCATCTTGACAGTATCAAAAAAGATCTTTGGGAAAGTTTTGCCATTGATTCTCTTAATGCTCCCAGTGATTTTAACGATCCAATTCTATGGTCTTGGTGTGTTGGTAAAGTTCTAAGTATAATTAAAGAGGCGTTTAAAGGACAAAGTATTATTGCTCACGCCCATGAATGGATGAGCGGATCTGCTCTGCTTTATCTTAAAGAAAAAGAACCGAAAATCAAAAAAGTTTTTACTACTCACGCAACTGTCTTAGGAAGAGCATTGGCAGCATCTAATAGTCCTCTTTATGAAGAATTAGAGACAATAGAAGGCGATAAAAAAGCTTACGAGCTTGGCGTTGCCGCTAAACATCAAGTTGAAAAAGCGTCAGCCCAAGAAACAGATATTCTTACAACAGTTAGTAAAATTACATCTTTAGAGGTTAAGCAGTTTTTGAAAAGAAAAGTTGATTTAACGCTTCCTAATGGACTTGATTTGGGCGGAGGGCTTACATTTGAAGATTTCTCACTATCTCATCGGCTTCAGCGCGATAGAATGAGAGAATTTATTCTTTATTATTTCTTTCCCTATTACAGTTTTGATCCAAGGAAAAGTTTATTCTATTTTATTTCTGGCCGTTATGAATTTCACAATAAAGGCATAGACATTTTTATAGATGCGCTTTCGGATCTAAACAAGCGCCTAAAAGAAAAAGGGGATAGCGCTAAAACAATTATTGTTTTCTTTTGGGTGCCGCTTAATATTAGGGGTATAAAAGCCCATATTAGGGAAGCGCGTGAAATTTTTAGCGATGTTGAACAAACCTTAGAAGAATCGCGAGTCACCACTCAAAGTAATTTACTTTATAATATTATGGCAGAGGAACCGCTTAGCGCTGAGGCATTATTTGAAGAAGATACCCTGAGACAGATTAAACGCAAACTTATGAAGCTTAAGCATCCCACGGGATTGCCTTCAATTTGCACGCACGATTTAAATGAAGAAAATAACACAATTATGGACAAACTTAAACAAGTTAATTTAATCAATAAACCCGAAGACAAGATTAAGGTTATTGTTTATCCGGCCTATCTAACGGGATCTGACGGTCTTTTAAATCTGTCTTATAATGAATGTGTTCAAGGTTCCCATCTGGGAGTTTTTCCGTCTTATTATGAACCGTGGGGCTATACGCCTCTTGAAACGGCTTCTTTAGGTGTTGCTACAATTACAACCGATCTTGCCGGTTTCGGAATTTTCATTAAACCAAAAGCAAATCAGAAAAAATACCCAGGCATTTATATAGTAGAACGTCGTCAAAAAAGCTATGAAACTTCAAAAAATCAATTAGCCGATTTACTTTATGATTTTAGCCGTGCTTCTTATCACGAAAGGGTTCAAAATAAAATTGGCGCAAGCGAATTAGCTCAAGAAGCAAATTGGGAAAAATTAATTACATATTACATAAAAGCATACGAGAAAGCAGCAGGACTTAGTATTGACAAAAAAGCATAAATCATCATAAATTACACATCAGAACACAAAAACAGTATGCAGTAAATAGCAACTTCTCCAAATCCAATATAGTCAATCTATCTCGTATATAAGAGATTGAATATATGGTTAAATGGCTAACCCTTCAACCATTAAACCATTGCGTTCCCATATTTGTATTGTTTTTCTTCGTTTAAAAATTGATTCATTAGAAATTCATTCAAAATCCAACTCTTCCGTCAAGGTTCTTCCCCCGGTAAAAACCGGGGGGAGGTCCTTCAAATTGTAAATTGAAAATTAACCATTCATCATATGCAACTCCGCAAAGATTACATTCTTAATAGATGGAGCTATATTAGTGGCGCGCGTGCTAAGCGTCCCCACAATTATCAATCTATAACTGACAACAACGAAGCTCATCCTAAAAATTGTCCTTTTTGTTTTAACAGGGAATATTTAACGCCTGAGGAAATTGGCAGAGTAGAAAAGATAAAAGGAAAATGGTTAGTTAGATGGTTTCTCAATAAATATCCGGCGCTAACATCAACAAAAACGCAAAAAGAAATAAGCAATAATCGATTTTTTCAAGCATATAGTTCTTTTGGTATTCAGGAAGTAATTATAGAAACGCCAGACAAGAGACAAATGGTTGATTTAAGCGTTGAACATATTTCTATTATTCTTAAAGTTTATAATCATCGCATTGAAGAACTTTCAAAAATTAAAGGGATTGAATATGTAATGGTTTTTAAAAATAGAAGAAAGGGGGCAGGTGCTTCCATTGTTCACAGTCATTCTCAAGTGATAGCGACAGGAAAAATACCAGCGTTAATTGAGCAGGAAATTTTAGCGTTTAATCAATACAATTCCTGTCCTTATTGCGATATTATCAAAGCCGAGCAATCTGGTCCTAGAAAGGTTTTTGAAAACGAAAATTTTATTGCTTTTACTCCTTATGCTCCTCGTTTTAATTACGAAATTTGGATTTTCCCCAAAGCCCATATGAAAAAAATGAATGAAATGAAAGACTGGCAATATTTTGATTTGGCAGAAATTTTAAAAAAAATTCTTAAAAAAATAAATGAAATTAATACGCCTTATTGTTTTTATATTCAATATGGAGTTGGCAAAACGATGGATTTTCATTGGCACATTGAAATTTTACCGCGGGTCAATATTAAAGCTGGTTTTGAATTAAGCGGTGGAGACAGCATTATTAGCGTTAGCCCGGAGGAAGCAGCAGAATTCTATAAGGGAATATGGTCAAATTGTTAAATTGTTCTGTCATTGCGAGGAGCAGCAGCGACGAAGCAATCTCTATTCATTCATAATTCATGATTCATAATTCATTTATCTTCCATGCTCCTTACCCACATTCTAAACAATCAAAAGATTTCTAAGAAAGTTAATCACGAAACCACTCTCCTTGCCGCCAACAACCTCGGCGGTTATTTATGGTTGGGCGACAATGCCAACCAAAGCCGTTATCAGGGCTGGTATGTACAGCTCAAAGGCGAAGTGTATAAAATTTTAGACGAAATAAAGATAAATTCTCAAAAAGAAATTCGCGAATTAATAAATATATGGGCAAAAGACACTAATTATCTTCAAAGAATATATAAAAATACCGCAGAAACATATTATATGCCAAAGATCCAAAACGCTTTAGTTTATGAATTATCGCAAATAAGAGAAATTAACTTAATTTTAGACATAAGAAAATCATATTCATCGCCTCAACAAGAACGACATTACGATATTTACGAAAAAGGCGATTTTATAATTATTAAATATAATGACAAAGAATTAAAAGAACCGCTCTTTTTAGCAATTTTTACGCCATCCCTAAAAACTTGGAAAAAAACAGAGAAATGGGTTAAAAAAGAAGGAATTTTTGACAAAAAAAGGAACTCCCCGCCCTATTTTTTTTATGTTTATCATATCCTAACCCTTAGAACCGATAGATTATTTATGGAAGTGGGGTTATCAGAAAAGGACGCAATCTCTTTCCTTTGTCATTCAAAGAACCTTTCGGTTCCTGCCTGCCGGCAGACAGGCTTGGCGGAAAATGTGAGCGTAGCGAAGAATCTCTATTTTGTCTTTGGAAGAACCTTTGTTTTTTCTTGTCATTCTGAGCGTAGCGAAGAATCTCAAGTTTTACATTCCTTGGCTCGCCAATCTCTAAAAAATCTTTTGGTCTATAATAAAGATGGTAAAATACTTGGCATATACGCCGGTCTTCCTTGGTTTTTTCAGTTTTGGCTGAGGGATGAAGCGATATCATTAAAAGCGTTGTTTCAAATAAATAAAAAAATAGCAGATGAAATTTTAAAAAAGAGATCTTTGTCTATATCGAGATCCTTCGCTGTCGCTCAGGATGATACTCTTTCTATTGCGAGGAGCCCTTTTCTGTCATTGCGAGGCCTGCCTGCCGATAGGCAGGGAGCAGCAGCGACGAAGCAATCTCTATTGCGAGGAAGGAGATTGCTTCGCTTCGCTCGCAATGACAAGGAAAAGAGTGTCATTGCGAGGAACGAAGTGACGAAGCAATCTCAAACCATAAACACTCTTGACGGTCTACAGTGGACCATATATCGCTTTTTAGAAGAAATACAGGACGTTAATAAAGACCTGACAGTAAATATAGAAAAGATTAGTCAAATTATTAGATATATAGTTGACTATCACGCTAATAAAGACGGTTTAATTGTCAATAATTCTTCTCCAACATGGATGGATTCTATTCAACGCTCTCAATTTCCCGTAGAAATGCAAGCGTTACAACTATCAATTTATAATTTAGCGCATAAAGCGACAGGAGAAAAAAAATACAAACTATTAGAAAAAACCTTATTAAAAAAGACGAGAGAGCATTTTTGGACAGGGGAATATCTTAAGGATGGCAAAGATGACGAAACAATTCGCCCCAACATTTTTTTGTCTTACTATATTTATCCTAAACTTCTAACCAAAAAAGAATGGACCAGATGTTTTGATTGCGCGCTTAAGCATTTATGGCTTGATTGGGGGGGATTAAGCACTATTGATAAAAAAAACTCATTATTCGTTGGCAATCATACAGGAGAGACGCCCTCAAGCTACCACAGGGGGGACAGTTGGTTTTGGATAAATAATATTGCCGCCATTTGTATGTTAAGGTTAGATAAAAAGAAATTTTCATTTAAAATAAAAAAGATTTTTCAATCTTCAACAAAGGACTTGCTATGGTATGACGCGATAGGGCATTCATCCGAACTTTCTTCAGCGCAAAAATTTATCCCGGCAGGATCAATCAGTCAAGCATGGTCATCTGCAACATATCTCGAACTTTTTGAAGCACTAAAAAGAACACAGAACTTTTTTGGTATTATTTAAAGAATTCGGGTTACCGATTAGGATTTCTTATAAACTTTGGTAAAAATAATGGCGTAGAAATAATAAGAAGAGTAAACTGAATTTTGTTCTGTGTTTATTCCGTGTATTCAAGTTCTGTGTGTATTTCCGTGTATGGGGGAGTGGTAGGGGAGTGGCAAAGTTATATCAAAATTCAAAAATCAAATATAAAAAATTAATGAAACAACTTATCAAACAATTAAAAAAATATTCTAAAGCCGTATCAGACTACTTAAAGATTAAAATAGAGAAGTTTCGCGATAGAAGTTCAGGAATAATTGAGAAATCTAAAAAATTGCCCCAAAAAACACAGAATTTAATTTTGATTATTTTATTAATCTGCTTATTTTTAAGTAGCTTGACGCTTGGAGGTATCATATACCTCCACTATCAAATCAATCACCCTTTTTCTTCAACGGAAACTCCGCAAATTTTCGTAATTAACTCAGGAGAAACAGCGCGTGACATTGCTCAAAGCCTAGAAGAGAGAGGGTTAATCAATAATAATCTTTATTTTGTTATTTATTTGAAAACATTAAAGGGCGATAATAATAAAACGCCAACAATAAAAGCAGGCAAATATTTATTATCGTCAAACATGAACATATCCCAAATCGCCCAAAAATTAATTAATGGCTTAATAATTTTGCCTGAAATTAAAATTACTATTCCTGAAGGATATAATATCTTCCAAATTGGAGATAAGCTGGAAGAAGTGGGTTTGGTAAATTTAAAAGATTTTTTAAGTTTTAGCGCTGAACATACACTGAACTACAATACAGAGAACAGTGATACACAAGATAACACGGAAAGTTTGGTGTTAGTTCCGTGTGGCCAGCAAGTTCTGTGTGGTTCTGTGGCCAGCCTTGAAGGCTGGCTGTTTCCCGACACCTATCAATTCAAAAAAGGAGAAAGCGTGGAAGTGATAATTAACAAAATGCTAAATAATTTTGAACAAAAGATTTCATCTTTGGACTTCAGTCGTTCCGAGAGTAGCGAAAAATTTCCCTCTGTCATTGCGAGGAGCATTAGCGACGAAGCAATCTCCGAACAAAGCGGAGAATCTCTTTTAAACTACCCAAAACAGGCAAATCTACACAAATTAATAATAATTGCCTCATTTTTAGAGAAAGAAGTGATAAATCATTACGACCGCCAAGTAGTTGCGGGAATAATAGAAAAGCGGCTTAGCGCTGGTATGCCTCTTCAAATAGACGCGACCGTGCTCTACGCGCAGACACTGAAGAAACACGGAACAGATACAGAATTTAACACGGAAACTAATGATCATAATCCTGTTAACTTAAATGATTTGGCCATTGATTCTCCGTATAATACATATAAATACAAAGGATTGTCTCCAGGACCCATCTGTAATCCTGGAATTGATGCCATAAAAGCCACACTTAATCCAATTAAAACCGACTATTGGTATTACTTAAGTACCAAAGAAGGGACAACCATATTCTCAAAAACATACGAAGAGCATTTGGCCAATAAAGCGAAATACTTACACTAAACAATTGAAAATTATCTTGCTTGTGGATAAGTCAGTTTTTTTATAATTGCAGTCTATGTTATAATGTTGTTATCTCAAAACTCAATCTTGTATTTACGAGATAACACTATGGGTAAAAGAAATAAAGAAGATTACATTCCGCTTCACGAAGCAGCGAGAGTTTATGGTTATACTCGCGACCATTTAGGTTATTTAATTCGTAAGGGGGATCTTAAGGGTCAAAAATTGGGCTCTTTTTCTTCTTCCGCCAAAAGTCTAAGTCCTTACTTCACGACCCACAAATGGATAAAAGAATATTTGATAAAGTCAGGTAAAGCAAGAAAAAGCACTAGTCACATCAATCAATCTATCTCTTCCCCGAGATCCTTCGTCGCTTCGCTCCTCAAGGATGACAATATTCTTTGTCATTCAAAGAACCTTTCGGTTCCTGCCTGCCGGCAGACAGGATTAACGGAAGATTTGAACACCTTCCTCCGTCATCCTGAACGAAGTGAAGGATCCCGTGTCCTCTCCGTTATCCTGAGCATAGCGAAGGATCTTAAAAAAGAATTTTTTCCTCTGTGGCAGGATTTAACAAAAGTATTTAATAAACTTAAAAAGAACTTTAATTATACGCTAAACAGCGTTATTTTTTTATTAAAAGATATTGAGAAAGAAGTAAAAGCATGGCAAGTAGAAGCAAAATATTTAATTAAGAGGACTAAAAAGAAGATAGCTCATTCAAAGATTATAAAGAATACTATTGAATTTGTAAGGATTACTTTGAAACTATTAAGGCAGGGAATTGACTTAGTTGTCTTTCTGCCAAAAGAAAGCATTTATCAATCACGCCAACTTCTAACAAAGGCCAAATCTGTTTTTCTTCATCAATGGACCTCTACCTCTGTTGCTCTTAAAAAAGTCCAAAGAGAAATTCTATGGAGGGTAAGCATCAGATCTGCCAAGAATAGAAAAACCAACCTTTCTTTTAATGTCCTATTTTCTAAAATTAACCCAAAGCTCATAGGTTCGCTTATCTTATTAATCGGTTTAACATTAAGCAGTTTTGGAATTTATATTTCTTCTCCTGACATATCAGAAACCTTCAATACCGCGCAAACTAAATTAGCTAATATTTTGGATAAAATCAGCCAACCTGTTTATGTGGCAATAAATAATTCTGATGAATTAGCGCAACTTAACAAGATATTTACACGAATAGGAAAATTCGCTAATTTTCCTGACGGAGGGCTAGGAAAATTCGCAGCTCCTCTCGTTGTTCTGGGGGAGCAGCAGCAAGCGAAGGATTTCTCACGGAAAACCAATCAAGATTCTTTACAAAGCAAAAATTTCTTGAGTAGTATTGTGCAAATTCGTGACGACATTGTTAAAAAAGCCAAAATTAGAGGAGAGATGTCATTTTCCTTTATTAAACAATTTAACCATTTAGTTTATTATAAATATTCTTCTGTCTTTGCGAAGAGCAGCCAAGGGGAGCGACGCCTGCCTGCCGGCAGGCAGGAAGCAATCTCTACTTTCTGTCTTTGGGAGAACCTTCGGTTTTTGACGGAAGATTTGAGCGAAGCGAAGCAATCTCTTTCCTCTCTGTCGTTGCGAGGAGCAGTAGCGACGAAGCAATCTCTTATTGTTATCCTAAACAAAACAAGAGACATCAATGACCTAATAAAAAATAACTTACACGCTTGGCAATCATCCAACAATCGTAAAATTGCGCGGATAGACAATAAATTAGCCCGGATAAAAACACAAGCGTTAATGCAAATAAACAAAGGTAGTCACGAACAATTGGCACAATTGAGCATTGATTTCAATTTCATAAAAAAGCACTTTGCTAAATTAAAGGGTTTTATAGCAATGCGTTGGGGAATTGGAGATAAAATCACAGAGCTTGAACAGAAAGTCGCTAAACTGGAGGGAAAGCCAACGGAATTAGCGCAAAATCAAGAAGGGGCTGTCTTAAGTGGAGCCAAAGGATTGATTGTCCTATCTTCAACAGAGAATGACGAAGAGAATAAAAAGAAAATTAAACAGGCATTTTCCGATGAAGTAACAATTGAGCCGGACGAAACGGGCAGTTCAGGCATAATTAAGCCGATATTTAGAAAGCCGACAGATCAAAGCTATCTTTATGTCTTGGTGCCGATGCAAGCACAGTAAAATTCATGCTCTCCCATCAAGAACCAAAGGTTCTTCAAATTCTAAATTGTAAATTAAAAGTTAATTTAAAAACGGTCGAAGACGGTTGCTTTCCGTCTTAAAACATAAGGATTAATCAGTGAAACAAATAGGTAAAAATATGAACAAAAAACAAATTATATCATTACTTTTTACAGGAATTGTATTGTCAGCGTTTGGGATGTTAATGCTCTTCTCCGGCTATGCTCTCATTGAACCGACTCAACTAACAGCCGCTGTAGCAACGACAACCACTAGCGCTGTTTCTCTCACCGTTGATGAAGAAATATCCCTATCTGCGTCTGGCGCCACAGCGCTTACGCCCAATATTAGCGTTACCCAAGATTCTTCAGTTGGAAGCAGCACATGGACAGTTATAACAAACTCAACCGGCGGATATTCTTTAAAGTTTACTACAGCTTCAGCGAATGCTCTAACTAATAGCAGTGACACTTTCACGGATGTATCTACCACAACGCCAACAGCATGGGCTGAGGATGCTGACTCTTACATTTGGGGATATTCAGCTTATGGCGATGATGTGGCAACAACGACTTGGGGAGATGCGGTTGCGTGCGGAACAGCTGGAGCAAGCGCCCTTACAACAAGCTTGAATTACGCTGGATTTGCGACAACAGTCGCGAGCACGACAAATGCGGCGCTTTCTGCCACGGATCCTACGAGTCAAACTGGCACTGTCACAACGCTCTGTATTGCCGCCGAGCAAGGAGCTAACGTTTTTGCTCCCAATGGATCATATAGCGCGACGGTTACGGGTACAGCGACAACGCAATAGTCTAGCAGTGCAATAACACTGCTAGGCTACAATTTCTAATTTCTAAGTCTTCCGTCAAGGTTCTGGCGAAGCCAGGTTCTTCATTCTTAATTTTCAATCAATTTTCAATGATACAATTTCCAAACGAAGAAAAACAATATAAGTACGATCTGGAAGAAAGAACAGCCAAGTTTGCAGAGAAAATCATTGAATTCACAAAGAAGATTAAGAAGAATCACATAAATATATCAATAATTACTCAATTAGTTAGATCAGGTACAAGTGTAGGAGCAAATTATTGCGAGGCTAACGGTGCTAGCTCTAAGAGAGATTTCAGAAACAAGATATATATCTGTAAGAAAGAAATTCAAGAAACAAAGTACTGGTTAAGAATAGTATCTAAAGCAAGTCCAGAGATAAAAGAAAAAGCAAAAGAGATTTGGAAAGAAGCGCAAGAACTAACCTTGATATTCGGTAAAATCACTTCATCTCTTAAGAAATAAATAGTTTCAAAATTCATTCATTCAAAATTCATTCAAAATTCCAAATTTGAAATTCGAAATTTAGTAAACATTCATTAACTCATTTAATAAAATTGTGAAAAATAGAACTAAAATTATCCTAGGAGGCGTTATCTTAATAGGAGGACTGGTTTTTGGTTTTTTAGCTTCTGCTTATACTATCCAAAATCTAATAGATGCTCCAATTAAAGGGGATTTTACTCTTGGTCCTGGCAAAGCGGAATTCTTGCTTGATCCCGGAGAAGAAGCGACAAAGATAATTCATGTTACCAGTCGTCTTGGAAAGCCGATGAAGTTTAAGGTTGAAATTGAGGACTTCAAGGGATCTGAAACCGGAGAATATGCAAGCACTCTTTTGGGAAGCGAGAGAGGCCCTTATTCGCTTAGAGATTACTTGTATCCGGAAGTAAGCGAGTTTACCTTAAATCATGGCCAAAGAATAGATCTGCCAGTGAAAATCAAAATTCCCCAAGACGCGGAACCAAGCGGTCTTTACGGAGCAGTTATTATCACAACCTCACCCGAAGAAGAGGAAATAAAGGCGGGCGAAGAAGGTGCTCAAGGGCAGATTAAGTTTATTAGCCGTGTTGCATCTCTGTTCTTTGTAAGAATAAAAGGAAGCGCCAATGAAGAAGGAGTGCTTGAAAAATTTTCTACCATAAACTCTCAAATATTTTATTCTCACGCATCAGTTCCATTTGCAGTTCTTTATCGCAATACTGGTAGTGTCCATCTTGTTCCCTACGGTATGGTTGAAATTAAGAATATGTGGGGCAAAAAAGTAGAGGAGATTGAGATTGATCCGTATTTTGTTATGCCAAATTCTTTAAGAACAAGAGAAATGAACTGGCAAAGATCTTCTGGTTTGGGACGATACACCGCCAATATTTATCTCAATCGTGGCTATAAAGATATGGTTGACGAAGCGAGTTTCTCTTTTTGGATTTTGCCTTGGAAAATAATTACAATTTCCACCCTAATTTTAATTACTTTAATATTAGCTATTATTTGGATTGCTAAAAATGTGGAGATTAGAAAAAAACACTAAACTGAGGCAAAGCTACAAGCAACTTGTTCATCCTCTCTTATTTGGCTTTCTCATTTCCCCCAATTCCCCTAATTTTCCTAATCTTTCCATTTAACACAGTATGTTTCATCCCCGTACAATCTATATAACGGTAACCATTGCCACTCTTGCCATTATCGCTTGCTCTGTTGCCCACGCCTACACTATGTCCAGCTCCAACTATCGCATTGAAAACGACTCAATCAACACCGGCGGGCTTGATGTGGCAACTTCTACAAATTACCGCCTCAAAGACACTATCGGCGAAATAGCGACAGGAAATTCTACAAGCACTTCTTATAATCTTTATGCCGGTTATCGCCAAATGGACGAAACATATATTTCAATTTCTGGAGGAGGCGCAGTTACCCTAACTCCAAACATTGGAGGGGTTAGCGGCGGAACAGCTACGGGTTCAACGACTTTTACAATAATAACCGACAGCCCAGCGGGCTATGCGCTTTCCATAAATGCAAGCACCGATCCCGCGCTTAAAAGCGGCTCATACAGCTTTGCCGATTACACTCCCACTTCAGTGGGTACGCCTGATTACACTTGGCTTATTTCAAGCTCAGATTCAGAATTTGGTTTTTCTCCCGAAGGCGCCGATATAGTCCAAAAATTTAAAGATGATGGGGGCGCTTGTAACACCGGATCAGGAGATGTGTCAGATAAATGCTGGTATAACACAGGAACAAGCGACGAGGAGGTTTCAAGCTCTAATTCTGCCAATCATCCCTCGGGAACAGAAACAATCATTAAACTTCAAGCTGAATCCGGCTCATCTCATCTTCAAGAAGCAGGAGCGTATGGCTCAACCATCACAGCAACGGCGGTGACGCAGTAGTGCGGTAGCACTACAATTTCGAATTTCGAATTTTTAATTTCGAATCAAATCTTAATGACTAAATTTCCAAACAATGAGAAGAAGTATGACTTAGAAGAAAGAACTGCTAAATTTGCAGAGGAAATAGTAGAATTCACAAAGAGCATTAAAAAAGAAATCCAGACAAGCTAATTTTGAATTTTACATTTTAGTTTTTCCTTTTTCATTTTCAGTTTTTTATTTAGGCGGCGATGCATTATAAAACAAAACTCATATCTATATATACTATTCTCATTATAGTTCTCGTAATTTTCGTAAATGCGTTTGCTGCCGCCGCCACTTCCACTGGCACTTCTAGCGTATCTCTAACCGTCAATGATCCTTGTAACTACAATAGTATCTGTGATACAGGGGAAACTGAAGCTAATTGTCCAAGCGACTGTGGTTGCGATAATGATAATGTATGTGAAGCAAATAGGGGAGAAACAACGAGTAATTGCTCAAAAGATTGCGGAGGAGGCGGGGCAGGCGATATAGATATTTCACCTCCGAATATTTACAACCTCGCTGTCTTTCCAACATCTTATTCAGTAACTATCAATTGGCAGACCAGCGAAAAAACAATTGCTAAAGTTTTTTGGGGTAAAACTTCTAATTATAAAGAAGGGGTAATCGCTAAAGCAGATTATGCGACACAACATTCAGTTCTAATTGAGAATTTAATACCAGACAGTTTTTATCATTTTCAGATTGAAATTAAAGATACTTCAGGCAATAAAGTTCTTTCTCAGGACCAAGTTTTTAAAACGCTGGCATTGCCGGACATTACACCTCCTTCTAATATAGGTAATTTAGAGGCGGAGGAAGGGGATACGGAAATAAAAATTTCTTGGCAGAATCCGCCCGACCCTGATTTTGAAGAGGTAAGAATTGTTAAAAATAATCAGTTTTATCCGGAAGATCCCAACGATGGAGAGATTATTTATCAAGGAAGCAAAGAGGGCTTTGTTGATAAAAATGTTTTGGATGAAGAATATTATTATACTGTATTTAGCTATGATAACTTGGGAAATTATTCATCAGGCGCGATTATTAAGGCGAAACCAACAAAAGCGCCACCCGCACCTTCAAAACCTCCAGTTATACCTCCAGTTATGCCTCCAACTATTCCGCCGGAGCTAAAAAAAATCGGCTTAGAAGATATTGTTTTCACTCAAGACGGAAAAACACTTTCAATAATGCAGAATAACAGTATTTTAGCCGATGCTGGGAAACCAACAAAGATAGCGATTGCTTATGACAAGCTACCCGAAGTTCTAAAAACAATTATTATAACCCTTGAAAAATGCGATTCAGTTCGGGAATTACCAAGTAATGAGGAGGAACGAAGTGACGGAAATTACTTGGTAATGAGGAGAACTGAAGATCCTTGCCAAAACCCCAGCGTATTTTCTTTTCTCCTTCGCGTAAACCGTGACAAAACTGAATATTCAGCCACGATTATTTCTCCCTATGAAGCAGGCGCTTATCCGTTAGTCGTGAGTATTCTTGACTTCCAACACCAACAATTAAAGGAATTGGAAGGAAAACTTCTCTTAAGAGAAACAGCTGTGCCTATTCAAGAGCAGGAAAGCAATATCTGGGTGATCATTGGAAGAATAGTGATCATTGTAGGAGGAATAGGATTGCTGTTAGGAGCAGGGTGGATCGGCTGGAGGTTAATGCTAGGTGGTAAACCGAAGCGAAACTTCACACTAAATTAAAACTAATTTCCAATTGAGAATTAAAATATTGTAAATTGAATGAAATTTGAAAATTTAAAATTGAAACTCTTCCGTCAAGGTTCTCTCCGGTTTTTACCGGGGAGGTTCTTCAAATTGAAAATTAAAAAGCGCTATATATTAATACTAATTTCCTTAATAGCCGGAATAATTCTTGGAATTTTTAGTATTACCCACGCTTCCTTCAATCCCCAAGTTAATTATCAAGCCAAGCTCACTGATTCAAGCAACATAGCGGTAACCGACAACGATTACAACATAGAATTCAAGCTTTGGAATGATTCAACCGCAACTTCCGGCGCGAATCTAATTTGGACAGAAACTTGTACTTCAACTAATGTAATTTCGCTCTCATCCGGTCTCTTTTCTCATCTCCTTGGTTCCGTCACTTCGCTTTCAGGCGTTGACTTTAATCAAGATCTCTGGCTTGGAGTAAACATTGGAGGAACCAGTACACCTTCTTGGGATGGAGAAATGTCGCCGAGAAAAAAACTTGGCGCGGTTCCCGCCGCTTTTGAAGCCGATAAATTGGACGGCATTGATTCAGCTTCTTTTCTTCGTTCAGATGCAACCGATACGGCGACTCATGCCTTAACCTTTTCTGACACCCTTGACTTAAGCGCGACGACAACTTTGGGCGCTTCAGCGAATTTATATTTTGCCGGTGGCACTACCTATTATATAGACAATTCCGGCAATACTGTTTTTAATACTTTAAACACCGCCACAACCACCATTTCAAAAAAACTTACCGTTTCTGCAGGAGGTGTAGATATCACCGGCGGACTGACAACAGACACCTTAACTTCAACGACATCTACTTTAGGAACTGTCATCTCTGGAACTTGGAGCGGCACTTCAATCTTAAATGCTAAAATTGCCTCTTCAACCGAATATTTAGCGGATATTTATTGGACAGGAACGGCTACAAACTTAGTGACTTCAACTGCAAGAACAAGTTTGGGATTAGGTTCTTTAGCCACTTTAAGTTCAATTAACAACGATAATTGGTCAGGAACTGATTTATCTGTTGCCAATGGAGGCACAGGACAAAGCTGGGCATCTGTTGCCACTGGTTCTCTCGCATACTTCAGTTCTGAAGGTGTAATGGGGACACTTGGCGGTGCAACCTCTACATATGTTTTAACAACCAATGGGATTGGAGTTGCTCCTTCGTGGGCGGCTGCAAGTGGAGCTGGTTATTGGACTCAATCAAGTTCAGACATCTATTACACAAATGGAAGTGTATCTATTGGAACTACAACCCCTTCTGCCTCATTAACCGTTGTAGGAGATCTTAGCGTATCAGCTACAACAACCTTTAATAATGTAGGATACAATTGGCCTTCTGCTGTTGGCTCTGACGGAGAAGTCCTTGCAGTAAATGATTCTGGAACTCTTGACTGGATTGCGCAAGGGACAGGTAGTTGTCCTAATGGATATATCTGGGTTCCAGGTTCAGCTAAATTCGGCACCCTTCCTGGGTTTTGTGTAATGAAATACGAAGCAAGATGTCCTGGTGATGCAGACGGACAAGGATGTGCCACAACCACAAGTCCCAGTGTGGCAACCGCCGATTTAGATTATGACCCTTGGCGAGGCGATATTAGCCAAAATGAAGCAATTCAGGTTTGTCAAAATCTTGGAACTGGCTATCATTTAATATCTGATAAAGAATGGATGACCATTGCTGAAAATGTTGCTTATGTAGATAGTAATTGGACTGGCGGAAGCGTTGGTTCTGGACATTTGCGAAGAGGTTTCTCTGCCTCTGACGCAGATGATGGCTTTGTAAATTCTGGGCCCGCTCCCACCACAGGTGATTCTGCTGACGAATGGAATAATGGAATAAATACGGTTGCAGCTGCTTCTGGCTGTAGTAGCGATAATTGTCGTTTAATCAGAACCCATACCTTATCTAACGGAGAAGTAATATGGGATATTGCCGGTAATGTCTGGGAATGGACAGATGCATATATCTATTCTGACGCAACAGATAAACAAGAAATGCCCGAACCAAATGCTGTTTCAGGTTGGGTTGAATATACAGCTATTACTAATTACAAAGGGATTGGATATATCCGTCCTCCAGATAGCGGGTGGAACGCCACTAGTAGTATTGGTCGAATATATATTGATACTGACGCAGCTTCTCCTAGCGGAAACTACCACGCCTTCGTCCGTGGCGGCAGTTGGGACAATGGTGCGAGCGCTGGT
>Ga0268282_1000047_pt1 | contig 78011 bp, 84 predicted proteins | sample saktaG_12_FD_190133 | JGI IMG/M metagenome (GOLD analysis project Ga0268282, IMG submission 190133) | Saline water microbial communities from Sakinaw Lake, British Columbia, Canada - sak_2011_5_24_120m | ecosystem: Environmental > Aquatic > Non-marine Saline and Alkaline > Saline ...
ATGGAACCTATCTTTATGCCTCAGCGCCCAACCAGGTCTGGCGCTCAGCCCTTCCGTCCAGCTGGGCCCCGCCGGCCGCGGGCGCCGGCGCCGGCACGGACTACGACGTCACCGCGGCGCAGATCATAGCCGTCAAGGAAACCGTCAAACCCACGGCGCCATCGAGCTTAGAGGTCACCCTGGACAATTCCGCAGGCACTTACAACAGCATCGGAGGCGGTGCGGCGTCAGCCGTGGGTAAACTCAAGCGGGGCGCTCAGGTCACGCTCTCCATAGGCTACCGAGCCGACGCCGACCTGTACTCCGTGGCCGGTAAATATTACGTCGAGCGGATATCCTACGCCAGGTCACCCGGGAACGCCCACCTGATCATAGGCTGCATGGACGCCTGGGGGCTGCTGCAGCGCTACTCTTTCAACCGGCCGGTGTTCTGGAATGAGGCCGGCGACGTCACCACCCTGTACGAAATCATCGAAAAGGTCGCTCAGGCCGTGGGCGGCAGCCTGTCTTACGTATCCCGCAGCGCCGATATCACGGGCACATACCCCCGCTTCGAGGTCCACACCGGCGAGAACGCCGCCGTGGTGCTTCGCCAGCTCCTCTCCCTGGCGCCGGATGTGATCTACTTCGTCGGCCTTACCGGCTATATCGTTTATCCCCAGGCAGCCGATACGGCATCTTATTATTTGAGGTTTCCATGACACGTAACGCTTTCATAGCGGGGAGCGAAGCGACGCAGGAGTCTTTTCCCTCGCAATAAGGAGTTTAATATGTCCTCACAACTTTTCGATTCCAAAGGCAGACCCGTTATCGTCCCCGCCCTGCAGGAGTTCACCCACCGCCTGGTCGGAGGCCAGGACCTCGCTGTCGATGGTATTCAGTGGAGCGCCGAGGTCGTCTCCGTGGCCGCCGACACCGATTTTACCGGCTTCACAGCTGCTCTCGACTACGGTCTTTCCGGCGATCTCGTCACACTCGCTTTTGCCCTGACCCTCGCCATCAAGGCAGGCTCAGCCTCCGCCGACCCCAAGTATAAATGGCAGGCCCGCAACAAGGGCGGCACATGGACGGACCTGATGGCGAACTACATCACCAAGACCAATGTCAATACGTCCTATGTCGAGGAAACCGTCAGCGGCTACCTCTTGACCTTCCCCGCCACCCTCAACGCCTATCCCATCGACCTGCGCCTGCTATTCCAATCCAATGAAACTACCCCCGGCGTGGCCACCGTCAAGGTCAAGAATTCCAGCTACGTCACGCTCACATTGAAATGAATATGTCTAAGTATTTGCCGTTCTATTCAAAAGGTGAGGACGGTGTCCCCGCCCTTGCCCGTGATCCTGCCTGCGTCTTTTATCTCCCGCTGTGGAAAAAGGACGGCCCCGCTTTTAAGAGCGATGATATGTACGGTCAGCCCTGCGCCAATCTCGGCCCCGTCTGGATGCCGCAGGGTTTCTCTTTTGACGGCATGGATGATTATGTGAATTGTGGTTCACATGCCGTTCTCAATTTTACCCAGGCAATCACCGTCGGCGCATGGTTTAAAAATACACGGCTGGCCGGCACTTGGCAGCGCATTGTCAACAAGTGTTATAACAGTACTGCTGTTTCCGGCTGCTGCTTCCATCTCGGCCTGTCTAATACCAATAACCGCTACCGCTGGTCTGTTGGTGGTGCTTTTGACCGTACGTCGTCGGTCGTTTGCCCGCTTGATAGCTGGGTCTTTCATGTTGGCGCCTGGGACCTCGCCGTCGCCAGGCAGTATGAAAACGCCAGGTTGATTGATATTTCTGCTGCCGCCGGCGTTGTGCTCACCTCAGCCTACCCGTTGACTATTGGCAATGCATATACAACCACTGCGGCGTATCCTTTCCTGGGCATTATCGGGGAAGTCTTTGTCTTTAATCGTGCCCTCTCGCAGTCTGAAATAAGCTCGCTCTACACGGCCACCCGCGGGAGGTATCTATGAAGCCCGACAAACTGTTTAAAGCGAGCATACCCGGTAATTCTGAAGTGTTATAATGGCCGACCCTTTAGCTGGCTTCCATCCCATCCTCGCGGCTGTCTATGCCGTGGAGGCCCCGGACGTCAACCGTACTTACGTCGTGGGCTCCGATGCCACCGGCGCCCAGGTATCCGGCAGCGCAATCACCCAGGCCGATGTTGACATGGTCGGCGAGCGCATGGACGCCCACCACAACCCCGCCATCCCCACCGCCGCCGTCGCCGCCGCGGTGGCCATCGCCCAGCTCGCGAAGGCCCGCATGGACGGCGCCCATGCGCAGGTTACCATTCCCCCGCATTGTGGTATAGAACTGTGGGACGTGCTCGCCGTCACGGATACTCCCGGCAACCAGGCCGCAGCCCTCTTCCGTGTGGCCGGTTATACCCTGGACTATGACACCCGCAAAGGCCTCTACCAGCATCACATCGATCTGTGCGAGGTATGAATCGTCCCGGTCCCTATATGAGAAATCAGAGATTGCCGGTCAAAAGGAATTCTTTGACGCGCTTTTCCTTGATGACCTTTATAGCGACGAATATTAATATTACAAGCCCGGCCAGCTCGGGCAGGAAGGCGTGGGGCTCTGTCAGAAGGGTATAGAACCAACTTCGCACCATGTCGAGAAACGGTACCCCCGGGCCTCTGCCAAAGCCCGGACTGATGAACGGCCAGAAGAGGGTGACGGGATCCATCCACATCTCGTCCAGGATGAAATGCATGAGCACGCCGAAGGCGATGCAAAAGCCCCAAAGCGCGTTCTTCCAGCGGTAGATAAATATCCCGAACAGGATGGTCATAACCAGGAAGATCATGGTGTGCAGGAAGATCCTGCCATTGGCGATGACCTCGCCGAAGATGATCCTGCCCAGGGGCTTGTCCACGATGTCGGGCAGCAGCGACCCCAGCAGTATGAAGCGGTAGTCCAACCTGAATGACGGCCGCTTGACGGCCTCCTCCACCACGCGGGCCGCCCCCAGCGTGATACCTGCATGCGCCAGCAGGAACATCAGCGCATATCCAGGCCTGTTTTCATGAAGATTATTATAGCTTTTTTATCATGCCCGGGCGCACATGAAGGTACGCCCCTACAGTGTGCCCCGGGGGCTTGACTAAACAAAATCTTAAGAGGATATATTTGACAGGTGTGAACCTGGCTGCTTTCGCCCATGACCCAAATCACGACCGGGCATTTGCCAATATTCGCCCGGCTATTGTAAGATTTACTGCACTTTAAAAAGTTCATATTTTTAGTATAATTTAGGGGTGTAGCTCAGCCTGGTAGAGCAGCGGTCTCCAAAACCGCGTGTCGTGGGTTCGAATCCTGCCACCCCTGCCAGGCCGAGGTGGTGGAATCTGGTAGACACGCCATCTTGAGGGGGTGGTGGGCGTAAGCCCGTAGGAGTTCAAATCTCCTCCTCGGCACCAAATTGAATATATACTTACAGTTTAGTGAGCGGAAGTAATTCAGTGGTAGAATGCCTCCTTGCCAAGGAGGATGTCGCGGGTTCGAGCCCCGTCTTCCGCTCCATTTTTTATTTATGCGGCGGCGTAGCCAAGTGGTTAAGGCGGGGGTCTGCAAAACCCCTATGCAGCGGTTCGACTCCGCTCGCCGCCTCCAAGAAAATGCCGAGGTGGCGGAATGGCAGACGCGGCGGACTTAAAATCCGCTTCCCTCACGGGAGTGTGGGTTCAAGTCCCTCCCTCGGCACTTTCCCCCCTTTCTCTTTGAAAGCTCCACTCAGGCCAGTTTGATGTTAGCTTCCTTGGCCGCGTATTCCAGGAAATGCAGGTACATCCTGGTGCGCAGCTCGTTCCTCAACCTGTAAGGCACCACAAATTTGCCCTTCAGCCAGATCCTCTGCTCTTCCACGTGTATCAACACCCGCCTGTTGCTCTCAGCCTCGTGCAGGAATGCCGGGTAATGCTCCCGGAATACCTCCTTGGATAGCGCCAGGTACTGACGGTCATCCTCGTTGATGACTTCCTCCAGCAAGAGGGCCGCGCGGGCGATATCGCTGTCGGAGGATATGGGGATCTTGATCTCGTCAAAGATATAGTCGCACTGCAAGGTCCTGCCTTTTTTTTCGTAGCTCTTGGAGAAATTGAGCACCGGCTTGTCCAGCACGAGCAGGTTGGGTATATTCAGTATCTTGCCCGTGAGCTCCCCGCCCAGCTTCTCATCCTCCCCCACCTCGTCCAGTGTCAGGAAGAAAACACCGATATGCCGGACATCACCCTTGTAGCTGTCGATCCTGATGCGGTCTCCCACGTGCAGCATATTGGAGAAGACGATGATGAAGTAGCCGAAATAGCTGGCCACGTATTTCTGCAGGGCCAGCGCCAGCCCGATGGCTATGATGGATATGTAGATGGCCAGGTTGCTGTAAAGCGCTACGGTGATCAGGCTGCCCAGTACGGCGAAGGCGATAAGCAGGGCCAGTATGCGTGTTTTCATCTCGGGTGAGCGGCGTTCAGGCGGGCGGGAGGATTTTCAGCATGCCGATGGCGCTATCGACCGATATATGGTAATCTCCGGGAGGTCCCCCGACCGTCATGAAAGTGACTTCATGGCTTTGGCCCGGCTCGATGCCGATGTCTTCGATGGCCTCGATGCGGCCGTTGATCTTGAATTCCGCCCTGTGCTGGACCTTCTCCCTGCCTGAATTGGTGACCGTGGCGATCACGCCGATGGAACTGCCCGGATAACCCCTGTCAGGCAATATGTGCAGGCTCGAAACACTGGTGGCGTCAGGGATGTCAGCCGGCGGGATTACCTTCGGCTCCTCAGGGGCCGTTTGCGGCGTCCACGCCATGTGGGCGGGCATGGCAGCCGGCTGATCGCCGCCCTGGCGCAAGCGCGATTTAAACAGTGAAGCCAGCCCCGTTGATTCCGGCGCCTCTACATCGAAAGAGCTCTTGGCGTCGACCAGCGATTTGAGGTGAGCGATCTGCTCATCGAGATCGGAGGCCTTCTTCTGCGGATTTTTTATCTGCTTTAAATAGGCTTCGGCAGGCATCTGACCCACCTTGAAGCGGGCATCAAGATTGGCTATCTCCTGCTTGAAGATGCCGAGCTGGCGCGTCCGCATCGATAGTCTCTTGTTAAACTCCTGCTTGACCTGGTCGACCTTTATCTGAGCGTGCTGCAGGTTGATCGAGTACTCGGTCTTGAGCGCCGTGTAAGACAGGTCGTTGATGGCCTTTTCGTCACGCAGCTTCTCCAGGTTGCTGAGGAAAAACTCGGCCCTTTCTTTGTTTGAAAACGCTGTGCGAAGATCATTTTCCATATTATCTGCTGCCGGCTGACCGTCCCTGCGGACCGCCTGCCGGTCCGAATATTATTTCGCCCCTATCTCTTGCGGGCTATCACGCTTTTAACGGCGTCTACTATATCCTCCGCAGTCAGCCCGTTGGCCTCGAGCAGCTCCTCGGGCTTGCCCGACTTACAGTATGTATCTTTTATGCCCAGGGAAGCAAGTGGCGCCGGCGTGCCCGATGCCACTACCTGCGCTACTATGCTGCCCAAACCTCCGTGCAGCAGGTGCTCCTCGGCAGTTACGATTGCCCCCGTCTCTTCCGCCGCAGCCTCTATGGCCTGCCGGTCAATGGGCTTGATGCTGGACATATTGAGTACGCGGCACTTAATACCCGATTTAGCCAGCAGGTCGGCCGCATCAATAGCCATATACACCATGATGCCGGTGGCGATGATGGCCGCATCATTCCCCTCCCGCAGCACGTCGGCTTTGCCGAGCCTGAATGTGCAGCCGGACGTATATACGACGGGGGTCTTTGAACGGCCCAGCCTCACATAGAAGGGGCCTTCGGTGGCCGCAGCCGCCCTGATAGCCTCAACGGTCTCTATGGAGTCCGCGGGGACTACGACGTTGAAGTTGGGCAGGGAACAATACAGCGCTATATCCTCGATGGCCTGGTGGGAGGAGCCATCCTCGCCCACCATGATGCCGCCGTGTGTGGACACTATTTTCACATTTGTTTGCGGCTGGGCCACGCACATGCGCACCTGGTCGAAGCACCTGCTGGAGGCGAACACCGCAAATGTGCTGGCAAAAGGTACCCTGCCGCAGGTAGCCAGGCCGGCGGCTATGCTTATCATATTCTGTTCGGCCAGGCCGCACTGGATGAAGCGTTCCGGAAAGGCATGGGCGAAGTATTTGGTCATGGTGGAACGCGACAGGTCGGCATCCAGCACGACGATGCGCGGGTCCCGGCCCCCCAATTCGGTTAAAAACTTGCCGAAGGCCTCTCGCGTCGTGAGCTCGGAGTAATCGGTCATGCCAACTCCTTCAGCGCGGTCTCGGTTTCAGCTTTATCGGGGGCCTTGCCGTGGTAATCGACGTTGTTTTCCATGAAGCTGACGCCTTTGCCCTTGACGGTGCGCGCCACGATGACCACGGGCTTGTCCTTCACCTGCCCCGCATTTCGCAGGGCGTCAACCACCTGCTGCATATCGTGGCCGTCGATCTGCAGCACCTCCCACTTGAATGAGCGCCACTTCTCCACAAAAGGCTCGAGGTCCATGATCTGCTTGGTGAAGCCGTCAAGCTGGAGACCGTTAAAATCGACGATAGCCGTAAGGTTGTCCAATTTGTAATTGGGTGCGAACATGGCCGCCTCCCAGACCTGCCCTTCCTGGCATTCGCCGTCGCCCAGCAAAACGTAAACACGATAGTCGTTTTTATCCAGTTTGGCTGCCAGCGCCATGCCGATGCCCACCGATAGTCCCTGTCCCAGCGAGCCGGCCGACATGTCTACTCCCGGGGTGAGCCTGCTGTCGGTGTGCCCCTGCAGGCAGGCGCCGCTCTTCCTCAGCGTGGTCAGCCATTCAAGGGGGAAATAGCCGCATTCCGCCAGCGCGGCGTAAAGAACGGGGGCGGCATGGCCTTTGCTCAGGATAAAGCGGTCGCGGTCGGGCCAGCGGGGATTGGACGGGTCGTGCCGCATGACGCGGAAATACAGGGCTGTGACGATGTCAGCCGCCGACAGCGATCCGCCGGGATGGCCGCTGCCTGCCTGGGAAATCATGGTAATAACGTGCCGCCGCAACTTGCGGGCGATGCCCTCGAGGTCTGCTATATTATAATCGGTCATAGAAAATGGCAGGCGCCCGGTACCCGGTGATGTATCATAACCTGTGATGTCCCGGCTATTGGGCTTGAATTTGATTTATTATAGGCTACACAGATTTCTGTGTCCATTTTATTAAATTGCCTGCCCGCATCGCCGGACACCACGAATTGTTAACGCAGGCCGGCTAATCTATAATTCTTGATGTGATAATCGACTGCCACACGCATATCTTCAGCCCGGCCGTGATCGAGGGACGCGACCAATACTGCGCGGCCGACCGCTGTTTCGGCCTTCTCTATGCCAATGCAAAGGCCAGGCTGTGCACGGCCGGGGAGCTCGTCCGCAGTATGGATGAGCAGGAGATAGACATATCCATTGTTCAGAACATCGGCTGGGCCGGCCATGAGATGTGCGTTCGCAGCAACGATTACATACTGGAATCGATAAACAAGTACGGCGGCAGGCTGATAGGTTTTTGCGCCATACAGCCACGCGAGGGCGATAAAGCACTGCAGGAGCTGGAGCGATGCGGCAGCGGTGGAATGAGAGGTGTGGGGGAGCTGCGTCCCGACGTCCAGGGCTTCGACCTGTGCGATGAAACGCTGATGCGGCCCGTAATCAATAGCCTGGCCGGGCTGGACATGGCGCTGTCACTGCATGTCTCCGAGCCTGTGGGGCACGATTATGCGGGAAAGGGAGGCAACACGCCGGATGTCGTCTACAGGTTTATCACAGCGGCAAAGGGATTGAAAGTGATACTGGCGCATCTCGGCGGGGGATTGCCCTTTTACGAGCTGATGCCGGAGGTGGGACAGGCGCTGTCCGACGGCTGGTACGATACGGCAGCCGTGCCTTTTCTGTATAAATCAGAGGTGTACAATGTGCTGGCTGCGATGAACTGCACGGAGAGGGTGCTGTTCGGCAGCGACTGGCCGCTGCTGAGCCAGCGCCGGGTGATCGACCATATAAAGGCGTCAGGGCTTGGCCGGGATGAGATTGATGCCGTCCTGGGCGGGAACGCGCGGCGCTTGTTTAACCTGGTGGGCAAATAGAGGTACACATGAACGGTGAGCCTACAAGGGCATTTATAGCTATAGAGCTGCCCGCTGAGCTGGTTAAAAGGTTGAAGGATTTCCAGGCGGGGTTGAATCCTGCCCGCCTGAGATACGTGAAATGGGTCGACGCGGGCGCCATTCATTTAACGCTTAAATTCCTGGGCAATGTAGATACGGGACGCCTTGAGGCTATTAAAGAGTTCACGGCAGCCGCCGTGAGATCACAACGTCCCTTTCAGCTAACCACAGGCAGAACAGGGTTTTTCCCCAACCCTCAGCGCGCCCGCGTCTTCTGGCTGGGATTGGAAGGGGATGCCGGGGAGTTGGGCAGGCTGCAGCAGGACATCGACAGGGCCATGGCGGGTCTGGGCTTCGAAAGCGAGAGCCGCCCTTTCACCGCGCACCTCACTCTGGCCAGGCTGAGAGAGGGAGTCAGCGCCACGGAACGGATCGAGTTCGCCGGCCTGGTCCAGCCCGCTGTATTTAAACCCGGCCCTCCCATACGGGTTGGAGCGGTGGCGCTGATGCGCAGCCAGCTCACACTGCGGGGGGCGGTTTACACCCGACTGGCTGAGTTTCCGTTGAAGGAAATGGAAACCGTTGACTGACGGTTAACACCGCGCGAGCGGCGCCATTTGCCATTAAAATTTGGTTAATGCTATACTTTACTAATCATTGGAGGAGGTGGAAAAAATAGTGGAAAACTATTCCTTTCCAAAGTGTTTAAAATGCAACGCGGGTGATTTGGTTCCGCTGTCCGATTTCGGCAGTCAGGGGGCAGCGATACATTATAAAGCCTGGGTTTGCACAAATCCTGAATGCGGGTTCAACCTGAAAATCAGGAACGGCGACATCTATTTGAACGAGCCTATCTTCAGCGGCGCCAGCCATACACTGCGCGCGCATTAAAAAGGAGAGAAAGACGGTATAACGGCGGATCAAAGGATGGAGTCGTTGTTTTGGCCGGATGGTTGAAACAGCTCCGGCATGAAGTCACCGATTTTTTCTTTCCACGGACATGCATGGGATGCGGGAAAGTCGGTGATTTTATTTGTATCAGCTGCTCCAGGAAAATGAGCAGGATCCTGCCGCCACTGTGCCAGCGGTGCGGCAGGCCGGAATCCTGCGGGGCATACTGCGCCGAATGCTGGGGGCCAAAAAGCAGCCTTGACGCCGTCCGCTCTGTATTCATCTTCGATGGCATCGTCCGCCAGGCCGTTCACGAGCTTAAATACCGCAACCTGCGGGCCGTATCCGGCTGCCTGGCCGCTTTCATGTCCCGCTACTTCATGGAGTACGGCTTGACCGGCGATGTTCTTGTTCCCGTGCCGCTGCACGAAAAGCGGCTGAGGGAAAGGGGCTATAACCAGTCTCTTTTGCTGGCGGCGGAGCTGTCAAAACAACTATCTCTGGCGGTCAACCCGTCGCTGATGAAGCGTGTCAGGAACACGGGGCCGCAGGCGCGCAGCTCCAGCGTTTACGAACGAAGAGTCAACATGGAAAAGACTTTTGTGTGTACTTCCGGCGAGGCAGCCGGCAGGGACATCGTGATCATCGATGATGTCTGCACCTCGGGTGCTACTCTCGAATCCTGCGCGACCGCCCTCAAGGTGGCGGGGGCCAACCGCGTGCTGGGATTCACACTGGCAAGGGAAATCTACCATAGGAGTTGATAATGGAGATTAAGATAGCTGCGCGCAATATGAAGCTGCAGGAAGATGTGCGTGACTATGCCGAGAATAAGCTCGGCAGACTCTTGAAGTACCTTAACACCATCAGCTGGATTAAGCTGGACCTTATTGAGGAGAAAACAAAGTCCCGGCAGCCCGTCTACGGCGCACAGGTGACCGTGAATGTGAATGGATTCCTCATGAGAAGCGAGCAGAAGGACGAAAACGTACGCGCCGCAATCGACGCCGTGACGGACGTGATGGAGCGGCTGATCGACAAGTACAAGAAAAGGTACAGCGTGAACAAAGGCAAAGCGCACGAGACGATCAGGACACAGGTGGAAGAAGAGGCCCCTGAGAGCGAACAGCCCCAGTATGTATATAAACGCAAGCGGTTTATCGTGAAGCCCATGACCGCTGAACAGGCTGTGGAGCAGATGGAATTCCTGGGACATGATTTCTTCCTGTTTGTGAGCGACGTGGATAATTCGATCAATGTGGTCTACCGTCGTAAAGACGGCAAATACGGATTGATCCAGCCCGAGTTCGCATAGCCGGCCTGACTGAAGGCGGGCGGGGAGGTGAGATGTTACATGCCCTTATACCAACGGTCCGCGGATGGGTGGGCATCGCCTTTTCGCAGCGGGGCTTGCGCAAGTTGTATCTTCCCGTTCAGGGCAAGAAAGATGCCCTGGCTCTACTGGGCATAAGCAGTGCAACAGATTCCTATAATGACGACGCGGGTTCACTGCAGCGCCAGGTGATGGATTATTTCAATGGTAAAGGGGGCGGTTTCAATTGCAGGCTGGACCTGTCAGGCTCAACATCTTTCCAGCGCCGGGTCTGGAAGGCAACCATGGAGATCCCTTACGGCCAGGTGAGGAGCTATAAATGGGTGGCTGGGAAAATAGGCAAACCGTCTGCCTGTCGCGCCGTGGGTCGCGCACTGGCTGCCAATCCGCTGCCGGCAGTGATACCCTGCCACAGGGTTATACGAAGTGACGGGAAGCCGGGGGGATTCGGGGGCAGCGCGGGCAATATTCATGCCAAGCTGATGATGCTATCGCTGGAAGGATGCCGGCTGAGATACTGAATCCCTTCAACCTGGTTGGGCTATGAATATTTAAAGTGAGGCGGTATATGATCGAGCACGCCTTTGCGGATGTCAACGGGATAAGGCTGCACTATGCGTTCAGCGGCAGCGGACCCCTGATCATGTTCCTGCATGGTTTCCCGGAGTACTGGGACATGTGGAAGGCGCAGCTCGAGGAATTCGGCAAGGACCACCTGGCGGTAGCGCCCGATATGCGCGGCTTTAACCTGTCGTCCAAACCGGAGGAGGTGAGCCGGTACAGGCAAAAGTATCTTGTCGAGGATATCAGGCAGCTTGCCGGGTTCCTGGGCTACAATAAGTTCGTGCTGGTGGCGCATGACTGGGGCGGCGCCGTGGCCTGGACATTCGCCATGTTTTATCCCCAGTACCTGGACCGATTGGTAATCATCAATGCCCCTCATCCGGCTACCTTCGAGCGGGAGCTCAGGGAGAATCCCGCGCAACGCAAAGCCAGCAGCTATATGCTGCTGTTCCGCAGCCCCGGGGCGGAGGCCAGGCTTGCCGCCGATGATTACTCCTGGCTGATTAACATGGCTTTCGGGGAGATCATAAAAAGCGGGGTGCTGACTGTTGAGGATATACGGGGCTACAAGCAGGCCTGGTCTCAGCCGGGCGCGCTGACGGGTGGGCTGAACTATTACCGGGCTGCCGGCGTGGAGGCACTTGAGAATCCTGAGGAGGCGGTTAAGAAGCCGGCTATGGCGGGAGCGCTGCCCAAGATCACGCTGCCCGTGCTGGTGATCTGGGGGGAGGGGGATACAGCCCTCTTAACCGGCTGCATCGATGGTCTGGATGAATATGTGACGCAGTTAAGCGTAAAGAGGGTGCCCGACGCCTCACACTGGGTGGTACGTGAGAAACCGCAACTGGTGAATTCCCTGATCAGGGGTTTTTTAATACAATAGACGGGTTCAGGAACTGATCTGAGGGGTAAGCTCGCCCAGCAACTCATCTGAGTAGTCCACCTTGATATCGGGCACTTCCATGCGCGTGATCTCTTCGCCCTTGCGGATAGCCAGTTGCACGCTGTCGTTGCCGGGATGCCTGCGCAGCACGCCCATTACCTTTTGCAGGTGCTCCAGGTCTTTCTGCGAATCGTCGCTCTGCCTGATATTAATGATCAGCGTCCTGGGCTTAACGTGGTTATTTTTTTTGCCGTTGTCGAGTTTGACCGGCTTGGCCTTCGGCGGCTCAGATCCGGCAGGCTCCGGCTCGTAGCGGCTCACCTTGGTGCAGTTGACATTAGCCCTATCCTCCCTGACCCTGACATAGCCCTCCAACAGCAGGATGCTGCCGTCTACCCACAGTTCCTGCGTCTGCGTGTAAACATCCGACCACACGGTAACTTCGATGCTGCCGTTGAGGTCTTCGAAGGTGGCGATGACAAAGAGGTGGTTGTTCCTGGTTGTCACGTGCCTGACGGCGGTCACCATGCCTGCCACGATGACCTTCTCGCCGGCCATCTCGTTGTTTATTTCACCGCATAGCACCGTGGCGTGCTCGGCCAGCCTGGAGGCCATGGCGGTAAGAGGGTGTTCAGAGAAGTAAATCCCCATCAGCTCCTTTTCCCAGGAGAGTTTTTCCTGCAGGGTTACATCGAAATCCTCCAGGTCCAGGGCCGGAAGAGGCACATCTACATTCTGACCGAAGAGGTCGAACATGCTGGATTGCCCGGATAGCCGCTGCTTCTGCTCGCGCTGGGAAAGCGCCACGATGCGGTCCAGGGCGGCCAGCAGGGCGCCCCGCCGGCCCAGGCTGTCGAATGCCCCGGCTTTGATCAGACTCTCCATGACCTTCTTGTTAACATTGCGCAGTTCGACACGGCGGCAGAAATCCTCGATCGACTTGAATTCGCCGCCGCTGCCGCGGGCCTCGGCGATGGGCTGCACGGCGTTGCCGCCCACGTTCTTGATAGAAGCCATGCCGAACCTGATAGCCCTCCCCTCTCCGTGCGCTTCGATGGTGAAATGCGCGCAGCTGTGGTTGACATCCGGCCTGAGCGCCTCCAGGCCCATGCGCCTGCACTCGGAAACGGCTGAGGCTATGCGGTCCATCTTGTCGAAATATGTATTGAGGAATGCGTCCATATACTCGATGGGGTAATTAGCTTTGAGGAATGCCGTCTCGTAAGCGATGCGCGCGTAGCTTACGCTGTGCGATTTGTTAAAGGCATAGCCGGCAAAAGGCTCGATCAGGCTGAAGATGGCGCCGGCCTCGCTCTCCGTATACCCTTTGGTCTTGGCGCCGTCGATGAAATTCTGCCGCTCCTTCTTCATCACGGCCGCGTCCTTCTTGCCCATGGCCTTGCGTATGATGTCGGCGCGGCCCAGGCTGTAACCGGCAAAACGCTGTACTATGAAGAGCACCTGGTCCTGGTATACGATAACGCCGTAGGTATCCTCAAGGATGGGAAGGAGGTCCGGGTGGGGATAGTGGACCGATTCCAGCCCCTGCTTGGCCCTGATAAAGGTGGGTATATGATCCATGGGCCCGGGCCGGTAGAGGGCGACCATGGCCGCAATGTCGGTGAACTTGGTGGGCTGGAGCTCCTTGATGTAACGACGCATGCCGGGGCTTTCAAGCTGGAAGATGCCCATGGTTTCGCCTGAAGAGAAAAGCTCGAAGGTCCTGGCGTCATTAATGGGTATCTTGAGTAAATCCAGTTCAATGCCGTGCTGCTCACGTATGACATCCCTGGACTTGGCCAGCAGGGTGAGGTTTGCCAGGCCCAGGAAATCGAGCTTGAGCAAGCCCAGCCTGGCCACGTTGTCCATGGAGAACTGGGTCATGGCGGAATGCTGACCGCTGTCCTTGCTGGCGCGCTGCATGGGCAGGTACTGGGTCAGCGGTTCGCGCGATATCACCACACCGGCGGCATGCGTGCTGGAATGCCGTGAGATGCCCTCCAGCTTTTTGGCTGTGTCGATCAGCCTGCGGATCACCTCGTCGGCGTTATACATGTCGGTCAGCTCTTTGACCTCCATCATGGCGTCTTCCAGGCGGATATTGGGCCTGACAGGTATCAGCCGGGCGACCTGATCAACCGAACCGTAACTCATACCCAGCGCCCGCCCCACGTCCCTGATAGCCGCCCTGGCGCCCAGCGTGCCGAAGGTTATGATCTGGGCAACGTGGTCGGCGCCATACTTCTGGTTAACATAGACTATTACTTCCTCGCGCCGGTCGTCCTGGAAATCGAGGTCTATATCGGGCATCTCGCGACGCTCGATGTTGAGAAACCGCTCGAAGACCAGGTTATACGTCAGCGGGTTGATGTCCGTGATGCCCAGGCAGAAAAGGGCGAGGCTGGCGGCGGCGCTGCCGCGCACACCGAAGAATATGCCGTTTTTTCTCACGAACGATACCAGGTCGTGGACAACCAGGAAATAATCCGCAAACTGCGTTTTATCGATGACGTCCAGCTCGTATTCAAGGCGCTTCTCGGTTGCCGTATCGGCATCAGGAAGCCTCTCTTTAAGCCCCCTCCAGCACAGCACTGAAAGGTACGAATGCGATGTTTTTCCCGCCGGCAGTTCCACCTGGGGCAGATGGGGTTTGCCGAACTCGATCTCGAGGTTGCAGAGGGAATCTATGACGCCGGTATTTTCAATGGCGTCGGGTATATCGGCATATTGCTCCTGCATCTCCTGCTGGCTTTTCAGGTAGAAGAAGTCTCCGTCCATCTTGAGGCGACGCTCGTCGTTGACGTTGGTGTTGGTGCCGATACACAGCAGGATATCGTGGATATAGGCGTCTTCCCTGTTGATATAGTGGACATCGTTGGTGGCCACGATGGGTATATCCAGTTTTCTGGCCAGTTTGAGCAGGCCGTCGTTGATCTTTTCGATCTCCGGCAAGGGGTGCCGCTGGATCTCGATGTAGTAATGAGGAAAGTTGCTTTTATACCAGGCCGCCGCCTGCTCGGCCTCGCCCGGCCGGTTCTGCAGTATCAGGCGTGCAAGTTCGCCCTGTGCGCAGCCGGACAGCACCACCAGTCCGTCCTTGTACTTGCAGAGTAGTTCCTTGTCGATGCGCGGCTTATAGTAGAATCCCTCCAGGTGGGCCAGTGACACCAGTTGAATCAGGTTGTTGTAGCCTGTATGATTCTGCGCCAGGAGCGTGACATGGTAACTGGTCTTGTCGGCGGCCTCCTTGCTGTGGTAATCGCCGGCCGCTATATAGGCCTCGCAGCCTATAATGGGCTTGATGCCGCACTCCCTGGCTGTTCTATAAAAATCGATTACGCCGTACATGTTGCCGTGGTCTGTGATTGCCAGGCTGCGCATGCCGAGGTCCCTCGCCCTGTGTATGAGGGGGATGATGCGGCAGCACCCGTCAAGCAAACTGTACTCGGTATGAACGTGAAGGTGGGTAAACATACGGCACGCCCGGAGATTTGGTATAGAATTATAACACAAGTTTTTAACCGGTCTCAGGAAAACGCGTGAAAATAATGGGGCAAGCAGCGGAAACGAAATGAAGACGAAGGTGATTAATTTACTGGGCTGCCTGGCGCTGGTCATCCTTGCAGTGTCGATACCGGTACTCATCATCTCGGGCACTGTAAATATCTACGCCCATTCCGCCGACTTCTACAAGTACGGCTTTGCTAAATACGGGGTAAGCGCGGCCACGGGGATCAGCAACGAGCAACTGAACGGTGTGGCTCAACGGATGGTGGACTTTTTCAACGGAAAACTGCCATCCCCCCAGATGATGGTGCAGGTGGATGGTCTCGATCGACTGCTTTACAGTCAGAAGGAACTGGCGCACATGGATGACGTGCGTGGCATCATCTCGATCTCCAAGGTGCTTCAGACCACGGCTATATTAGCATTCCTGGCGGCGAGCGCCGCAGTCTTTGCCACTCTGGGGATGCGCAGGTTGCTGCGCGGTATCCGGGCAGGGGCGATTGCCACCGTATGCCTGATGGCGTTGCTGGTGGCTTGGGCGCTGATCGATTTCAACAGCCTGTTTTACCTGTTCCATATCGTCAGCTTCTCCAATGACCTGTGGCTGCTGGATCCATCCAGAGACTACCTGATAATGATGTTCACCGGGAGCTTTTTCTATGATGCCGCCATAATGGTCACAGGGACGATTATGGCCGAGGCCGTTGTACTGGGCCTGGCCACGCTGGCGATCGAAAAAACCATGCTTGACGGCAATAAGTGAGCCCGGCGTCGGTTGCAGGCGTCCGAAAATGCGGTCATCCGCAGGTGGAGCAGTTAGTGGAGCTGCAGCTGCTGCAGGAGTTGCCGCCACCGCCGGAAGGCATGTGGTCAAACATGCTCAGGTCAGAATTGGCGCGGGATACAAATTTAGATATGGCGCGCCCGGATCGAGTTTTGCACTTGGGGCACTCGGCATCCTCTTCAGCCCTGGATAGAGGCCGAAGCTGCTCGAACTTTATGTGGCATTCGGGGCAAACATATTCGTAAATAGGCATTGAATCTTCTCCTATAAAATTTTGCGCAATTTGGCCGCGATAGTCAAATGTTGCAGGGCCTTTTTATTTGTAGTACAATTGTGTTAATATAAAGTAGAACAGGTTCAATTACGGGGTTTTGAATAAAGTCGCAGGAGGAGAAATGGAATCGGATAAAGTCAGGGTTGAAAAAGGCAAGGCGCTGGACATGGCCATAAGCCAGATCGAGAAGCAGTACGGGGCTGGCTCCATTATGTCGTTGGGGGAAAGGCAGGCGCGGGTGAAGGTCGAGGTTATACCCACGGGATCGTTGAGCCTTGACCTGGCGCTGGGTGTGGGGGGTATACCGCGGGGGCGCATCACCGAGATATTCGGTGCGGAGGCTTCGGGTAAAACCACTCTGGCGCTCAATATAATCGCGCAGGCGCAGAAAATGGGCGGCCTGGTGCTGTATATCGATGCGGAGCACGCGCTCGACACGCATTACGCTGCTGTTTGCGGCGTCAACGTAGATGCATTGAAAGGGGCGCAGCCCGGGACGGGAGAGGAAGCGCTGGATATCACAGAGAGGATGGTGCGGACACACGCCCTGGACGTGGTGGTTATCGACAGCGTGGCTGCCCTGGTGCCCAGGGCGGAGATAGAGGGGGAGATGGGGGATTCCCATGTGGGGCTTCAGGCCAGGCTGATGTCACAGGCGCTGCGCAAGCTTACTCACGAGATAAGCAGGTCCAACACCGCCGTCATTTTTATCAACCAGTTGAGGGAAAAGGTCGGTATTATCTTCGGCAACCCGGAGGTGACGCCGGGTGGCAGGGCGCTCAAGTTCTACAGCTCCATCAGGATCGACCTGCGCAAATCGGAGGCCATCAAAAACGGCAGCGAGATCATCGGGAACCGCGTGCGCGCCAAGGTGGTCAAGAACAAGGTGGCGCCACCTTATCGTGTGGCTGAATTTGACATAATGTTTAACTGCGGGATCAGCAAAGAGGGCGATATAATCGACCTGGGGGTAAGCGCGGGGATCATCAGGAAATCGGGCGCGTTTTTCGACTTCGCGGGCGCCAAGTTGGGGCAGGGCAGGGAAAAGGCGCGTGAATATTTGACGCAGCACCCGGAAACAGCGGTTGAGATTGAGAAGCAGATCCGCCAGATAGCCCTGTCGGGACAGGCCGGCGGCCCTGCCGCCAAGGAAGCAGTTGAGTAAGAGCGAAGCCGGGCCCAGGTCCGAAAAGGACGACTTCGGGACCTGTTACGAGGCTGCACTGCACTACATTGAGTACAGGCCGCGCAGCGAGGCCGAGATCAGGCGCCACTTGCAGTATAAACGCAAGTTCAGCACGGTATATATTAACAGAGCCGTTGCCAAACTCAAGGGGCTGCAACTGATCGATGACAGGGTCTTTTCGGAGAACTGGGCCAGGGAGCGTGTCAATTACAGGCATAAGAGCAGTCTGATGGTCAGGCGGGAGCTGATGCAGAAGGGTGTGGATTCAGCGACCATAGAAAGCGTGACCGTCGACATCGATGACGAGGCCAATGCGCTCAGCGCGGGCGTGAGCAGGGCACGGCAACTGGGTAACCTTGAATACCCGGAATTTTATAAGAGGCTGGCCTCGTATCTGAGCAGGAAGGGTTTCGGAGTGGAACTGGTTCAGGGGGTTGTTCGGCGGGTATGGGAGAGCAGGAGAGGCGACAAAGCGGGGAAATAGCAAAATTTTCAAATAAAACTGGTTGCCCGATAGCAAATAAAGGTATAATAATTATCGAGGTTTAACAAAATGTACAACCTGCAACGGTTTAATTATAAAGTGAGGCAACTGTATTATGGACTGGATATACTATGTGATAATCGGCCTTGTAGCCGTGTTGTTTCTACTGGTTGGGTACTTTGCCCGGCAACTCCTGGCGAATCAGCAGATTCGCGACGCGCAGAAAGAAGCAAAGAAGCTTCTTGAGAGCGCACAGGCCAAGGCTGAGCAGAGGGTGCTGGACGCCAAAGATGATGCGGAAAAGGTCAGAGCGGCGGCTGACGCGGACAGCAGGGAACGAAAATACGAGCTGCAAAGGCTCGAAAGGCGGTCAAGCCAGCGCGAGGAACGCCTCGAGCGCAAGCTCGAAGCCCTGGATCTCAGGGAGCGTAGATTGGTTGGCAGGGAAAAGGAGATCGACACTGTCAGGGAGCAGGTAGAAGAGGTAAAGGGGCAGCAGCTAAAGCGCCTGGAGACGATCTCGGGAATGTCCAGCGACGAAGCCAAGCAGCAGCTATTGAATGCGGTTGAAGATGAGATCAAGGAAGACGCCTCACGCCGTGTGAGGGAATGGGAAGTCCGCTTCAAGGACGAGATAGACAACAAGGCCAGGGACATCCTGGCAACCACCATACAGAGATGCGCCACAGACGTCGTCTCTGAGACGACCGTCTCCGTGGTGCCGCTGCCCAGCGATGATATGAAAGGTCGACTGATCGGCCGCGAGGGACGTAATATCCGCGCCATGGAGCAGGCCACCGGCGTCGATCTCATCATCGATGATACGCCCGAATCGGTCACCATCTCCAGCTTCGACCCCATCCGCAGAGAAGTGGCCAGGATCGCGCTTACCAACCTTATACTGGACGGGCGTATACACCCGGCCAGGATCGAGGAAGTGGTGGAGAAGGCCAAAACCGAGGTTGAGTCTACCATACGGCTTGAAGGAGAGCAGGCTTCACGCAAGGCCGGCGTACAAGGCCTTCACCCCGAACTGCTCAGGTTATTGGGACGGCTGAAGTTCAGAACCAGTTACGGGCAGAATGTCCTGACGCACAGCCTGGAAGTAGCGTACATCGCAGGCATGCTGGCCGCAGAGATCGGCGCAAATGTCACTCTGGCCAAGCGCGCCGCACTGCTGCACGATATAGGCAAGGCAGTGGACCATGAGGTGGAGGGGCCGCATGCCCTGATCGGCGCCAACCTTGTCAAGCAGTGGGACAAATCGATGGAAGTGGTGCAGGCCATATCGGAGCATCACGGCGAAGCCACCACCACCAGTTCCCTGGGGTTTATTCTGGCTACGGCGGACCAGATCAGCGGCTCAAGGCTGGGCGCCAGGCGTGAATCGCTGGACCAGTACATCAAGCGCATAGAGGCGCTGGAAAGCGTTGCCAGCAGCTTCCCGGGCGTTGAAAAGGCTTTTGCCATCCAGGCCGGACGCGAGGTGCGTATTATCGTTAAGCCCGAACAGGTGGATGACCTGGCTGCCATGAGGCTGGCGCGCGACATCGTTAAGAAAATCGAGGAAAGCCTCGAATATCCCGGCCAGATCAAGGTTACAGTTATGCGTGAGGTGAGGGCGGTAGATTACGCCAAATGATTAGTACGAGGTAGATTATTGAATATCCTGGCTATCGGTGACGTTATAGGTAAGCCTGGCAGGAGAGCTTTAGAGCAGTTACTGCCGGGCTTAATTAATGAGTACGATATCGAACTGGTGGTGGCCAACGGAGAAAACTCCGCCCACGGCATCGGCATCACGGCTAAAACGGCGCAGGAACTGCTCGATGCGGGTGTGGATGTCATAACCAGCGGAAATCATATCTGGGCGCAGCGTGACATAATCGCCTGCATGGATGGGGAATTGCCCATTATACGGCCGCTGAACTTCGCTCCGGGTGTGGCCGGCCGTGGATACCTTACGGTCAAGGGCGTTCTGGTAGTCAACCTCATAGGGCGCATATTCATAGGCCAGGCGGATTGTCCTTTCAGGGCTATGGATGCCCTGCTCTCCTCGCTGAGCCCGTTGCCCAAAGTGGTACTGGTTGATTTTCACGCAGAGGCCACGTCCGAGAAAATAGCCCTGGGACGGTATCTGGATGGGCGTGTGAGCGCGGTGCTGGGCACACATACTCACGTGGGTACCACGGACAGCCATATCCTGCCCGGCGGGACTGCCTATGTTACCGACATAGGGATGGTCGGCCCGCTGGATTCAATCATAGGTGATGACGTCGACAACGTGCTTAACAGCTTCCTGACCGGGCTTCCACACCGGCTATCGGTTGGCAAGGGTATAGCCGCCATCGATGCCATTTTGCTGGATATAAATGATGATACCGGCAGGGCGGTCAGCATCGAACGCATCAGGCGTGAGGAGAGCGCTGCTTGAAGTTCGACCTGCACCTGCATACAACGGCATCGGACGGGCGGCTGACGCCGTCTCAGATGGTCGCCCTGGCAGTGGAGCGCGGGCTGGAAGTCATATCTATTACCGATCATGACAGCGTCGGCGGGGTGGACGAGGCACTGGCCGCTGCCGCCAGCGGGGGAAGGATAACAGTCGTTCCCGGTGTTGAGATAAATACGGACCTGTCCACCGGTGAGCTTCACGTGCTGGGTTATTTTATTGATTATAAGGATGGGGACCTGGTCGCGTCGCTGGCAAAGATCAGGGAATCGCGTGTCGGCAGGGCGCAAAAAATGCTGGCGAAGCTGCAGGAACTGGGCATGCCGCTGGAATGGCAAAGGGTGATGGACCTGGCCAGGGGTGAATCGATCTGCCGGCCGCATATAGCGCAGGCCATGCTGGAGAAAGGCTACATCTCTGATGAACGAGAGGCTTTTGAAAGATATATAGGCAGGGACTGCCCGGCCTATATCGGGCGTGAGAAGGTCGGCCCGGCTGACGCGGTCAGGATCGTGAAGAAGGCGGGAGGTATACCGGTGCTGGCCCATCCGGCTGATATTGTTGACGTGGACAACCTCATCGTTGATCTGAAGGTGGCTGGTTTGGTGGGGATCGAAGCTTATTACGGGCAGTATAACGGCAAGGCCACCAGAAGGATCCTCGGGCTGGCGAAACGGCACGAACTGCTGACCACCGGCGGCAGCGATTACCATCATTTCTGCGATGGCAGGGATGTACTGCCTGGTTCTACGGATATACCGGTAAGCGCAATAGAGCGGTTATTTGCAGCCGCAGGGAAGACGTACAGGCCGGTTTAGCTCCTGCTATAACCTGCGGGCCTGCTATCGTGACACTTCACAGAATGCCGCCGTATTTCAGTGAAAAAGCGGATGGAACAAGGTATAAAAAAGTAATATAATAGTGCGGTTTTAAGGAAATAATCTCGGAAGGAGTAACATGGAAGCAACACGAGAAATTTTCTGGCAGATCCCGTTATTAGTGCAGATCGGCCTCTACCTTGCGGCAGCCGCCGCCATCGCGCTTATCGGCTATTCGGTGTACAAGCGCTACCAGATGTGGATGCTGGGCAAGCCCGATAAACGTTTCGACAACCCGGTCGGGCGAATCGGCGAGTTCATCAGACTATCTATTTTGGACGGCGTATTTCACAGGAGGTTCCTGCGCGAGCCTTATCCCGGCATCATGCACTTCCTCATCTTCGTGGGCTGCATACTTCTCTTTATCGGCGCAGGCCTGGACTTCCTGAACCATTACGTTTTCGAGCCTTTTCACGCTGCCTTCATTCACGGTCCGGTATATATGTACCTCGGCGGCCTGTGGAACATCGCCGGGATCATGGTGCTGGTCGGCCTGCTGATGGCATTTATACGGCGCTACATACAAAGGCCTAAGCGGCTCAACACGGTTATGGACGACGGCGTGGTCCTCTTCCTCATATTCATCGTTGTGATCTCAGGCTTCTTCCTGCAGGGATTCAGAATGATCGCTGCTACACCCGAGGTTTTGGGATTGGCCCAGCCCGAATACTATGTACATCCCGAGTGGGGACAGGCCAGGTTCGGCGGCTTCTGGATCGCCGGTCTGTTCGCCGGGCTCCCCGAAGCTTCGCGCCTCCTGTGGTACCAGATCCTCTGGTACGGTCACGTAATAATCACCGTGGGTGCGGTCTTCTATATTATCGTAGCATGGGACAAGCTGACCCACATACTCATCTCACCGGTCAATGTGCTTTTTAAAACATCCCGGCCCAAGGGTACGCTCAGCCTGGTTGATCTTGAGAATGCCGAGACCTACGGCATCGGAAAGATCGAGGATTTCACCTGGAAACAGTTATTCGATCTTGATGCCTGCACCAACTGCGGCCGCTGTCAGGACAGGTGTCCTGCCTACCTGACGGATAAGCCGCTTTCGCCGCGGCAACTGGTACAGGACCTCAAAACTCACTGGCTGGATCGCTCTCCCGCTCTGATGGCGGAAAAGAAGGCCAAAGCCAAAGCAGCCAAAGCAGGCGGCGAAGCCGCCCCCGCGGAGGAAGCCGCCGGAAGCTCCAAGGCCATGGTAGGAGAGGTCATCACGGAAGACGTTATCTGGGCCTGCACAACCTGCGGCGCCTGCCAGGACATCTGCCCTGTTTTCATCGAGCATATAGACAAGATAATCGACATGCGTCGCCATCTCGTGCTGGATCTGGCGCAGGTACCCGAAACCGGCCTGGCGGTACTGCAGTGCATCGAGGCCAGGGGGCACAGTTGCAAGGGTACGACCCTCACCAGGACCGACTGGGCGGCCGGCCTTGATATCAAGCAGCTTTCGGAAGACAGCAATGTTGAGTACGTATTCTTTGCCGGCTGCGCCGCATCGCTCGAAGAGAGGAGCACCAAGATAGCCATCGCCACGGCCAAGATACTCAAGGCCGCCGGTGTCAGCTTCGGCATTCTGGGCGCCCAGGAGATGTGCTGCGGTGAGCCGGCCAGGAGGCTGGGAAACGAGTACCTTTACCAGACGCTGGCTGCCAACAACATAGAGCAGTTCAAGGGCTACAACATCAAGAAGATCATCGTCATGTGCCCGCACTGCTTTAACACGCTGAAGAACGAGTACCCGCAGTTAGGCGGAAATCTTGAGATTATCCATCACAGCACCTTTATCTCCCGGCTTATCAGCGAGGGCAAGATCAATCCTGTGGTTATGAAAGAAAACAGGATCACCTACCACGACTCCTGCTACCTGGGCAGGCACAACGACATATACAACCCCCAGAGGCATGTGCTGCAGGCTATTAATAAATTGCCGCTGCTGGAGATGGAGCGCTCGCGCAACAACGGATTCTGCTGCGGCGGTGGCGGTGGGCGATTCTGGATGGAGGAGCGTATCGGCAAGCGTATCAGCGAGGTGCGCATCGAGCAGGTCATAGAGACCGGGGCGGATATCGTGGCCACAGCTTGCCCCTACTGCATCCAGATGTTCACCGACGCCATCAAGGCTAAGGGCGCTGAAGAGACACTGCTCGCGAAGGATATCGCGGAACTGGTCGCAGAATCAATGGAACTAAAATAGGCGCGCATTAAAAAGTCAACGAAAGGGGCCGGCACGCGTTGCGTGCCGGCCCCTTTGCTATTTCCATTGCCAAGGAAGGCAGACTCTTTGAGTAGGTAAACAGAAGTTCATGGAAGATGTGTATATGAAAAAATGATTGGTGGCCTGGATGAGAGGGAAGACGTTTGAAAACTGTAACCCGCATACCTTCCGGTGTCCCTTTGCGGTGCTGTTAAGGAAGGCCGGTATAGACACAATGACAATCAAAGAGTTAGGATGCTGGGTAAGCCTGGAAATAGTACAGAGATATACCCGGTCATTCACCTTTTAGGATAGTATGAAGTTTTATAGATCCCCACTTTAGCGTGTATTGTTTTTACAACCCTCATTACACTTGATGTAGGTATCTGGGACATGCATATAGTACCTGTTACACAATACTTCACAGCGCTTCTCAGGACTTGCAAGCAAGGATGATTCACTACAACAATAACCCTTATCATTACAACTTAGAAAGGCGCCATGGAATATTGGACTCATATTGTAGAGCCATTGAGTAACGCTATTTTTACAGAGTGAATAGTGAAGTTAAATTGACTATGTGTTACGTATACTTTACAATAAATTTGTGGCGATTAAGCGAAAAATTCACAAAATAAGGAAAGATTTAGGTTTCACTCAGACCAACCTAGCCGAGGCTGTCGGTATCAGTCGGCAGGCTTATACGGCTATCGAGGCAGGCAAAGCCGTACCATCCACTGAAATAGCCCTGCGATTGGCGCGTGCATTGAATACGACAGTGGAGGAGCTATTCTGGTTGGACGATGATTCGGATAAGCGATTACGGGCGGAATTGATGGATAAGTCCAGACCTGCTGCCCGAGGAACTCGAATTCAGCTTATCAAGTTAGGCTCGCGACTACTGGCCCGTCCTATGAACAGCGGGTTGTCAGGCAGCCGCATACTCGATCCGGCCGATGCAATTACGATAGCTATGCACGGGAAAAGACAGGTTGATTTACAGATTTTAAATGAATCAGCGATAAATATTCCTACGCTGGTTCTTTCTGGCTGCGATCCCTCATCTTCTATCCTTGCATCCATGATCCGAGACCTTGGCGTACGTCTAATTTGGATTGAGGCGGAAAGTATGCCGTCTCTGCATGCTTTGGCGCGCGGTGATATTCATATCGCAGGATGCGATTTCAAAGATAAAGTAACGGGCCACTACAATGAGCCTCTGGTGAAAAAGATCGTGCCATTTCCTTGCACTATTATCAGGTTTGCTATTTGGCGACAGGGAATGATTGTTTCGGCCGGAAATCCCAAGGACATTAGACATGTGGACGACCTGACAAAGTCAAACGTGACTATTATTAATCGCCGGCCAGGGGCTGGGAGCCGGGGGCTATTAAATCGCCTTATGTGGGAGACGGGAATTTCGGCGGAAGATATACGCGGGTATGAGAAGACCGCCAACGGCCACCTATCTACTGCCGAGACAGTTGCCACTGGATTGGCTGATTGCGGAATTGGCATAGAAGCCGCAGCTCGGGCCAATGGCCTGGACTTTTTATTGCTAAATGAAGAGCCTTATGACCTGGTTATTCCCGACCACTTTCTGGACCTGCCTGCCATACAGTCCCTGCTGAGAATACTCAAGTCAAGCGACCTCCATCGCCAAGTTGAATCACTGGGTGGATATGATACTAGCTTGATGGGGATAACATACTCATAAAGCGATACCGGGTAGAATCCAGTCCTAAAATCACACTGATTGGCAGCTAAATGTTAATAACCTGCAAATTTCAAATATTATTCCAATTCTAAATAATCAAACTAATATCCCCGCAATTTTCCTATAGTTCGCATTACTACTTGACAGAATTGGAAGGCCTATTGTAATGTTTACATGTCACTATATCAAGTTGCCTTGACACTTCATATTCTGATTAATTACAAGTCTAATGAATTTACGATAGATGAAGTCGAGGATTAAAGGGTGTTACTTTAGAAGGTTTTTCATGCAATAACAAGTAATTCAGCCGGATATAAAAAGGTCCAGATTATTTAATAATTGCTTTTCTCAGGAGTTGTTTTACCTAAATCCTAGTTTTGCTGGGACATGGTGGACAGGCGGTATCCCAATTTACCGGGGTCGATGGTACTGCTAAAAACAGCTTTACCTCCCGGGTGGAAGAAGGAGAAATCGGAAATACAGGCTACATGGCGGTTGTACGTTTCGTGCGTTGGCTTTCGTTGCAGTGCCTGTATTCCTATCTCGATTACGCTCCCTTCCTCCTGCAGAAAAGGCGCCTGTTCGCGGCATTAGATTAATACCTGAAAGGAGAGAGAAATATGAAATCATCAGCCTGATTCACACCGGAAAATTTAATCGAGATAAGGAGGTGATAACCGATGAAAAAGTCCTTGTTGTTTTTATTGATGGTGTCGCTCGTTGTTGCTCCAATTGTGGGGTGTGCCCAGGAGGCGGTGGAGCCGGCTCCCATAGGTATGGCTGTGGAGTTTATGGACCATGCCGCCTGTGCTTATATCAGCCAGGACAAAGGATGGTTTGAGGATGAAGGATTAAAGCTGACCGCTTATCAAAGCTACGCCACCGGCATGGCCATGGCCGCCGCACTGGCCCGGGGGGACATCCAGGTTGCCTATATGTGCCTGATACCGGCTATAAGCGCCTATGCCAACGCCCAGGTACCGATAAGAATCGTGTCCGGCACTCATAAATACGGCTACGCTTTAGTTGTGAATCCGGAAAAGGTAAAATCCGTCCAAGATATTGAAAATGATGGGCTTCGTATCGGCTGCGTCCAGGAAGGCGGTGCAGTAGATGTGGTTCTCCACAAGACCATTGATAAATATAATCTTGACAGCGAGAAAGTCATGGCTAATATTCAACGGATGAACCCACAAAAGATGGCGCTGGCTGTGAAAATGGGGCAGCTTGATGCCGCTTTTATGCCTGAACACTGGGCGACCATGACCGAGGGTTACGGTTTCAAGATGCTACTGATGAGTCAGGATATCTGGCCGAACATGCAGGGAAGTGTACTGGTCGTTAAAGAAGACCTGCTGAACAAACAGCCTGAAGTAGTCAGGAAGCTGGTAAAGGTAACACAGAAGGCGACGGACTGTATTAATAAGGAGCCGGAAGATTCTGCTGAAGCCATGTCCCGTCAGCTTAACACGGTCGGCAGCAATCTCTTCCCAGCAGAAATCGCCAACGTCGTTAGCAAACTGGAGATCACTCCTACAATATTGTTGCGGTCAATGAGCAGGCTGGATTACACCACGGATATTGACGTTGCCGAAGTTCAGGCAACAATAGATTACGTTACCAGTCTGGGCTACATCAAGAGCAGTTTTAACGCTTCGGATCTGCTCGACTTGCGTTACACTAAGTGATGAAAAGCTCCACTACAGGAAGATGGCTATGGAGCGTCATACCCGTAGCCATCTTCCTGATAATATGGGAAATAGTAGCCCGGCTGAAGCTGTTGCCAGGGCAGATTTTCTTCCCGCCTTTCTCCTCGGTGGTGACGGAGTTTTACTACCTCATCGCCAGTGGGGTGCTAGTAAAAGACTTCCTGAGCAGCCTCAGTCGGGTTCTCATCGGCTTTTCCGCCGGCGCCATCGCCGGCATCCTCACCGGCGTCTGCATGGGATGGCGGGACACGTTTAACCGAGCCCTGAGCCCACTGGTGAGCCTGGTTTACCCCATACCGGCCCTGGGCTGGCTGCCCCTCCTCATGTTGTGGATTGGCATAAATGAGATGCTGCCAATTACCATCATCTTCATCTGTTCCTTTTTTCCAGTCCTCTACAACACCGTTACCGGCATCAAGAGCGTTGATGAGGGTTACATCAGGGTAGCCAGGACGCTGGGGGCTTCGGACATCAAGATATTGACCACCGTTGTGGTGCCGCTGGCCTTACCCAACATCTTCACCGGGATGAGGTTGGAGGCAGGCATGGCCTGGCGGGTCATCATCGCTGCCGAGATGGTTGCTATTCCCACCGGCATCGGCGCCCTGATGATGAAGGCCGAAAGTTTGCTGCGCATCGACATCATCATCGTCTGCCTGATCGTTCTGTCAGTAATGTGCCTCTCCTTCGAGAGAATCTTCGCCTGGCTGGAAGCGAAAATGACCGCCAAGTGGAAATGACATGCCTGATATAGAGCTAAAAAATATCTGCAAATACGTCTGCGGAGATGTCTGCCTCAAGGTGCGGGACGGTGAGTTCCTGGTGCTGCTCGGACCCAATGGCAGCGGCAAGACCACTCTGCTTAATGTCATTGCCGGGCTGACCGACTACAGCGGCTCGGTCCTTTTTAACGGCCGGGTTGTGGACAGTGTCTCGCCCAGCCGTCGGCAGGTGAGCTATCTCTTCCAGGAGTTGATGCTTTTCCCACACCTGGATGTCTTTGCTAACATCGCCTACGGACTGCGCGCCCACCGGTGGCCGACAGAGCAAGTAGGCGCCCGCGTCGAGGAATTGCTGCGGATGCTGAAAATTGAACACCTCGTGAAGCGTCACCCCGCCCACTTGAGCGGAGGGGAAAAACAGCGAGTTGCCCTGGCCAGGGCATTGGCGATCTCACCGGAAGTACTGCTTCTGGACGAGCCGCTTTCCAGCCTGGACGCGCCGAGTGCCAAGTACCTCCGCATCGAGCTGAAGCAGCTCCAGCGCAAGCTGGGAGTCACCACGGTCTACGTGACCCACGACCTCCAGGAAGCCGAGGAGATGGCTGATCGTATCGCCATCATTCAAAATGGCTGCCTGGAACAGGTGGGGGCTCCAGACAGAATTTTCTTCAATCCGGTCAGCGAGAAAGTCGCTGACTTCATCGGGGCTCCGAATATCTTGGAATGTGAGTACTGCCGAAGCGCAGGCCCCGGCGTGATGGAGGTCGGCTGCGGCGGGCTGTCGGTCATCGTATCGCACGATGGCGATTCCATCCGTAAGATAGCCATTTTGCCCCAGGATATTTACGTTTCGGATATTAAGCCGCCGGGGCCTAACCTGAACCATTTTTGGGGGACCATCAGCGACGTCGAGATAAGGCCGGAAACTGTCAGGCTACGGATCAAAGCCGGCAACAACAACCTGCTGGCTGAGATGCCGCACCATACATTCGAAAACATGAATTTGACCGATGGGCGGGAAGTGTTAATTATACTGAGGATTCGAAGAATAAAGGCTTATGAATAAAAAAGTTTACGACTTACTCAAAGAGAAATTTGTTGGAATCATAAGGGGAAGTAATCTCGAATCGGGAGAGGTGACGATCCAGGCGGCCACGCTTTCCGCCGAGGAGGCGATTGGCAATCCTGAAGAACGGGACTATCCGCTGATTACCGGTCGGGAGCGCATGATGCAGGCTGAGTTTCGCGGCTGTTTCGGCCAGGCGTTCACCGACATGTACGGCAATTTCAGCGCACGACTATCCGACATCGTTGGCATGGAACTGGAGAACAATTTTCGTAGGGCAGTATTTATCTCCAGCCTGAACGCAGTTTCCAGATATCTCAGGCTGACGGATAAAACGCGGCACTGCAAGGACAGCCAGCCAAAGCAATGCAGTCTTGAACTGGTAAAAAATATCAGGAATGAATACGGAAATCCCAGAATAGCCATAGTCGGCTTTCAGCCAAGGATGATAGAGGCGATCTCGCAACGCTTCGGGCTGAGGGCGACTGATATGGACGAGCAAAATATCGGTACCGAAAAATTCGGAATTACTATAGGCAGCCAGGACAATACGGAAGCTAACCTTGACTGGTGTGATCTGGCACTGGTAACTGGCACTACCGTGGTGAACGATACCATCGACCAATTCTTGATATCCAAGCCGGTGATTTTCTATGGTGTCACCATCTCCGGCGTTGCACAGCTATTGGGATTGAAACAGTTCTGTTACTGCGGACACTAATGGTGTAATGGCTGGCTGGGCACTCAGGACTCAAATCGAACTTTTTACGTCCTGACCTAATTGTAAGACTGCGTGATTTGCTCCGAAAATCTGAGCCACCATCACCCAAACGTTAGAATTATATCAGGCAAAGGCATGAACCCACAACAGAAAGTTCGAGTCCCCTCAGGCGGGCCATTGTGGACACTTCCGAACTTCTATTTGAGAAGAAGCGGCTGATTCCGGCTATGCAGCAGTTGCTTGTATTGTCTCTACAGCATACGTCGTAATAACACGATGAATCGTGATATACATTCGGCACAAGAGAAATTTGCCTTGTATCCCAATTTCTATTAGCATTCGATTGATATAGAAATCGAAGATGAATGAATAGTGTGAAAAAAACGAGCAAACCCCTCATTGGGGGAATTGCGATGATGCTTTCCGGAGTCCTTGGTTTATTCGGGACTATGAATTATTGGATTGGGATAGGTGAGGCAGGCAGTGGTTTCGGTAAGGGAGATCATCGAGGACTGGCGCAAGGATTACAACGAAGTCAGACCGCACAGCGCATTGAATCACAGAACGCCCATGGAGTATGCTTATACAACGACTGGATTCTAAGCGACGGTGCAGCTAAATGCGGGGTAAGGTCAGGCACAATAAACTCTTAAAACGAAATAGGTATTGGTAATTACCCGATCCTTCAGATTCCAGGATAATATGATGTTTTATAGGTCTCTGTGAGGGCCTTCCCTTTTATGAGCCAGTTATACTGCAAATTATTGAGTTCTTACTCTATTTTACTAAGATAATATTCGCCGGATTATTTACTATTATTTCAGGATGTTCCTCATACGTCTGTATCAGACCGGTCACCCGAATTGTTTTATACCCATACTTTGATATCGGATCACCGAAACTTGATGTCGAAGATGCCATAATCACAGTCGAGAATCCCTTCTTGTAATCAGACAATTCATTCAAAAACACGTTTCCTTTGGATGATCTGAAGGGATTTCCAACAAAATACTCCACACATTTATATTGACCAATATTGTTCCAGGCGTCCTGCGCCGATATACAAGCTGTTGGTGGTGAAGGATCGTAAGCTGGTGGCGTATAAGGAGTCTGTGAGGTCTGGGGAGACTGCTGTGCGCAACCTGAAACGGACAATAATAAAACAAATATTGCTGCAATTATTTGCCTACTCGTTATCATTGACGTCCTCCCTATGATTATTGATGCAGTATTTCCATATTCCCAGGTTTTCTTTCACGGCTGATGATTGTGCATCAATTAACATCTTTTCATATTTACGGTCAGGGTAGATAATGAATACCTGCGCCCATCCTCTTCGGACTATCTCGTAATTAACAAAGTGCCCGTCTTCTGTGAATACATACCGTAATAACCTGCCGTACTGGTCTTTGTCAGTTGTATCCTTTTCCATCCTTAACCTTTTACCGGCCAGTAGTTTTACATTCTCATCTTTTGCCTCCTGGCCTCCGCATTCCGGACCAATAGTGGGATGGTGTAATTCAGGTGTATCGATTCCTAAATATCGGATGCGGTCTCCAGTGTTTAGTATTATTGTATCGCCGTCAACAACTTCTTTGACCGTGTAATATGGATTCTCCGCATTTATCTTTGGAATTAATACGAAAACGAGTGTGACTATTAGGCAAATAGCAAGTACAATTGATCCAGACAGAATAAAAATGAACTTACTGCTGGCGCCCATACCCCCCGACATGATGACACGATTATACGCCTAAGAAATATACCCTTCAATGATTATTCCCTGTTTCCAGGCCAATAGTGGTGAGAATCTTCATGCGGGGAGTCAGGTCATCATTGGATCCTCTTTTGACTGGATTACAGCGGAAAAGGAAGCCCAAAATAAGGATAATGGTACAGGGATGAAACCGAGCAGCATCAGTCTCAATTCCCCAACTACTCTACCGAAAGCGGATGTCGCAAGTCGAGTCATGAGCTTGTCGTAAGTTGTGTCGCAAGATTGTCGTAAGTTCAGCCCGTCTCCCTAATCCGGTAAACGAGCTTGTTGGTCGCCCCCTCTGAAACCAAAAGCCCTACATCCACCATGACCTTCAGGTCCCGTTGCAGAGACCGGCGGTTGATCCCGGGAAAGAGATGCTCGAATTCCTGGATGGTCAGGCTGTTGCGCTCCAGGATGTGGCCGAGTGCCTTGGCCTGGCGATCCGAAAGGCTGTGTTCCTTGATGAGCACATCCCGGCGAATGGCTTGCTCCCCACGCTTCCTGATCTCAGAAAGCTGGGTGGTCAGTCCCATTATGAAGTATTCCAGCCATTCGGTCATGTCCATTCCGCGTTTGCGGACGCTCTGGATCGCCTGGTAGAAGGCGAGTCTGTCCTGGTCATAATACTCGCTGATTGTGAATAGCCGCTTGAAGTCGTATCCAGCGCGGTAGAGGCACAAGGTTGAAAGCAGCCGGGACGTCCGTCCGTTACCGTCCAGGAACGGGTGGACATGCACGAATTGGAACTGGGCGATGCCGCTCACCAGCACGGGATGGATCGCCTGTTCGCGGTTGAGCCAGTCCACCAGTTCGGCCATAAGTATCGGCACATCATGTGCCCGAGGTGGCGTGTAGACTATCTCGCCGGTGATGGAGTTGACCACGTAGTTCTGCATTTTCCGGTACTCGCCCGGAGCTGCGGTCTCTCCCCGGACACCGTCCACTAATCGCTTGTGGATTTCCCGGATAAGCCCCTCGGTGATCGGGCCACCTTTTTTTAAATACTCGGAGACAAACTCAAACGCCTTCCTATAGTTCAGCAATTCTCGCACATCTTCGGGATCAGCCTCAGGGATCAAGGTCCCATTCAGCAGTCGCTCAGCCTGCTCTATGGTTAGGCGTGTTCCTTCAATGTGAGTCGTATGGTGCGCTTCAAGGATCAATGCGCGGCGGCCCATCTCGCGCACCCAGGCTTCAGACAGAGTCGCGGCCTCCAGGAACCCCCGCGCCCTCTCGATGAGGGTCAGGCCGGCTGTGATTGGGTTGGTGATCGTGAAAATAGGTTGAAATTTCCTTGTCATTCAGTGTCTCTGAAATTCCGCATATTTATATCAACCAATTGCGACAACTGTGGCCTCCCCAACGTTGCTATATCGGTCGGGGACGCATGTGAAAATGACTATCTGGCACTCCTTGGCTGCTTTAGCTAGAACGGCCCCCATGAGACGCAATCGCTCCGGGTCCGTATAACCCAACGCATCATCCAGGATGAGCGGCGCTCCACCATCTCTGGCGATGATCATCGAGCAGGCGGATCGGAAAATCAGTGAAAGCTGTTCTCTGGTGCCTCCGCTCAAAGAGTCAAACGGTACTGTGACGCCCTTGACCGTTTGGCTATCGATTTGCAGTTCATCGCTGACGTCAACCTGGAAAGAGTCATCGAAAACCAGACGCCCAAGTTGTTCGATCTTCTCCTTGAGCGGGGCCACATAGGCCCGCCGAACCCTGTCACGCTCTTCTTGCATCGTTTCAAAAAGGTATTTTGCTGAGGATGCCCGCCGAAACAGAGATTTGTTGTCCATACCGATGCGTTCAAGGCTGATCTGGGCCGCGTGCAGTTTCTCGTGAAGGCCTTCCTCCCCGAGGATTTTGAGCCGCGTCTGCACCTCGGTCAGTTCCGTTTGAGCGGCATCCCGGCGATTCTGCGTCGTTCGCAGGGACCCCTCCGCCGTCTCGGCCAATGCCTTAACCCGCTCGTGATTCTTTGCCTTCAGCAATATCTCGGCGGCACGAACGCTTGCATCCTCTGAAGCCATGGCATGGACAGCGTTCGCCAGAACCGTCTTTAAAGCGTCATCGGGAGTTCCTTTTTTTGCCATGTCGAGGTTTTCGCGTGCTTGCTTGAGATATTTGGACAAAATATTGAGTTGGACTCGCATTTCTTTGTGCTTGCTGTGCAAGTTGTCCCTTACGCTCCGTGCGGTATTAAGAGACTCCATAGCCGATTCCCACTGACCGACCGTCGCCTGCAGTAACGTCTCAGCGCTTGCCCGCTCCTTTTTCGCAGAGTCCAGGTCACGACAAATGATGGGTTCGGCCACTCGAATGGTAAGATACTCGGGCACTACTTGTTGCAGGCCACGCAGTTTATTATCCAGTTCCTCGTAGGTCAAATCACGGAGATTATTCTTCTCTACCTGCGCCTTGGATTCCACATGCCGCGTGGCTTCGGTGCGTTCTTCATACGACTTCCGCGCCTCTTCAGGATTTGACACGCCTGCTTTGGAGCAGGCATTATCCAGAGCCTGCCGCGTCTCTTCTACCTTCCTGGTCATCCCCTCGGTACTGGAACCGGCCATGATCTCTACTTCCAGCACGCCGGGTAAGGTCAACCGTGACCTGTCAGCGACCGAGATACTCCGTTCTTCCCCCTTGCCGAGTTTGACCTCGGCATCGTCAATGGACAGTCGGCATTCGGCCAATCCGCGCAGGAGCACGCTGGGCGCACCGATCTGCAATTGCGCGTTAGCGGTCAGCAACCCGCGTTCAGCGTCCTGAATTGACTTCAATGCGCGGGAGTCCACCTTGTTTCGGTCCAGCAGCGCTTCTGCCTGGGCGGCATCCCGACGGGCTTCGTCAATACGTTCCTTGCGTTCCTGGAGTTGATCAAGATGCAGTTTATTGTTGTAATAGTCGAAATCAGCGCGCCGGAGGATGGCATGTGCATCCACCGCTTTTCTCTTGCTGTCAATCTTATCAAAAGCATCCTGTGCTGTCTTAAGCTCGGCCTCAGCCTGGTTTAACGTCGAAAGCGACATTACACTGGATTCTTCGACATCGCCATATTCCTTTGCGGCTTTGGTAACCGCATCGGCGAGACCTTGGCGTGTGTCCTTGTCTCGGTTCGCGACCTGCACAGATTTCTGCGCCGAATCCAGCTTCAAACGAGCCAACGAAAGGGCATTCTCCAGGGTACCAATTTCCTCAAGTGAAGTTGCGTGGTCAGCTAATGCCTTCGTCAGTTCGTCTTCCTGTTTCTTCAGTTGGCCTACTTCTTGCTTAAGAGCGGCTGCACGGTCGATATCATGGTCAAGGTCGCGGATTGCCTGCTCGATACGGGCAACTTCCGATTCGGCACCCGTCTGCGCCTTACGGCACTCTGCAAGTTCTTTCTTTTCTGTGTTCCGTTCCGTAAAGGATTTAAGGTACTCCTCACGCACCTTGTCGAAAAGTCCTTCTTCCCGTGGATCGGCGGGACGCCCACCGGCTGCCTTATCGAGCGCGATCGAGAGCGATGTCTGTCTCGTCAAGTCAGGCTGGCGGATGGCGTAGCCCTGTTGAATCGTCAATGCCTTCCAGAGGTCAATGTCGAGAGTGTCGCGGAGGATGGCCTCGGCGCGTTCGTGCGCTTCGCGTCCCGTGTAGTTCTCGGGCCTGGGTTTGGTGATAGTGAGGTTGGTCTCCGGTCTCTTGAGGAACCGCTTGAGGTAGGTGAAGGCGTAAGGCCCGCTCTCTGCCTGCAACTCGATCTCTGGCCCTTCATCGTGATGGACCGGCTTGATAGCTTCGATGTTCCGGTGCCTGCTTGAATCCGGATACTCAAAGAGAAACCCAATAGCCTCGCACAGGCTGGTCTTCCCCGCTTCATTCGGCCCCTTAATGAGAGTGATGCCAGTGGCCCCGAACCTCACTTCGGCGGCAGGAACGCCCCGGTAATTGGCTACTCGAAGACGAATAAATTTCATGCCGTTCCCCTCGCCAGCCGAAGCATAAGCATCAAGGCTTCGCGAGCCACCGTGGCTTCATCTCCACCTTCAGCGATTTTGCTTCGGAGACGCTGCACTGTTCCATCGGCAAAGCCTGAGAATCCAAGGTTGGCAAAATCCGTATCGTCCGGCAGCACGAGAAGTGCGCCTTCCCGGACATCTAAGGCACCGAACACGTCCTTCGCAGCCAGAACGTGATTCTGGATCTCTCCGTACAAGGCCAGTGAAAGTGAGCCAACGAGGTTTAACCGAACGGCAGTGCGCTCCTTGTTCTCGATTTCCTCGAATGACTTCCGTAACGCGTCCACATCGTCGGCGGTATTGAGATCAACGCGTTCGCGTTCGATGAACCGCCAATGACCGATCTGGATGCTCTTCGTGGTCACGCTATCGTCACCGATCTCCACGACGTGGACATACCCGGATTGTGTCTCCCCAAAATCCGTGGCCTCGGGCGTCCCGGAATACCAGATGCGGTCACCACCGCCGACCTTGGTCAGAGAATGACGGTCGCCAAGCGCCACGAAGTGGATCTTTCCTTCAGCGATGGCTCGTTCGAGCGCGGCAACCGAAATGATCCCTGTGGATTCCATATTCGGCGTAAGGATATCGACTGCCCCATGACCCATGCAAATGCGCGTAATCTTGTTCCCAGGCGCAAGGGCGTTGATCGCTTCCTCGATGGGATTGGCGACTGGACGCTTGGACATCCACGGCGCACCCACCAATTCCACTCCCTCCGCTATTAAAATAGGGGCCGCGCTTTCAATGACTCGCACCTGCGCGGGTTTCCGCTCGATGAAGGTGCTCGAACGGTAAACAGAGGCTGCGTTCAGGGGATCATGGTTCCCAGGCAGGATGAACACCGGAACCGAAACATCCTTGAGTGCCTCCATTGCCCGGGCAACTGTCTTCCGGTCCACCAGGTTGGATTCGAAGGCATCACCGCATACCAGCATAAACTGGCAATTCTGATCTTTCGCAACCCGCCCCATGGTCCGAATGGAGTCAAAGCGGGCTTGGCTATACCTTTCCTGCGCACCCTCTGAAAGGAAATGACGAGTCATCCCCAACTGCCAGTCGCTCGTATGTAGGAAACGTATCACGATATTCGTCCTTTCAACAATATTTTATCTGAAACTTACCAGTATGGGTAATACTTACGGTGAGGTCAGCTAATCTGATTTTGGGCAGTTACCATGTCAATCTACGTTAGTCCTAATTCGACATTCCTCAGCCTACGGTCCAGTCGATGTCCGGCTGCCTTTCTTTCTTCGTGTTTTTATTACGTCTATGACCTGTTTCAAACTATCAATGTCTTGACCTAATTGAGTGGCATTGGGAACAGGAGCATTCTTGGCCGATGAAGGATCGTGGGCATTAACGACATCACAACACAAGTTGTGCAAACGAAGTATTTCGTTGCACTCATTCTCATCAAATCCAGCCACAGCACCAAGTTTTGTTACCTTAATCCAATCTCGATAACGTTCAACTACGCCATTGAATACGACATCTTGAATCACCCTCTCAATAGTTGCACGAAGGTTATTGTACTGATTGCGAATATTCTCGCGATCAGTCTCATTAGGATAGGCAGGCCATTTTTTCTCAAGGGTCTTTTGTGCTTTCTCAAGGCTATCAAGCCGTTCTTTGTATGACTGGTGCTCCCAGGGAAGACCGTCAATAACATGGCCGGGATGGTCGTTCATCCATTCCAGATAGCACATCCGATGATCAACTTTTTGTTGGTCAATCTCATCTCGCAACTCACCGAGGAAAGTTGTGTCGTGTGTTAATACAATTACCTGGCGATCCTTAGCCTCCGCGACAAGGCGTTGCGCAACCTTCTTGCGCCAGTGGTGGTCAAGCGACGAAACTGGGTCGTCGAATACAATTCCGCCATTATGGCCTGATAGATTTATCTCAGCAAGAAATGATCCAATAGCAATAGCGCGCTGTTCGCCGTCGCTTAGAACTTCATCGAGCCTCATTGCGGTAGTCAGGGGATGATCAAGCACCAGTTTATGCTTTAGCTTCCCGTGCTCAACTCGTTCATTGAGCTTGACATGTACTTTACCCACGCATAGTGACTTAAACTCGGTATTTAGTGCGTTCTTTAATGCGGATGTAACTGCCTGGTTTGCGAACTCCTTTGCTTTATCTGAGATCGCTCTCGTTTTCAGGCCGTCTTTGCAAGCTGTTAGTTTCTGCTTATTTTGCATCCGCTTAATCAAATCCAATACGGACTTTAAGCGTGGTAATAAGTTCGCCCTAGCACGCAGTTCCGCGCGTTCGACTTCAAGCGCTTCCTTCTGCTTCGCATCACTGGATAGGGTGAGATCAGCAGCCTGCTCTAGGAAGCTTGACGAAATGAGTTTTAAGCCTGGACGCGGGTCATTGTCAAGTGACGGTGACCTCTTCCATATATGCGCCTCCATGGTGGCCAACAACCATGTTTTGCGGGCTTGAACTTTCTTATCAAACTCTTGAATTCTCTGAAGGAGTGCAGCGTCCAGTTGTGTGATCTCTTGCGTTGTTGCTGTATCCAGGCCAAAATCGAGGGACGTTGCCCTTAGGTCTCGTATCTTGGCCTCACGATGTTGGCGTTTCTCATCCGCAATCTTGGCAATGTCCTGTTTCACAAAATTCTCGAAGCGACGTATACGTTTGGCTGCCTCTATATCCAGTGGCTGCTGGCACAGGAGACATTGAGCGGAGTCCTCTATATATGGAAAGGGTTTGCCGCGGTATGCAACCTCAGTCGAGAAGCGTCGTGCTGCATCGAAAAGATTTTTCCACACCAGTTCGCCAGTGCCAGAAAGTAGCTGCTCATTCGCTTGGAACTCTTTTGCTGCGACGATCTCAGCCTTGGATGTTGTTTCGGCCTCGTTATCGCAGGTTTTAAAAATCTCCATGCCAGTGTCGTCAACCCAAGAGACGGCCGAGTCAATACGTGAAACCAATCCGTCAACTCGCTGCGCCACAAGGCGTAGTTCCATGGCCTTGGCCTGAGGATCTTTTTCAGCCAGCATCTTATCCAATGCAGCAAGACGTTTTGTTTCAACGTCTGTCATGGTGGCGATTTCCTGAACCTTCTGTGGGTCAGTTGTTGCATTCAGGGAAGCAATCATCTTTCCCACATTTGTCGTGCCCTTCAGATCGTCAAAGGGAGAAGTATCGATATCGACCGTATCTATTTCCGCGTTCAAACGTTTAGTCAATTCGGGCAGAACGCACTGCCCGAGGTTCTCCACGATATCGAGGCCGTACGGAACATATGCCACGTCCTGTTCGCTGTCTAGGTAAGCCCTGGCGCAACGTCCGTCAAACACGGAAATAGTGGAAAGTTCGTCAGGAGGTGTTTCGCCCCGTTTCCAGAGAAGCGAAGCTGCCTTGCCTTCGACCTCGATGTCGAATGTTGCTTCTGGGGTGTTCTTAGCGGTGTTGGGATCGAAGACATTGGGATGAATCGTTTCAGAGAGATCGCGCGCGCGGCAGGCTCGCTTCAACACGCGTGAGTAACCGGACTTTCCAGACGCATTGCCGCCATAGACGACGGTAATTCCATTCGACGCGAACTCGAGTTTCTGTCCAGTTTCAATCAGGTTTACATGCTTTAGATCACGGATTGCCTTAATGATAATGCGCTTGGTTCCACCTCCTTGGGCAGGGATATGATCTCTAGCAAGAGGGACAGGCTGGCGGTTTTGAGGATCGATTAGGCCATTCGCAGCTTTCATCATTCCATATAGATCGTCAAAATCCTGTGAATCGAGGTTCTGTTTTTCGAATAGCCGGCGGAGGGCGTCGCGCTGCCATGGTTTCAGTTCAGCAGTGGCCCATGAAAGAATGTTATCGAGTAAAGACATCTTGTGCCTCCCAACCATTCGCTAGTATTCATGATTATGCTTATATGAATTATACACCCGTTATAACGGCATTTGAACATTGGCTTTGATGTAGGGCATTCATCAGATACCCAAAATGTATTGAAGTGGACAGGTCATAGAGACCGGGGCGGATATCGTGGCCACAGCCTGCCCCTACTGCATCCAGATGTTCACCGACGACATCAAGGCCAAGGGCGCCGAGGAGACACTGTTTGCCAAAGATATCGCGGAACTGGTCGCAGAATCAACGGAACTAAAATAGGCACGCATTAAAAAGTCAACGAAAGTGGCCGGTACGCAGCGCGTACCGGCCACTCTGCTATTTCAATGGTCAAGGCAATTTCGAGGTTTCCCTTTACAGTTTAAAATTTGTCTGCTTGCTTTTGAATTCAGGCATACGCTTTTCCATAAAAGCGCGCCCGCCTTCCTCGGCCTGGCCGGAGGCCATGATGTACTCGACCAATTCCGGTTCCAGCGGGTAGAGGTCGGCCATTTTCGCCACCGAGGCGGCGTTGACCTGCTTCTTGCAGATACGTATGGCCAGCGGTCCCCTGGCCCGTATTTTTTGCACAAGTTCAAGACAGGCCGGCATGAGCTGGTCGTGCGGCACCACTTTATTGGCCAGCCCGATGCGCCAGGCTTCCTGCGCGTCCATGGGGTCGCAGGCCATGATCATTTCCTTGGCCCTGGCCGGCCCGATGAGGCAGGTTAATCGTGGTGTAGCGCCCCAGGTAAAGAATATGCCCAGCGCAGTTTCAGGTATACTAAAAAACGCCTTTTCTGAAAGTATCCTGAAGTCACAGTTCATGGCAAGACACATGCCGGCGCCGACGGAGACGCCGTTAACAGCAGCAATGGTGACCTGCTCCAGGCTCTCCATGGCTTGCATGAAATCCTGGCCGAAGAGCTGCCACACCCGTTCGTTGGGCAGTTCAGGGTCGTAATGCTCCTGCATGGACTGCATGCTGAATTCTATCCCGGATGAGAAGCCCTTGCCCGCGCCGGTGAAGATAACAAAGCGTGTCTGCAGGTCTGTCCTCAGCTTGCCCAGCAGGTCCTTTATCTCCAGCATCATCTGCTTGTTCACTGCGTTGAGAATTTTCGGCCGGTTGAATGTAACGGTCATCAGGTCGCCCGACTTTTCAACTATCAGTGTTTCGTAGTTCATGTTATCCTCCTGCTTTAATCTAAAGGTTCAACCAGTGGCTTGTAAACCTCGCGACGTCGGTCGCGAAAATATGGGAAGGCCGAGGCAACGCGTTCAAAGTTCCATCTCTTTGAGATCGGGCGCTAAAATAAGTTTCGGCTCTGTCAAGGCCTGGATCTCTTCTGCAGACCAACCCGGGGCAGTTTCCTTAAGCACAATGCCCTTGTCGGTAATCTCCATAACGGCGAGATCTGTGATTACCAGATCGACGCTGTTACGGGCCGTTGCAGGGAGGGTGAGTTTCCTGACAATCTTGGGCTTATCGTCCTTAGTTGTATGTGTCATAATAACGATGACTTTTTTGGCGCCCCAGGCCAGATCCATCGCTCCGCCTATCATAAGGGAAACTTCTTCTCCTCCAACGCTGTGGTTAGCCAGGTCGCCCTTTTCAGAAACCTGCAAGCCACCCAGGACGGTGTAAATGCGGCCGCTACGGATCATGGCAAATGATGTGAGAAAATCGAAGTAGCTCATACCCGGGGCCTCAATAAAGAACCTGCCTCCGGCGTCGGCCCTGCCATAGTCAGCTTCCTGCCAGTTATCCTCGGTCACCAGCGCACCGTAGCCCAGAGAGCCATTCTCCGCTTGGAATTTTACACCGTCGGGAACGCACATGGCTAAAAGCACGGGCATACCCAAACCCAGGTTGCAGCAGTCTCCCGACTTCAATTCCTTGGCCGCTCGCATGGCGATCACTTCTTCATCTAAACGTTCTTTCATTTTTGTTCTCCTTTATCTGAAACCCCCAGAAGAATTCTGCGCAGGATAACATCTCCCATGATGAACTGCATGAGTTCCCTTCTATGTTTGTCACTCCCTACATCCCCTTCCTGCAGCTTCACTATCCTGTCCACATAGACACCCGGCGTGACAATCGCTTCCGGATCGAGTTCTCCTTCCTCCACCACTTCATCAACCTCGACAATGGTAAGCTTTGAGGCCATGGCTATGATTGGATGGGATCCGCGAGAAGCCCCGTAATATACCAGATTGCCGAAGCGGTCTGCCTTACGTGCTTTGAGAAGACCAACATCCGGCCTGATCGGCTTCTCCAGAAAGTATTCACGGCCATCGATGACTCTCTTTTCCTTTCCGATTTCAACATCAGTACCGACGCCGACGGGGTTATAGAATCCGCCGAGGCCCATGGCGGCGGCATGCAGCCTTTCAATCCAGATGCCGTGTGGTATGACCTCTGTTTCCAGTTGGCCGCTCTTCACATAATCGTCGCAAAAACCTTTATCAGCCAGGCCGACTGCACGTGCGCCGCCGATGCCCGGCGTAATCACCTTTTTAAGTTTGGGCAATAAAGAAGTGGGCCCGGGTAAGAATTTCTCAAGCGCGCCGTGAGGAAAGAAATTGGGGCAGAGCAATGTGATATCCTTGATATTTGAGCGCATAATGGCGGAAAACAGGTTACATGGTGTGCCACAGAATCCCCACGTATGAGCTGCCATGATCACACCATCGGGGATGTCTGCCAGGGCTTCATCAGCGCTGGCGAATACTTTTCCATCACTCTTCAAAATCGCTACCTCCTAAAATAATTAAATTTGTTTATTCGCAAAGTTTCAGCTACAGATTTTAAGGCGCAGATCATCGCATAGATTTCATGGCTGTCGGCCGAGCTTCAGAGTATTGGTGTGCCATCCAACTTTATAAAGCGGCTTTCCTTTTTCCAGGAGCGCCGGGTTGAAGGCAAAATCGACTATTCCATAACCGAACTTTACGCCCACAGAGACGCGTTCGCTAATCCCGACCATACTCAAACCTGAGATCCGCTGACTGTCTTTTATATGCATTCCCCACATACGTCCGCCATTGCTGGGCATAATACTACGTAGCTATGCGATTGTCAATGACATCCTGCCTCAATCTCGAATTCCCAATTACTCTAATCAAAGCGGATGTCGCAAGTCGAGTCGTGAGCTTGTCGCAGGTTGTGTCGCGAGTTCAGCCCGTCCCCTTTGTCTAATAAATGAGCGTGAATCATTAAGGTAGTAGACGGTTGAAAAAGGGAGAGAGTTTGGCTCCTCGGGTAGGATTCGAACCTACGACCTAGCGGTTAACAGCCGCCCGCTCTACCGTTGAGCTACCGAGGAATACACGTTACGTTGGCCGTACCCCGTGTTTCACGGGATAAACGAGATATTATAACATTGACTCTCCAGCGAGAGCAAAAACGTCATTTCGGGGCCGGGCCCATCAGCTTTGAGAATATGCCCTTTACCTGCCGCATGGTCTCGTCCAGCGTGCCATCGTTGTTGACCACGAAGTCGGCGTAGCCGGTCTTTTCGCTTACCGGCAGCTGCGTCCTGATCCTGTTGCGCGCATCCTCCTCGGGCATGCCCCTGGCGATTAACCGCTTGAGCTGGACATCAGGCGAAGCGAATACAACGATTATTTTCTCCACCAGCATGTGCGCAATATCCGGTCCCACCTCCAGGAGAAGGGGAACGTCCTTGATAATCAACCCGTCGGGGTCAACACGTTTTCTCTCTTCGACCAGCTTCTGGTCCTCTTCGAAAACTGCCGGGTGAACAATGGAGTTCAGCTTTTGCAATTTGGCCGGGTCGTTGAATACGATCCCGGCCAGCGCCTGCCTGTTTATGCTGCGGTCAGCGTTTAACACGCCTTTACCGAAGTAATCCACAATAGTCTGCCAGGCCGGTTTGCCGGGCTCAACCACTTCCCGCGATATCTTATCGTGGTCTATGACGAAAGCGCCCAGCTCCGCGAACATCCGCGCAACGGTGCTCTTGCCCGTGCCTATGGTGCCCGTTACCCCGGCTATAATCATCTGTGGTTGTTTCCGTTCGAGCCGCAGAACCTGCCTGCTTTGAGCTCGGCCATCAGTTCCCCTTCATTGCGAATGTCGTTCTCAAAAATGGTGATGCATTTGCCCAACTCATCCAGGTGATGGGCGTCACTGCCGCCGGAAGTCTGGAATCCCAGTTTGTCGGCAAGCTGGCAGGCGAAGATGTTGTTGCCCTCCATGTTGCGCCCGTTGAATCCCTCGAGGGCGTCGACTTTATCAAATACGGGACGCTTGAGCACCAGGTCAGCGGCGGTCTGGAAGTCAGATAAGGCATGGCAGGGATAGCCGCGGAAAGGATGTGCGGCGATCATGAAAGCGTCCGACTCGGCAGAGAGCCGGCGCAGCGTATTAATATCTATGACAGTGGTGAAATTGATGTTGAGGCCGAAGACCAGTATCTCGCCGCCCTCCTTTATCATAACCTCGACACCGCGGAACACCGGGAAATCATACTTGGCGCTGAGCTGATCGATGTCAGACATCTCCCAGGCGCGGTCGTGCTCGGTGAAGCAGATCCCGTCCAGGCCCAGTTCCCGCGCCTTAATAATAGCCGCTTCGGGGTCCAGCCTGCTGTCGGGTGACAGCTTGCTCGTATGTATATGCAGGTCGATCTTCAATCTACGTGTTCACCATGATATCGTGATGCTGGATGTCGTGAGAAGAAGAAATGCCTTCCGGCAACACATGCATGAATTGATATGCAGGCAAATTATAGCAATACTTGGAAAATTTGACTACCAACCGGGCCTTGTCTATTATTGCAGTGTCTACGGAGGTGTTGTGATGTCCGGGCAAAAAGTGATCGTTACCGCCGCTTTAACCGGGTCGGCTCATTTTCCGAGTATGTCGCCCTACCTGCCGCTGACACCCGCGCAAATTGTTGAGGAAGGTGTCAGGGCTGCGGAAGCAGGTGCGGCCATACTGCATATACACGTCAGGAACCCGGAAAACGGTATGCCCTCTCCCGATATCGACATCTTCCGCGAGGTGCTGACAGGCATTAAAAAAGATTCTGACGCTGTGATCTGCGTCAGCACCGGCGGCGGCATGGGCATGAGCACGGAGCAGAGGGCCTCCCCGGTTACAACCTTGAGGCCGGAGATCGCATCGCTCAATTTCGGGTCTATGAACTTCTCGGTATTTCACGTAGCGGAGAAGATCAGGGACTGGAAATATCCCTGGGAAAGATTGGGCATGCTGGCCAGCGAGGACTACATCTTCCCCAACACCTTTAAAACCCTGCGCGAGTTCCTGTCATTGTTCGCCGCCAGCGATACCAAACCCGAGATCGAGATATATGACCTGGGCATGGTCAACAACCTGGCCTTCATGATAGGGAGGGGGCACATTAAGCCGCCCGTGCATATTCAATTTGTCACCGGCACTCTTGGTGGTGTGCCCTCCACGGTGAACAGCCTTGTTGCCCTGGTCAACGCGACAAGGGACGCCGTGGGTGCTGAAAACTTCACCTGGTCGGCTATCGGTGCGGGAAGGTTCCAGATGCCTATCTGTACCGTGGCGATGGCCATGGGCGGTCATGTCAGGGTCGGTATGGAGGACAACCTCTACCTGAGCAAAGGGGTGCTGGTCAAGAGCAATGCGGAACTGGTTGAGAAGATTATACGCATCATGAGGGAACTGGGCCTGGAGCCCGCCAGCCCCGCGGAAGCCAGGGCCATCCTGGGTTTGAAGGGTCTGAACAAGGTAAACTACTGAGGCTGAGAACCGGTTGTAAAGCCCCGGATTATTGAAATTTCAATCAATAATATATAAAGTGTAGAGGGGTTTAAAAAGCCCCTCTATTGTTATCGCCAGGAGGAACCGATGTCAGCTTACCGCGATATTGTTTATGATGTTAAAGGGCACGTTGCCGTTATCACTCTTAACCGGCCCGGGGCAATGAACGCCTGGTACAGGGGCATGAACGAAGAGCTCAAGAAGGCCGCTGTAGAGATCGATAACGATCCCAACGTCAGGGTGGTGATAATCACCGGGTCCGGAGAGAAGTCCTTTAGCTCAGGCATAGACCTGAAAAAAATAGCCGCGGGCGAGAACTTCATCACCGGCCCTGACATCCGTGATTACTACGACGGCATACGCAAGCTGCGAGATGTCTTCACCATGTATGAGAAGCTGGCTGTGCCCGTGATCGCCGCCATAAACGGCTACTGCCTGGGCGGCGGGCTCGAGCTGGCCCTGGCCTGCGACTTCAGGGTGGCGGTGGAATACTCGGTTTTTTCACTGCCGGAGGTGCAGTTGGGCATTATTCCCGACCTGGGAGGGTGCCAGCGACTGCCCAGGGCGGTTGGTATCGGCAAGGCCAAGGAGCTGATTTACACGGGAAAAAGGATAGAAGCGCCTGAGGCGCTGCGCATAGGTTTGATTCAGCAGATATATGCTAAAGGGAAGCTTATGGAGGAGACCTTTAAAATGGCCAATGAGATCGCCGGATACAATCCGGTGGTCGTGCAGGCGGCGAAAAGAGCTTGTAATGTTGCCATGTCTTATCCTCTGGAGATCGGGCTGAGCTTCGAGACCACCTCGTCGGCCTTCACCATGAATGACACACAGCACGGGCCGCGCCCGTTCTCCATAAAATAGATAACGAAAGGGTATTGAAAGGAGCGGATATGGCCAGTGTAATCGCGGTCTGCAGCAGCGATGCCAAAGGCATCAGCAAGAAGCCGGTTGACTCGGCATCCTTTAAGGTTGGTATTGGGATGGTGGGTGATGCGCACGCCGGCGGCGATAAAGTACGAGAAGTCAGCCTGCTGGCAGTGGAAAGCATCGGCAAGATGAACACCGGTGGGCGCATATTCCAACCCGGGGATTTAGCGGAAAATATTACCACCAGCGGCATAGTCCTGCCATCTTTGCCGGTCGGCACGCGCCTGCAGGTGGGCAGCGAGGTTAAGTTCGAGATCACGCAGATCGGCAAGAAATGCCACAGCGGCTGCGCCATTTTGAAAGAGGTCGGGAGATGCATCATGCCCAAAGAAGGGGTTTTTGCCAGGGTTATCAGGGGGGGTATTATCCGGCCGGGCGATGAGATACAGGAGATCAGCTAAGTTTCCCGCTTAACCGCTGTAACCGGCCCACCTTTCATGGTTCTTACTCCCGGCCTGAGCTTCTTCCTTGCCGCTGCCAGATTGCCGCTAAGGCGTTATCGTGTGAACGCCGGCCGGCCGGCAAGACTCTGCAGCCATATTTTGCCAAGCCCGTAGTGACGTTAATTTGACAGTAATTACTATTATTTATACAATGATAATGAGCATATGCTCATAAAACAGGCGGGTGAAAATATGACCAGGCCCAGAAAGTGCAGGCGCATAGCTTTTATGCCGGGATCCACCTATTTCAAGCCGGCGGGGATACCGATAAGGTTAATCGAGGAGGTCCAACTAACTCTTGAGGAAACCGAGGCCATCCGGCTGAAGGATATCGAGGGGTTGGACCAGGCAGGCTGCGCCGAGCGCATGAATGTCTCCCGGCCCACCGTCCAGCGCATCATTGAATCGGCGCGCAAGAAGATTTCAGATGCCCTGCTCAACGGCAAGTCCATCAGGATCGAAGGCGGCAATGTAGAAATGCTGCCTCAGCAGTATGTTTGTGAAAACGGCCATCAGTGGGATGTGCCGCTTGAACAGGCCGCCGCAGAACCGTTTCAGGCCTGTCCTGTTTGCAACAACACCGTCATAAGAGTAATGCCGGAAAACGATTTACCCTGGCGTCATAGTGGCGGCAGGCGCCGTAGGAGAGGATTCAACCGCTGAACAGGTCGATCAGCGAATACTGTAAGGATTACTATAAAGGAGGTGAAAAATGCCATACGGAAGAGGATTTGGAAGGGGGAGAGGCGCTGGAATGGGTGGCGGGTTTGGAATGGGTGGAGGTTTCAGGGGAGCCTATGCAGCATGGCCGTATATCGGCCGTGGCAGAGGAGGTCTGCCCAGATGCGGATACTTTTTTGCCAACCAGGCGTATGTACCGCCGGCTTACACGTACTACTCACCCTTCATGGCGGAAAATAACCTGGATGCAATGCAGAGCGCAGCCGCAAATCTGAGAGACCGGCTGTCGCAAATACAGGCCAGGATCAGCGAGATGGAACAGCAAAAGACAGCGTAGCGTACGGCAACGTACTTACCTGGAACTTTCGCGAAAACAAATTATACAGGAGGTTAAAAAATGCCAGGATTTGATGGCACAGGACCCAGAGGGATGGGATCGATGACAGGTGGAGGAAGGGGGTTTTGCAGCGTCCCGCCGGGCGGCGCGGGAATGGCTTACCGCAGCGGGGGATTTGCGGGCGTCTACGGGGCCGGTTATTCCGGTTCATCGGCGCAGGCGGAGCTTGAGCAATTGAGAAATGAATTCGCCCAGTTGCAAAGTGAACTTGAGGCCATCCAAGCGAGAATAAAAAGCATGGAAGCGCAAAAAAGCAAATAGCAACAAAAATAAAATGATAAGGGGGCAATAATCATGAAATTAGCTATTACCGCCACAGGGGATCGCCTGGATTCGGATATTGACCCGCGGTTCGGCAGGTGCAAATATTTCATCTTTGTCAATCCGGATACTATGGATTTTGAAGCTGTGTCTAACGCTGCTTCCGCCGGCGGCGCAGGCATCGCTGCCGGCCAGACCGTAGTTACATATGGCGCCAAGGTTGTATTGACCGGCGACTGCGGACCAAACGCCTACCAGGTGCTTTCGGCTGCCGGTATAGAGGTCTACTCCGGCGTTTCCGGAAAGGTAAAAGACGCAATCAAAGATTATAAGGCAGGTAAATTCAATACCATCGGTCAGGCCAGCGTACAACCGCACCATGGCCTGTCTGCCGGTTAGTGATAAGAAGTATAAAAACGTTAAAAAGGAGGTAAGGCAATGCCAAGAGGAGATATGACAGGCCCACCTCAGGGTGGTTCAGGAAGGGGCATGGGCGGTGGCGGTGGGGCAGGTGGCGGTAGGGGTGGTGGCAGAATGGGAGGAAACCGTTCCGGAGCGGGACCGGGTGGCGGCTGTGTTTGCCCGCAATGTGGCGCCAAAGCTGCGCACCAGGCCGGCATACCCTGTTATAACATAAGCTGCCCCAAATGCGGTGCAAAGATGGCCAGAGCCTGAATGATAATATCTGTTGCCAGCGGTAAAGGCGGGACCGGAAAGACACTGGTGGCCACCAGCCTCGCTATATCTATCAAGGCTAAGGAAAAGGTGCAGTTGCTCGACTGTGATGTCGAGGAGCCTAACGATCACCTTTTCCTCAGGCCGGTGATTACAAATAGCGAAACGGTCTGCATCCCTGTTCCGAAGGTGGACTATGCCAGGTGTACCTTCTGTGGAGAGTGTGCGCGGGTATGTGCCTACAAGGCCATAGCCGTGGTGCCCAAGAGTGTGCTTATCTTCGACCAGCTCTGCCACGGCTGCGGCGCCTGCAGTTATCTCTGCCCGGAAAGTGCCATCTCCGAAGAAGGCAGGGAGATGGGAGTTGTCGTGTCCGGACATGCCGGCGACATTGAATTTGTCCAGGGCAGGCTCACGGTTGGCGAAGCAATGGCTGTACCGGTCATCCGTAGCGTCAAAGCCAAGATCAAACGTGATAGACTTGTCATACTGGATGTTTCACCCGGCACTTCATGTCCTGTGGTGGAAGCCGTCGAGAATAGTGACTACTGTTTACTGGTGACGGAGCCGACGCCTTTCGGGCTGCATGACCTCAGGCTGGCAGTTGAGACAGTCAGGCAGCTTGGCGTTCCCAGCGGCGTTATCGTCAACCGGGCAGTCAGCGGGGAAACACTGGTGCATGACTATTGCAAGCAGGAGGGGATACCTGTACTGCTAGATATACCACTCGACATAGCTATCGCCCGCCTCTACTCTGAAGGTGTTACACTGGCCGAGGGCATGCCGCAGTGGCAGGCTGCATTCGTGGACGTATACACTCAAATAAAGGGGGCTTTGCGTGAAAGAAGTCGTTGTGCTTAGCGGTAAAGGCGGCACGGGGAAGACCAGCATTGCCGGCTGTTTTGCAGCCCTGGCAAGCAATAAAGCGCTGGCGGATTGCGATGTGGACGCGGCCGACCTGCATCTGCTTCTGCAACCTATCAATAAACAGAATGAGGAGTTTTGGAGCGGACAGGTTGCCTGCATCGACGAAACTACCTGCACCTTGTGCGGCCTTTGCCAGGAGCAATGCCGTTTCGATGCCATTCACGATTTCAAGGTAAGTCGCTTTTCCTGCGAAGGCTGCGGTTTCTGCGCTCGCATCTGTCCGGTAGATGCTATTACCATGCAGGACAACATGGCCGGGCACTGGTATATTTCCGACACCAGATACGGGCCACTGGTACATGCCCGGCTGGGAATAGCCCAGGAGAACTCCGGCAAGCTGGTAGCCATGGTAAGGCAGCAGGCCCGGAAAATCGCTGAGGAGGAAGGTTTTTCTACTATCATCACCGACGGCCCTCCCGGCATAGGCTGCCCGGTGATCTCGTCGCTTTCCGGCGCCGATCTGGCTCTGCTGGTTACTGAACCGACAGTGTCAGGCGTGCACGACCTGGGACGCGTAATCGAGGTCTGTCGCCATTTCAAGGTGCCGGCCGTAGTGTGCATCAATAAGTCTGATATCAACGAGCAAAAGTCATCACAGATCGAGGAGCATTGTGCCGGCATAGGGATCAGCGTAGCAGGGAAAATCCCCTTTGATACTGCGGTTAACCGGGCGGTGGCACGCGGCGTCCCCGTGGTCGAATGCGATGACGGCCCGGCCGCCAGTGAGATCAGGCATCTCTGGAAAAATGTTGAATCCCTTTTATCAGCAAATTAGTAATCAGGAGAACATCATGCCTATTTATGATTATGCCTGCGCCGATTGCGGACACTATTTTGAACTTATGCACGAAATGGGCGGCGCCAGGGAGCTTAAGTGCCCCTCCTGCGGGAGCAACTCTGTGAGTAAACAGATTTCAATGCCCGGCCTGATCAGAACCGCCAATAAAGCGCAGGGCGGGCAGACATGCTGCGGGCGCACCGAGCGCTGTGATGAGCCCCCCTGTTCTTCAGGAGGACAATGTCAAAGGTAAAAGCACGATAAAATAAATTAAGGAGTTTTACATGAAATATGCAATACCTGTAAACGGAGGAATATTATCGGCCCATTTCGGTCACTGCGAACAATTTGCCCTGATCGATGCCGATGAAAAGAGCAAGACTATTATTAGAAAAGAGCTGGTTGCCTCTCCGGGGCATCAGCCGGGGTTTTTGCCGCCATGGCTGGCCAAGCAGGGTGTACAGGTGGTGATCGCCGGCGGCATGGGTGGCAGCGCCATTTCTCTTTTCCAGCAAAGCGGCATCGATGTACTGCTGGGAGCTCCGGCTGCCGATCCTGAAAAGGTAGTTATCGACTACCTGAAGGGCAACCTGGTGTTAGGCGACAACCGCTGCGAGCACTAATCGCGCGGCTAAAGGAGCACGTCACCAAAAGGGATTGAATAGAGGGCATTCTATGCGTGTCAGCAGAGAAGAATATCAGCAGATGCTTGAATCAGAGCTTGGCAAAACCTACAGCGCCAGGACAGTAGACCACGCCCTGAAGCCGAGAAATATGGGAAGCATAGAGATCGCCAGCGGGTACGCCAGCATCACGGGCCCGTGTGGAGATACAATGGAAATCTGGTTAAGCGTTGACAACAATATCATAGAGCAAGCCACCTTCATGACCGACGGCTGCGTAACCACTATAGCCGCAGGAAGCATGACCACGGAAATGGCTAAAGGCAAGCCGGTGGAAGAAGCTATGCGGATAGGCCAGCAGGATATACTCGATGAACTCAATGGGCTGCCCGAGGAAAGCCTGCACTGCGCCCTGCTGGCATCCAACACTCTCAAGCAGGCGATCCTGGATTATTACGAGTACAGCCGCGATAAGTGGAAACGCAGTTATAAGAAACAATGGTAAAGCGTGATATTACAAGAACCGAGTATACAGATTCCCCTTTCGATTCCAGGGCGGCTGATTATGACCGCTGGTTTGATGAAAAGGAAGGTAAAGTCATTTTTGCCACCGAGGTCAAGGCAGTTCAAGAGGTATTGCCTATGTTGCCGAAGCCGTGGCTTGAAATCGGAGTGGGCAGCGGCCGCTTTGCGCAAGCTCTGGGTATCAGCACCGGCCTGGACCCTGCAAGCAGGCTTCTGGATATAGCTAAGGGCCGCGGCATTATGACCATGCAGGGTAAAATAGAAGACCGGTTTTTACCTGCGGAAAGCTTCGGCGCTGTTTTTCTCATCATGACATTGTGTTTTATCGATAACCCTGTTATTGCGCTAAGTGAAATTCACCGAGCCCTCAAGCCCGGAGGCAGGATTGTGCTGGGGGAAGTACCGCGTCCCAGCCCGTGGGGCGAATTATACCAGCGTAAAAAACAGGACTCTCATCCACTCTATAAACATGCAAATTTCTACAGGTGCGAAGAATTAGTATCTTTGCTTAAAGATAGGGAGTTTGTCATCAGCGCGACAATTTCAACGTTGTTTCAGAAACCGGGGCGGATAACCACGGTTGAAAATCCACTGAATGGTTGTCATGCAGACGCGGGCTTTGTGGTAATTGTAGGAACTAAAACAGAATCATCTTTTTAGGAAGGCTATGAATGTCAATATTAAACGGATCGTTGGTTTTTGTCTGATTTGAAGGCCTGGAGTATAATTCAGGATTGCCGGAGTCATGCAGGGATCAAGTAGAATCTTCCAGTGCATTCTGCACGGCTTAATCCGGTAAAATTTATAACTTTATGGTGATCGAAATAGACAATTTTGACCTTGAACCCAGATATACTTCTAACGAGGTGCCGGGCAGATGTCTGAAGTGCCTGGCTGAGAAAGAACTGACCAACTGCCTGTTCGCGTTGCTCAGTGAGCAGTCCGACGATGAAGAGCTGCAGCAGCGTTATGAAGCCTTAGTGACATTATTGGAATGTCCCGATTTTGAAAGGCTGCGCAGCCAGGCCGAGAAGCTTCTTTCAGAGGGCAAGCAGGTTAAAGTTAAGGTAGATTATGACAAAGGCAACTTACATTGTGAATTGATTGTTGAATAAAAAGAATAAATAATACATGCGTTACTTTCAATCACTTACGCCGTATTTTCATTAATCTGAAGACAAGGAGTTAGCAACGTGGCATACAATGAACAGGTCAAAGGCAGACTCGACGAAATTATTATTCCTCATGCGGTGCGCAGCCTGGCTTCAATGAATCTTATCCGCGACATCACGATAACCGGAGCGGCGCTTAAAATAACACTGGCCTCAACCGCTCTCGATGAATATTCACAGCAGTGGATATCAGAGAAAATCAGAGAATCCCTGGTCGGACTGCCCGATATAAAGGATATCGATATCGATTACGTGGACGCAAAACCGGCTGAATTGAACAAAATCAAACATGTTATCGCCGTCATGAGCGGCAAGGGTGGCGTGGGCAAATCGCTGATCAGCAGCCTGGCAGCCGTTGCACTGAGAAGGAAGGGTTATGAGGTTGGCATCCTTGATGCTGATATCACCGGCCCGAGCATCCCCAAGATGTTCGGAACTATGGAGCGGCCGGGGGGCAGTGACAGCGGGCTGTTACCGGTTACTTCAAAATCCGGCATTGAGATGATGTCTATCAATCTTCTTTTACCCAGCGAAGATGAGGCAGTAATATGGAGGGGTCCACTCATCGGCAAGGCGATAACACAGTTCTGGGAAGAAGTATTGTGGGGTAATCTGGATTACCTTGTGGTCGACCTGCCGCCGGGTACCGCTGACGCGCCTCTCACAATTATGCAACAATTGCCCGTATCAGGAGTTATCATAGTTTTCACGCCCCAGGATTTAACAGCGATGATAGTAAAGAAGGCAATTAAAATGTGCCAGAAAATGGATAAACAGATTTTAGGCGTGGTTGAGAATATGAGCTACCTTTACATTCCTGAAATTGATAAGAGGATAGAGATGTTCGGGAAAAGCAGCGGTGACGATATGGCAAGGACGGCAAATGCTCCACTATTGGCTCAATTTCCCATTGATCCTCAATTGGCGAGTCTCTGCGATTCAGGTGATGTCGAACGTTACGATACTGAAATCATGAATAAATTCGGCCAGTCCCTGTTTGAAGCTCTAAAAGAAAAACAATTGATATGATCTGCCTGAAAATAGTGCCGGAACTCAACGAATGCATCGAAACCAAAGCGAGAAAAGAATATCAGCGTGTCTGTGACCTGGTGATGCAAGGGAGCGACGAGGCCGGTTTAATCCAGCGATTAGAACTTCTGCGTGCTTTCCTTGAGTCCGCGGATTTCCGTACATTACGCAGCGATTCGGAACGGCTGCTTGCGGAAGGCAAAAGAATAACATTCGCCATATCACAGAGATCCGGCAGAGCAGTGTGCAAGATGGAGGTCGGGTAAGAGTATGATGAGGAAGCACACCGGATAACTCCCGCTAAAATACTCATTCAGTAATACAAGAAAGGAAGTTCGAAGTCCTTCTAATTCATATAGCTTAATAGCTAAACGAATGGGACCTCAAGATATCTGTGTTTACAGGCACGGTCACCATAAACAACGTGCGATAAAAATCGACGAACCTGCGGCGTTGATGTATGAGAAGCTTATTTCTTGCCAGACCGGGATGATAAGCTTCTGGTACGGCAGGACTTCGGAATATGCTATGACTGGCTGCCGAGCCAGGATTCGAACCTGGGCAAATGGATTCAAAGTCCATCGTGCTACCACTACACAACTCGGCAGTTCGATTGTAAGGTTATCACAGACATTTTAAACCGGTCAATTTGAAAAACTAAAATATTTTTACTTTTTGCCTAAACCTCTGGGCCCTGGACTGCGTTTTATAAGTATCAAGCAGAAAAATAAAGCGCAGGAGCGGGAAAATGACAAAGAATAAGATGGCAGAGATGATCAACAAGGACGGGAAGATGTTTGCATTGTTTACCGGAATGTTGCTGGATGGGATTCTGCTGATCACCCTCGTAATATATGCTGGAATGCGCTTTGCATTTTAATCCGGGATAACCGATATATCAGTCGACATAGTTGCCGTCGCCCTGCAAAGGGTGGCGGTAAATTTTTATTGCCGTGCAAGATTGGTTATTTCTCGAGATCTGGTGCCGAAGGTCGGACTCGAACCGACACGAGAGTTGCCCCTCAACAGTTTTTGAGACTGCCGCGTCTACCATTCCGCCACTTCGGCCCGGCCGGTCTGTAAGTGGTGCCGAGGCCCAGAATTGAACTGGGGACACGTAGATTTTCAGTCTACTGCTCTACCGACTGAGCTACCTCGGCGCGAACGATATTGTAGCCTCTAATCCAATATTCTGTCAATTCCGCTACACTCGCATTTTCCCCGCCGGTAGGCAAAAGGCGCCGCATTTAGTAAGATATAAATAATGTATCAATACAATTGCCCGAATTGCCGCGCACCGGTGGCCGCAGGCGAGCCGGCCTGCCGCAAATGCGGGCAGCTTCTGACATGGGCCCCGGCCGACGTGGGACAGCGGGGCGACCACAGACAGGCGGATTCAGATGCTGAGCCCAAAGCCAAGAGATCCTGGTTGTTGCCGCTGCTGGCGCTGATACTGGTTATCGCTCTGGCAGGGGGCGGTATATACGTCCTGATGCGCATGGCGGAAAAACCGCTGGTTGCGCCGGCTGTGGAAAACGTCACGCCTGAAGCACCTCAGGGTGTGGTTATCCCCGACGTGAGAGCTCCGCTCATCAAAAATATCAGTGTCAACAATATCTCCTACAATTCGGTTGAGATAAAATGGAACACCGACGAGCCGTCCACCAGCCAGGTAATCTGGAGGACCAGCGACAACAAAATATCCGTTACGGATGAAAAAGAGGCCCTGGTCGATCAGCACGTTGTCGAGCTAACGGACCTCAAGAACAAGCAAAGATACTATTTCAAAGTCAGGTCAACCGACCAGGCGCACAACGTGGCAATATCCGACGAAGAATCCTTTGATATAGGGTTGTCACAGGGTGTGGCCGGCATCAGCGTGGTGGGCGACAGCATGAAGACGGAGGAACCCCAGCCATCGGTTTTTAGAACGATAATCAGCGGAAAGGTGGTCAATACAGGTGAGGCGCCGATTCGCACCAGGGATATCGAGGTGTGGATAAATATCACGGTCGCGGGGAAAGCCGGGACCACTGAGGTCAAAGCCGATCTCGATCCGACCCCCGATATCCTTAACCCTCTTTATGAGATCGGGTTCCGGGCCGTTGTCCCCGACAGGACGGACCCAAATTACGTCATTAATTCTAAAATAGTCGGTCAGCAGGACTGAAGAGCCCGGCAGACGTCAGGAGCGGCTGCTGCGCGATGCGTCCGCGATCATGACGACAATCAGCGTGCCCACGATCAGGATGAATACGGGTATCATCACTAAACGGATATTGGGATAATCCGCCGTCCAGTAACGGAACCAGACTTTGCCGATGATATCTTCAGATGGCACCAGCCAGCCGGTGTGAGAATCGTTGCTGTGATTGCGGTTGTCCCCGAGAACGAAATACTGGCCCTCCGGCACCATGCGCTCGGGCATAAAGTAAGTGGGCGCCGCGTTGATATAAGGCTCCACCAGCTTTATCCCGTTAACGAAGACCGCCTTGTTCTTGATCTCAACCGTATCGCCGGGCGCCGCTATCACCCTTTTGATAAAACAAGAGGGGTGCTGCGAGAAAAAGGGGTCGAACGCCGGCTTAACATCGTTGCCCGGGGCGTAAAAGACTATTTCATCCTTCTGGTGGGGCTGGTTGCCTAAGGCATAGCCCAGTTTGTCGACTATGATCAAGTCACCTTCGCGGAAGGTGGGAAGCATTGATATGTTGAAAACTTCAAAACTCTTGATGGAGATCTGCAGACCGACGAAGATGATGGCGGCTATAAGCAGGGTGAAGATGAACTCTCTTAATACCTTCAATTGCGGGTTCCGGACATTTGATTTGGGTAATTATATGCTATAAGCTATGTTTGTGCTAATCAGATAAACTTTTTACACATCTATTTCGTTTTGTATTTGATTCTGTATAGCAGTCGAATATACAGCAATTATTATTCAGGAGGTATTCAGCAAAATGAGGAGAACGGCAATCATTCTGGCAGCAATCATGTTGGTCATGTTATCCGTGGTGGGGTGCGCACCGAGCCCGGCGGTCGTATACCAGGGAAGTGTTCCTGCCGGCGGGACGGGCATCAGTTCGGGCGGGATCATCGTAAGCCAGCAAAACGTCGGCCTGTGGGTAAACGCCCTGGGCAAGACGACCGGAACGCCCGATGTATGTATCCTGACTCTGGGCGTCGAATCGCAGCAAAAGACTGTGGCGCAGGCGCAGAAAGAGGCTATCGATGCCATGAGTAGCATCATGCAGGTGCTAAAGGACAGCGGTATCGCCGACAAAGATATGCAGACAAGTCAGTATAACATCCAGCAGGTCACACGCTGGGACGATAATCAGGATACTTACGTCGTTATTGGTTACCGGGTCACTAATGCGGTTACCTGTAAGATCAGGGATATCAGCAAGGCCGGTTACATCATAGATAAGGCCGTGGTTGCCGGAGGCGATCTGATCAGGATCAATGGAATAAACTTCACGGTAGACGACCCCACCCCTTACTACAAGATAGCCCGTGAAAAGGCGGTGCAATATGCCATGGAGAAGGCCAAGCAAATTGCACAGGCATCCGGGACCAGGCTGGGTAAGGTGCTGTATATGTCCGAGGATACCAGCTACACGCCGCCCATGGTCGGGAATTACTCCATGAAATATGCAGCGTTGGAAGCTGCCCCGTCCCCTACGCCCATCAGCGCTGGAGAGATGGAATTCCAGGTGACCGTAGCAATGGTCTACGAAATAAACTAAATAGAGACAAACTGGCTTCTTTACCTGTCAGGTAAAGAAGCCAGTTATTTTTGCTTAGGGAACGGGGGGATGTTAAAATTGACCCGTATTTGAACCTGTAACGGACGACAGCCATTCAATGACAGGCATGCCTTCCGCTGATTACTTATAGCGGTTCAAATTACAGGATGTTATCACGGATATGTTGAGCCGGCCCCTGGATTTTATGGCATATGCCCTTTCCCTGGCCGAGTTGGCGCTGGGTTACACCAGCCCGAACCCGGCTGTGGGAGCTGTGATCGAAAGGGATGGGCTGGTCGTTGGTTTGGGACACACCCAGCAGCCGGGGATGGAACATGCCGAGATCATGGCGCTCAACCAGGCGGGTGAAATGGCCCGGGGAGCTACGATGTATGTGACTCTCGAGCCGTGCTGCCACCATGGCAGGACCCCGCCCTGCACCGAGTCCATCATCAATGTAGGCATCGCAGTGGTCAACATCGCCGTGGCCGATCCCAATCCCTTGGTTTCGGGAAAAGGCATAGAATGTCTGAGGGCTGCCGGCATCAAGACCAATATCGGGGAATACGAGCAGAAAGCCAGGGAGATAAACGAAGGTTATTTCAAGTATATAAAAACGGGCGTCCCCTTTGTTATCGCCAAGTTTGCCATGAGCATCGACGGCAAGATAGCGACCCGGACGGGCGATTCCAGGTGGATAACCGGTGAGGAGGCGCGTAACTATGCGCACGGGCAAAGGCACAGCGTCGATGCTATCATGGTGGGCGCCGGAACCATAATTGCCGACGACCCCCAGTTGACCGCGCGCGGATACAGCGGCAGGTGCGGACGCGCCAGGCTGCAGCCGCTCAGGGTGATAGTGGACGGAAAGGGGCGCGTTCCGGCCACGGCCAGGGTATTTTCAGAGCCGGGAAAAACGCTGGTGGTGGTGGCGGAAAAGCAGTTCAGCAGGGAAATACTTAAAACGAAGCGAGAGGGCACTGAATATATCGTACTCAGGTCGGAGAACGGACTGATCGATATCGCCGAGCTACTTAATACGCTTGGACAGAGGCAGATTACCACAGTCATGATCGAGGGCGGCAGCAAGCTGCTGGGTTATGTGTTTGACCACCACCTGGTCGACAAGGTGCTGGCTTTCGTCGCGCCCATTATAATAGGTGGGGAGGAGGCCAAAACCGCAGCTAGCGGCAGGGGCGTGGATAAGGTGGCGGACGCGCTGCAGTTAAAAGATATCAAGATAGAGAGATTCGACAACGAGTTCTTAATCAGCGGGTATACCTGAAGATAGAATATGTTTACAGGGATCATCGAAGAGATCGGTTCGGTGCAGCAGCTCAGCGCCAAAAGCCTGGCCGTGCAGGCCAAGGATGTACTGGTTGGCACGGCCCTGGGAGACAGCATCTCTGTCAATGGCGCGTGCCTCACAGTGATAGATATCGCCAGGTCAGCTTTCACGGTGGAGATAATGCCCGAGACCAGGAGGCTGACCAATATAGGTGATTTGCATGTGGGGGACAGGGTCAACCTGGAACGCGCCCTGTCTGCGCAGGGCCGATTCGGCGGGCATTTCGTGCAGGGTCATGTGGATGCCGTGGGCAAGGTGGCGTCGCTGGTTCCTGAAGGTGAAGCCATTATACTGAGTGTCAAAGCGCCTGAAGATGTACTAAAATACATGGTGAAGAAATGCTTTATCGCCGTAAATGGCGTCAGCCTGACTGTTACGGAATGCGATAAGTCACAGTTCTCCGTGTCCCTTGTATCTTACTCAAGGCAGAAGACCAACCTGGGGACATTGAAGCACGGACAGAAGGTCAACCTGGAAGTTGACATAATGGCCAAGTATATCGAGAAATTTTACCAACCCGGCAAGCAAGAGGGTATAATCAGCTTGTTGGACCAGTATGATTATCTGAAAGCGAGGTAAACTTAATGGCACTATCACCGATATCCGATATTATACAAGACGTCGCCGCCGGCAATTTCATCATTATTGTCGATGATGAAAACCGCGAAAATGAGGGCGACCTGGCCATTGCGGCGGAGAAAGTCACTCCACAGTTGATCAATTTCATGGTCACTCATGCCCGCGGGCTGGTTTGTATGCCCATTATAGGCAAGCGGCTGGATGAGCTGCAGATCCCGCCCATGGTACAGGAGAACACGTCTAAATACACCACGGCATTCACCGTATCGATAGAGGCGAAAAACAAGACCACCAGCGGCATCTCGGCGTTCGACAGGTCTGCAACTGTGAAGGCGGTACTTGATCCCAGGACGCGGGCGGAGGATATTGCCCGTCCGGGCCACATATTCCCACTCAGGGCCAAGGAGGGTGGTGTGCTGGTGCGTGCGGGGCACACTGAGGCTGTCGTTGACCTGGCCAAGCTGGCCGGGCTTTACCCGGCGGGGGTTATCTGCGAGATCCTCAATGAGGACGGCTCCATGGCCAGGCTGCCGCAACTGGAAATACTTGCTGAGAAATATGACATTAAGATCGTCAGCATCGCGGACCTGATAACCTACAGGAGGAAGTACGAGAGACTCGTCCAGAAAGTGGCCGAAGCCAAATTCCCTACCAAGTACGGTGATTTCACTATCATGGCATATAAGAGCTCCGTCGATACCGACGAACACGTGTCGCTGGTACTGGGGGAGGTAGCAGACGGCAAACCCGTTCTCGTCCGCGTTCACAGCGAGTGCGTGACGGGAGACGTCTTCGGCAGCCTGCGATGCGATTGCGGCGAGCAAGTACAGATGGCCATGAGCATGATTGCCAAGGAAGGCAGGGGCGTTTTCCTGTATATGAGGCAGGAGGGCCGTGGCATAGGATTGCATAATAAGTTGAGGGCCTACGAACTGCAGGACATGGGGCTGGATACCGTGGAGGCAAATCTCGCCCTGGGCTTTGAAGCCGACTTGAGGGACTACGGCATCGGCGCCCAGATACTGGCCGACCTGGGGCTGCACGATATACGCCTGCTGACCAACAACCCTAAGAAGATAATCGGGCTGGAAAGCTACGGGCTTAAGGTCGTGGAAAGCATCCGCCTGATATCTACGCCCACCGAGTACAACAAGAATTACCTGAAAACCAAGCAGGAGAAACTGGAGCACCTGCTAGCCATCGATGATTAGCAGGCTGGAAATAACCGAGGAGGTCTCAGATGTCTAAGAACTACCAGGGTATGCTGTCAGGCAAGGGTCTCAAATTTGGTATTGTGATCTCACGCTTCAATGAGATAATAACGGGCAGGCTGTTGGAGGGTGCGCGGGACTCGCTGTTCAGACACGGTGTTAATGAGCAGGATGTGGACATCGCCTGGGCGCCAGGCAGCATGGAGATACCCCTGGCAGCCAAGAAGATGAGCGAGATGGGGAAATATAATGCCATTATCTGTCTTGGATGCGTGATCAGGGGAGGTACACCCCATTTTGAATACGTGGCTGCGGAAGTTAACCGCGGTATTTCACGGCTGAGCCTCGACACCGGCATCCCGGTCATTCAGGGCATTATCACCGCGGACAACATGGAGCAGGCCATAGACAGGGCCGGCGCCAAGGAAGGCAACAGGGGCTTCGCCGCCGCCAACAGCGCGATTGAAATGGCAAACCTGATCAAGAGCTTCGGCTCTTAGGTGTTAATCCTCTATCCTGTAGACTTTGTCGCCGTGCCGCACCTTGTCTGATACTTTGATCCCAATGGCATCGCCTGCTTTAGCGGCGGGGACGCTCTGGTTGTTTATTTGCATGGAACTCACCAGCACCTCCTGGTCGGTGGTATGGCCCTTGATGTGAATTTTATCACCGACCTTGAGTTCACCGGTCAGCTCAATTGCCGCCACCACCGGCCGGGCGAAGAAATCCACGATCAGGCCGATCTCTACTTCTGCCACGGTTGCACCTCCGTATTCGACTCACTCCTCTCTGTTGTGCTTCTAGTATATTTGTACAGGGCCGATAAATCAAGGTTTCCTCACTCTGAAGGGGCAAGTCTGAATATTTGACAGTAGATATGACATTGGGCTAAATTATATCCTCGTCCTATGGTTCACAATCCGCGGCCATGATCCGGTTTCAAACATAGTGCTTTTATGATGATGGAGGTTTAATTATGCTTGCAAAAGTCATACGCATGATAATAGTAGCGCTTTTTACCCTGGCGATGATATCAGCGGTATTTGTCAGCGGTAATCCCGTCATGGCTGCAGCGACTGGGGCCGGGTACACCACCGCGCTGCCCTTGTCAGCAGCCGAGGGTCAGAGCGTGGAAAAGCTGGAACTATCATGTCAGTACCCGGTGCTGAGCAGCAACACAGGTTTGAATTACTCATACAGCATCAATATCAGCTATACGGGGGGCAAGGAATCCAAGGTCTTTAATCTGACAGCGGTGGTCCCCGATGGTTTCGGCTACATGATCACCCCAGGTTACGGTGAGGGGCAGGAAATAGCAGCCATCCGCCTGGACGGCAGCAAGGGCTACCCGGAGACTGTGAAGCTGACGGTGAGGCCCTATGCCTGGAAGGTGCTTGCTCCGGGCGAATACCCCGTCATATTCGAGGTTGCTTCCGGCGATCTCAAGGCCGACATTGAGATTAAGGCCATCGTCGCCGCCAATTATAACTTTAATCTGACAACCCCGGACGGCCGTCTCAATACAGAGGCAACCGCGGGTCAGGAGAGCAATTTTACTGTAGTCGTGGCCAACACCGGTTCGGCTGATCTCGAGAAGATTGGGGTCAGTTGCCCGGCCCAGAGCAGGCCCGGCGGCTGGACTGTTACCTGCAATCCTGAGAAGATCGATATACTCAAAACGCGGGATACCAAAGAGGTGCAGGTTACTGTTAAGCCGGCTGAAAAAACCATAGCCGGCGATTACATAATCACCATACAGGCCGAGCCTGAATCGAAAAACGCCTTTGCCAGCCTTCAGATCCGCACCACGGTGCTCACACCCACCATCTGGGGATGGGTCGGTGTGGGCATAGTCGTACTGGTGGTGGTGGCGCTGGCAATCATATTCATCCGCTTCGGACGCCGCTAACAGGCAATCATGAGCGACAACCTGGTAATCGAGACACGCGATTTAACCAAGGCCTACGGTAAATTTACGGCCGTTAAAGGCCTCAACCTTCGCATAGAGGAGGGTGAGGTTTTCGGCCTGCTGGGACCCAACGGGGCGGGCAAGACCACCACCATACTTATGCTAATGGGCTTCTGCGAGCCCACTTCGGGATCGGTGCGTATTATGGGTTACGATCCGGTACGCGAGCCGATCAGAGTCAAGAGCGTGGTGGGTTACATGCCGGAAAAGATCGGTTTTTACGACGATATGACGGCCCGGGAAAATCTTGAATACACGGGCCGCCTTAACGGCCTTGCCGGCAGCCGCCTGACCGCCAGGATCAATGAGTTGATTGACACAGTCGGCCTCAGGGACAGGGCCGACCAGACGGTGGGCAAGTACTCGCATGGCATGAAGCAGCGCCTCGGCATCGCCGATGTGATGATCAAGCAGCCCAAGATCGCCATTTTCGATGAGCCCACCTCGGGTATAGACCCGGAGGGCACTGACCAGGTACTCAACCTGGTGCGCACAATGGCCAGGCAGAAGGTCACGGTCATAATCTCCTCCCACCAGTTGCACCATTTGCAGAAGGTATGCACGGGCGTCGGCATCTTCTCCAGGGGAAAAATAATAGTCTCAGGGCCCGTCGATAAGCTGGGCAGGGATGCCTTTAGAAAGGGCAACTACAATATCGTCCTGCCCGTAGCTCAACTCACCGATAGGGTTCGCTCCGAGATCAGCAGGATTCACGGTGTCTTCAGTATTGACAGTATCGCAGACAGCACAATCGTCTCGGCGGAAGAGGACATCAGCGGGGAGATTGAGAGAGTAGTGCTTGAGGCAACAGGGCTCAAGGTGCAGATGAAGGTAGAGGAGTTCGAACTGGAAGAGATATATATGAAATATTTTGAGGGCTCCGGGATATGAATGGCCTGTTAGAGATTTTCAGAAAGGAGCTGGCGGACAGTTTCAACAGCAAGAGGTTCATCATCCTGTTCCTTCTGGTATATATGGCAGGCATAGCGACCATCTATATAGCCGCCCAGAATATCCGGGGGGCGGTCGGCGATTCGACCAGTAACATCTTCCTGACACTGTTCATCGTTTCCGGGAGCAACATGCCCTTCTCTTTCCCGTTGTTCATGTCCATTTTCATCCCCATCATCGGCATAGCTCTGGGCTTTGATGCGGTTAACAGCGAGAGGACAAGCGGCAACCTCAGCCGACTCCTGGCCCAGCCCATCTACAGAGACAGTCTGATCAACGGCAAGTTTTTAGCCGGCCTGACCATGATAGCTATACTTATCGTGAGCGTGATAGCCATCGTAGCAGGCCTGGGTCTGCGTCTGATAGGCGTGCCTCCGGAGGCAGAGGAAATACTGCGTTTATTTATGTTCGTAATCGTGAGCATCCTTTACGGGGCTTTCTGGATGTCCCTGGCTGTGCTCTTCTCTGTGCTGTTCAGAAAAACCTCCACCTCGGCACTGGCCTCCATATCGGTCTGGATCTTCCTGTTCCTTTTCATGGGGATAATCGCCAACCTCATAGCCGGGGCTGTTTTCCCGGTCAACCAGGATTCCACGGTTGCCCGGGTGGCGGACTACGACAGCCTCTACCGTATGATCAGCCGCATCTCCCCTGGGACCCTTTATGCCGAGAGTATCCAGGCCATACTTGTCCCCAGCATGGGTAGCAGCAGCCCCACCATGATGATGATAGGGATATATTCGGGGCTGATGCCATCCCCGTTGCCCCTCAGCCAGAGCCTGACGCTGGTCTGGCCCCAGCTGGTGGGGCTGGTCGCCCTGACCGCTGTTTGTTTCGCCGTGGCCTATATCAAGTTTATGCGCGAGGAGATAAGGTCAACATAAGATGATATTAAAAGCTTTAACTGTGGGTTTCATAGCTACCAATTGCTACATTGTGGGATCGGATACCACCAGGAAGGCCATGGTGATCGATCCCGGCGCAGACTCGAGGGACATCCTGAAGGCGGTTAACGCCGATGCCCTATCCGTGTCGCTGATCGTTATAACGCACAGCCACTTCGATCATATAGGGGCCGTCAAGGCCATCAAAGACGCTACCGGCGCCAAATTCGCCGTGGGGGCGGGGGCCGAGAAGTCGTCGCCCGGCGCGTTCATCAAGTTGGTGGCGGCCATGTCCGGCGGGTCGGCCAGGATACCTGAGCCCGACCTGTTCCTGTCCGATGGGGACAAGATCGACATCGACGACCTGCATTTTGAAGTGCTTTTTACCCCCGGCCACAGCCCCGACGAGATCAGCCTTTACGGCCACGGCATACTTTTCAGCGGAGATACGCTTTTCAACGCCGGTATCGGAAGGACAGATTTTCCCGGCTGCAGCTACGAACAGCTCGAGCACAGCATACAAACCAGGCTCTATACCCTGCCCGATCAGACCATTGTGTACCCCGGCCACGGCCCCGAGACTACAATCGGGCGTGAAAAAAGGGGCAATCCCTTTATCAGGTGATTGCCCCTTTTATATAAGCTGGATGTGGTGGATTAGACGAAGAGGGGGCAGAGGACCAGCGTGATAGTGGCGAGCAGCTTTACCAGCACGTGAAGTGATGGTCCGGCAGTGTCCTTGAAAGGATCACCGACTGTGTCGCCGACTACGGCAGCCTTGTGGGCGTCCGATCCTTTGCCCAGGATATTGCCTTTGTCATCCTTAAGCTGGTCATCTTCGATCATTTTCTTGGCGTTATCCCAGGCGCCGCCGCCGTTGTTCATGAAGGAGGCGAGCATGATGCCTGCGATCGTGCCAATCATGAGGAGCGCTGCCACAACCTGCGCGGCGTCCCACGTGTAGAACTTGCCGTCCGCCAGCGGGACTGGTGGGAGGTACTTGAAGAACAGACCCAAAACCACCGGCGCAAGCACTACCAGGAGCGCCGGGGCGATCATCTCTTTGAGGCCGGCTTTGGCCGTGATATCAACGATCTCAGCATAGTTCGGCTTCTCGGTCCCGGCCATGATGCCCGGGTGATCGCGGAACTGGGTGCGTACCGCGTCTATGATTTTGCTGGCAGTCTTGCCGACTGACCTGATAGCCCATGCGCTGAAAAGATAGACAAGCATGGCCGCAATGAGGCCGCCGACGAAGACCTCGATGTTGGCGATGTTTACGACGTTGAAACTGCCTGTTACCCCGAACCTGAGGAAGGACACCCTGTCGAGGTAAGCCTGGAAGAGCAGGAAGGCGGCCAGGCCGGCTGATACCATGGCATAACCCTTGGTCAGCGCCTTGGTCGTGTTGCCGACGGCGTCAAGCCTGTCGGTGATCTTGCGGACCTCGGGGCCGGCGCCGGCCATCTCGTTAATGCCGTTGGCGTTGTCGGTGATGGGGCCGAAGGTGTCCATGGAAAGCACGTAAGGGCAGGTCATAAGCATGCCCATGGTAGCCACTGCCGTGCCGAATGCGCCTCCGCCTTTAACTCCGCTGAGCTCGCCGAACACGTAGGCCAGTATCAGGGCGGAGCCGATTACCATGGCCGTGGCGAAGGTGGTTTCGAAGCCCACTGCCACGCCTGCCACGATGTTGGTGGCAGGGCCGGTCTTGGAGGCCTCGGCGATATCTCTGACGGGCTTGTAGCGTGATTCAGTGTAGTATTGCGTCACGAAAATGATGGCTATGCTGGCGATGATGCCCACGACGCCGGCAAAGAATAGCCACCAGCTATCGAGCATGAAGTATACGGTGATGGCCAGGCCGACTATGGATAGAGCGATGGCCACGTAATACCCGCGGTTGAGGGCGTTCATGGCGTTCTCGCTCTCTTTGGCTTTTACGATCATGATGCCGGCCATGCTGGCAAACATGCCGAACCCGCGCACAACCAGCGGGAAGATGACCCATGCCACGTTCCCTGTGGCAACGTATGCAACCACACCGAGGATCATGGCGCCGATGTTTTCGGCGGCGGTCGATTCGAAGAGGTCGGCGCCGCGGCCGGCGCAGTCACCGACGTTGTCGCCCACCAGGTCCGCGATGACAGCAGCATTGCGGGGATCGTCTTCGGGAATACCCGCTTCGACTTTACCGACCAGGTCGGCGCCCATGTCAGCGGCCTTGGTATAAATACCGCCGCCAAGCTGGGCGAAGAGGGCCACGAAGCTGGCGCCGAAGCCGAAGCCGACGATCAGATGCGGGGCTAATGCGGGAGTGTCGGCTCCGCCGAAAGAGAAGAATATCACGGTTACACCGATCAGGCTGAGGGCTGTGATGAGGAACCCGGATACAGCGCCGCCGTGAAGCGCTACCCGCACTGCCTCGGTCAGGCTCTTCTGAGCAGCGGCCGCGCAGCGTACGTTTGATTTAACTGCAACGTACATTCCGATGAAACCGGAGATGCCTGAGCAGATTGCGCCGACCAGGAATGCAAGCGCAGTGTGCCAGCCGATGGACATGGGGTCATAACCGGCTTTCTGCAGCGCCTCCTCAGGCGGCAGCACTGCTACGATCACGCCGATGATAATGGCTACTATGATTGAGTAGATGGCGATAGTGCTGTACTGCCTCTTGAGGAAGGCCCACGCACCCTCAAATATCATGTCGCCGATTTCTTTCATCTTCGGGGTGCCCGTCGGCCGTCGCATGACGTTGATCGCCAGCCAGACGGCAAATATCACCGTCACGATGCCGGCTACAGGTACGACCCAGAAGATCGGGGGAATTTGTGCCATAGTACCTCCTTATTTGAATTTAAATTGTGGCCACGGGCTTTTTGGGCGCGCGCCCACCAAATGTGGGATTGTACCAGCGGGAACGACCAAAGTCAACCAGAATAGGGTAGGCAGAAATGCCTAATCTCGGGCTTGCCCTGTTTCGTGCGTGGGCAGCTGCGAGATCAGGCTGACCTCTATGGTATAGATAAGGTACCTTGATTGTTTAATCTCATCGGCAGGGATGATGTCTTTAAGTTCCGGCAGCTTGGCCAACTCCTCCAGCACGCGCAAGCCCTCCTGCGCCCGCTTGGCATTGGCCCTGACTATGGAATAGAGGTCCCTGTGCTCCTTCACCAGGTCGTTTTCGGCGCCGATGTCGCCCTCGGAATCCCTGCTCAGCAGCAGGTAGATGCCCAGTTCTCCCGCCAGCCGGTTAACCTGGTGGCGCACGGACTTGAGCTGGCGGGTGGTATTTACATCCTCAAGGATAAACCTGGAGACGTCTTCGAGGACGCGTAACCCCTCGCTGACACGGTTGATGTTGGCGTCAACTGTACGCAGAATCCGAGCTTGCACTGTCCAGTTCCCGCAAAGAGTCGGGGAGCACACCGTCCCTCGCCTTATCGATGCTAGCCTGTATCTCCGCCGGTATCTCCATGTTCATATTTTTAAACTGCTTTTCCAGGCTCCTGCCGATATTACGTGGATCTTTGTAGTAATCTGCCGACATCCCGGGCCCCGGCTCGCCGCTCTCCTCGTGAACGGTAGCCGTCGATTTGATCACTGCAAAGCTGGATATAACCCTGTGGAGGCTGGTCCCGCCGCACACCGGGCAGGAGGGGTCCCGTTGAATGGCGGTCTGGCGTGTGAAGATGCCCACCTTCTTTTTGCAGTTGTGGCAGAGATACTCGTAAATAGGCATATGCTGGCTCCTGTGAAGCTTATGGCTCAGTCTGTAGCGTTCCCGCCCTCGGCAGGGGAGGACGGCATTTCACCCCGCTCCATACGCTCCATGGTCTCCTGGTATTCGGGGGCGACGGGTTCGCCGCCGCTCATCTTGTTGTTCCAGGCGGCCAGCGCCTTGGGATCGTTGCTCATCATGCCGCGCACCATCTGTGAATCCCCAAGTATGTCATCATAAACCGCTTTATATGACTTTTGCGTCATGAAAGTGGAGAATCTACGCTGCAGCGAATTACCCCCGCATCTGGGGCAGGGTGGAGCATCGCTGTTGAAGCGCGGGAGCAATATCTCCTGCCGCGTTTTACAGTTGGGGCACCAGTACTCGTAAACAGGCATATCTGCCTCCTCGGTGTTATGATTGTAACACATGTTATTGTGTTTTTTAAAAAGAGACGCGGGCGGGTTTTTAAACCCGCCCCGACAGTATTCTTTGTAGGGGCGTACCTTCATGTGCGCCCGGAACGTCGGTACACGGACGGGTTTAAAAATTCGTCCCCATGTTAATTATCCGTAGAGTCGTACGCAAGGTGTGCTTGTTTAAATTGACTTAAGTGCTTTTACTCCACTAAAATGCTTCGAGGAGTTTGCCTGTGAACAGCAACGAGATACGCCAAGCCTTCCTAAAATTTTTCGTAGAGAAAAAACACAAGATCATACCCAGTTCATCGCTGATACCGCACGGCGATCCCACGCTGCTGCTGACCACGGCCGGCATGGTGCAGGTCAAACCGTACTTCCTGGGACAGGCCGTTCCGCCCGGCCGGCGGCTGACGTCCTGCCAGAAATGCTTCAGGACGACCGACGTGGACTCTGTCGGCGACAGCAAGCACCTCACGTTTTTCGAGATGCTGGGCAACTTCAGCGTTGGCGACTACTTCAAGGAGGACGCCATTAAATGGAGTTGGGAATTTGTCACCAAAAGGCTGCGCCTGCCGGCGGATAAGCTCTGGATAACGGTTTACCTGGACGATGACGAGGCGCATTTCATCTGGAGACAAATCGGTATACCGGCAGATAGAATAATCAGGATGGGCGAGAAGGAGAATTTCTGGGGTCCGGCGGGTGACAGCGGCCCCTGCGGGCCCTGCAGCGAGATACATTACGATTTCGGGAGGGAATCCGGCTGCGGCAAACCTGAATGCGATCCTTCCTGCAGTTGCAGCCGTTTCTCGGAGATATGGAACCTGGTCTTCATGCAATACGACCAGACCAAAGACGGCAAGAGGTCGCTGTTGCCCAGACCCAATATCGATACGGGGATGGGGCTGGAGCGCGTCGTCGCCGTCTGCAACGGCAACCCCTCTGTTTACTCTACAGACCTGTTCGACCCCCTGCTCGAGAAAATATGCCGCATCGCCTCTGTGCGCGAGGGAAAAGACGAGGCCACCGACAGGATGATCAAGGTCATCGCGGAGCACAGCAGGGGTTTGACTTTCCTGATCGCCGACGGCCTACTACCTTCCAATGAGGGCAGGGGCTATGTGCTCAGGCGTATACTCAGGCGCGCCTGCTTCATGGGCAGGAAGCTGGGGCTGGGAAAGCCGTTCATGGGCGAGATGGCCGGCGCGGTGATCGAGAAAATGGGCGCTGTCTATCCCGAGCTGGTGGCGAACCGCAAGCTGGTTCTCGATGTAATCAAGAATGAAGAGGAGAGGTTTAACGATACTCTCGATGCAGGCATAAACCTGTGCGAGAAGGCTATTGCAGATGCAAAGGCACAGAACCGGGACTGTCTGATGAACGAGGACGTTTTCAAGTTCTGGGACACTTACGGCTTCCCCTTCGAGCTGAGCGTGGAGATCGCGCAGGAGCACGGGCTCAGCGTGGACATGCAAGGCTTCGAGGCCGAGATGGAGAAGCAGAGGGAGAAGGCCAGGGCGAGCCATAAGTTCGCCGGTGGCAAGGGGGAGCAGGACATCTTCGCACAGCTTGGCCCGACGCTGGAGATAACCGAGTTTGTAGGATACGAGGACCTGGCCGCCCGGGCAAAAATCTTACAGATAATCGATGAGAAGACGGCTTCCTATATCAATAGTGTGACCGAGGGCGGCGATGCTGTACTTATACTGGACAAGTCCCCCTTTTACGGCGAGATGGGTGGGCAGGTCGGCGATACCGGCAGCATCGCATCGGAGTCGGGCCATTTCCAAGTCGATAATGCCGTGGCCCATACCGGCGGCGGCATAGCCGTCTCAGGACGGGTCAAGAAGGGGACCATCGCCAAAGGTGATATAGTAGATGCCTTGGTCGACGAGGAACGCAGGAAGGACATCGCCAGGAACCATACGGCCACGCACATACTGCAGGCCGCGCTGAGGAAAGTGCTGGGAAGCCACGTTGCCCAGAGAGGCTCCCTGGTTACACCGGAGCGGTTGCGCTTCGATTTTACGCATCTCTCATCCATCAGCAAAGAGGAATTAAAGCAGGTGCAGTCGCTGGTCAACTCGGTGATCAGGCAGAACCTGCCCGTCTCCACAGGTGTATGCTCATACAACCAGGCTATCAGCGAAGGGGCTACGGCCATCTTCGAAGAAAAGTACGGCGACACCGTCAGGATGGTTAAAATAGGCGCCTCCGGTTTGAGCACCGAGCTTTGCGGCGGCACACATGTCAAGGCAACGGGAGAGATAGGTTATTTCCTGATCACCGGCGAGGCCAGCGTGGGAACCGGGCTGCGCAGGATCGAAGCCGTTACCGGCAGGGGTGCCGAGGAGCTAGTCAGCCAGAGGCTGGACGCATTAGACCAGATCGCCAGTAGCTTGAAGGTGTCACCACAGGAGGCCCCATCTAAAGTAGTGGATATGCAAGTCGGCCTTAAAGCCAACATGAAAGCTGAGGTAACGCGGAAACGTGAGAATTTAAAGCCGGAGATAGAACGTCTTCTAAAGGAAAACGTGAAAACGATCGGCGGTATCAAGGCATTGTACGCGCAGGTGCCGTCCGCACCCATGTCCGCCGTTATGGAGATGGGTGACATGCTGAAAGAGGGTATGGGTGGTGGTGTGGCCGTGCTGGCCTCGGTTTACGATAATAAACCGTTTTTCATCGCCACGGCGACGCCGGATGTCGTTGCAAAGGGCGTGCACTGCGGCAAACTGGTTAAAAAAGTATCGGCCGTCGCGGGTGGCAGCGGTGGTGGTAAGGCGGAGATGGCGCAGGCCGGGGCCAAAGACAGTGCCAGAATCAGCGAAGCCCTCGATGGGGTGCCCGCGGCGATCGAGGAGCTGCTGAAGGCTGGCTGTGCATAGGATGATGGGACTGGACGTCGGCGACAGGCGGATCGGCGTCGCAGTATCCGACCCTTCGCAGATATTGGCCAGTCCCCTGAAAACGGTAGTCAGGAAGGACGATCAGTCCGCTATACTCGAGATAGCAGCGCTGGTCGCGCAGCACGGCATCGGCAGGCTGGTGATAGGTCTTCCCTACCTGATGGACGGCTCCGTGGGCGAGCAGGCCCGCAAAGTGATGGAGTTTACCGCCGGGATACGCGAGCGCATTGCCGTTGAAATCGTGATGCAGGATGAGCGGCTTACCTCCTTCACTGCCGGCCAGATGTTGCGGGAGGCTGGTAAAAAGAGGGAGCGCCTGAAAAAGGAGATCGATGCCGCCGCTGCCACAGTCATACTGCAGGCGCACCTTGACGAGATCGCCGCCGAAGGACAGATTTCGCAACAGGAACGTCCTTCCCTATAATTACGTTACCGTTAGCGGCTGGAAGCGTGATACTGCGTGGCCGCATTGAAACCGCTTTATCTCTGATGAGTTAGTGTAATAAGGAGGTCTAATATGTCCAGGATAATGATTTGTTTAGTCGCAATACTGTTCGTGTTACCGGCAATAATTTCCTGCTCCGCGGTTGAGAGCAAGATAGCTGTAATATCATTGAATGGTCCTATTATGGAAGGATCACAGAGTTCATTGTTTGGGGGCCGGGTCATTACGCCGGAGAGCGTTCGCAATGACCTGCTGCGGGCCCGTGATGACGCGTCAGTTAAGGCAGTAGTGATACAGGTCGATTCGCCGGGAGGTCAGGTCAGCGCTTGCCAGGAGATAGTGTACGAGATGGATCAGTTTAAGAAACCGGTAGTCATGAGCCTGAGAGGGATAGCAGCATCGGGAGGGTATTACATTTCAGCTAAAGCCAACAGGATCCTGGCATTACCTTCGACTCTTACCGGAAGCATCGGGGTCATCTCAGAGATACCCAATCTAAAGGGTCTCTTCGACAAAATAGGCATCAAGATTGAGGTTATAAAGGCCGGCAAATACAAGGACATGTTTTCGGGGACACGCGATTTCACCCCTGAAGAAGTACAGATCATGCAGACCATAACTGACGAGTCATATGACCAGTTTATAAGTGTAGTCGCCGAGGGCCGCCACATGGAGAAAGAAAAAGTCAGGGAGCTGGCAACCGGCCAATTATATACCGGCGTGCAGGCCAAGGCTTTAGGATTGGTTGATGAGCTCGGCGGCCTTCAGGCAGCCATCGACAGTGCTGCAAAGTTGGCGGGCATTGAGTCACCCCGCGTTGAATATTACCAGGCGGAATCACCCGGCCTGCTGAAATTGTTGTTCAGCCTCGGCGACGGTAAACTTGGGAACCTGACCGGGGGCGGCCTTATGACCGCAGAAACCATAGTGCTCATGGAATTTATGGAAAAACCTTATCCCAGGTTCCTGTACCGGTGATAAGGCAGCATGTTGACATAACATATTTTGATGAAGAGATGAAAAGGTTATAAGATATAAAGGTTATTTTGGCATTACGATATTAACGATCCGAAGGCTAAACACAAGTTGAGCGTTACTGTGAAACCGCATACCAGTATAAGCGACTATGTCGGTGTACTGAAACCCAGGGAGACCAGCCTTCTGATTTTTATCGGGGCATGTTCGGCGATAGTAGCTGCCTCCGGGCTGGGCCATACTTTTCCCGTCAATACATTTGTGCTGGCTGTTGCTGCCATGGCATGCGGGAGCGCAGGCGCCAATGGACTGACCAACTACCTGGACAGGGATGTAGATGCCAGGATGGAACGTACCCGCCACCGGGCGCTGGCAGCGGGACGCATTAATCCGCCGCAAAAGGCCCTGCCCTTGATCATAGGGCTAATACTGGCCGGGTTGGTCCTGGCGTGGATACTGTCTCCCATCTGTTTCGTTATCGGGTTAGCGGGTATCCTGGCTTCGGCGATCTGGCGCAAGACTATTTCCTGCACCTATTTCGGTATTATTGCCGGCAGCGCCCCCGTGCTGATAGGGTGGTATGCCATGGCTGGCCAACCTTCTTTCGATGTCATGCCCTTACTGTTTTTTTGCCTGATTGCAGCCTGGATACCCGTACATGTCTGGACCCTGATGATAGCGAACCGCAGCGACTATGAGAGTGCAGGCCTGCATTATTTCCCGCTTAGCTGGAAGGATAAAGACGTAATAATCTTGCTGGCAGTTTTATCCGTCGCGCTTTCGGTGGTGGCCCTGCTGATTTACTTTCTGCCGGGGAAACTTCACTTGCTTTACCTGGGCGTTACCCTGGTTATGAGCTTGCTCATGATATACGCCAACCTGCATTTGCTGATGAGGCCTACATCGAAAAATGCCTGGATTGTATATAAGTTATCTGCCTTTCCCTACCTTGGGATAATATTTTTGGTAATGGCGATCGATTCATGGTTCCTTTAATGCCGGGGCACAGGCACGTGCTGGATTATGCTTTTTATCCCAGGCATGTAGCTGTAGTCGGGGCATCTGAACAGACTTTTTCCTTTGGTTACCATTACCTCAGGCACCTCCTCGATTATGGTTTCAAAGGCGCGATATACCCTGTCAATCCCCATAAAGAGTCCGTCCTGGGCCTGAAAGCATACCCGAGCCTGGCAGAAATACCGGGTGACGCTGATTTTGTTATTTGCTGTGTATCAGCGGACAGGGTGTTGCCGCTGCTGGATGATTGCTCTGGCAAAAATGTGAAGGTGGTGCATCTTTTTACGGCACGCCTGAGTGAGACCGGGCGCCCGCAGGCTGTGGATCTGGAGAGGGAGATACAGACAAAGGCTACCCGGCTGGGGATCAACCTGATCGGACCCAATTGCATGGGTGTTTACAGCCCCGAGGCAGGGATATCTTTCGCGTATGGTCTGCCTGCCGATCCCGGCAACGTGGGGGTAGTCTTTCAGAGCGGCGGGGCGGCAACCCTGCTTATCCAGACAGCAGCATTGCTGGGGATCCGCTTCAGCAAGGCCGTAAGTTACGGTAACGGGCTTCAAATCGACGAAAGCGACATCATAGATTACCTGGCGGACGATCCTAAAACGGAGATAATCGCTGCCTATTTCGAGGGAGTAAAAAACGGACATAAGTTCCTGAACTCCATCAGGCGAGCTGCGCAGAATAAGCCGGTTATCGCGATAAAGGGTGGCAGGGGCAACGCGGGTACCCGGGCCGTAATCTCACACACAGCGGCCATCGCCGGTTCACACAACGTCTGGGAGACTGCCTTTAACCAATTCGGCGTCGTTTCGGTGAAGGACCTGGAAGAAATGGTTAACCTGCTTTCACTGTTTTCCTGGTTGCCGCCGATCAGGGGCCGTAGGGTGGGGATCATGGGTGGTGGTGGTGGCAAAGGCGTGCTGGCTGCTGACCTGGCTGAAGAAGCCGGGCTATCGGTGCCGCCGATTTCGCGTGAGATGAGGGACCAGTTGAAATCCATATTGCCGGCCCTGTGGGATTGGCTGAGCAACCCTATCGACTTCTCCATATGGGGTGACGACGCGATAAAGGTGGGCGTGGTGCACCGGCTGTTTATGGAGAGCCCGGATTTCGATTGTCTTATCATGCAGGTTTCCGACGATAATCCCATGGGAGACGACTGGTGGGTCAATATCATGAAAATGGAAGTCGACAGCATTATTGAAATGTACGGGCGCCGGGCAAAGCCGGTTGTCGCGGTATTGAGCGGGGCGAAACCGGGACTCGATGACCTGGAGAATATCCGATGGCGCACTCTTATGGAGCAGAGGTCCCGGTTATCCGCGAGGAAAATCCCTACATTCTGTCGCATGGCCGAAGCAGTGCACGCTCTGTCCCTGTTTATCAGCTACTGGCAGAAAAATTAACGGGTAACATCTATAGGCAAGTTATATGTCCGAGCAAATCTTTGAAATTACGTCTATATGCGACACCACCCGAGCCAGGGTTGCCAGCCTTGCAACTTTGCATGGGACTGTGAGCACTCCAATATTCCTGCCTGTCGGCAGCCAGGCCACGGTGAGGAGCCTGACTACCGGGGACATGGAGGAGATGGGGATCAAAATGGTCCTGTGCAACGCCTACCACCTGTATTTGAGGCCGGGCATAGATGTTATCGAGAAGGCTGGGGGCTTGCACAAATTCATGAACTGGCGCGGGCCCATACTGACCGACAGCGGCGGGTACCAGATATTCAGCCTGTCCTCATTGCGCAAGGTAATCGACCGGGGCGTTGTATTCCGCTCCCACATCGACGGCAGCGAGCACAGCATCACCCCTGAATCCGCCGTGTCCATGCAGGAGAAGCTGGGGGCGGATATCATCATGGCGCTGGACGTGTGTCCTGAGAGCACAGCCGGCCGGGAGAAGCTGGCTGAGGCGATGGAAGCCACCGCCAGGTGGGCCGGGCGCTGCCGTAGTGCCCACTGCAATAACGGACAGCATCTCTTCGGCATTATACAGGGTGGAGTACACCCGGAGTTGCGCAGGGAAGCGGCAGAACAGATAACCTCGCTGGATTTCCCCGGTTACGCCATCGGCGGGCTCAGCCTGGGCGAGCCGAAATCGCTGATGTGGGAGATGGTGGATACCACCGTTCAGTACATGCCCGCCGACAGGCCCAGGTACCTGATGGGCGTGGGATCGCCGGAAGACATCGTAGAGGGCATTTCCAGGGGCATCGACATCTTTGACAGCGCCCTGCCGACCAGGGTCGCCCGCAACGGCGCCCTGTATACCCGTGAAGGCAGGAAGAACATCAGACGCTCGGTTTACAGGGAGGTGATGTCACCAGTGGAAGACGGGTGCGGGTGCTACGTCTGCCGAAACCACACGGCCGCCTACCTGCACCACCTCTTCAAGTGCGAAGAGCTGCTGGCCTACAGATTGGCTACCATACACAACCTTTTCTTCATGCAGAAGCTGATCGATCAGGCCCGGGAGGCCATTGCTGGGGGTATCTTCCCGGAGTTTAAGAAGAGCTTTCTGGAATCCTATAAAACCACTGACGAGGACAGGCGCATAGAGCAGAAGACGTCGGCGCTGCGTGGCAAGAAGGCCCGCGGCTTAACGGGCATCGAGTAATAGTCTCATCTAATCCTTTTCCATTTGTGCTTCTACACAATCGGAACACATACCCCAGTCATCTTCCCTTTTTTGATAATGTTCACCGCATGTGTCGCATCTCCCGACCTCGTCCCACTCAGCAGTATTTCCGCAGTTGAAGCAGACCCATGCTGGACTTGGCGGAGTCATGTCTGAATCCTCTATATGTACAAGCGTATTATGTCCACACATCCAACATATATATTTAGCTGGATCCATTAGAGCATCTTTTGGATCAGTATATCCTAAAAACTCATAAATCCAATCATCAACTGCTTCATCGGGAGAAGCCGAATATCTGCAAAATAGGCAATTTGGTGCCTCATCTATGCCAGGTATGAGCAATGAACTTTGCAAACAACGAGGACAATCTAAAACAGCATCAGAGTCTTTTTTAAACCTGTCCAATTCCGACTGAATACCAGTCCATCGCTTCCGAAGGAAATTCTTATTTCTTATCATTAGTTTTTTAATTTCATCTATTTGCTCTGCTTGATCTTTCACAACGTCAGGAAGGTAATCGTGCAGAAAATCGAGGATAAGTACCCATGTTTGTACTAGGATGGCCACAACCTCATCCTTTGTACCCGTGAATTCGAAATGCTGAAGTCTATTTCGTGTTCCTCTTAGGGAGCGCAATAAGTTATCATAAGCCGTCAAATCAATCGAGGCGATGGTTCCTAATCTCGTAACACAATCATTAAAATCTACAGATTTAAAATCTCCCAGCTTTAATGCTTTCTCATTTGCTTTGTTTATATCGGCAAAGAGAAGAGACCAATGCTCTTTCTTGAGTCTTTCCTTCAATATGAGTTCAACTCCATCCGCTAAATGTAATATTGCATATTTCAGGTCTTTGTCCGTTCCTTTTTCAGCAGATTCGAGTGCACTTCTAACAAAGTCGAGCGCGTTATCAACAAGAGTAAATCTCATGATTTTAATACTCACCTGCTACCTCGCCGGTTTTTCTCTTTGCTCATCCTATCTGTTAATTGAATCGAAATAATATAGTGTGGGTAGTCACCGAATCGCCTTAATTGGGGTATATTTTGCCTATTGAGCATGGTCGAATTTCCTAAATGTTGCTCAGAATTCACGTAAAGCATTAGAAATGGCACTTTATATTTTGGCATTGTTGACTACTATAGCATTAGTGAGACTAATTGGATTGTAACCATCTGGAATATCCAATTCCTGAGGAATATATATTTTAAATGTTTTACTATGTCCAGTAAGATAGCTACGCATCTTTGACTGTTTTTGATTTAAAAGCGACTGTACTATTGTTGAATACGGTGAAAGATTAAGAACATTGATACCTCTACCAAGCTCAGTTTCCTTGATTAAAACCTGACGTAAGGTTTGTAAGTCTATACTAACATTATGCATCAGGTTACTTATGTTCTCAGCGAATCTTTTCATGTCGTGAGGTAGTGAAGTAGTTGGCCATAATTCATTTGCCAGATTAATAATTGCGGAAATACGATCTGTTATGCCATCAGTTTTTCTCAGTGACGTGCATTGCGACAGTTTTTTTGCTTCTGTTATTGAAACCTCTGCATGCTCAAGCATAGCTTTTACTTGGAATGCTATCCGTTCCTTCGGCCAACTTTTTTCGTCAGTTTTGTATACTAAATCATGTGTGGCAATGCTCCACGCATGTGCTAAAAATGGACTGCACCCCTAAGGCTGGACACAAAGGGTTAGGAGTTCCCGGCGGTGCTCTTCCCTTTTTTCTCCTCTGAGTATTTCCTCGTATTCATCTGGCGGCCTTAATCCCAGTGCTGAATGAAGTCGC